>Ga0210403_10003284_pt1 | contig 14309 bp, 14 predicted proteins | sample IncBWC19MmetaG_FD_150863 | JGI IMG/M metagenome (GOLD analysis project Ga0210403, IMG submission 150863) | Forest soil microbial communities from Barre Woods Harvard Forest LTER site, Petersham, Massachusetts, United States - Inc-BW-C-19-M | ecosystem: Environmental > Terrestrial > Soil >... | reverse complement strand
ATGGCAAGGCGCCAAAACTATATTCAATTTTGTGTCTCGATGGGCGTAAAAAGGAGGAAATTTGTTCAATCTGTTTTATGCAGTCAAAATATGAAATCCATCATTTTCATTTTTCTTTGCTTCACTACGTGTCAAACAAAAACGGATCGTCACACGAGGAATACTGATATGAAAAAAGTGAATGAATTTTTTATTAACATATATGAAAATTTTAATGAACGCAAGATCGAACAAGTTATTAGTAATATGACGCCAAACGTAAAATGGGCAAACGGGATGGATGGTGGTTTTGTCTACGGACATGAAGGTGTAAGACAATACTGGATAAGGCAATTCAAGTTGGTTAGCTCTAACGTGACCCCAATGGATATAAGAAAGACTGATGGAGAAATTGTGATAAAGGTTCATCAAGTTGTACGTGATCTTCAGGGAAAGTTATTAGCCGACGAAATAGTTACACATGCATTTCGGCTAGACAAAGATCAGATTGCCGAATTCAATATCCGCAAATAACGAACGATCACGAATACCGCTTCCACGGAGGAAATAAAAAAACCAACCGATTGATTAACAATTGATTGGCTATTATAATTGCGATCCCGCTCCGGTCTCTCTCTTTTACCTATATCGAACGTGGTGGATGAACTAGTTACCAACCTATAAATGGCTAATAATGCCTATATATGCCGTGATCGCTCCCGTGATCAACCGCGAATGCATACAATTAAACCTTACTTAAATTGGAAGTCCGGATAAAGATGCTACTTCTGGAATAAAACGTTTCCTATGCTAGTCTAATGCAAAACGTATTCCTGTGCAAAACGTATTCCTGTTTTAGTAAATAAATCGAATCCATCTGTACATTCAATTAAACTACGAGAAGAAATGAAAAGGATGTTATCATTAATCATCATTGCTTTATTTGTAATGGTCGGTAAGCAAGCCAACAAGGCAAATGCTCAGCCTAATCTCGGAGCATTAAAGGAAAGATTTGCCAAGATGGAAGACGAAAACTTAAATAAAACATATGAGGGAATAGTTACCACAAAGGGAATAGAAAAAGGATTGTTCTCAATTCAATCAACAGGAGTTACCACCAAGCCCATTAAAAATGCAGCTGAAACATTTCTAAAATCCTTGACCAAATTGCAACAGGCTAAAATACAATTCACAATTGAAGACAAAGAATGGCAAAAGTGGGTCAACATGGACAATGGGTTGTACCAACGTCAGGGCGTTAGTATAAAGGAAATGTCGGAAGAACAAAGAACACTCGCGTTTCAACTTATGCAAAAGGCACTAAGTGCCAAGGGACTGCAAGTGAGTAAGGACATAATGAAAACAGATCAAACCCTTCGAGAGTTGAATAATGATGATCCTAGATATGACGAAAAGCTTTATTTTTTTACAGTGATGGGTACGCCTTCAATGACCGAACCTTGGGGCTGGCAAATAGACGGGCATCATTTGGTTATTAATTATTTCATTTTAGGCGACCAGGTTGTGATGACTCCTGTATTTATGGGAGGAGAACCTATCATAACAACTGAAGGAAAATATAAAGGAAATGCAGTATTTCAAGATGAACAAAACCTTGGGTTGAGTTTTATGCAGTCACTTTCGCTTGATCAACAGAAACAAGCCACGTTATCGGAGGAAAAAAGGAGAAATGATATTCAGGCGGAAGCCTTTTCCGACAACAAAACAATTGACTTTCAGGGCTTAGTTGCCACCAAGATGACGGAAGAGCAAAAGGTAAAATTGTTGGAATTAACCAACCAATACATTTCTAATATGGAAGAAGGCCACACGAAGGTTAAAATGGAGGACATAAAAAAACACTTGGATAATACCTGGTTTGCGTGGATTGGTAAGTCGGATAAAGATGCTGTATTTTATTATCGAATTCATAGCCCGGTAATACTGATAGAGTTCGACCATCAAGGTCCGGTTGGAATAAAAGGACAAGGTCGCGAAGCAACAAGAAACCATATTCACTCAATTGTTAGAACGCCTAACGGAAATGATTACGGCAAAGATTTATTAAGACAACACCTATTAAAGCATCACAGTCAAAAATAAAAAAGTGTGGATAGGTTTCAAACTGAATGGACACGTAGGAGGACGTAGATGGAAATCGAGTGATTGATTCCTTTCACTGGGTAATTTTAGGAGGGGAATCTGGAAATGAGTATACAGGCCGTCGGAAATTTCATAGTACGAAAAAGCAATTAATGACTTGAAGAAGAATACTTCAGCAGTTGTGTTTGTAAAGCAAATGGGTAGTCATCCCAGGAAAGCTTTGATTATATAGAAACGAAGGGAAGAAATACTTTGGCATGAGGGTATTTAACCGATTCCGCCAATTGTCCTGTAAGGATATCCTTAATTTCCCTGAGGATATCCTTAAGAGATGTGCCGGGCAACTTCTGCTGATTGTTCAAATTAAAGCTCGACAGGTGGTTTTGTATCCTGGCTTATATGACGCTGACTGTCTGCCTGTAAGAACCAACTTTACTTATGAAGTTTTTTTGAAATCGAGTTCCGTAATTTCGAGAGGAATCCTTATTTATGAGCCTTCGGAATTTTGTTCGATTACTCGGTGGCCCTCAAGGGTTAAATATGGCATTGATTATTACTGCATCTGCAACACTGCTGATAACAGTAAACTGGTTTACTTTAAAAACAACTTCTGCCATCCGAGCGTACATTAACGGCGAATCGCAGTACTCCAAGGGAGAAAAGGATGCCACCTTAAGCCTCGTTGACTATGTATACTCTAAGGATGAGAATGATTATGTTAAATTTAAAACTAGTCTACTCATTCCAGAAGGCGATCGCAAAGCTCGAATAGGTTTGGAAGCTCATCGCCCTGCTGGGGAAATAAAAAAATATTTCCTGGCAGGCAATAACAACTCAGGAAATATTGATGACATGATCTGGTTGTATCAAAACTTCCGAAATATTTCATTCATGCGGCATTGTATTAAGATTTGGACATTGGGTGATTCCCTGGTCGCGGAAAAGGGCAGATTGGGCCTTGAGGCTCATCAAAAAATTTCGACTCATATATTCACCAGCGATGATGAGGCTAACTTGATTCAAAGGATTAACAATAATAATGATCAACTTTTAATCCTGGAGAGGGAATTCTCTGACGTCCTGGATAAGATCGCAAGAAAAATTGACCTGTATCTACGTTACTTTAATACCGTACTCATTTTATCACTATTTCTAGCTATCCAGATGTTTGTTTCGTTTATCCTCACCAAGCTGAGGCAGAAAAATCGTGAACTGAAAGTATTAAATGAAGAGTTGGACCTCCTTGTCTATTCCGTTACTCATGATCTCAAATCCCCCATGGCTTCCGTCCAAGGCCTGATCAATTTGTCTCTCAACGAGGAAGACAGCAATCAAGTAGATGAATACCTGACCAAAATGACTTTCACACTCGAAAAGCAGAATAGACTAATACAAAACATTATTCAAACCAAAAGGAATCAACTAAAAACAGTCCAGTTACAGGAAGTCAGCCTCACAAAACTCGTTGAGCAGTCCATCCAACAGCACATTTATATGGAGGAAGCAAAAGGAATTTCGTTTTCACAAGAAATTGAAGTGGACCGGATTAACACAGACGAACTCCTCTTGGAAGCGATTGTGAACAATTTGATTTCAAACTCTATCAAACATCATGATATAACCAAGACTAAACGCTACGTTGCTATACATGTCAAGAGCCTACAAGACAATTTAGTCATAAAGATTACCGACAACGGAAAGGGCATTGATGATGAAGAAAGGAAACTTATTTTCGAAAAATTTTATACCTCTGCACAGAACGCGAAAAGCTTCGGGTTAGGTCTTTCTATTGTGAAGGAAAACGTCAACAAATTGCGTGGCGCTATTGCTGTTGATTCAAAGAAAGGAGTGGGCACGACCTTTACAATAAACATTCCGCTTAAAAATAGGTGATTCATATTAAATACCTCATTTGACGCCGAACGTTTTAGGGAGTAAAGCCAATTGTTGAAGGAACGGATTCAGCGACATGCAGCGTTTTGTCCACCTTCTCTTAACTTCTTTGTTAGTTCAATGTCTGCTTGACTTGCTTTAAGATTTCAGGGAGATTGAAAGCAGCAATGAACCTACATGCACCGGCTTTGATTGCAGCCGCAAAAATGAGTTTGGGATTAGCAACCGTTGCGCTAACGCCTCCAGTTGAAACCTCTAGAATTCCTAAAACCTTGTTGGCCCTGTTGGTGAGTATTACTTTGAATTGTTCCAATAACTCAATTCTGGATTCATCCCAAGATTCTTTAGGATGTTGGACGCATCCCTTGATCCATTGACCTTGGAGCGTGCCGAGGGCTTCACGTTTGACTTGTACGCGAGCTGGATTTCCGCCACCTGGTACAGTCCCTTTTCATTTGTGTTTTCCATAATCGTTTGAATTAATTATGGTGCACAGGGAGGCTTAGGACGGAATTTGCGCGCAGGGAGGAACGGAATAAATGGGAGTTCCTGGAAGGAGGTACGACTGGAAGGGGAAACCGTTTATGCCGGAAATTCCTTGCCAGCTCATTCCGGCGTAAGCCTAAATTCGTACTAATGATTAAAGAAAGAATAGAATTCTAATCTTAGTTTATATAGGGTATCCTATTAAGAAATATAAAACACTGGTGAAGGCGCCATCTTCTCTAATAGGAAACTGATTACAGTGAGAAATTCGACATGCGAATGCATGTCGAACATCACGGATTTTACTTTTGCAAATGAAGCTAAGCAGTAATCGTTTCATTATCATACACCGGATAATCGATGTAACCTTTTTCACCCGGTGTATAAAATGTTGCTGCATCGGGTAATAGGTTGAGCGGATATTGGTTGATGAGCCTGTTCACTAAATCGGGATTGCTGATAAACGGCCTGCCGAACGCAACCAAATCACCGAGCTGGGATGACAAATCCTCTTCGGCCCTATTCAAATTGTATCCCCCAGAAAGGATCAACGTGTTTTTGAAACGTTCGCGAATTTCCTTTTTTATTTTTATCGGCACTTCCGGTGCTCCACCGCCACTATGGTCAACTAGGTGAACGTGGGCAACGCCAATCTTATTTAGTTCATCGGCCAGGTAAGCATACGTTGCATCGATCTCAGGGTAATGAGGCATGTCGTTGAACACACCATACGGTGACAGACGGATGCCTACCTTTTCTTTTCCGATTTCTTGACTCACTTCTTTTGCTACTTCCAATACGAAGCGGCTGCGGTTTTCGATAGTTCCTCCGTACGCATCGGTGCGTACGTTGCTGTGGGGAGATAAAAATTGTTCCAGTAAATAACCATTTGCTCCGTGCAGTTCAATACCATCAAAGCCGGCTTCTATCGCGTTGCGTGCCGCTTGAATATATTCTTGCTTGGTGGCTTGCAATTCGTCTGCAGTTAATACTTCGGGTGCGGGATGATCTTTCATTCCTTCCTTATCGGTCCACATCTGACCAGGTGCTACCACCGCAGATGGTGCTACCAGTCGTGCGCCTTCAGGAAGATTTAAGGTATGGCCGATCCTTCCCGTATGCATGAGTTGGATAATAATCTTCCCGTCTTTGGCATGCACTGCTGCCGTCACTTTTTTCCAGGCTTGTGTCTGTTCCTTCGAAAAAATTCCAGGGATGCGAGCATATCCAAGCCCATTGGGCGATGGAGAAACCCCCTCGGTAATGTTCACGCCTGCGGTGGCGCGCTGTGAATAATAGGTTGCCATCAACTCGTTTGGCAAATTATCAATGGCCCGACTGCGTGTCATCGGGGCCATCACGATGCGGTTGGCAAGTGCGGTATCGCCCAGTTTGTGCGAAGAGAAGATTTTCTTGTTGCTCATAAAATTCTTTTTGGTTGGATTGAAATCAGTTTTAGGTTGACGCAGCTTTTCAGTATCAGAAAGAATAAAGCTGCTTTCGTACTGAAAAGTTCATCGATACATCGAAATATTTCGATGTATATATTAAAAGGCTAAAAGACAGGAGTTTAGCTTATGATCTTCTTTTGGTTCGCATAGAAGAGAACCTTGGTCGCTAGGATTGCTTTAAATGATTGATAGCATTGGTGTAATCTTCTACCAGCCTTTCATTAAGGTTGTATTTGTGATTTCTTCCTTCCTTCTGGGGTTCAATAAGACCCGCTTCAACCAGGATCTTAATATGATGGCTGATGGAAGGCTGGGTTAAATCAAGGATATCCTGAATATCTGCACACTGCCCGCACCCGCCTTTTTTTGAAATGTGTTGAAGGATACGCAGCCGATTGGCATCGCTCAGCGCTTTCGCTATTTTTTCCAGTTGCTTTAAAGTCAACCCCATGTTTATGAAGACATTGTTAACACGACACAAAGTAAAGGGAAATGGTTCAATATAAAATCAGTTGATCTGTGATCGCAATAATCAAACCACAGTCAAAAATGGTTTTTCATCACAAAGTCTCCGAACCTAGTTCGGACACAGCTTGGCTGGCCATTCGTTTCGTTTCTGATTTGAAGGCATATAGTTCAGTTCACAGAGTGCAGCGTGCCGGTTCCGGCATTATTTCAGCCATTGGAGCTCCCCAGTGCCGCACCGCCCAGCACTTCATAAATTCAACTTTCAGCAATGGATCAAGTTCCTTCAAGAACACCGCCAGAGTAGCACTCATGATGCCCGCTCCGACAAGAATGACATCAGGTTCATTTTTGGTTAGCATAGACGTTTTCATGAAATTGTTAATTTAATTTTTGTGATTACAGTTATCTCCAAAACATCATTTTTATTCCAAGCAAAATAACAAAGACTCCAAAGGCTTTTATGATCAACTTTCAAAGTCCTTTGCTATCCTTTTCAATATGATGTCAATTGCCTTTGTTTCGTCCTCCACTTTCTCAAAAATCCAGTGAAAGTCAAGGTCAGTTTTCAATCTTGAAACCTGAATCAATCCCAAAACCCTCGCTACTGAGCCGCGTACGTGATGCGCATTGGCATACGCATATTTTAGTATCCTTTCATTTTGCTCTATGACCTTTCCGGTTCGTTCTTCGACCAAATCTTCCAAATGCTGATTAACCTTATTCAAATTCTCCTTACTTTGTTTAAGCTCCTCATTTTGGGCGGCGATTTCATCTGATTTCTCTTTAAGTTCACCTAATAATACTTGGTTTAGCTCGTCATTTTTTTGGATAATGACTTGAAAAACAATGCAGCAGGAGCTGATAATTAAGTACGAAATAATCGGTCTCAGTTGGATATATTGATAACCATTTTCAGGGATGCCCCGTGAAGCATGGTCTACACCAGCCAACCTCAAAAGGGATTCAAGAAGAATAATAGAGATAAGTGATGGAAGAACTCCCAAAAGGAGCATACGAAGTTGTCCTTTGTCAAATATTAAATAGGGGATGCAACTGAGTCCCAACAAAAATATTCTTAAACTGTCATAAACCGTTGTATCTATTTTCGGCATCTTCATCATGTCGGTTACAAAATTATACCAGATATACGCGATAGGGAGTAGACACAAGTATACGCGGCTCAAAGTTGTCAGCCGAAGCCAATTAAGTAAGACCGTTAAAAAGATGAGCGTAAAGCCAGCAGAATAAGTAGCAGTAACTTTCATTGTTATCGAATGAAAAAAAAGGAACCGAATTATGTAAAGTAAAATGATAGCCGTACATAGGATTATGGCAATGTAGTTTGACAAAAGAATACCTCGTCTCTTTTGGTAAAGATCATTTGTATTCAAACCGCTCTCGACAATATTTTGAAATGAAATCATGCTTATAGGGATAATACTATTTGATAGCGGGCAATTAAAGTAAATTTTTGGTAAGTGCGGGACAAATTTACTGAGACGGAAAATCTGACAGGTCAAATCAATGCTGTTTCAATCTTTATTGCATGCGTCAGAATTTTATGAACCGGACAAGCATTGGCAACGGCAAGTAACCGGGTTCGCTGCTCATTGTCTAATTTACCGATTAATTCCAGTTTTCGATTAAAAGTTGAAAGATCTCCATCTTCGATGAGCTCGATCTGAATATTGAGTTTCTCAAGGTCCCATCCTTTGCGATCGGAATACATGCGCACCGTTGCCGCTGGTGCAGGCCCCAGGGCAGAGACCAGTAATTCTTTCGGAGAAAGACCTAAATTTTTTCCCCCTTTGTCAACGGGCTCATCGGCAATAGCCGTGTTACCTGATGGCGACTTGATTTCAATTTTATAAAGCTCTTTTCCGATTGTTGCCGATATGTTTGTCATAACTTATTTTTTTAAGATGGTTGTGTAACTAATTGCTAAAATCCTAATCCAATAATTCACTTTATTTCCAAAACACCATTTTTAGCCCAAGCAAAATGATAAATACCCCGAAGGCTTTTTTGATTAGACTAGGAGAAAGAGCTATCGCAATTTTACTTCCAAAAAAACTCCCTATAATGAAACTGATGCAAAGAATAGCCGCCACTTTGAAATCTACCTCTCCGGCTTTATAATAGTTATATACTGCAATCGCCCCAATGGGTGGCAACATCATGGCCAGTGATGTGCCTTGCGCACTGTGTTGACTCATGCCAAGAAAGTAGACAAGGCAAGGAACAACGATAAGGCCGCCACCGATTCCAATAAAGCCACTGAACATACCTGCAAATATTCCGATGATGAGGATCATGAGAATTCATTCGCAAAAATTTAAAGTTAGAAATCTTTCTCTTTCGAGCGAGATACATTCTGAATTCTAAAGTATGATAATGATTGTTCCTGCTATAATACAAATTGCGCCAACGGCAGTTTTCAACGTTAATGTCTCACCGAGAAAAGCGATAGAAAAGACAATTGCCAGTGCGACACTAAGTTTATCGATGGGAGCTACCTGTGATATTTTACCCAGTTGCAATGCCTTGAAATAAAATATCCAGGAGAGCCCTGTGGCAACGCCCGATAAGACAAGAAAGATCACATTCTGTTTTGTTAATGTCATAATAGAATTGGTTCCGCCTCTAAAGAATGCGATTGCCCATGCTAAAATTAAGACTACTACGGTCCTCACGGCTGTTGCCAGGTCAGTGTCAACATTCTTGATCCCAATTTTAGCAAAAATGGCAGTTAGCGCTGCAAATAATGCTGATAGTAAAGCGTACATCCACCACATAGGTTATGTTTTTAAAGTTGATTTTTCTTACAATGGATCATTTGCGTTCAAACATTCTTGAATCAGTAAGCCAAAGAATTTGAAGGAGAAATAATGTATTATTGCTTTGTTGTGGAATGAAAGCTGTTTGTACCAAAGGCCCTACCTCAAACTTGCCCACCTTTAAAGTTTTGTAACCCAATCCGACAAAAGCCCAGTTAGCTGAATAGAATTCGGACACACCTGAAAGATTTAAAAATGACTCGTTGAAAGCCGAGAAATAATATTCGCCAGCATCCAATACGCGTCCTTCCAAAGGTTTTTCAAATGCAATTTGATAATTCAATATAGGTGAGATATCCTTTTTTAGATTTTCCACCAAGCGAAAGCGATGCGACATCAAACCCCTGATAGCCTTATGCTCGGCTATAACTTGTTGCCATACCTGTTGATCTGTTTCATGCGCTTCCGTAAAATTATTCCCGTTTACATATGTATAGCCTACGGCAAAATTCAATACATCTGAATATTTATAGACAAGACTAGGCTGCACATAAACTTCTGAATTTCTGCTCGGATATTGGCGACCTTCGATGGTAGATTTTGTAACTATAAATGTGGTGGACGCAAAAACGTTATAATCGAACCGGTTTATAATATTGCCACGATAAAAGAGAGAGGGGATGACACCCCCTAAATTATTACTTTGACCATTAAGTATGAGGCTCTTACAAGTCATCGTCATTAAAAATATGATCAGTCTATTTATCAAGATTCAAAAAACTGATTCTATGGAGTATAACTTTTCTTCTTCGATGGAAATCAATTTGCCCGAGCCATCGAACATCACAGTATAAAACCCCGCTTTGAATTTGTCGCTCTTTTCTACTTTGATATAGACCTCAATTCGTTTGGTGCCAACGGGATCTACCTCCTGGGTCTTTTTGATTTTTGCTTTGCGGAAATTCTCACTAAGGGTTGACTTAATGATTTGTTGCAGTGACGGCTGGATTTCATCAAATTCGATTTCTCTCTCCACCTCCACTAAGTTTCCTTTGAGTGAAAAGCGAAGGTTGTATTCTTGCTTATTCGATTTAAACTCCACTTCGTAGAGCAATGAATCTTTATCTCTCTTTTTGAAATATTCGATTCCCTTTACTGAGGGATAGTTGAGTTGCAGATAGTTTTTCACCTGCTCAGGAATCAATTTTTTATCAATTCGTTTCTCCTGGCTAAAGGCGCTTAGCAGGGATAAGAAGAGGAGTAGTGTCAGCATATTTTTCATTGGATGATCAATTTTCGGCGTGGAGTTGACTTTGCTGATAACGGCTGTCCTTTGGGCGAGTAGCTATCATTTGAGCAGGGTTGATTTGCTTAATGACTGCAATAATATCCTCTTCCCCAAATATAGGTTCTGCTTGTTGGAAAGTTTGAAACACGACTTCCGCCAAAGGAGTTGTCAATCCTTCACCTTTCGCCAGGCGCAGATCTTTTGCAATATGTTTCAAAGCAAATGCCGCCTGGTAGTTATTTTGGATAATTGCGTCTCCTTTTATTTTACTGAAGGCATTACCCAGCGCACTGTTATTTATCAGCTTGAGTAGGTCTTCTGTTTTGATTTTATTCTGTCGGGCAAATACAACGGCTTCTGCGAGACCTTGCGCATGAAACGCGAGCAGTGTGTTAATGGCCAGCTTAGCAACATTGCCGGCACCATGAGGGCCTACCAACATGGCTAACTTGCCGATGCATTCCAATATCGGCTTTGTTTCCTGAAAGATCTTTTCTTCACCGCCAACCATAATAACCAACCCTCCGTCTTCGGCCTGTTTCACACTTCCTGATACAGGGGCATCCAGGTAGTGGTTACTCTGCATGTTGCACAACAATGCCATTTCCCTGCTGATCTCTGGTGACACCGTACTCATGTTGATGATTACTTTGCCTGTGGTTTTAGCACTGAGCAGGCCATCATCGTTTATAAAAATTTCCCTGATTGCTTGATCATCTGTAACCATGATCAGGATAACAGCTGATTGCTGTATTAATTCACGAGGGGATGAGGCGATCTTGGCGCCAGCGATTTCCAACGATTTAGCTTTTTCTTTATTTCGATTATAAACGGTCACAGGATAACCTGCTTTAATCAGTTGGGTAGACATCGGAATCCCCATTTTCCCAAGACCGATCCAGCCAATTTTTGTTGTATTCATTAGTATCGTTTTATTTTCTCGAATTACTTGGACAATATATTCTGCGCTCAACTTACTAGCGCAAATCGATTTTATTTTTCAAAGTCGATCCGTTTCTGATCTCTTCACTTGCAGTTCTAACAATCTGATCGCCTTCACTAAGGTCACCATAAATTTCGGTCCGTCCGTCAATAAGGCGACCTGTTTGTACTTCCACCCATTTCGCTTTCTCTTGATCAACCTTTATTACAAATACTCCCTCCTGAGAAGAGATCAATGCTGTTTTGGGAACGATGAAAGTGCTATCGCTATTAATCAATGGAATATTAATCTTTGCAACCATCCCGGGAAGGAGTCTTCCGTCTGTGTTGTACACATCTGCTTCCACTCTTTGAGATCTCAGTTTTACATCCAGCGCTTTCGCCATCCGTGTGATCCTGGCCTTGAATGATTCATTAGGTAGCGGTTTAATTTTGAAATGCACTTCATCCCCTTGCTTTAAAAAAGGAGCGTATGCCTCAGGAACAGCAACAACAAGGCGCAAATGTTTCTGTTCCTGAAGCGTAAACAATGGATTATCAGATCCTCTTCCGGTCGGCCCAACATAAGCCCCTGGATTAATATAACGAGCGCTGATCACTCCACCGAACGGGGCTCTGATTGTCAGGTAATCAAGGTTATGACTAATTTCCTTATAGGCCGCCTTTGCCGACTCAAGCTGTGAAAAATCAGAGTTCATTTTCGCCAGTGCGAGGTCAAGGTCATTAAGTGAAACGGTGCCTGGCGTTTTGCTTGTTTCGAACAAGCGTTGATAGCTCGCTTTGCTGGCTATGTAGATTGCTTCTGATGATTTCCAACGGGATTCCGCCCCATCTAATTGGGAAGTAATTTCGGGCGCTTCCATAACAGCAAGAAGTTGCCCCTCTTTTACTTCTGAACCGACATCAACATAAAGCTTTTTAACAAAACTGGTCTGCCTCGCGTAAAGATCAACTTGTTGAAATGAAGTTAACTCGCCAGGAATTGTCACGGAAGAAGTAAGTACAGTTTTTTTAATTGATAGTACTTCTACCACCGGTGATTGAACCACCCCGGTATCATTTCCTTTCTCTTTTCCGTCGGAAGAAGTACATCCGTTTAAGCCTCCAATAAGCAAAGTGCAAAATGATAGTGCTAGTGATGATTTGACAATTTTGATGATCGCATTCATGTTAAGTGTATTTATAGTTGTTCATCGAATAAATTCTCAGGCTGTAATAAAGTATTTGCTTTCTCGATCTTCGGGATCGAGGGAGACGGATGCAGTAGAAGTTTTTTCCTGAACCCATGCAAACACGAGGGGTAAAATAATCAAAGCTGCCACCGTTGATGCAAGTAAGCCGCCAATCACCGCGCGGGCGAGAGGTGCAACCTGTCCGCCGCCTTCACCATGACCTGTCGCCATCGGGATCATCCCTGCTATCATGGCGATGCTTGTCATAAGGATCGGGCGCAATCGCAAAGCTGTGGCTTCTTTTGCCGCCTCAAATGCGTTTCCGTTATGCTTGCGAATTTGCTCAGCATTGGTGATCAGCAACACTGCGTTTGCGATAGAAACTCCAACGGACATGATGATGCCCATGTATGATTGTAAATTCAACGTTGAACCCGTGGTCACCAATAGTGTCATGGCACCAAGCAAAACGGCAGGTACTGTTGATAATACCACGAAGGATACTTTGAACGACTGAAAGTTTGCTGCTAGCATGAGAAAAATCACGACGATGGCAATGAGCAATCCGGACTGCAGACTATCCAATGTTTCCGTAAGTATTTGACTTAACCCTATCGTCTCAATTGTTAGCCCTCTCGGCAAATCGCCTAAGGACTTTAATGCCGCCTTTACATCTTTCGCAGCCGTACCCAGGTCTTTGTTTTGGAGGTTTGCTGTAACCGATAAAATTGGCATGGCTCCCAGGTTATCATTTTCACCATACGTGGTACCCGGGTCAATAGTCGCGACATCATCTAAAACCGGACGCGACATATTTTGCATTACGGGGATCTGGCCCATGTCGTCAATGCTGCTCATTTGACTTTCAGGCACCTGGACTTGCACGCTGTAGCCTAGCCCAATGTTTTCATCCACCCACATATTTTTTTCCGTATAGCGGGATGATGATGTGGCCGGGATCAGCGAGCGTGCAATATCATTGACATCAACTCCCAGTTGTGCGGCCCTTATCCGATCGATATTTACATTCAGCGCAGGATATTGAATAGACTGGGCAATTTGAACGTCACGCAGGTAATTGATCCGGCTGAGTTTGCCAACAATTTTCTTGGCAAATTCTTCATTCAGTTTTTTATTTCTGCCTGCTATTCTTACCTCGATGAGTGTAGGCGATCCCTGACTTAATATTTTATCGGTTAGTTCAATGGGTTCAAAAGACAGCTTCACATCGGGCATCGATTCTTTCATTTTCTTTCGGAATGAATCCTTCAACTGATCCAGGTTCCCCTGAAATTTATCGGTAAGACTTACCTGAAGAACTGCTTCCTGCGGCCCGCTTGTAAAAAGGTAGATGGGGCTTACTGAAAACACCGCTGGATGCTGACCGATATAGGCGGAACTTATTCCAATGGCCTCCTTGCCTGTCAGCTGTTCAAGGATCGAAAGCCCTTGAATCAACTTCTCTTCTGTTCGTTCGATCCTTGTTCCGTCTGGTGCTCGGAACCGAACCTGAAATTGAGTGGAATTAACTCTAGGCAAAACATCCTTACCAATAGTATTGAGAAGAAGAACGACCAGGGTAATAACGACTGCCCCATAGACGATAACAATGGATTTGCGATAGGGTAAAATCCGGTGCTGAAACTTTAGAAAGTTATCTCTGAATTGCTCAAAGCGACTGACTTTCCCGGCATTTTCTTTGTCTTTTTTTTCCCGGTGATCTTTCAATAACCAGTTGGCAATAACAGGA
>Ga0210403_10003283_pt1 | contig 14311 bp, 13 predicted proteins | sample IncBWC19MmetaG_FD_150863 | JGI IMG/M metagenome (GOLD analysis project Ga0210403, IMG submission 150863) | Forest soil microbial communities from Barre Woods Harvard Forest LTER site, Petersham, Massachusetts, United States - Inc-BW-C-19-M | ecosystem: Environmental > Terrestrial > Soil >... | reverse complement strand
GATGGAGCGAGGGTTCAGCACGCGCACCGAACCCTCGCGCATGGAGAAGGCACTTGCCATCACTCTGAAGTGATCCACGAAGGGATGGCGCACTGGGCAGACCACTGCACTGCCTGCCATGCCAACAACGGCAGCGGCGACACCATGTACGGCAAGACGATGTATCCGCGCCCGCCAGATATGCGCCAGAAAGATACGCAGCAGATGTCGGATGGCGAACTCTACTACACCATCAAGAACGGTGTCCGGTTGACCGGAATGCCATCCTTTGGTGATCCGGGGGATGACGATGTGGCGAGTTGGAAATTTGTGGTCTTCATTCGGCATCTGCCGCAGCTCACGTTTGCTGAAGAGACTGAGATGCAGCGGCTGAATCCCAAGTCTCCCGACGAAATTCAGGAGGAGAAGGAAGAAGAGGAATTTTTGAGGGGCGATGCGCAATCAGCTACGCCGGCAACCACAATGCACCATCACTAATACACGAAGAAGGCACATGAAAAAGGTACTCGCAACTCTCTTCGCGCTCGTGCTCATGGTGAGCAGCGCCTACGCGCACAATGGTATGGAACACGTCATGGGAATCGTTGCCGACATCACGGGCACCTCCATCACGGTCACCACAACAGACGGAAAGACGCAGACCGTAACAGCGACCGCTGATACGAAGTACAGCAAGATGGACACAGCGATCACCTTGAAGGACATTAAGGTGGGCGACCATGTGGTTATCCATGCGACCAAGAAGGACGACAAGCTGATTGCTGCAACGGTGCAGGTAGGGATGGGAAGGATGGCAGGGATGAAAATGGATGGCGGTAGCAGCACATCGCCGCAACCAAAGTGACTCTAATCCCAACTAGAACGCTCAAGTCTTGCGCCTACCGGGGCAGCGCTACTTGGCCTGCCCCGCCAACGAGCGATCCCAAAGGGTAATAGAACGTCCACGACCATTCACGTCCTGATCCGGGTGCGTCTTCGCCATCATGCAAGCGCAGGCTCTGGTGCGCGGAACACTCCTTCGCTGAAACATACAACGCGTTCTCAACGCGTGATTTAGGCGATCTGGGCACCCACAATTTGGGATCGCAGCCCAAGCAGGATTTAAAAATATTGGATACCCCTAGGGGGCATGGGTATATAGTTTCTTTAGAGGTAAGACGGCACGGAGATCGTGCTCCTTTCCGCAGGAATGTAGTTGGGTCACGGAGGAGATTATGAAAAGAGAGACAACGAGTGCAGGCAGGCGGCTACTTCCCAGCCGCCGCCAGTTCGTCCTAGGGTTAGCCGCCGGAGGAGTGATCGCCGGTTTGGAATGGGGGGGATTCCCGGCGTTTGGCGAAGCTGGGCAGATGCCTGAGCATCGCTCACCCGCGATGCTGACAGGGAACCACTTTGAGCTGACGGTCGACCAGCTGCCGGTGAACTTCACCGGAAAGAAGCGGACTGCGGTCGCGGTGAATGGATCGGTGCCTGGGCCGACGCTGCGTTGGCGCGAGGGCGAGGTAGTGACGGTGGCGGTGACCAACCGCTTGAAGGCGCCGACCTCGATCCACTGGCACGGCATGAGGATACCGGCAGAGATGGACGGGGTCCCGGGGCTGAGCTTTGCCGGGATCGCTCCTGGCGAGCGGTTCGTCTACCGCATTCCGGTGATGCAGAGCGGGACCTACTGGTACCACAGCCACAGTGGCGGCCAGGAGCAGCAGGGGATGACCGGTGCGCTGATTATCGAGCCCAAGGAGAAGGATCCGATCGCATTCGATCGGGAGTACGTGGTGATGCTGACGGACTGGACGGATACCGATCCGGAGACGGTACTGAGCAATCTGAAGCAGAACAGCGATTACTACAACTACCGGCAGCGCACGGCCGGAACCTTCTTCTCCGATGTGAAGAAGAACGGTCTGCGGCCGACCTTATCCGAGCGATGGACATGGGGGCGGATGAATATGTCGCCGACCGACATCCTCGACGTGACGGGTTCGACCTACACCTACCTGCTGAATGGGAATACGCCGAAGGCGAATTGGACTGGGCTGTTTAAGTCCGGCGAGCGGGTGCGGTTGCGCTTCATCAATGCCTCGGCGATGACCTTCTTCGATGTTCGCATTCCCGATCTTCCGATGACGGTCGTGCAGTCGGACGGCAACGACGTGGAACCAGTGACGGTAGATGAATTTCGCTTCGGTTCGGCGGAGACGTACGACGTGATCGTGGAGCCGAAGGACGACATGGCATACACGATCTTTGCGCAGGCACAGGATCGCACGGGCTATGCACGGGCGACCCTGGCTCCGCGCATGGGCATGACAGCGGAGGTCCCGCCGATGGATCCTCGGCCGGTACGCACGATGCAGGACATGGGCATGAGCATGGCCGGGATGAAGACGCCGGGCATGAAGGGCGTGTCTGGCATGACGGGTATGGATAAGTCCGACATGAAGGGCATGGACATGGCAGGCATGAAGGGTATGGATATGTCCGATATGAAGGGCATGGACATGTCAGTCACGAAGGACACGAATAAGTCCGGGATGAAAGGTATGGACATGGCTGGCATGAAGGACGCGGATAAGTCCGACATGAAAGGCATGGATATGTCCGGGATGAAGGGCATGGATATGGCGAACATGCTGATGGGCGATCCGACGGGCACCACTCCCTTCCCGCAGCCCGGACCGCATACGATGCCGCTGCACAAGGGCTCGTACCAGGAGACCAAGTTTGAACCGTCCGATCCGGTGCCGTTACATACCGGTCCGCAGGTGGTCGGGGTTGCGAAGCATGTGGCGGCGCGATACAACGATCCTGGCGATGGCCTGAAGGGCAATGGACGGCGGGTGCTGACCTACGCCGATCTACGCACCCGCTATCGCGGCGTGGATGGTCGCCCGCCGAGTCGCGAGATCGAGTTGCATCTGACCGGCAACATGGAACGGTACATCTGGGGCTTCAACGGCAAGAAGTTTTCGGAGGCGGAGCCGATCGAGTTGAAGCTAGGCGAGCGGCTGCGCATCATCCTGATCAACGACACGATGATGGACCATCCGATTCACCTGCACGGGCTGTGGAGCGAGTTGGAGAACGGGCACGGAGAGTTCGCGCCGTACAAGCACACCATCATCGTCAAGCCGTCGGAGCGGGTGAGTTACCTGGTGAGCGCGGATACGCCCGGGCGATGGGCCTTCCACTGCCACCTGCAGTATCACATGGAGTCGGGAATGTTCAGAACGGTGGTGGTCTCGTGAGCGCTTACACAAAATATCGTTTTCGGTTTGTTGTTCCCATGTTGGTGGCGGGGGCGATCGGACTGATGTCCTCTCTGGGGTCGGCGCAGACAACAGCCGCCGCAGCGCCGCAGGAGCAGCCCATCGCGCAGAGTTCTTCGGTCCCGCAGGCTCCTGAGGCTGCTGGTCCGACGCCGCCTGGGAGCATGGCCTGGAAGCCACCGGTGATGGACAACCGCGTCTACACGCATGTGCTGTTCAATCAACTGGAAGGGCGCAGCAATGGGTCGGGAAGCTCGCTGCGCTGGGACGGTGAGGGCTGGGTCGGTACGGATATGAACCGCCTGTGGGTGAAGTCCGAAGGGTTCGTCAACGGCAGCACGGTGAGCGATGGCGATCACGAGCTGCTGTACGATCGGCCGATCCCGCGCATGCGCTACTTCGATGCGCAGGTGGGCGTCCGCGAGGATCTGGATTCCGGGCCCAGCCGCACCTGGGGGGCAGTGGGAATCCAGGGACTGGCACCGCACTTCTTCGACTTCGAGCCGACGCTGTACTTCAGCGATGGAGGCAACGTGGCCGGACGACTGCAAGGGTCCTACGATCTCCAGATCACGCAGCGGCTGGTCTTGCAGCCCGAGGCGGAGCTGAACTTCTACAGTAAATCCGATCCTGGGCGCGGGACGGGATCGGGTCTTTCCGACCTGGACACGGGGCTGCGCCTCCGCTATGCGATCAGCCGGAAGTTCGCCCCCTACGTGGGCTTCGCGTACACCGGCAAGTACGGCGATGCAGCGAGCTTCGCGCGCCAGCAGGGCGAGGCGGTGGATAGTCCAACGTTCGTGTTCGGGCTCAGGGTCTGGCGATAAGGGCGTACTCCCGCCATCGTCCTCGGGCAGGGCGATCGCCGGCGTAAAAAAACAGCTTTTCCCTGAATACCCCTAGGGGGCAGGGGCATCAAACAAGAAGTAGGAAAAGGAGCAACACCCATGCAAGACACACTTACGTTATCGATTGAAGGAATGCATTGCGGAGCCTGCGTTCGGCGCGTGACCAATGCGCTGCAGGCCGTCCCCGGAGTTGCGGTGGGTTCGGTGGAGATCGGCTCGGCGAAGCTGGCGTTCGACTCCGAGGAAGCAACCGCTCAGGAGATCGCGGCGGCGGTCAGCGGCATCGGCTTCACGGCGAGTATTACGCAGTAAATCGGAGCAGGAATCAGACGAGTTCGTCCGGAGGTAAATGCGATGTCGAGTACGTTGAAGATAGAGGAGGCAGCGGCACGGGCCGCTGCCCTGCCCTCGGGCCCGGTGGAACGCGTAACCATCCCGGTTACAGGGATGACCTGCGCGGCGTGCCAGTCGTTCGTGCAGAAGACGCTGGCAGGGCACACTGGCGTGCAGGATGCCACGGTTAACCTGATGCTGCACAATGCAACGATCACCTTCGACCCGAAGGCGACCTCCACGTCTGCTTTGGTCGAAAGCATTCGCCACACCGGCTATGGCGCGGAGATGCCTGTCCTCGATGAGTCGGTGCTGGAGGCGCAGGAGAAACACGACGAGGAGCAGCTGCTCGAGTACCAGCAGCTGCGGCTGAAGGCCGCGGTGAGCCTGATCGCCGGCAGTGTGGCGATGGTGTTGTCGATGCCCTTGATGCGCATGGACAGCGCCGGCGGCATGGAGCGCATGAAGGACCCGCTGATGAGCTGGAACATGCGCGTGCTCGATCCTGTGCTGCGCAAGGTACTGCCGTGGATGTATGCGGTGAGCGACAACACGATCCGCTGGTTTCTATTCGCGCTGGCGGCGGTCATTATCGGCTGGGCGGGACGTCGTTTCTATGTCAAAGCGTGGTCCGCTCTGCTCCACAAGACCGCTGACATGAACACGCTGGTGGCTCTGGGCACGGGCGCCGCCTTTCTCTACTCCGCTGCAAGCACAATCGCACCTGGATTTTTTGTGGCGCATGGCATCGCTCCCGACGTTTACTTCGAAGCGGGGATGTTGATCATCGGGCTGGTGCTGGTGGGCAATACGTTGGAGAGCCGGGCGAAGGGACAGACAGCGACGGCGCTGCGCAAGCTGGTGCAGCTGCAGCCGAAGACGGCGACGATCTTGCGCAACGGCGTCGAGAGCAAGGTTCCGCTAGAGGCGATCCAGGAGGGCGATCTCATACTGGTGCGCCCGGGCGAGCGCATCCCTACCGACGGTGACGTGGTCTCCGGCAAGAGCAGCGTGGATGAGTCCATGCTGACGGGCGAGTCCCTGCCGATCGAAAAGACCGCGGGCGAGCGGGTAATGGGCGGGACGCTCAACCAGCATGGATCGTTGCAGTATCACGCGACCGCGCTCGGGGCTGGGAGCACGCTGGCGCAGATTGTGCGGCTGTTGCGAGACGCGCAAGGATCGCGCGCTCCAATCCAGCGCATCGCAGATCGCATCAGCGCCATCTTTGTGCCGACCGTCCTTGGCATCGCAATTGTTACATTCTTTGTGTGGAGGTTCTTCGCGGCGGATGCCGGAGTCATGCAGGCCTTCGCCGCCGCAGTCACGGTGCTCGTGATCGCCTGCCCCTGCGCCATGGGGCTGGCCGTTCCCACCGCTGTCATGGTCGCGACGGGACGGGGAGCCGCCTTCGGCATCCTGATCAAGGGCGGCGAAGCGCTGCAGCGCATGGAAAAGATCGACACGGTCGTGCTCGACAAGACGGGAACCATTACCGCTGGCCGGCCGCAGGTCACGGACGTCCTGCTTGCCGGTCCAGAGAGCGCCGGATCGGTTGCCGGTGAGGAGCAGCTGGTGGGGCGGGCGGCGGCGCTCGAGCGGGCCAGCGAACATCCGCTTGCGGAGGCTGTGGTTCGCTACGCGAAGGACCACCGCCTGGAGCTTGCGCAGCCAGAGACGTTCGAATCCCTGACGGGGCTTGGCGTTATAGGTATCATCGACGGCGATGTGACGCTGGTGGGCAATGCTGCACTGATGGCGAAGTACAGCGTTGCCACGGAGGCTATGCAGGCCGCGGCACTGACTCTCTCGGAGGCGGGTAAGACGCCGCTTTGGATCGCGGTCAACGGGGCTTTAGCGGGCCTGATCGCGGTTGCAGATACGGTCAAACCGACATCGGTGGAGGCGATTCGACAGATGCATGCCGAAGGGCTTCGCGTGGTGATGCTGACCGGAGACAACGAGCGCACGGCGAGCGCCATTGCGCGCACGGTCGGTGTCGATGAGGTGATTGCAGGCGTGCTTCCTGCGGGCAAGGTCGACGCCATCAAGCGGCTGCAGGGAGAGCGCCATGTGGTCGCCATGGTGGGCGATGGAGTCAACGACGCTCCCGCGCTGGCACAGGCGGACGTGGGCCTTACCATGGCGACCGGCGCGGATATCGCGATGGAAGCCGGCGACGTGACCCTGATGCGGAGCGACCTGACCGGAGTTCCGATGGCCATTGCGCTCTCGCGCGGGACGATGCGCGTGATGCGGCAGAATTTGTTCTGGGCCTTCGTCTACAACGTTATTGGTATCCCGCTGGCGGCTGGTGTTCTCTACCCTGTCTTCGGCTTACTCTTGAGCCCGGTCATTGCGAGTGCGGCGATGGCGCTCAGTTCCTTCAGTGTTGTCATGAACAGTTTGCGGCTTCGGCGTCTGAAGCTGACATAGGATGGAATGAATATGGCTACAAAACGCGGCTCTCACAACGGTATCTCCGCCACTACTAGCTCTCATTGCTGCCCCGAGTCTTCCGACCGCAAGGCAGTGGGAGTGGATGCTGAACTCAAAGCCTCCAACCTGCGCCGCCTGGGCCGGATCGAAGGTCAGATCCGCGGCATCCAGCGCATGATCGAAGACGATCGCTACTGCACGGACATTCTTACCCAAGTCTCCTCCGCGCAGGAGGCGCTGCGCGCCGTGGCCCGTGCCCTGATGCGCAATCATCTGTCGCATTGCGCCACCCATGCATTCACCACCGGCTCCGCACAGGAGCGTGAGGCGATGTATGACGAACTGTTGGACATCATCTACAAGAATGCCCGCTAAGAACCAGTGGGGGCACTAAGAAAGGGAAAGTTATGTACGCTAAGGACCGCCAAAGGCGTTTCGAGAGCTTCGGAGGGGTCTGAAGCCACCTTGGCTACCCATCGCAGTCAGGTAACCTTCGATGACTTGCTCAAAGCCGTCCTCCGCTGAACTCATTGCTCGGGTATCGGCAGCCCCTAGCACGGCATCGAAGTCATAGATAACTCGAGAGGAGTTCTGGATGGCTGCGATTGTCCGCGCTCTGATGATGTCGTTCACGATGACTTGGGAGATTCTCTGGGCTCTGATACTGGGCTTCAGCCTCTCGGCTGTCATCCAGGCCGTTGTATCGAAGGAGGAGATGTCGCGCCTCCTTCCTGATGATCGGCCACGCACGATCATCAAAGCATGTGCTCTTGGGGCGGCGAGTTCCTCCTGCTCTTACGCTGCTGTCGCGCTCGCACGTTCCATGTTCCGCAAGGGAGCGAACTTTACGGCGGGAATGGCTTTCCAGTTCGCTTCGACTAATCTGGTTCTGGAGCTTGGCGTTCTCCTCGCCGTGCTGATGGGCTGGCAGTTCACTCTGGCAGAATTTGTTGGCGGCCCGCTGATGATCACCGTTATGGTGCTGTTCTTCAAGGTGTTCTTGACGCCACAGATCGTTGAAGCGGCTCGACAGCAAGCCGACAAAGGGATTCATGGACGGATGGAGGGCCATGCCGGGATGGATATGTCGATCCATGAAGGGACAATCTGGCAGCGCATTACGTCGAGCAAAGGGCGCACTGCCATCAGTCATTTTTTCGTCATGGACTGGGTTTCTCTCTGGATCGATATCGGAGCTGGACTATTGATCGCCGGAGCGCTGGCCGCCTGGGTTCCGAAGGACTTCTGGCAGGCTTTCTTTTTGCAAGGGCATCCGATCCTGGCGAAGCTATGGGGGCCTATTGTCGGACCGGTAGTAGCGATCCTCTCCTTTGTCTGTTCGGTGGGGAACGTTCCCCTTGCCGCAGTTTTATGGACCGGAGGCATCAGTTTTGGCGGGGTCATTGCCTTCCTTTTTGCAGACCTTATTGTGCTGCCGATTCTCGATATCTACCGGAAATACTACGGGCTGAAGATCAGTGCCTTTCTCCTTGCTATCTTCTATGCTTCGATGTCACTGGCCGCGCTTGCAGTGGAATTCATCTTCGGGGCACTCCATCTGCTCCCGCAGCAGAGAAACGCACAGATCGTGGAAGAGTCCATTCGATGGAACTATACGACGATCCTCAATATCGTCTTTCTTGCGCTCGCAGCCGTTCTGGTAATTCGCTTCTTCCGCACTGGCGGCCCCGAAATGCTCAAGATGATGAGCAGCAAAGGTAAGGAGGAGCACGATCACAGAGCACACCTCCATGGCCACGCGATGTAACCCATCAGATCCCAATCCGCTCGACCTCGTCGAGCGAGACCTCATCACCCGCCGGTCACAGCCTCTCCAGAACACAGATTCGGCTGGATGCAAGCCACCATCCGTCTCCTCTCGGAGAGAAGAGGGGGAGATTTTTTTCTTGACATCCCCTCTTATAGGACTCATCGAGCCCCCCGGGACCACCGGAATTCCAATTGTTCGGGTTCGGGCGGGATCACGGGCAACCATTCCCCACTCCTGTAAGAGTTGCCTTGCCGACAATCCAGGATTTGGGGTGGTAAACGACAAACGAGACTCACCATCTAATTTGAGCAATGGGCCGCAGCAACTTCGAAGCACATCGTCTTATAACTGCTCATCAGGCAATATCGACGTGGTTGTGCAAATAGGCATTCTGGAATTTTCCCTTGGGATCAAACTCCTTCGCGAGAGCGCGGAAGTCTTTCAGACGTGGGTAGAGCGGTGCGACTTGGCTGCTGTTCGTGGTGAATACCTTGGCCCAGTGAGGACGTGCGCCAAATGGAGCGAGTTTGGCCTCGATCTCAGGCAGTAGCTTCATGACCGCGTCCGTCTCGAGCTTCCAGGTGAAGTGAATCGCGAGCGACGGGCGCTGGTAAGCCATGCTCATCCATAGATCGTCCGCGGCGATCGCGCGGAGTTCGGTGATGTAGAGATGCGGTGTGATCACATCGCGGAGGCTCTCGACAGCTCGGATGGCATCATAGCCACGGTCAAAAGGAACGAAGAACTCAGTCTGCAACTCCTGGCCGCTGGAAGGCGTAAAGTTCAGCTTGAAGTGGGGCAACCGCTCGTACCAGGGGCCGACGGTATTGAGCTGGTCGGTGCAGGCTTCGGCTGGATGGTCGAGGATGGGGTGGAGTTTCCTGGTTGCCAGGGTCGCATTGAAGAAGCGGGCGGGCGGCGCGGATGCTCCGCCCTGGTCGACGCGGCGTTTGATCCAGACCTCTCCGGCGCGGCCGTTCTGCCAATCTGTGAAGAGGGAGACGCTGTAGCCTGCGCCCATGATCTCGGTCAAGTTGTGCTCGAGTTCGCTAAAAGGCAGGTCCTGGTAGACAACCTGGGTCATGTCGAATCGTGGCTGTACCTGGAGGGTCAGATGAGTAACGACACCGAGCGCTCCAAGACCTACAACACTCCCAGCAAATCGATCGCCGTCCTTATCGCGCGAGAGCATGTGGACAGATCCATCGGCGGCGACAAGCTCCACCGCCTTCACGGCGGTCGCGAGATTGCCGTTGCTCATTCCAGAGCCGTGGGTTGCGGTCGCGCAAGCTCCGCCGACCGAAATGTGCGGCAGCGACGCGAGGTTATGGAGCGCAAAGCCCTTCGCGTCGAGCAGGACGGCCAGGTCTCCGTAGCGGATGCCCGCACCTACGGTGACGGTGGAGGCCTTCGCATCGAGGGTCACATCCTTAAGTTTTAGAGTAGAAATCTGGGCGATCTGCGAATCGGCGATGCCGTTGAACGAGTGCCGAGTGCCGAGGGCGCGGACTCCGGCAACACTGCGAACGGCCTCCTGAGTTTCGGCGACCGATGCAGGCTGAAGGACCCTATTGCTCGAGTAGCGATAGTTCCCGGACCAGTTGGTTCTGGGAACAGAATCATCCGAGAATGCCTTTCCCTCATTCAACCCCATCATCAGCGTAGCAGCGGTGGCGGCTGAACCCTTCAGAAAGTCGCGCTTGTCCAAAAAGTCCTCCCGAATCCAGGACCGATTGTAAGCCCGGCAAAGTCAAATAGGGCAATCCGTCCCCAAGCCGCAAGGGACGAGTTGCCGACCACCCACCCGGAAAACCAGTTCCAAGAAGTCCGTGCTTCCCTTTCCTCGATAATCTGAAGCATGATGCAACGGACTTTGCCGCGGAATGCCGTTCTGATGGGATATTCAATCAACGCCCTGAGATAGCAAGTGTCGTGAATCCGCTCAACTAATTTCCTGGAAGGCAGATGTGGTGATCCAGAGATTCAGTTCGTATCCTTAAAGCGATTCGCTGCGTAAAGGTAGATATGGGTTAATCCACGCGACATGGAAACCTCTGGCCCTTTCGAGGCACGCTATCTGGCGTTCCTTGAAACAATCACTCAACTACGCCCCCGCCTGCACCGTTACTGCTCGCGCATGACCGGATCGGTGATGGACGGCGAGGATGTTGTTCAAGATGCGTTATTCGAGGCGTATCGGAAGCTGGACCAGTACGACGACAGCCGTCCTCTTGCCCCGTGGCTGTTCCGGATTGCGCACAATCGATGCATCGACTTTCATTGCGAGACGTGGTGTTTACTGCGAAGCGAGAAGATCGATGTCCTGGTTGCGCACGTTGCCGACCTTTGGATTCGCGGAGTGGATCAGCAGCGTGGTTTCGGGAAAAGGCCGGAGCAGGTGAGTGGGCGGACGCTCCACCTCGCCGCGGTCGAGCCACTCGTCATAGTCCTGTCGCCGGAGAATGGCCGGCATGCGATCGTGGATAGTGTGCATGGCCGTGTTGGCTTCTACGGTGATGACCGAGAAACTCTGTAGCCAGTCCCCGGTCGGACTCTTCCATGCGTCCCAGAGTGCGGCGAAGGCATAGATCGGCTGGTCGCTCAGGGTGAAGCGGAAAGGCACCTTGTCTGCTTTGCGCCATTCGTAGAAGCCCGAGACCGGCACCAGGCAGCGGCGTTTGTGGAGAGGAGTGCGCCAAAGGCTGCTCCTCTCGAGATTGTCAGAGCGGGCATTGAAGGTGGAGCGCTTCGGATCCGGACCCGCCGAGCCGAAGCCGACCAGGCCCCAGCGCATCCCGACCAGTTCGAGGGCGCCCGTGTCCCGGCCCTGGCGAATGACGGGCTGAACGGTGCTGGGGGCGATGTTGTAGCCGGGCGGCATCGGGTCGCTCGTCGCGGCCGCGTGAAACCATTCTGCGATCGCCTGCTTGTCGGCCGTTCTGTAATAGCGTCCACACATGGGCTCTCGTCAGGGTACGCCAAACCTCCCTGTGAAGGGCCGACGCTTCAGGATTACCCCAGATAAGGTTTAGAGCTGTATCGCAAGCGCCGCTTGGAACGACGCCATCGATGCGATGTGCTGTGGCGGCGCTTGCGATACAGCTTCCTTGTCGTGGGTATATTGATTTGCGACGAACAAGCTGAACCTCACGCCATGAGAGACTCGCGTCGTGAGAGTCGATGATTTTGTAGCGGAATCATTGCAGAGATAGGCCAGCGGGATGCCGCCTAGCTAAAAGGCGCAAGCGGATTTGCTACGATCGCAAGCCAAACACTTTAGAGAAAGCGGGCGTACAAACACGGTCCGGATTTGGGAAGAACATCCTAAAAGGGGTCCTTCAGAAGATACACGTCGCGGTAGAAGTGCACGACACAGCGCTGTCACTTGTCCCTGAGAGGGAATCGAGGAGTGTGTTTGATGGGCGTAGTCATGGATCGAATCCGCCGATGGGCTGCTTTTTCCGCATTACTGGCGCTGCCTATGGGCCTCGGCTGCGCGGGTTTCTGGAATACGACTCCGACCAGCACGGGAACGACTCCGACCAACACCGGCAACTTCGCCTATGCCACCAGCTCCTACTCCAGTTCGAGCACGACGGCGTACACGCTGACGGGCTTCTCGGTGGGAACGGGCACGTTGACGAGGCTGAGCGGATTCCCGCTGACGCTGCCGTTTGCGCCCACGGCGACGGCGATCAACCCGGCGAACACCTATCTGTATGTGGGCGGCACCGGCGGGATCCGTGGCTATGTGATCTCGTCTACGGGGGGGCTGAAGCAGATCACCAATGGCAGTAATCCCGCGCTGGCCACTGCGAATGTGGTCTCGATGGACATCTCGCCCGATGGGAAGTGGCTGTTTGGGCTCGATATCGACATCGACGGTGTGACGATTGATGAGTTCCAGATCCAGTCGGGCGGTGTACTGTCGTCGGTGACCGGAGCCTCGTACACAGTGTCGAACGGGCAGCCGGTGGTTCCAAGCTCGATCCGGGTCTCACAGAACGCCAAGAGTCTCTACGTGGCAGCGGCGCTGGGTACGGGCGGCGATCTGCTCTATGTGCTCGATACGAGCACCGGCGCGTTGACCCTGGCCAACCGGGTGACGCCGACGACGATCAGCTCGGCCGACCAGGCGGTGGCCTTCGACTCCTCCGGGGCGACGCTGTACGTGGCGCGTAGCGGGACCGATGCTGGACTGATCCCGTACGCCATCGGTACCGGAAGCACGCTGACGGCGGTGAGTGGCGCGCCGTATGCGGCGGGCTCCGGACCGTCGCTCACGATCGGCCCTCCGCCGTATACGGTGAGCCCCGGACCGTCGTCGATCGAGCTCGACGCGACCGGTATCGTCCGACGGAGGAACGCCAGATCGTTCGTTCGGCTCGTTTGAGCGATGGTTCGACTCTTCGAGTGACATTCACCGCGGGCATAACGGAGATTGATATGCCATTCGGAAACGACCGCCATTTGATGGCTTGGTTGTTTGATAAGGCGATCAACTCCGATTCCTCGTTCGTCACAATCAGAAGCGCCAGTGACTACCTCAGAGAGACGGGCAAGAAACGCAACGGCGACCTTTCTGCAGGCCACTCACACTGCAATTCTTTAGAGAATCCGCATCTCGGTAGTAAGGCGGGCGATCTCGCACTGTGGCCGCAGTGGTGCGTGAATGGGCCTTCCAGCTCGTCGCTGCTGGGTGTGTGCCGCCTGCCGGCATCATAAGGAATTCAAATACATAAAACATGTATTTGACTGCATATTAATTTTCTGGCGTTGTTGGAGCTATGGAATGGGCGGTTGCCTATCACGACGAATACCTGGCCGAGCTGCGCGCTGAGCCAGAGGCGGTCCAGATAGCGGTGCTCGCTGCCGCTGGCGTGTTACAGCGATTCGGTCCGCAATTAAGCCGCCCTCATGTCGATACGTTGAACGGTTCGGAGTACCCGAACATGAAGGAGCTGCGCATCACCCTGCCGGATGGCGAGTGGCGCGTTCGATCCCAAGCGCAAAGCGATCCTGCTGACGGGCGGGAGCAAATCAGGGGTCAATCAACGGAAGTTTTACGAACGGCTAATCCGCGTTGCCGATCGGCGTTATGCGGAGCACCTGACGCAACTGAAGAGCAAAGGAGATTGAAGATGGCTATCTCGCATAAGGAAGTGCTGGCGGGGCTCTCGCCGGAGATGCGCGCTCGGGTTGAGGCCAGGACACAAGAGTTGATCGAGGAAGAGATGACCCTGCGCGATCTGCGCTCGGTCCAGCACCTCACCCAGGAGCGCGTCGCCGAGATCCTGGGCGTCGAGCAGGACAGTGTTTCGCGAATGGAACGCCGCGCTGACATGCTGCTTTCGACCATGAGCAGCTACGTCGAGGCAATGGGTGGAAAGCTCCGCCTGGTTGCGGAGTTTCCGAATCGTAGACCGTACACCGTGAAGCTCGGCGACCTGAGCGAGGCCAGGTCCAAGCCGAAGCGGCGCAGACCGGCCAGCCTTCGCCCGCGGAGTTCTACAACATAATGCAGAGCGTTTTTAGCGTAGCGGCGCGGCGCAGAAATGTGTTGGAAACTGATAGATGCCGCATGCCGCGCCGGTGCGCTAAAAACGCTCTGCATTGTCATGCACGAAAACGATCCCCTGCAGTGGGCCTCG
>Ga0210403_10003280_pt1 | contig 14312 bp, 9 predicted proteins | sample IncBWC19MmetaG_FD_150863 | JGI IMG/M metagenome (GOLD analysis project Ga0210403, IMG submission 150863) | Forest soil microbial communities from Barre Woods Harvard Forest LTER site, Petersham, Massachusetts, United States - Inc-BW-C-19-M | ecosystem: Environmental > Terrestrial > Soil >... | reverse complement strand
CTGCCCATGCGCGCCGCCGCTTCCGCCACCTGTTGCGCGCTCAGTTTCTCCGTGCCTTCCTTCATCAGGTCGGTCGTCAGGTTCGCCACGCCGACGCGTCCGACGCCTTCATTGATTTCCCCGGCATCCACCGAGAGGCTGATCGCCGCTTTCGGGATGATTCCATAAGGCACCAGGGTGACTTTCATCCCGTTCGGCAGCGTGTAGGTTTCATTAGCAGGCACGGTGAACGCTTTCGGAGGACCGCCCTCGGGCGGCGCTTGTTTTTGCGCCACGGCAGGTGCGATTCCCAGGATGCTTCCCACAATTGCCAGCAGGCCCAGCTTTTTCATCGTCGTGTTCATTTGCATTCTCCTTGCCTACTGGTTTTTCGCCGGCGCTGCGGCGTCTTTCGGTGCGGGTTGCAGTTCGATAACCGTTCGATTCGTGGAGCGCAGATAATCATGCGCGGTTTTCTGCACCAGTTCCGGGGTCACTTTGTTGAACTGGCTCACCAGGTCGTTCACGCGCGCGGGATTGTCGTCAAAGAGCGCAAAGCTGGCCAGGAGATCCATCAGGCCGAAGCCGCCGAATTCTCCCATCGTGTCGTATAGGCTGGAGCGGAGTTTCACTCGCGCGCGGTCGAGAGTTTTCTGGTCGACGGGTTTGGTGCGCAGCGGCTCGATCACCGTATCAATCGCCTCAATCACCGTTTCCGGCTTGGTTGTGGGGTCATAGGTGACGTCCGCGGCCAGCAGCATCGGCCCGTTGTAGTTGAACATGTTGCCGAGCATGTTGATGCCGCCCTCGATGCTGTCCGTCAGTCCGCGTTTTTGCACCAATTCCTGGCGGAGCAGGCTGTCGTCGCCCTCGATCAGCATCTGTTCCAGCAAGCCCATGGCGTAATATTCGGGGGAGTTGCGCTCCGGCATCTGGTAGCCGATGGCAATCGCGGGGCGCGGCGCCAACGGGTCTTTCTTCACCACGATTTTTTCCTTCTCCTGGCGGGGTTCGCTCAAGTCGGGTTCCGGCGGGACCTTTGCCGATTTGATTCCGGCAAAATATTTTTCCACCAGTTTCCGGGCGTCGGCGTTTTCGAAGTCGCCGACGATCACCAGCACGGCGTTGTTCGGCGCGTAATAAGTGTCGAAGAACTGTTTCACTTCATCCAGCTTTGCCGCTTCGATGTCCGTCAGGTCGCCGTAGAAATTGTGCGAGTTGTACCAGTTCGTGTTCGCCGCCATAGGCAGGTCGATCCACGGGAAGCCGCCATACGGGCGGTTCAACACGTTGACCTTCACCTCGTTGCCCACAACGCCTTGCTGGTTTTTGAGATTGTCTTCGGTCACCGCGAGGCCGCTCATGCGGTCGGATTCGGCCCAAAGAATCGTTTCGAGCTTGTTTGAAGGCACGACCTCGAAATAGTTGGTGAAGTCGAATCGCGTGGAGCCGTTCAGGATTCCGCCGTTCGTCTGGATTAGCTTGATAAATTCCATTTTGCCGAGATTTTTCGAACCCTGGAACATCATGTGTTCGAAGAGATGCGCGAAGCCTGTGCGGTCTTTCGGCTCGATGCGGAAGCCGATGCGGTAATACACGCCCACGCAGACCGTCGGCGCGGTGTGGTCCTGCGAAAGCACCACACGCAAGCCGTTGGGCAGTTTGTAATATTCCACCGGTACGTGGAATTCATCCGTTGCGGCTGCCACCGCCGGCAGCGCCAATGCCAACAGCAGGCCCACCAATGCCAGCACACCCTGCCCGGCTCTTATTCGTGCTCCTTGCATGCTTCCTCCTAGATGCGAATCGTCGAAATGACCGTGGGAAAGGCTTGAGGCAAACCCCTACTCTGGTAAAGACGCAAACGCTTGTGGAAAGTTTCGTTGGGCATCATGGCGCGTTAGAAAACGGCTCGTTTCTGCTGCGTCGCTTTGCTGGCCAGGGAAAAGCGAGGTTCCGCTTTTCCTTCGCCGCAGATTTGTCCGGCGAGGTATTCGCCGAGTGCCGGGCCGTGCTTGAAACCATGCCCCGAGCCGCCGCCTGCAAGCCAGACGTTGGGCATCTCCGGATGACGGTCGATCAGGAAATCGCCGTTCGAAGTGTTTTCATACTGGCAAACGCGAGTCTCCACGATCGGCGCGTCTTTGAGCGCCGGAAATCGCCGCGCCACATAATTTCGCGCCCACTCCGCGCCTTCCTCGCTCACGATGCGCGATTGCGTGTCTGGGTCAACGCGCTCGCCATGGACGTCGCGCGCCATTTTCAGGCCGCGAGATTCAATGTCAGGCATTCCGTAGACTTCGTCGTGGTTGAAGAGCCAGGTTGGCAGATGTGGAGGGGCAAAACGCGCGTCACCCGCGGGGCTACCGAAGAAGAAGACTTCCTGGCGAGTAGGGAAGATTCGCTGGCCCAGCAATTCCGGGAAAACTTTGCCGAGCCACGGGCCGCACGCGAATACGAACTGGCCGGCGGAAAAAGCGCCGCACCGGGAAGTGGCTAGCTTGGTGATCGCGCCGCCGCCATCCGGCGTGACGGCCTGGGCGATGAGGAACTCGGTGTTTTTCTTCTTCGCTTCTTCCATTACCGACTGCACCGCGCGACGCGCCAGCAAGACGCCGCTGCCGGGTTCGAGCAGGCCGCGGCTGACACCGTCGAAATTCACTTGTGGATAGTGTTTCGTGAGCGCTGCGTTGTCCATCACCTCGTGCGCGATGCCGCAGCGCTCGATGGTGGCCTGCGATTGTCTCAGCCGCAGGTCGTCCGCGCCTTCGAGCCAAAGCACGCCGGTTTGCTGAAAGAGCGGCTGGCCGCATGCCGCCGAAAGCTCTTTCCATTGCACAAGGGATCGCTGCGACCAGCGCGTATAGATCTCATCGGCCGCGTAGCTCATGCGGATGATGCGCGTCTCTCCGCCGGAGCTGGCCCGCGCGTGGGCGGCGCCATAGGCATCCAGCACCAGCACTTTCAGTTTGCGTTTCGCAAGGTGCCAGGCTGTCCACGAGCCGAAGACGCCTGCACCAATCACGACCACATCGTAGGTAGAGGATTCCGCCATAGCCCGGGTATTCTATCGTGCCCGCGGTTGCAGGCGTGCGTTTGATTTTCGCGCGCGCTTACTTCGAAGCAAGCAGCGCTGCCCAGTGGCTTAAATGATTGAGGGAGTCAGTGTGCGTCGGGTCGAGATGGAGTGGTGTTACCGAGGCCGCTCCCGCAAAGACCGCCGCGTAATCCGTTTCGGCGTCGAGTTCCATCCCGCTGTCAATCCGCTGCTCGCTCAACCAGTAATAATCCTGCCCGCGGGGATCCTTGCCTTCGCGCAGAACGGTGCGAGTGATTTTCTTTGATTGTCGCGTGAACTTCACCCCGCCATTCCAGTCTTCCGGCACGTTCACGTTCAGCAGTACCTGTGGTGGCAAGCCCTCTTTCAGGATGAGTTCCGCCGCACGCCGCGCGATTCTCGCCGAAGGCGCAAAATCCGAGCCTCCGCGCTTCGAACATAAGGACATCGCCAGCCCGGGCACATGATGAATCACGGCTTCGCGTGCCGCCCCAACTGTCCCGCTGTAATAGACATTTTCGCCCAGGTTTGCGCCGTGATTGATTCCCGAAATCACCAGGTCCGGCGGCTCTTTTAACAATTTGTGCAGCGCCACGATTACGCAGTCGGCCGGCGTCCCATCGATGGCCCACTCGGCTTCTCCGGTCGCGTGGCAGACAATCGGCTGCCGCAGCGTCAGGCTCTGCGCCGCCCCGCTGCGCTCCCAACTCGGCGCCACAATGCTCACCTGCGCAATCGCGCGCAACTCTTCCGCCAGGGCCTTAAGACCCGCGGCCTGGTACCCATCATCATTCGTCAGCAACACCCGCGCCTTTTTCACGTCTGCATTCTCTCCTACATCTATTGTAGTCGGAACCCAGCTCTTGTTGGTCAACAGTCGGGGAATAACGGTTCGTCATCGGGAGGATCAGTGTCTCGGGTCAGATCGATGCCGGAACCAAAGAGGGGAGAACTCCTAAAGAACTCTACAAAGCTTTGCGATTTGCGCTTGCCACTGACTTTTTTCCGGCCTTGGCGCTTCCGTTTCAGTTTTTTCGGTTTGGTGGATTTTCGCTTTTTCATTGCTTCACCTACGCGTTCGGACTAACAGATTGATGGCAGAGTCGCGCACTCCTGAACAGGGAAGTTCGCCGTTTGAGATGGCCAATTATTCGTGCTCGATCGAGAAGTATGGAAGAAGATTCTCCGGGAGAGGACTACTAGGAAAAATGGTCGGGACGGCGAGATTTGAACTCGCGACCTCACGCACCCCAAGCGTGCGCGCTACCAGGCTGCGCTACGTCCCGACCGCAGCGGCCACGCAAAAGGGCCGCAAACTTGCCAATTCCACGGTATCACTTGCCTTCGAGAAGCGTCAAGAAACTGCGCAGGGAGTCGCGCAGGTCCAGCAGCATTTTGCGATTCAGCTTCACGGCTTCGCCTTCGGTTACGGTTGATGCCGTAAGCTCTTCGACCGCCGCTTCCAGGCCGCCGCCGTTTTCGAGGTCGCGGAGGTGGCGCCGCGCGCCGGCAATCGTGAAGCCTTCGTCGTAGAGCAGTCGCTTGATCTTCAGCACCAGGTCGACGTCCTGCTGGCGGTACAGGCGATAGCCCTGTCGGCCCTTCACCGGCTCCAGCATGGGAAACTCTTCTTCCCAATAGCGCAGGACAAAGGGGCGAATTTCGGTGATGCGGCTGACTTCGCCGATGCGGTAATACCGCTCGTCCTGTTCCTCGGAAATCGCGATTGAGGCTGCGCTGCTCATTCTGGAGTTCGGTCCACCTTGAAAAGCGCGGGGGAGAGGATCTCCCGCTCTGACGGTGTGAGTTTATCAGAAGGTTTTACGGGCAGCCACAGTACTTGGAAACGGTGACGCGAGTTTCTGAATGGAACAGCAAGCAATCCTACTCCTCGTCGGTGGGGGCGGAGCTGGAGCGATCTTCGCGTTTGCGCAGACGTTGTACAAAGCGCACGGGGGTACCGGTGAAATCCCACTTTGCGCGCAACTGGTTTTCCAGGAAGCGTTCGAAGTTGAAGTGCAGGGGCTTCTTCTGGTTGGTGAAGAGCAAGAACACCGGAGGGGCGATCTTGGCCTGCGTCATGTAGTAAATCCGCACGGGACGAGCCTTAGGCGTTGATGCGCGCTGCAAATCCACGTCTTCCTTCAGCCAGCGGTTGAGTTCGCCGGTGGAAACCTTTCGATTGCGTGCCTGGGCGACGTGATCGATCAGGGAATAAAGCTTCTCGGTGCGCTCTCCGGTTTTCGCCGAAAGGAAAATGATCGGGGCATAACTCAGGAATTTGAATTTCTGCTGGACCATCTTCTCGTAATCAAATAGCAGCTTGTGCTTGTCAACAGGCCGCTGCTTCACGCCGGCCGTCGCGCGCTTTGCCTTGCCGCGGGCGCTCTTCTCCGAAACGTCTTCCGCGCGTTGCGCGGCTTCCACGGCCAAGTCCCATTTATTGACCACGATGATTACCGAGCGGCCGGACTGCTCCGCGTAACTCGCAATCGTCGCATCACCCGAGGTCACGCCGCGCTCGCCGTCAATCACCAGCAGCGCCACGTCGGCGCGTTCCAGGCCGCGCCGGGCCATCACCACGCTCAATTTCTCCGCCACCAGCTTGGTCTTGCCCTTGCGTCGGATTCCCGCCGTATCCACGAAGCGGTAGACGCGCCCGTCGCGCACCACGTCCGTATCCACGTTGTCCATCGTGGTTCCGGGAATCGGAGAAACGATCGAGCGCTCTTCACCCGCCAGGCGGTTCAGCAGCGTGGATTTCCCCACGTTCGGCCGGCCGATAATCGCAATCTCAACTTCTTTCTTCTCGGCCGGCTGATCCGCAACAGCGTGTCCCTGCGCCTGTTTCAGAGCTTCGTCCAGCAGATCGTCCACGCCGGTGCCGTGCTCGGCAGCGATGGGAAACACCGGTACGCCCAGGGAATAAAACGCGGCCGCGTTCGCTTCCTGCATCGCCGAATCGATTTTGTTGACGGCCACCACAAACGGCTTTCCTGTGCCGCGCAGCAGCCGCGCCAACTCCTGATCGAGGGGCGTCAATCCCGCCTGGCTGTCCACCACCAGCACCAGCAGCGCGGCGTTTTCGAACGCCACACGCGCCTGACGGAAAATCTCGGTGGGAATCAGCGCCTTGTCGTCCGGCACAATGCCACCGGTGTCCACCACTTCCAAGACGCGGCCGTTCCACTCCGTTTTGCCATACATGCGGTCGCGCGTGATGCCGGGCTCGTCGGTGACGATGGCCCGGCGCGTTCCGGTCAGCCTGTTGAAGAGCGTGGACTTGCCGACATTCGGCCGCCCCACGATGACCAGCGATGGTAGTTTCTCCGCCATAAGTTTGTGCATGCGTGCTACAGGGCACTCTTTCCGTGAAACCTTAATCTTCCAATCTACCGCATCCCCACCCAACTAGCGAATTGCGGGGAGCCCAACTGGAGCGGGTGTGTGACCCGCGTCACGCGATTCTCCCGGCTCATTCCCGCGGTTGCTTCCTCGTTCGAATAGAAACTTTTTCTCTGGAAAACCTTGCTTCTCTCGCTTTCTCTGAGTATGTTCATTGGCAACAATCCATGGTGTCCTTGGACGCTTCGTCGGGGAATGCGTCCGCAAAACTCTCGGGGTTTCGAGATGATTACTGAATCGATCAAGGAGTAGCTGATGAACAGCTTTTCGCGCGCTATTCGCTCGCTTGCGCTGGTTGTATTTTCGCTGGCACTTTTTGCGGGAGTGTCCACCTTCGCCCAGACCTTCCGCGGCACGATATTGGGCAGCATCACCGACTCTTCAGGAGCAGCCGTACCCGGCGCCACGGTGACCATCAAGAATGTGGATACGGGCCTGGTCCGTACCGTCACAACATCCGATGACGGCAGCTATGCCACACCGGAATTGCCGATAGGGAATTACAGCGTGACCGTCGAAAAAGCTGCCTTCAGGAGTGGCGTGGTGACCGGCGTCAAGGTCGAGGTTTCCTCCGAACGGCGTGTGGACTTTACGCTGCAACCCGGCCAACTGGCGCAAACGGTGGAAGTCCGGGGCGAAGAACTGCCGATGGTCGAATCGACTTCGAATACGCTTGGCGGCATCCTCGAATCGAAGCTCGTCACTTCGCTTCCGGTCAACGGCGGGGATTACCAGAAGTTGATCTTTCTTGTTCCCGGAGTTACCGGCTCTCCCGACCAGATCACTGATTCCCCCGGTTCCTTCGGCATTTTCTCGGTGAACGGCGCCCGCGGCCGCGCCAACAACTTCCTGCTCGACGGCACCGACATGAACGATGGCTACCGCAACGATCCGGCCATCAATGAAGCGGGCGTGTTTGGCACGCCGGCGACCATCCTGCCCGTGGCATCGATTGCCGAATTACACGTGGCCTCCAACTTCGAAGCCGAGTACGGGCGCAGCGCCGGCGCCGTGGTGAATATCGTAACCAAGAGCGGCACCAATCAGTATCATGGCTCCGCATCCGAATTTTTCCGCAACAATGCTCTGGACGCGCGGAACTTCTTCAACAACACCTCGCTGCCGCAGAATCCATTCCACAACAATCAGTTTGGCGGGTCCTTCGGCGGCCCCATCATCAGGGACAAAACCTTCTTCTTCCTCGACTACGAGGGGCTCCGCGAAGTGGGCGCGCAGTCCACACCTTCCTGCGTCCCCACGGCGTCTGACATCGCGAAGAACACTCCCGCCACGGGAATAAACCCTGTTATTCAAAACCTGATCAACGCCGGCAAGGCCTGGCCGGCCCCGAATGGCACGGGTTCCTGTCTTGATGGAACGGCTCCGAACGGCTTCAACACCGTCCTGGCTACTCCGTTTTCCAACAATGTCAACGGCGGGATTATCAAACTCGATCATCAGTTCAATCAGGCCAATACGCTGAGTGGGCGGTACTTCCTTGGCGACAGTGAGCAGAGCTTTCCGCTGGCTCTTGTGGGTGGCGGGGCGCTTCCCAACTACAATACGTTTACACCTACTCGAGTCCAGTTGATCAGCATCTCGTTCGTTTCCGTGATTTCTCCGACCACCGTCAATGAAGCGCGCATCGGCTGGAACCGTTTTGCCGAAGGTTTCTATGCCCAGGACCGGCACTTTGACCCGGCAAGCATCGGCCTCAACAACAGCGCGAAGGGCATCGATCTGGGGTTGCCTCGCTTCAGCGTCGGCGCTTTTCCACAATTGGGGGCCAGTTCAACGGACACCCGGAATCGCGTGGATTCCAACTGGCACTACATTGACAACATTTCCTGGAAGCATGGGAAGCACGACATCAAGGCCGGCTACGAATTCCGCCGGACTACCGTTTCCCAGAATTTCGACTCCTATTTCAAGGGCCGGCTGAACTTCAGCGCCCTGTCTAACTTTCTGGCAGGAACTCCCACCGGAGGTTTTCAGTACTCCGGGAACGCCAATCGGAACACGTTGGAGAATTCGCACGCGATCTACCTGCAGGACAGTTATCGCTGGTCGAGCCGTGTGACTTTGAATTTAGGTCTGCGCTATGACTACTACGGGCTGGTGCAGGAAAAGCATGGCAATTTCACCAATTTTGATCCGCTCACTGGCGCTGACATCATTGTGGGCCAAGGCAGGCTCTATCAGCCGGATTACAACAACGTCGCTCCACGCGTCAGCGTGGCCTGGGACGTGACGGGCCACCAGAAAACTGTCGTTCGCGCCGGGTTCGGCATCTTCTATGACGCCTATTCGCAGGACATGTTCATGGGCCATTTGCCCTTCAACAGCTTCTACGATCCGGGAGTTGCGTACTCGGGTGCCGGGCCGAACCCCATCTTGCTCGCTAATGCCTTCAAATTGCCGCTCACCTCAACGGCTCCTGCCTTCCTGCCTGCAAGTCCGATGTTTGACCGGTTCGGCGTGGACCAGCACCTGCGCACGCCCTATATGGAGAATTACAACCTGAACTTGCAGCAGCAGATCACCCGCAAGATGACCCTCCAACTCGGCTACGTTGGATCGCAAGGGCACAAGTTGCTGCGATTCCGAGACCTCAACCAGCCCACGCTGGCGCAAATCCAGGCCTATGACTATCACGTTGTCACCGACTCACTGGGGAACGTAATCCAGGGGGGATGCTGCACTCCAGGTGCCCTATTGGGTCGGGGAGGAGGCGGAGTTTATTACAACTATGAAGAAGCCTCTGGAAATTCTATCTATAACTCCCTGCAGACCAGTTGGCATATCGAGGATTGGCATGGATTGACTTCGACCTTCAACTATACGTGGTCGCACTCGCTTGACGATTCGAGCGACGGGGAAGATTACGTTCCCAACGCGGCGCAGCCGGACAACAGCCAGGCACCGAACCGCTTTAATCGCGGCAACTCCAATTTCGACGTGCGCAATCGCATCGCCTGGAATTTTATTTACTTAATTCCAGACAGCCCCGGCAGCAGCATGAAGTTGATTCGCAATGGCTGGGGCTTTAGCGGAACCGTCACGGTTCAGGCCGGCCAGCCATTTCACCTGAACTACAACTTTGAGGATGACTATAACGGCACGGGCGAATTCTTCGCTCGTCCTGACGTAGTCGGACCAATCGTTTATCATCAGAGCGATCCGAACAACTATCTGCAGCTGACTTCGTTCGCTGTCCCGTGCACACTGGATGGCCTTGGAACAGCCGCGGGTAATTGTCTTTCGATCAATCCGGCCAATCCCGATCTCACAGGCAAGACCTGCGATACGAGCGCCGGCCTCAACGGCGGCACGAACACCGGCGGCTGCATAAACACTATGCACTTCGGGACGCTCGGCCGCAATTCGCTGATCGGTCCACATTTCCGTCAGTTCGACTTCTCCCTCTTCAAGCGGACGCAACTTACCGAAAGGCTGAACATGGAGCTTCGCTTTGAGGGGTATAACATCCTGAACCATCCGAACTTCGCGAATCCTTATCTGCCGAACTTCATTGCGGATGCGGCGCAGAACGGGATTAATCCAAACGGCACCTCGGCTGGGGCGCTCCGCCTGACCGCGACGGGAGACGTGGGTATCGGATACCCCTTCCTTGGCAGCGGCGGACCGCGCAGCTTGCAGCTTGCGGCGAAGTTTACGTTCTAGGTGGTTTCAACTTTGTAGAAGCAGCGCGAAGGCCCCGGTCGCCCAGCCCGGGGCCTTCGTGTTTTTGGAGTGCGGCGGCTCTGCCGCCGGTTTGGAGATGTAAACCTGTCGAGGTAGTTAGCATTGGAGAAACCGCACAGACCGTAAAAGCGGGAGCAGAGCTCCAGCACTCCAAATGCGGAGACGCCGCTTCGCAGGTGCTTGGATTGTCTTGAGGTTTGCGAATTGTGTGTCGCAAGTAATTGCTACATATAGACTTACTGAAGGGCCCCTTTTCTCGAACAGTGCTGAAGGTGGAGCTGGCTACCCCTAAGCCTCACACGGCATTGCAACTTGTGATAGTTTTGCCACGGCTGCCGCGTACTAGCTTATGGAACCGCTGAGACCAGGTCGAATGAGCGAACCGGGAAAAACGGAGCCGACGGAATTAATCGCTCGGGCCCGGACTGGGGATACCCAGGCTTGGGGCGATCTGTACCGGGAATTTGCCCCGGCGATCTTCCGCTTTTGCCGGAGGGCGATGCCGACGCGCGAAGACGCGGAGGACGCCACGATGGAGATTTTCATGAAGTTGCGCGACAAACTCATCCAGTACGACCAGACGCGGTCCTTCACCGCATGGCTGTACAAAGTTGCCGCCAATCATTGCTGGGACATGCTGCGCCGGCGCAAGGCCCGCCACGATAAAGACATGGACGATGTGGATGATGTGGCGCTGGAATGCCCGGAGCCGAACCAACTCGAAAAACTGATCGAGGAACGCACCAGCGAGGAAGTGCGCAAGGCGCTGGACACGCTGGGCATGCGCGCCCGGATGGCGCTGGTGATGCGCTACTACTCGGACATGAGCTATGACGAAATCGCGGACGGCCTGGGCGTCCGCCGCCAGTTTGTAGGGGTCGTGCTGCTGCGGGCACGGCATGAATTGCGGCAGGCGCTGGGGGAGAACAGCGCACTGGCCGTGGGAGGAACCCGGTGAGCGAACCAGACATGAACAGGGATAAGCACTTGAACGAAACCCACGTCGATGAAATGACTTTGCTTTTGTATGTCGAGCGGCAACTGGACCGCGAAGCCGCGCAGCGCGTGTCTCTCCACACGCAGACCTGCACGCGGTGCCTGACGCTGCTTCGCGCGCTAGACCGCGAATCGCGTTTGCTGACGCGCTCCATGCTCGAACAAGACGAGCCGCTGCCCGCGCGCCTCGCGGAGTTTCACGAGAAGGTAAAGCGCAACATGCAATGGATTTGGGGCGTGGTTTTTGGCCTGGCGGTTCTGGGCGTCTACGCCTTTTATACGGGATATATCCTGCCCTGGGAAAGCCAGTTCGAACAAGCCGGCTTCGGCAGCACGAACCTGCTGAATCTGGTGGTGTTTCAGGGCGCATTCTGGAAAGGATGGCAATCCATGTTCAGCTTGTTCGAGGTGCTTGCCTTGACGTCCATGGCTGGCTTTGGCTTGTTCGCATTCCGCCGCTTTTTGCGGCGCGGCTCGGCGCTGGCGGTGCTGTTCGCGGGCTTCGGCGTGCTGCTGGCGTTGGCCACGCCCGCTTCGGCCACTGAATTCCGCAAGGGCGATACGGTCACCGTGAAAAAGGATGAGGTGATCAAGGGCGACATGTTCGTTACCGGCGAGCACATCCGCATCGACGGCGAGGTGGACGGAGATGTCTATGCGTTCGCCCACCAGGTGGATGTCACCGGCCACATCAACGGCGACCTGATCTGCTTCGCGCAAGCCGTGCGGGTCAGCGGCGTGGTGGATGGAAATCTTCGCGCCGGAGCGAACAATGTGACCCTCACCGGCACCGTAGAACGCAACGTCACGGTCTGGAACGAAACGCTCAATCTGGACTCCAGCGGGAAAATAGGCCGCAGCCTTACGGCCGGGGGCGAGACCCTAACCCTCGACGGAAAGATCGGGCGTGATTTTCTTGGGTTCGCGGAAAGCACTAACATTTCCGGGTTCATCGGCGGCTCCGTGCGCGAACAGGGAAATTCCCTGTCGATCGCTTCCGGTGCGGAAATCGACGGGAAGACCAGCTTCAAGGGACACAAGGAACCCAGCGTCGCGTCCGACGCCAAGCTCGGGTCACCCCTCGAATTCACGAAATTGGAGCGCCATCGCGAACAGCGCGGCGGCGGCTATTATGTTTGGCGGGTCATCTGGACCGCCACGTTTATTCTGTTTGGCCTGGTGCTGGCGGGGCTGATGCCGAAATTTGCGGTGGAGACGGTGGATTCCGCAGGGCAGATTGGCGCTTCGTTCGGCTTGGGCGTGCTGGTGTTCTTCGGCGTGGCGATCGCTTCGCTCATCGCCTGCATCACGGTCGTCGGCATGCTGGTGGGTATTTCTGCCTTCATGCTGTGGCTGCTGATGCTGTTTGCCGCGGAGGTGGTTGTTGGCGGCATTGTGGGCCAGTGGATCATGGGCCGCGATGATGAGTTCTGGCCCTTCTTCCTACGTGTGGTTGTGGGCATTGCGGCGGTCCGTGTAATTACCAGCCTGCCGTTTATCGGCGGCTGGGCCGCGTTCGTTGTCACGCTTTGGGGAATGGGAGCCATTTCGCTGGCGTTGTATCGCCGGCTGCAGCCGACGCTTGCGCCCAATATTCCGCCGGCGCCTTTGCCGCCTCTGGGCAACCCGCTTCCGCCGCACACCACGGTGGGGGGAATCTGATCCGCGTTTGGAGTGCGGCCAGCCCTGAGCTTGCCGAAGGGGAGTTCTGCTCCCGCTTTTGAGATTGTTAGTGCGAGTACAAAGTGAACTTGGGCGAAGGCGCTTGAACCGCAAAAGCGGCGGCAGAGCCGCCGCACTCCAAAAAAAGAACGGGCCCCGAAACTTCCGGGGCCCGCGGCCTCTGCGGAGGCGGGTGAAAACTTAATGCTTGCGGACCTTTGCGGCGAGGAACGCCGGTGACACTCCCACACCGAAGTAGAGAGCACGCACCGCCACATTGTCGCCGACCGTGATGTTGCTCCCCGTAGTGTAACCATCCAGATAGGTCATTGGGGTGGTCGTCGTGCTCAACTGAACCTGGCTGGTCGTTGTTTGTCCAAAGAACAGCGGCAGGCTTTGCATGCCGAAAGTCGGTGCAGACGACGAAAACACATTGCCTGCCACTCTTGTAAAACGAAGGACTACGAAATCCACGGTGGCGGCCGCAGGGGTAGTTCCGGACTTCGGAGTAAAAGCGGTTACACGCAAAGCTACCGTTTGGCCGGGCAAAATGTTGTTTGCTGAGGTGCTTCCATTAAACGGGGTGCTGGTGATCGGCAACAAGCCCTTGGTGTCGATCACAAAGGGATTTATGCCTGTATAGGTAACTAGTACGGGATCGCCGAGGCTAAGACCGCTGCCGATGTGACTGTTGCTTGTGGCAGGAATGAAGTCGTTGGTAACGATCTGGAATTGTGTCGGTAACGAGGGAACCGTGGTAACGATCCCTTCGATCACATCGACGCTCGCGACAGAGAGCGGATCGTACTCCAGCAAGGTAGCAGTACCGTCGGAGTTGAGAGTAGCGTCGACGCTGGCGATCTGCCCGACAGTCGGGGAACAAATCACGTTGGTAATCACGCAGTTCGGCGACAGGATCGTGGAAGTTGTTAGCACGGCGGTAATCGGCCCGCGCGTGGATGTTTGTACCGTCACGGACGACGTAGAGAAGGCGGTGACCCTGCCGGTCACATCCTCGATGTAATCCAATTGACCGGTAGAGAGGGTCGAAGCTAACGGCGGAAGGGGAACAGCGGTCACGACGTTGGCCGCCGCGAGATTCACACCGGAAACGACTTGCGTAATTGGATTCACGGTGACTGCGTTGCCGATGTTGAATACTACCTGCAGGCCAGCCTTCTCCGCGCTCGTCAACGTAAGCGAAAAGGAGGACGTGGCTGGCGCGCTGGCGCCGGAGGTAAACTGAGCTACGCTCCCCAGATTGCAGCCAGCGGTTCCACTGCTTGCCGTGCAATAGGTGACCACGGCGCTGGTAACTCCGACGGTGACCTTGTTGTACGTGCCCGCGGGAACGTTGGACATGACCTGCCCGAGGAAAGAAGAGTCACTTTGCAGCCGCGTCAAGTCCACCGAGTAAGTTGTAGCGTTCAGGGGAATGTTGACGGCGCTTCCGCCGCTGGCGGGAGTTAGAGAAACACTGTTGATTGTGACGGCGAAGGAAAGGAGG
>Ga0210403_10003279_pt1 | contig 14314 bp, 12 predicted proteins | sample IncBWC19MmetaG_FD_150863 | JGI IMG/M metagenome (GOLD analysis project Ga0210403, IMG submission 150863) | Forest soil microbial communities from Barre Woods Harvard Forest LTER site, Petersham, Massachusetts, United States - Inc-BW-C-19-M | ecosystem: Environmental > Terrestrial > Soil >... | reverse complement strand
ACCGCTGCCTCCAGACACATCGCCGCGAAGGTCGTGGCGAAGTCGATGCACGTTCCGACCTCGTTCTTCAACAGCAGCCACGGGTCGCGGATCGGCTGTGCACCGTGCTTGTGCAGGAATCCCTCCAGTGAGTAGCCCACCCGCCGGGACTGCAACAGCTCATACAGGCGCTCCGCGACGGCCACGTCGTCATCCCCCTCCTCGCGCCAGGTGACGAGCCCGAGCGCACGCACCGCCTCGGCGGAGACGTAGCGGGCCAGCTGCGCATGTGTTCCGCGCTCCCCGTCCGCGGGTCCGCTCCGGTACCACTCCCACCCCTCGGTGGGCTCGCGCTCCTCGCCTTGACTCGTCATATCCCCCATTCGATTGTCGGACTCGCGCGGAGGTATACCGCAAACAGATCGCCCGGCGGTCGCAGCGACGTAAGAACATCCGTGGTTCTGCCGAAAGACCCAAGGATCCAGATCTGGCCGAGAACCAAAACTCACCAAACGATCTCGAGCACCTCCGGGCTGCGCAGGACCCCGCTGACCGCCGGGCCCCGCGCGACGTCCGCCGCCCGAACACTTCATAGGGCCCGACACGATGTGGGGCGTCCGCGGGTTGAGCTAATCAGGCAGGGCTGGGCGCTTTCTCGCCTAGCGTGGCCGCGGTTGGCTTCGTCTCGCGGAGTTCGTAGTACAAGGCGGTCGTGGCAAGCACCGGGATCGGTGCCACGAGCGTTGCCAGCAGCAGCCCGCCGACGAGCGCCGGCCCGGCACCGACTAGGTGCGGCACGCTTGCAAGCGCGGTTGTGCCCACCGATAGCGGCAGCGTGAGCGTGAGGACGAGCGCGAGTACGCGTGAACGGTTGCCGCGGACGAGTTCGCGGCTGCGCCCCAGCGCACGCAGGCCACGGGGCCGCTCCAGTACCGCGACCGGCGCGAACACCGACCAGGTAGTCATCAGGTACAGCGTCGGTATCAGCAGAACGATCGTCGCCAGTAGCGAACCCACGAGGATCGTCGCGATATTTGCACCCGCAGCGAAGGCCGCACCGATGATCATCGCGACGAGGAGCCCGGACCCGATGGAGCTGGCCAACCCAAGCGCCAGACCAGCGATCAAGCCCACGAGCAGAAGCCTGCCGGACGCTCCCCATGCGCTGCGCAGAAGCTCGCCGGCATCGCGATGAGCCCCGTGTTCCCACGTCTCGTTTGCCACGAAAACGACGAAGCACACGAACAGGGCGAGTAGCAGCAGGTTGAGCAGTCCCGCCACAACCCCGGCGGCGCCTTCAAACAGGGCAGTGTCCAGCTTCATGACCGTCAGCAGCATGAGTGCTGCAGCCAGCAGCACCGGCGCTTGGCTAACGTAGGTTTTGAACGCGCGGCCCAGGACTGCGCTGATGCTCAGAGTGCTGTTCATCCCACGCATACCGCGGCGTGCCGCCTTCGCCCTCAGGATCCGAAGGGGTCGTGGGGTGTGTCCGGGTCGCGGCCGACCATACGATCGATCGCGTGGCGCATGCCATGTCCTCCCGCTGGCGTGGCTGCCTGTGCCCCGTCCTCTGCAACATCTGCGGTGTCGGCTGCGCTCTGCGCGGCCGGTGCGATCTGGTGTGCCCAGCGCTGGCCGGCTTCTTCGCTGAGCCGGGCGAGTTCCTCCTCATCGAAGCCGCCGCGATCTTCGTCGAGAATCTCCTGTGCGCGGGCAAGGCTCGCCTCGTCCACGTATATCTCGCGAGCACGGCGAGGAGTCCCGCGTGGGCCGTCTGCACCACCGCGCATGCAGGTGATACCAGCGTCGCGCAGGCGCGCGACCAGCAAGGCCGCCTCCGTTCCGCCGCTCGCTGTTGTCAAAAGCTTGAGCATCCTCTGTTCGCCGAGCGAGCATATTCTAAACAATGGGCACCGGGCGGCGGCCGTGAGCCTTCTAGGCTCGGTCACATGAGCACACCATCACCGCTGGGCGCGAACTAACTTGTCCTGTCGCTTCGTAAGAGCGATGTGGAGGCAACGCAAACAAAAGGGAGCAGAGATGTCAGAGGCGAGCAAAGAAGCGCAGAGCAAGATCGAAGGCATGGCGCCGGTAGTTACGTGGCTGGTCATCATCTATGCAGTGGTGGGAGCCACGCTCGTGGTGCTATCTGCGACGCTCAACCACATAGAACCGGCGCTCAAGCTGTCTTACAAGGACTATCTGGAACAGATGGCTATTGCGGCCGGCGCTCTTTCAATCGGCAAAGGTCTCGTCGCAAACGCCAAGGGTAACGCCGCGAAATAGAGCTGCGTCACGGCCAGTAGCGCCTCGATCAGCTGACCGACGCGGCCGTCCCGGTCCGGGAACGCCGAAGGCCCAGTCCCCGAAGGGACTGGGCCGGTTCGACCTTCAACAGGATGGTGGAGCCAACCGGGATCCAACCGGTGACCTCCTGCGTGCAAAACGCCCGGTTGAGCCGGCGCGTTCCAGCGGGCTTGCCACTAGTGCGTAAAGCGGACTTCGGTGCTGGCGCCTTTGTTGATCGAGCGCACCCATGTCATGTCTGCGTTACCGCTGTTGTCGAGCGCGATTGACTGGAAGTCGCCCAGCTCGCGGTTGGCTTCGCAGCCGGTCCCTGCGGTGCAGATCGGCCCGGTCTTCGCTGCCATGGGGTCGGCGCTGACCGGCGTGGAGAAGGTCGCCCCGCCGTCGGTGCTCTGCAGATAGGTCTCGAACCATTCGGCGGAGGCGGGCACGTTGTCTGGGGTGCCTTCGGTGCTCGTGTGGTAGAGCGAGATCGCTACCTTGGACCCTTGAGCGGCGATCCACGGGTACACCGAGGCGCCACTGTTGACTAGCGTCCTCGGCGCGGACCACGTCGCGCCCCAGTCGTGCGAGTCGCTGTATGCAATCGAGCTCGTGTTGCCTTTGACGTTCAGCCACGTCGCCACGAGGTGATTGCCGCCGGCGTTCGCGACGACCGGGAACGCGGCGTTTGTCGTGTTGGCGGTTTCGCCCTGCACGTTGACGTTTGTAAAGGTCAACGCACCATTGCTCGAGCCCGCGAACTTGACGCCACCGGAAGAGGTCGCATAGATCAGCCCGACTTTGTCGCTCGACCCCAACAGCCCGCCGCCCGCCTGGGCGATGAGGTTGCCGGAAGCACAGATGCAGCCGGTCTGATCGACGGGGGTAGCCGCGACGGTCGATTGGGGGAACAGCAGCCCGCCTGAGCCCTTGGAGACGACCAGGCCGAGTGGGATTTGGTGCACAGCGTGATAGACGATGCCGCCACCGCTCGTCGCTACCCACTGGCGGTCTTGGATCGCGGGTCCCTGTAGCGGGTTGGCGGTCCATGTGTTGCCCTTGTCGCTGGAGGTCGACACCGTGGAGTCACCCAGCCACAGGTCGGTCATGTAGATCCCGCCGTTCGTGGGGTCGATCGCGATGTTTGAGTCCCCGCCGCCGGGGAGGTTTTCGCGCAGGCTAAACGGGGTCTTGCTCCAGCTGGCGCCGCCATTTTCTGATCGAAACACCGGGCTCGGCGACCCTGGCAGATGCGACAGCAAACCCTCGGGGCCGTCCACGTAGATCGTGTTATCGGGCGCGACCGCGATACCGGGCTCTGACATTGGCTCGCCCGTGACCACCGTTGTCGAGAACGCCGACGCTCCCGCCGCGCCAACTCCCAGCAACGCCCCGACACCAACAACGCACATGGCAATCAAAAGCCGCCGTGCCAACGGTCGCAAATCAGCTCGCATGTCTCACCCTCTCCTCGATCGAGTCGTCTTATCGGGGCGGGGTATACCCGTGGTCGCTCATCGCCAAACCCCTAGTAATGCGCGAGTGTGCAGCCGAGCCGCTCCGCTGCGCACTCCTACGAACCGGCGTGGGCGTTATTGAAGCCGGTCAGGCTTGTATTCGCCCAAGGGTCCTTGGCTCGCGGCGCGTCAAGCGCCGGTCGGGCACCTGAGGACGACTTGCACGATTTCCACCTCTTTCGTGTCGCGTCGTTCCCGGCGCGCCCGTGCTGCGGCGGGTCCGAAGACTTGACATGCGGCTTCGGGAGCCGTCGCAATTGGCCGGCCGTGCAGGAGCGCTTCGAGCCGCCGGCGCTCGTCGGGGCTTAGAAGCTTTGTCACCCTCACCAGCAGCGTGTCTGGCTCTTCTTCGGGAGTCTCGCCGGCTTGCCGACGCGGGAGCGGGCGTTGCCCCGGCAAGGGTGCGGCCATCGCGAACTCGGACTGCAGCTGACGCCGCGTGAAGCCGCTCCAGTTGAGTGTGATCTCACCCGCGAGGACCGGACGGTCGCTGGGTTCGGGCAAGGTGACGGTCACGTCGGCGTGACGATGGTCTGGGCTGAGCGCCGATACGATCGGCGCCTGCGCTTCGCCCGCAACGTTGCTGCCCTTGAGGTTTTCGTGGCCAAGCCGGACGGCGTTCGCCATCCCGTTGGGCGAGGGAAGTGCAAGCGTGATCCGCCCGCCCGCCGTACGCAGCTGGTGTCGCAGGGCGTCATGGGTCGAACACCCGCCCTCGTTGCCCCAGTTGCGGAACATGACAAGCCAACGATCTGCGCTGTCCGATCGTGGCTTCTCTCTTACCGCGAACGCGTAGACAGGATGAAGCTCGGCTTTTGCCTCGTGGCGATCGTCCAGGCCCAGGAGGCCGGTGATCACTGCGGTCCCCTGTTGTTCCCCGGCCACGTAGGAGGCGGCTTTGAGCAGCTTCTGCCACGTTTCATACCAATCTCCCAGCGCCGGACTGATCTCCGGGCTGGCATACTCGACATGTAGCGAGGCTTCTTCGAAGGCAGGTTCTGGTCCGCTTTCGACGTTTGCGGGCGTAAGCCCGGGCGTGGTCGGGATGCCCAGCTGCGGGGCTGTTGAGGGATCGGGGTAGAGCTTGAAGTTGGTGTCGCCGTCGTTTCCGAGGCCACCGAAGCCCTCCACTTGCATGCGTCCTGTATAGGTGACCGGCAGGAAGTTGACATGCCCGTGCACATATTCGTCTTCTTCCCAGAAGGGGAACGAAGGCTTGAGGTGGCATATCTCGTACCAGCCCCAGGTGTCCAGCTGTGCGGCGTCCACTTCCGAGATTTGACTCGAACATTTGGGGCCGGTGTCGAGCTGGGTTTGTTCGCCATTCCCGTAAGAGAATTTGTTACAGAGCTCGTATGGATCAGGATATTCCGACACTCTCGAGCGAGACGGATCTTCGGGAGCAGGGAAGTCGCGCCCAATCGGGGAGGTGAGCGGCGCAAAGGGGCCGGCGGAAGGCCGATATTCACACTGCCAGCCCCACTCGGGATTCAGTGGAAGGCCGTTAGGATCACGGGCGCCGGACAGCACGTTGAAAGGCAGTGTTTCAGGACAGCCTGGCGGCGGTGTGGGAAGCGAGACAGTAATCCGTACGGTCGCGGTCGGCTGTGCCGGTAGGCGCGCTTCTCGGGTCCGCGCTTGTACCACCACGACGTGTGGACCCGCCGTGTGGAAGACCACGAGTGCGAGCGACCCTCGCGTGTTGGCGAGGCCCCGCCCATCCACGGCCCATGACAGCGCTCCCGCTGCTACCCCTACAGATGTCGCGGTGAGGTGCACCGGTTCACCGATGTGGGGGAGGGTGGGCGTCCAGGCGAGATCGATCCGGGGTGGGAGCCGCGGTTCGCCGGGTTGGTGCTCGCACAAGCGCTTGCAGGGCACCGACGACAGCGTCGGGCGCGTGACACCGGCTGCCGCGGAGCCACTGTTCTCCTGCAACACCGTGACGATCCCGACCACCGCCACGACGACTGCAGCGCGCTTACCGCGCGACAGAGATCGAGTTGTCCGAGGATCGCCGGCCACGTCGGCTAACCAGCGTCACGCCGGGACGCGCGGCTCCCCACGCGGGTGCGTTGAGCATTGCTGAGATCCGCGATCACGAGTATCCGCCCACGCTACCTGCGCCGCGTCATCTCCGGCCACCTGGTTCTGGACAGTGCCTGCCCCACGTGGATTGACTAACGTCGTACAGAAGCTGGATCTCGCAGCGGCGAGAGCCACATATCCGAGCGGATTGAGCAGATCATCAGCGCGGAGTTGGGCGATAGCGCTCATCGCTGACCCCACGGACACCCTGCGAATCGCCGAACTGGTTGCGCGCTACCACGACCTTCCGCTTGGCACCGTCGATGCATCGGTAGTCGCCGCAGCCGAGCGCCTCGGCGCGAGCGAAGTGGCGACACTCGACCGCCGTCATTTCACGGTGGTGCGCCCGAGTCACATCGAGGCATTCCAGCTGCTCCCCAATCGCTAGCGGCCGCCTCAGCGGTCGGCCCGTGGACGCGAGGCGGCGATCGCCTCGCCCAACCTGGCGCCAGCCTCGACCAGCGCTTGCGTCGTTCCGGCCTCCCGCACCGAAGTGATCCCGGCGCGCCCCGCCCTCGTGGCCCCAAGCGCGTCCTCACCCACGACCGCATGGAGGGGGAGAGGCACGCGGGCGCACAGGCTTGCGAGCGCCCCCACGAGCTTGCCCTGCAGGCTTTGCTCATCGAGGCGCCCCTCGCCGGTGATCGCCGCGCGCGCAGCAGCCAACCGCTTCGGCAGCCCAACGGTGGCGAGGACGAACTGCGCGCCCGGTGTGAGCTTGGCGTCGAAGGTCGCCCACAGTCCCCCCGCAAGTCCACCGGCGGCGCCCGTCATCGGGCGGCCTCGCGGATCCCTGGGCAACGCACGAGCCTGCACGGCCATCCGCTCCCCCAGCAACGCCACCTGCGCCGCCGTCGCTCCCTTCTGCGGCGCAAACACGCTTGCTGCATCCTCGAACGGCGTCTGCACATCGCAAAGCACCGTCAGGCGAGCCCCCTTCAAGCCGCCCGCCGCCTCGATCGCCTCGATTGCGCCACGGCCACCGTCGGTGCTGGCGCTGCCTCCCGCCGCAACCATCACTCGCTTGGCGCCTGCGTCGATGGCGGCTACGATCAGATCGCCTGTGCCGGCACTGTCGGCGCCCAGCGCGTCTCTCAACTCGGGCGCGACGAGCGGCAGGCCGGAGGCCGCTGCACAGTCGAGCACCGCGGTGCCGCCGTCGAGCATCAGGAACTCCGCTCGGACGGGCCGACCGAGTGGATCGCGAGCCTGAACGACGCACACTTCGCCGCCCCGTGCCTCGCGAATCGCCGCCATGGTGCCCTCTCCGCCGTCGGCGAGTGCGTACTTCTCGACTGCCAGCCCGGCGAGGGCGACGCCTTCGGCGATTGCCGTCGCCACCTCTGCGGCAGCGAAGCTGCCCTTGAAGGAGTCGGGCGCAACGATGATCCGGCGAGGGTCACTCATCTCGTCTCGCGTCAGCACACCGCAAAGCCAAGCAGAGCGGAACTCCGAGCTCCCACGTACGGCCTGTGGCCAGCCTTTACAAAGGCCGTGCTAACGTAAAGGCTATGGCTAAGGTGTCCTCGAAGAATCAGGTGACGCTCCCTGTCGAGGCGATGCGCGCTGCCGGCATGAGCGCGGGCGATGAGATCGCCGTACGTCCGGCCGGCGAGGGGGAGATCGTCCTTGCTTTGCGCGGCTCGCGAGTCCGGCGCCATGCCGGCATCGCGACTGGGATCTATGAGCAAGATGAGCTGGATCGGCTGCGCGACGAGTGGGAGCGCTGATCCTTGATGCCAGCGTCCTGATCGGGCTGCTGGACACGGCGGACGTCCACCACGCCGGTGCGGTGGATGACATAGAGGCCGCTGATCTTGCCGGGCGCCGCCTGCTGACTCCCGCCAGCGCATACAGCGAGGCGCTCGTTGCGTTTGCGCGAGCCGGGCGAGTCGACGAGGCGCACGAAGCGATAGCCGCTATGGGCATCACGGTGACCTCGCTGACAGCGCTCATCGCGGAGCGGGCGGCGGAGCTGCGCGCGCGCCATACGCGGCTGCGGCTGCCGGATGCGATCGTCCTCGCCACCGCGCACGAGGTGGGCGGCGAGCTGCTGAGCTACGACCGCCGTCTTGTTCAGCTTGCCCGCCGACACCGCTGATCGGCTCAACCGCCCGGCAGCTGCCCCTGCCCGCTCTCCAGCTCGAGCAGCACGCGCTTGCGCTCGAGCCCGCCGCCGTAGCCCGTGAGGGAGCCGTCGGCGCCGATGACGCGGTGGCACGGCACGATCACCGCGATCGGGTTGCGGCCGTTGGCCACACCAACGGCCCGCGCCGCGGATGGCTGGCCGACGCGGCGGGCGATCTCGCCGTAGCTCGTGGTCTCGCCGTAGGGGATCTCCTGCAGGGCACGCCACACCTGCAGCTCAAACGGCGATCCGTGCATGAGCAGCGGCACCTCGAATGCCGTCCGCCGCCCGTCGAAGTACTCGCGAAGCTGCGCGATCACGCTTGCGAAGGGCACGGCCGACCGCTCCCACCCCGCGGCCACCCTGATCGGCTTGCGGCCACCCTGCATGTATAGACCATGCAGGCCGCGGTCCTCGCCCAGCAGCAGCAGCTCCCCGATTGGGCTTTCGAGGGTGGTGTAGCGCAATGCAGCAGAGTGCGCGGCGGTGGTGAGTGCCTCGCCGTTGCTCATCACGCGGCGAGCGGGGTCGCGGGGTTGGCGCGCGGGGCATGAGCGCTCGCCCTAGTACGCGGGGCCAGCGAGGCCCAGAGATGCTGGAGCGCATACGCGCGGTAGGGACGCCAGCGCTGGGAGGCCATATCCGCGGCGGCGGGCGAGGAGTCGTGGCCGAGCAGCTCAAGCGCGCGGCGCACGCCAAGATCGCTCGGCAGGAAGGCATCGGGATCGCGCAGCGCGCGCATCGCAATGTACTCGGCGGTCCAAGGACCGATCCCCGGCAGTGCGAGCAGGCGCCGGCGCGCCTCCGCGCGCTCGCAGCCTGCGTCGAGCACGATCTCGCCATTCGCGAGCGCCGCCACAAGCACCTCCAGCGCGCGCCGGCGCGCGCTGGGAACCCCCAGCCGGCCGAGGTCAACCGAGGCCAACGTCTCCGCGGAGGGGAACATGTGGGTGACGCCGCCCACGGGGCGCTCCAACTGCTCGCCGTAGAGGCTGGTCGCCCTGGCTGCGAGCGTGGAGGCGCCGCGCACAGAGACCTGTTGGCCGAGCACGGCGCGAACTGCCAGCTCGTGCGGGTCCACGTGACCGGGCACCCTGCGGCCAGGGCTGGCCCGCACCAGCGCTCCCAGCAACTGATCGTTGCCGAGGGCCTCGCTCACGGCGCGGGGGTCGGAGTCCAGGTCAAGCAGCGTGCGCGAGCGCGTCATCGCAGGGCCCAGGTCGCGCAGATCCTCGAGCCAGTAGCGCGCATCGATGTAGCCGTCCGCCGGACGCAGCTCAACGACGCTGGGCCCGCGCGGCAGGCGAAGGCTCCGACGGTAGACGCCGTCCGCTACCTCCTCCACGCCGCTGACCGCTCGCAGCGCAAGGAACGCGGTCAGGCCCTCGTGGTCCAGCGGCGCGCGGTAGGGCAGGCGCAAGGAGAGCGAGCCGCTGTCCTGTGCGCGACCTTCTTGGCGCACTCGCGCGCGTAGCGCGCTCGGCGTCATCGCAAACACCTCTTGGATCGTTGCGTTGAACTGGCGCACGCTCTGGAATCCCGCCGCGAAGGCCACGGCGATGATGCTCAGCGCGGTCGTCTCCAGGAGGATGCGCGCCGTCTGGGCGCGCTGTGCGCGCGCGAGCGCGAGCGGCCCTGCGCCCACGGTGCCCACGAGTTGGCGGTGCACGTGGCGCTCGGTGTAACCGAGGCGCTGAGCAAGGCCCCTGACGCCCTCGCGGTCCACCACGCCGTCTGCGATCAGGCGCATCGCCCGCCCGACGAGGTCCGCGCGGGCGTCCCACTCCGGTGAGCCGGGCGTGGCGTCCGGGCGGCAGCGCTTGCAGGCGCGGAAGCCGGCGGCCTGGGCCGCCGCGGCGGATGCGAAGAAGCGGACGTTCTCGCGCTTGGGTGTGCGTGCAGGGCAGCTCGGCCGGCAGTAGATGCCGGTCGTCCTCACGCCGCAGAAGACCCAGCCGTCGAAGCGCGGATCGGCAGTTTCGATTGCCCGCCAGAACCTGTCCGAGTCGAAGATCATGCCGTCACTCTCCCACACCCGCGGGCGGTCATCTGGCGGGAATCGGACCTGGCAGAGCTACGGTGTCCGTTTCCCGCGTGTGGCGACCCGTGGGGTCAGTCGAGCAGGAACTCGCCCTCGCGGTAGATCACGCGTTCCCCGCCCCCGCGCAGGCGAGCGGTGACGACGCGGTCGGTGGTGGAGACGATGTCGGTGTGCACGGTGGAGTCGTTAAAGCCCAGCCGCTCCCACTCCGCGGCCGCCACCTCGGCAGGATCGCCCGCGTAAGCATCCTGATAGGAGCGGCCGAGCGCGATGTGGGTGTTCCCGAACGGCCCACCCACGTTCTCGTCGTAGAGCGTCTGCGCCATGAAGCGCGTGATCCGCGAGAAGCGGCGGTCGGTGAGCGAGAACTCACCCACACGGTCAGCGCCCTCGGTGGCCACCATCTCGGTGAGGATCGGCTCGTTCTCCTCTGCGCTGGCCTCCACCACTCGCCCCTCACGGAAAGCGAGATGAATGCCCTTGACGAGGTTGCCGTAGCGGTACAGAGGCTGGTTGAAGCGGATCCAGCCCTCCGTGCCCCGCCAGTCGGGACTGGTGAACAGCTCGAAGCTCGGGATGTTGCGCCCGCGCCCGCCCAGCCAGCGCCGCCGCTCGCCCACGCTCACCCGCAGGTCCACGTCCTCCCCCTCTACGTGAATGGTCTCGATGTCGAGCGCGTCCAAGCGTGCGCGAGCAGCATCGAGATCGCGCCCCACCTCGCGCCAGCGTGCGATCGGGTCCTCCTGGTCGAGGAAGCAGGCATGGACGATCTGCTCCCAGTACTCCTCCTCGCTCATCCCCGCTTCGACCGCCATCCGCGGGGTTCCGTAGAGGCCGAGCGTCCAGCTGAAGCGTCCCGCGTTCTCCTTCTCCGCGCGCCAATCGAGCAACGGTCGCATCGCCTTGCCGCGGCGCATGATGCGCGCGGGATCCACCGCCTCCAGGGAGCGCGGATCGCTGTCGGCGATCACCGAGACCTGGTGGTCCATCTCGTCCACCAGGCCCCGCATGTAGTGCGCAGGGAAGTAGTCGAGCTGCTCCTCCCCTGCGGTCTCGTAGAAGTCGCGTGAGAGGTTCATGCCGGGCACGTCGTCGGGCTCATAGGAGCCGATCACGTGGCCGCCCGCCCGCCACACCGCCTTGCGCAGCTCGGCGTAGAGGGGCTTGGCGCTCTCAGGCGCAACGATCCGCACCACCTCGCCCGCGGCCACGCCGCGGCCGCCTCCGAGCGCGAAGTTGACGAGGACCGAGGCATAGCGCTCGAGGATCTGCTGCGCAGGCGTGTAGGTCATGGTGCTGACCTTAGTGCTCGCGCCAGCGGCGCCCACGCGCGATGCGCGGCAATCGCGCGGCCGGGCTACCCTGCACAGATGGCGGCGATGGACTGGAGCGCCCAGGCTGGGCACTCGGCGGCGGAATACGACGACTTCCTGGTGCCGGCGATGTTCACGCCGTTCGCCGAGAGCCTGCTCGAGCGCGCGGGCGTGCAGCCTGACTCGAGGGTGCTCGACGTCGCCTGCGGTACAGGGGCCGTCGCGCGCATCGCCGCCCGCCTGGCCGGCGCGGGTGGTGCTGTGACGGCGATCGATCTTGGCGAGCCCACGCTTGCGATCGCGCGCTCGAGGCGCTCCGAGCGCGGCGCGGCGCCGATCGAGTACCGGCGCTCAGACGCCGAAGAGCTGCCGTTCGCAGAAAGCATCTTCGACGTGGCCGTGTGCCAGCAGGGCCTGCAGTTCTTTCCCGACCGGCCGCGCGCGCTCGCGGAGATGCGGCGCGTGCTGAAGGCCGGCGGGCGGCTCGCCATCGCCACCTGGACCGACATCGCCGGCTCGCCGTTGGGCGCGGTGGCCGACGCGCTTGCACGCCATGTGAGCACCGAGGCCGGCGCGGTGATGCACTCGCCCTTCGCCCTCCACAGCGGTGAGGATCTCCACCGCCTGGTCGCAGCCGCGGGCTTCCGCGAGATCGTCGTGGAGGCCGAGACCAAACAGTGCACCTGGGCGTCGCACTCCGACTTCGCGCTGCGAGCGATCGCCGCGGGCCCGATCGCGCCACTGCTCGCCGCTGCGCCCGAGGACGCGCGGCACGCGGTCAACCAGGAGGTGGCCGAGCGGCTGGCCGCGCACGCCACCGCGGATGGCTGCCTGCGGATGTCGATGACCTCGAACGTGCTGATCGCCAGGGCCTGAACACATCGGGGCGCGCCCGCCGCAAGACTGCGGTAATCCCGAGGCAGCAGTGTCCGCCTCCCGCCGATGGACGACGTGTGGGCAGATCACTGCTACCGCTTTCCCTGGAGCTGCGCCTCACCGAGCGCCGCATGCTCGCGCTCGCCACGATCGTCCTGCTCGCGATAGTTGCGGCAACCGCCGGCCAGGCCGTATTCGCAGTCGGCGGCGCCACGGCCGCGCAGCTCATCCGCGAGTGGTTCACCCCTGCCGGCTACATCCTCGTGGGCATGATCGTGTGCTGGCGCGCCGTCCGCGTCGCCGAGGCCCGCCGGGCGTGGATGATCTTCGCCTTCGGCATCTCCGTGTACGGCCTCGGCAACGTTCTGTGGACCGTGTGGCTGGAACACCTCAAGACCCCGCCGATACCGTCGGTCGCCGACGCCATGTGGCTGATGCTCTACCCCGCGTCCTACCTCGGCATCGTCGGCCTCGTGCGCGCACAGCGGCGGCGGGTGCCCGCGGGCATCTGGCTCGACGGCGTCATCGCCGGTCTCGCCCTGTCCGCGGCCGGGGCCGCGCTGGTCCTGCCCCCGGTGCTCGCCTCCGTCTCAGGCGACGCGCTCGCGATCGTCACCGAGATGGCATACCCGGTGTGCGACCTGCTGCTCGCCGCCCTCATCGTCGGAGCGCTCGCGCTGCGCGCGTGGCGTCCCGACCGCATGTGGGGCCTGCTCGTGAGCGGCTTCCTGGCGCTCGCCGGAGCGGACTGCCTCTATGCCCTTCAGGTTGCGGGTGGGGCGGCATCGCCGAGCAGCCTCACGAATCTTGCCTACGACGTGGGCGTCCTCGCGCTGGCGCTCGCAGCATGGCAGCGGCCGCCGGCTCTCGTGGAGCGCGACCCCGCGCCGAGTGCGAGCGTGCTCGCGATCCCGGCGGCGTTCACCGCGTGCGCGTTCGGGTTGCTCGTGTACGACCACTTCAGCCCCCTGGACCCGCTCGCGCTCACGCTGGCCCTGCTCACGATCCTCGTGGCCTTCGCCCGTACCGGGCTGACCTTTCGCGACGTGCGCTCGCTCGCGGAGACGCGGCGGCTGGCGCTCACGGACGACCTCACCGCCATGCCCAACCGCCGTGCGTTTCTGCAGCGCGTGCGCACGGCCACTGTCGCGGGTGAGCCGCACGACCGCAGCAGCGTTGGTCTGCTCATCCTCGACCTGGACCATTTCAAGGAGCTCAACGACACGCTGGGCCACGACGCGGGCGACGAGCTGCTGCGCCAGGTCGGCGCCCGGCTGCAGGGAGTCCTGCCCGTCGGGGCACTCGCCGCACGCCTGGGTGGCGACGAGTTCGGCGTGCTGCTGCCCGATTCGTGTGAGGAGCGGTGCGCCCTGCGCGTGGCCGAGGAGCTGCTGCACCGCCTCGCTGAGCCGTTTTCAATCAGCGACGTGGGCCTGCGGGTGACGGCGAGCGTCGGCATCGCGCTCTACCCGATGCACGCCGATACCGACTCCCAGCTGATGCAACACGCCGACGTGGCTATGTACGAGGCCAAGCAATCCCAGTCGGGGTACGCCCTCTATGCGCGCGAGCGCGACAAGAACTCTGTGGAGCGCCTGACGCTCGCGGGGGAGTTCGCGCACGCGCTCGATGCGGGCGAGATCGAGCTGCGCTATCAGCCCAAGGCGGAGGCGAGCAGCCGCAGAATCGTCGGCGTGGAGGCGCTCGTGCGCTGGCGCCATCCCAGCAGAGGCCTGATCGGGCCGGCGGAGTTCGTGCCGATAGCCACCCAGGCCGGCCAGGGGAGGGCGTTGACGCGGGTCGTCCTGGGGGCCGCCCTCGAACAGCTGCGGGCGTGGCGCGAGCAAGGGTGGTACCTGCACATGGCTGTCAACACGACGGTCGCCGACCTGCAGGACCTGCGGTTTCCGGCAGAGGTAGCCGGTCTGCTGGCAGCCCACCGTATTCCAGCCGACACGCTGATCCTGGAGATCACCGAGACGGCAGTTCTCGCCGACCCCGTTCGCGTGGGTGCGGTGCTCGACCAGCTCGCCCGGCTCGGGGTCGTGCTCTCGCTCGACGACTTCGGCACCGGCTTCCCATC
>Ga0210403_10003276_pt1 | contig 14318 bp, 16 predicted proteins | sample IncBWC19MmetaG_FD_150863 | JGI IMG/M metagenome (GOLD analysis project Ga0210403, IMG submission 150863) | Forest soil microbial communities from Barre Woods Harvard Forest LTER site, Petersham, Massachusetts, United States - Inc-BW-C-19-M | ecosystem: Environmental > Terrestrial > Soil >... | reverse complement strand
GCCTGACGCCGGTTTTGGCGCAGAACACCACGTTCCGGAACTATCATTGCGCCGATGGCAGCGCATTCATCGTCGGCTTCTACCCCTACGATTCGCGCGCCTATCTGCAGATCGATGGCGCGCCCAGCACGCTGCAGCGGCGGCTTGCGATATCGGGCACGCGCTATTCGGGGGGTGGGGTTACCCTGAAGATCAGCAAGGCCGGGCGCATCGCGGTCAAGCGCCCCAGGCGGCCAGAAACGACGTGCGATCTCACTTGAGACGCGCATCAAAAAGGGCCGAAACGATTTCGTTTCGACCCTTTTTCAATTCTCGAACTCGACCAAGTCGCGGCTTCGTTGCCCCGCCTTCGGATGTTGCTGCGGCATCAGTGATCCCGCGTCGGCTTGAACCCAGGCACGGACTCCCGGATCGCCTCTTCATGGTACCAGCTGCCGCTGCAGACCACTTCGTTCACACGCGGCTGCTCGATCGCCGATTTGGTTTCGCCATAGCGGCGACCGCCGAGAGCCGCACGGCCCCCGGCCGGGAATTGATAGATCCTGGCGGATCCCTGATTCAGATTTGTGCTCATCAATAGCTCCTCTCAGCCGCGGCACTTGCCTTGATGGTGCGCCCGACTCGTTCTCTTGTGGTTACCAAACTCGATATCGTTCACGCCGGTGCCAACGCAATGTGATTAAAAGAAAATCACTCTCTGCATGTTTTGCGGGCATTTCGCTCATTGCCTTTCGTGAGGCAGTCCGGCGCTGGCTAACGCTTAGGCGGACGCAAAGGTTGCCAGAGGTGACCGACCACTGCTCCGGGTACCGTCGCGGACTGCCACCGCTTTAATCGCCCAGGAAGACGGATCAGGCGACTGCCGCCGAATCGAGCGGAAATTGGGCAATAACGCTGTCATTTCAGCGGTCTCCGGCCGCCCGAACCGCGCTGCTTTGCCGCACCCCATTTTGGCTGTTGGAGGCGAGACCGCAGAGCGGTTCTCCACAGCGAGGCGAGGCCACCGCAGTGCAGCGACTGGCACGCTACATGCTTTATGACAGTTTGGCTGAATTTGGCCGGGTAATGCGTGGGGAACCCCTTCCTTTCGGTCTCCCACCTTTAGAAAGATCACAATAGAGAGGCTCAATGACGAAATATAAGCTCGAGTACATCTGGCTCGACGGTTACACGCCGACACCGAACCTGCGCGGCAAAACACAGATCAAGGAATTTGCCTCGTTCCCAACGCTGGAACAGCTTCCGCTGTGGGGATTTGACGGCTCCTCGACCATGCAGGCCGAAGGCCACAGCTCCGACTGCGTGCTGAAGCCGGTTGCCGTCTATCCCGACGGCGCGCGCACCAATGGCGTGCTGGTGATGTGCGAAGTCATGATGCCCGACGGCAAGACTCCGCACTCTACCAACAAGCGCGCGACCATCCTCGACGACGAGGGCGCCTGGTTCGGCTTCGAGCAGGAATATTTCTTCTACAAGGACGGCCGTCCGCTCGGCTTCCCGACGTCCGGTTATCCGGCGCCACAGGGTCCGTATTACACCGGCGTCGGCTACAGCAACGTCGGCGACATCGCCCGCAAGATGGTGGAAGAGCATCTCGACCTCTGTCTCCATGCCGGCATCAACCACGAAGGCATCAACGCGGAAGTCGCCAAGGGCCAGTGGGAATTCCAGATCTTCGGCAAGGGCTCCAAGAAGGCCGCTGACGAAATGTGGATGGCCCGCTACCTGATGCTGCGTCTCACCGAGAAGTACGGCGTCGATATCGAATTCCACTGCAAGCCGCTCGGCGACACCGACTGGAACGGCTCCGGCATGCATGCCAACTTCTCGACCAAGTACATGCGTGAAGTCGGCGGCAAGGAGTACTTCGAGGCGCTGATGGCCGCCTTCGAGAAAAATATCATGGACCACATCGCGGTCTACGGGCCGGACAACGACAAGCGCCTGACCGGCAAGCACGAGACCGCGCCCTGGAACAAGTTCAGCTATGGCGTTGCCGACCGTGGTGCCTCGATCCGAGTTCCGCATTCCTTCGTCAATAATGGCTACAAGGGCTATCTCGAAGACCGCCGTCCGAACTCGCAAGGCGACCCCTACCAGATCGCTTCGCAGATCCTGAAGACGGTTTCCGTGGTGCCGACCGGCGCCAAGGCCGCGGCTTAGGCCAAACGGCTACCGCGCAAGCCAGGAGGCTGCCGTATAGGACAAGAAACCAGGGCCTGGGGCCCCGGGGCTGAACATGATCCGTCAGAGCGTTGCCGCTCTGGCGGATCATTGCTTTATGACATGCGTTTCGAATCCTTTTCCCGGCGTTATGAACCGCGCTAGATAACGTCGAGCATTTGCCTGCCCGGGGACTTCATGTGTTTGGAGGCTTTTACACCGTCAGGTTCCAGGTCAACGAGGCGGTCGGCCGCAGCGTGATGTACGCGCATGGCGGCAGGATGCTGGGCGGCAACTCGGCCTTTGCCCATATCGGCACCTATCAGGAAGCCGACGGCGAGATCACGATCGAGATCAAGACCGTCCGTCATAACCCGGACCCCAATTACCCTGCGATGGCCGGCACTGACGACGCGACCCTGAGCGCGCGCGGCAAGGCGGACGGCGAGCTCTATCGCTTCGAGGGCACCCTCGACGTGTTGCCGGGCTCGGTGTTCAAATCGGTGATGACGCCGGTCGAGGAGCAGCCGATGCCGATCGCAGGCGGGGTTGGCGAGGGCGGTGTCATCAACGGTCTCTATTCCATCCACCTGCGGATGCTAGACGGCATCGATGGCGGCCTCACCGGGGTGATGCTGCTGAACGGCGGCCGCATCCTCGGCGGTGACGCGTTCTTCTATTATGTCGGCAGCTACACCAGCGAGCACGGCCGCTGGAAAGGCCAGATCCTCAACCGGGAGCACACACCGGCCAGAGGCGAAAACTCCGTGTTCGGCGGCCACGAGGTCGGCATCGGATTTTCCGGCACCTGCGACGAGCAGGGCGCGCTGCTGGAAGCGACGGCACTTGCCGGCAAGCGCAGCCTGCGGCTGACCGCAACCTTGAAACTGATGCGCCGGGCTTAACGCTGGAGTGCCGATGGACAATGTGCTTCGCCTGCTTTCGACGCTGGCGCTCAAGGGCGCGGTCGAGCGGCTTGCCGGGCAATATCAGATCGCGACCGGCGTGCGTCTCGATGCGGATTTCGCGCCGACCGTTGGCCTCTTGAAGCGGCTGCGCGGGGGTGAGAAGGCCGATGTGGTGATCCTCACAGGCGAGGGGTTGAAGGAACTCGTTGCCGAAGGCGCGGTAGTCGAAGCAAGCCAGATCGATCTCGCGCGTTCCTGGGTCGGCATTGCCGTCAAGGCAGGCCACGCTCATCCGGATATTGCCAGCGAGGCCGCGCTTCGTGCGACGTTGCTTGCGGCGCGATCGGTGGCCTATTCGAAGATCGGCGCCAGCGGCATCTATTTCGCCGCGCTGATCCAGCGGATGGGCATTGCGTCGGAAATAAACGCGAAGGCCGTCATCACCGCGGGTTTCACCGCCGAGCGCCTCGTCACCGGCGAGGCCGATCTCGCCGTGCAGCAGCTCAGCGAATTGAAGCAGGTCGCTGATATCGAGGTGGTCGGTCCAATTCCGCGCGAGCTGCAGACCGCCGCCGTGTTCACCGCCGGTCGCATGGCGTCGTCGGCGAAGGCGACAGAGGCCGACGCACTCCTGAAATATCTCGCTTCACCGGAAGTGGCGCCGGTGTTGCGTGAGACCGGATTAGAGCCTTGAATTTGCCCGCACGGCGACGCAACCTCTTCCCGTCATGATGGTTCGACTTGCCTTTGCTGCGATGATCCTTGCGCTTGCGCCGTCCTTTGCACGCGCGCAATCGGCCGACCTCGTGCTGTGCGACCGCCTGGCGGCCGATCCCTCCGATCCCGACAAGCCTGCGGACGTCAGGGGCGTCCCCGATATCGCGGCGGCGGACGTCGCCACCGCCATCAAGTTCTGCAAGAAGGCGGCGGGAAGCTCGCGCCGCGCGATGTACGAGCTTGGCCGCGCCTATGCCGCCAACAACCAGGCGGCCGACGCCATGGCCGCCTGGCGCAAGGCCGCCGACAAGGGCTCGACCTCGGCCATGGTCGAGCTCGGCGTGCTCTATGGCACCGGCGCCGGCGTTGCCAGGGACGAAGAGGCCGCGCGCAAACTGTTCGAGCGCGCCGCCGAAGCCGGCAATCCGCGCGGCGTCACCAATCTGGCAGCGCTCGGCGGCAGTGCGGCGCCCTCCGATCCGGCGCGGGCGCGCGAGCTGCTCGGCAAGGCCGCCGAGACCAATGCGGAAGCGCAATATCAGCTCGGCCTGATGCTGGCCGATGGCACCGGCGGCGCGAAGGACGACGCCGGCGCCCGCGCGCTATTTGAGAAAGCGGCGGCGCAAAACCATCCCGGCGCGCTGGAACGGATGGGCGCGTTCACGCAGGAGGGCCGTGGCGGGCCGCAGGACAAGGCGGCCGCCAAGGCCTATTACAAGCGCGCCGCCGATCTGGGCGACGAGCAGGCGAAGGTGGCTTTGAAGCGGCTGGAATGTCCGATTGCGATCAAGGACAAGCGCGGAAATTTTGTGACGGATCTGTGCTGGTAACGCATCGAGCCGATATCGGGCGGTGTGGCTGGCGAATATCCGTTGGAACAGTGGTCGGCACAGGTGGTTTCCTTTAGCGATACCAAGGGAGCGCCCAATGATCCGCAAGCTGTCATCCGGTCAATATCGACTCTATTCCCGCAAGGTCGATCCGAAGACCGGCAAACGCCGTAACCTCGGCACGTTCAGGTCGCGCGCGGCCGCCGAAAAGCACGAACGCGACGTGCAATATTTCAAGCGGCATTGAGGGCGGGAAATACGCTTCCTTTGCTGCGCCAGATGCCCTAAGAGCGGCCGCGACGATTTCTCTTTTCTCGCGTGCCCATGATCCGCCTCGACAATATCAGCAAGCAGCAAGGCCACCAGATTCTGTTCATCGAAGCTTCCGCGGCGCTTCAGAAGGGCGAGAAAGCCGGCCTGGTCGGCCCGAACGGCGCCGGCAAGACCACGCTGTTCCGGATGATCACCGGACAGGAGCAGCCCGATGAAGGGCAGGTGGCGGTCGATCGCGGCGTCACCATCGGCTATTTCAGCCAGGATGTCGGCGAGATGTCGGGCCGCAGCGCGGTCGCCGAAGTGATGGATGGCGCCGGTCCCATCGCCGCCGTGGCCAGCGAGCTGAAAGAGCTGGAAGCCGCGATGGCCGATCCCGATCGCGCCGACGACATGGACGAGATCATCGCGCGCTATGGCGAGGTGCAGGCGCGCTTCGAGGAGCTCGACGGCTACGCGCTGGAGACGCGGGCGAGGGAAGTTCTGGCGGGCTTGAGCTTCAGCCAGGAGATGATGGACGGCGACGTCGGAAAACTCTCCGGCGGCTGGAAGATGCGCGTGGCGCTCGCGCGCATCCTGCTGATGCGCCCCGATGTGATGCTGCTGGACGAGCCGAGCAACCATCTCGACCTCGAAAGCCTGATCTGGCTGGAGCAGTTCCTGCAGGGCTATGAAGGCGCGCTGATGATGACCTCGCATGACCGCGAGTTCATCAACCGCATCATCACCAAGGTGGTCGAGATCGACGGCGGCTCGCTCACGACCTATTCGGGCAACTACGAATTCTACGAGCAGCAGCGCGCGCTGAACGAGAAACAGCAGCAGGCGCAATTCGAGCGGCAGCAGGCGATGCTCGCGAAAGAGATCAAATTCATCGAGCGTTTCAAGGCGCGCGCCTCGCATGCCGCGCAGGTGCAGAGCCGGGTCAAGAAGCTGGAAAAGATCGAGCGCGTCGAGCCGCCGCGACGGCGCCAGACGGTGGCGTTCGACTTCCTGCCGGCGCCACGCTCCGGCGAGGATGTTGTGAGCCTGAAGAACGTTCACAAGCGCTACGGCAGCCGCACGATCTATGAAGGCTTCGACTTCATGATCCGCCGCAGGGAGCGCTGGTGCGTGATGGGCATCAACGGCGCCGGCAAGTCGACGCTACTGAAACTCGTCGCAGGTTCGACCGAACCGGATGACGGGTCGGTGACCGTCGGCGGCAGCGTCAAGATGGGCTATTTCGCGCAGCACGCCATGGATCTGCTCGACGGCGAGCGCACGGTATTTCAATCGCTGGAAGACCAGTTCCCGCAGGCCGGTCAAGGCTCGCTGCGGGCGCTCGCCGGCTGCTTCGGCTTCTCCGGTGACGATGTCGAAAAGAGATGCCGGGTGCTGTCGGGCGGCGAGAAGGCGCGGCTCGTGATGGCGAAGATGCTCTATGATCCCCCCAATTTCCTGGTGCTGGACGAGCCCACCAACCATCTCGATCTCGCGACCAAGGAGATGCTGATCGGCGCATTGGCAGAGTTCGAAGGCACCATGCTGTTCGTGTCGCACGACCGTCATTTCCTGGGGGCGCTGTCCAACCGTGTGCTGGAGCTGACGCCCGAAGGCGTGCATCGCTATGGTGGTGGCTATACCGAATATGTCGAGCGCACCGGTCACGAGGCGCCGGGCCTGCGGAGCTGAGCGGCAAGGCTCGCTTGAACGCGCATCCGCCTCCCGCTACGGTGTCTGAAAAAAGCGGGAGAAAACGATGAAGCAACTTCGGATCGGCGACATCACCATCGACGCGGTGATCGAACGCGAGGGACCGTGGCGCCGGCCGCAGGACTTCTTCCCCGCCTATGACGATGCCGTATTCAAGCATCACCTGCCCGGCATGGAGCCGGAAGTGTTCGACGCCAAGCTCGGCATGATGGTCATTACCTATCAGACCTTTGTCGTGCGCACGCCACGCTATACCATCCTGGTCGATACCTGCACCGGCGAGGACAAGGGCCATCCGCCGCCGTTCGATTTCCCGGGCAAGGAGCGCTGGCGCGACGAGCTGTTCGCGCTCGGCGTCAGTTACGACAAGATCGATTACGTCTTCTGTACCCACCTTCACATCGACCACACCGGCTGGAACACGGTCCTGCGCGACGGCCGCTGGGTGCCGACCTTCCCGAATGCCAAATACGTCTTTCACAAGCGTGAATATGCGGCCTGGGAGGAGCAGCACAAGAAAGGCGCCAATCCGCCCGGCACGGTATTCCGCGACAATTGCCTGCCGATCGTGGAAGCAGGCCAGGCGTTGCTGGTCGACGACGACTATGCGCTCGACGACACCATCACACTGACGCCGACGCCGGGGCATTCGCCCTGCCATTGCTGCGTCAACATCTTCTCCAAAGGCCAACGCGCGGTGGTCGCCGGCGACCTCATGCATCACCAGATCCAGTGCCGTGAGCCCGACTGGTCGGCGCGGCCGGATTGGGACCCAAAGCAGTCGGCGGTATCGCGGCGGAAGTTCTTTGCCTCCGTCGCCGACACCGATACGCTGATCCTGCCGATTCATTTTCCGCGTCCGACGGTGGGTCTGATCAAGGTCGATGGCGATCGCTTCGATTACCGTTTCAAACGGGACTAGCGCATGATCCGGAAAGTGTGCGGCGGTTTTCCCTCGCGACAAACGCGGAACGCGTTTGCGCGGAGATCATGCTCAAACGAACAGACTAAGGGCAGCGCGCAGCGATGAGGAACGGCTCAAGCACCAAATCGAAGGTTGCGATCGTAGGCCTCGGGGCGATCGGCACCGAGGTCGCGAAGGCGCTCGATGCCGGCATTGACGGGCTGGAGCTGGCCGCGGTATCGGCCGCGAACATTGAGAAGCACCGGCCCTGGCTCGACAAGCTTGCGAAGATGCCGGCCACGCTGCCGATCGAAGGGCTGGCGGATGCTGCCGACATCGTCATCGAATGCGCGCCGAGCAAGCTTGTCCGCTCCATCGTCGCGCCCGTGGTCTCGCGCGGCAAGACCGCGATTGTGCTCAGCGTCGGCGCGTTGCTCGAGAACGAGGACCTGATCGCACTCGCCAAGGCCCATGGCGGCCAGATCGTGGTGCCGACCGGCGCGCTGATCGGGCTCGATGCCATGACCGCGGCGGCGGTTGGCACCATTCATTCGGTGCGGATGGTCACGCGCAAGCCGGTCGCGGGGCTTCTGGGTGCGCCTCATCTTGTCGAGCACAAGATCGATATCGAGGGGATTACCGAGCCGCTGAAAATCTTCGAAGGCAGCGCCCGGGAGGCGGCCAAGGGCTTTCCGGCGAATCTCAATGTCGCGGTCGCGCTGTCGCTCGCCGGCATCGGCGCGGACCGCACGCGCGTGGAGATCTGGGCCGACCCGACGGTGACGCGCAACACGCACCATATCGAGGTGGATTCGGATTCCGCGCGCTTCTCGATGGGAATCGAGAACATCCCGTCGGAAAATCCCAAGACCGGCCGTATTACTGCGCTCTCCTTCATCTCCGGCCTTCGCAAGCTGCGCGCGCCCCTGCGCATTGGGACCTGAGGCGGATCGGACAGCTGACGGTGGTCGCCGGAATTGCTATAGTCAGCCAAAATCAAAGGGAGGACCGCCATGGACGCCGTGACGCCGAAGGGCCACGACACATCAGATACGCATTCCCATCTCGTCCAGCCGCAGAAGATGGAATGGCAGAAGACCCGCTTTCCCGGCTGTGAAGCCAAGACGCTGCTGTTCGACCGCACCACGGGTCTGATGACGGCGCTGATGCGGTTCGCGCCCGGCGCGGTGCTGCCGGACCACGAGCACGTCAATATCGAGCAGACCTATGTGCTCGAGGGCTCTCTGGTCGACAAGGAAGGTCCGGCGCAGGGTATCGAATGCAAAGCCGGCGAGTTCATATGGCGGGAGGCGCACAGCCGCCATGTGGCCTGGTGTCCCGAAGGCGGTTTGATGCTTGCCATCTTCCAGGTCCCGAACAAATTCTTCGAGGCCGACGGCCGCGTCATCGACGCCGCGGGTCAGGACTGGGACGAGGCCTGGGGCCACACTGGCAGGGGTTGAACGATCGCGGAGAAAAACAAAAGGCGGCCGAAGCTGGCCGCCTTTTCGGTATCCGGGGTAGGGTGGCTAGAGCGGGATGACTTTCTTCGCGTCATCCCACTCTATCTTTTTGTTTGAGCATGATCTCCGCGCAAACGCGTTCCGCGTTTGTCGCGAGGGAAACCCGCTACACACTTTTCCGGATCATCCTCTAGCCGCCCGCTTCGCACTTCTTCATGTAGCTGGTCTTGGCCGCGCCGGCGAGCTTCTTGCCGTCGGAGCCGACGGCCTTGGTTTCGCAGGCATCATGGTTGCACTTCTTCATGAATGAGGTCTTCGCCGCGCCGGCAAGCGGCTTGCCATCCTTGCCGACGGCCTTGGCGTCGCAAGACGCGTCCTGTGCGAAGGCCGAACCGGCCGCGAAGGTGGCGATGACGACAGCCAGAATTATCCGCTTCATGGGGTGTCTCCCTAAGAGAAAAGTAGGCGGATTGGAGCTTGGAATCCGGGCGCGATCAAGCTCCGCGTAGGCAAATTTCGCGGAATAAATTCCGCCAAGAAGCCCGCCGCGTTCATCGCCCAGTCAGGATTACGGTTGCCGGTTCAGCAAAGCCCTGAAATCGGCCCGCGCCCGCTGCGCCTCGGCGCGCGCGATTTCCGAGGCGTCGCCCATGCTGAAGAAGCCGTGGATCAGGCCTTCGCCGGCATAGTGCCTGGAGGGAACATCGGCGCCATCCAGCGCCGCCGCATAGGCCGCCCCTTCATCACGCAGCGGATCAAACCAGGCCGTGCAGACGATCGCCGGCGCCAGTCCCGCATGGTCCGCGGCGCGGAGCGGCGAGACGCGCCAATCGGCGCCCTGGCTCTTGTCCGCCAGATAGTGCCCGCAAAACCACTCCATCACCTCGCGGGTCAGGAAATAGCCGTCGGCATTCTCGGTGCGTGAGGGGAAGCGCGCGTTCTCGCTGGCGTCGGCATAGTTTCCGAAGGCGTCGATCACGGGATAGACCAGGAGCTGCGCGGCGAGCTCTATGCCGGCGTCGCGGCACGCGATCGCGCTCGTTGCCGCCAGATTGCCGCCGGCACTGTCGCCGGCAACGCCCAGGCGATTGGCATCGCCGCCAAATTCGCCGATGCGTCCGACGACGTCGCGCACCGCGGCAAAGGCGTCCTCGAAGGCGCCGGGAAAGCGCGTTTCCGGAGGCCGCCGGTAATCGACGGAGATCACGACCGCGCCGGTCTCGATCGCGAGGTTGCGCGCCTGCCGGTCGTGGGTTTCGAGATCGCCGGCGACCCAGCCGCCGCCATGGAAAAACACCACCGTCGGTGCCTTGCCTTTGCTGTTGCGGTAGACCCGCGCCGCGAGCGGGCCCGCACCGCCCTTGATCTTGATGTCCTCGACGCTGTCGACCGGCGGTGGCGGAACGGCCGCGCGCGATGCGGCCAGGGCGCTAAGTGCATCGCGGCAGCTCTGCGGGGTCATGGTCTTGGGGTCGCGCAGGGGAAGCAGTGGAATGATTTCGGCGATCACGGGATCGAGTGGGGCGGGCATGGAATTTTCCTTGGGCCTTTTTCTTGCTGATTTTGCATCAGCATAGATATTGCCCCTGGCCCCCGCAACCGCGCAGAAATTACCTGGTGAGCGCCACCGCCTTGAAGGCATTCAGCAGCGGCTTTTCCAGCTTGCCATTCATGTCACAGAGAATGTCGTAGGCATCCGCGCGGGATCTGGTCGCCTTGTAAGGTCGCTGCTCGATCAGAGCGGCGAAGATGTCCGAAATCGTCAGGACGCGAACGAGATCGGCGATGTTTTCGTCGCAAAGTCTATCCGGGTACCCGCTGCCATCGAGATATTCGTGATGATGCCGCACCGCATCGAGTATCTCGGCGGAGATGTTCTCATTGTCCTTCAGCACGTCGTAGCCCGCACCCGGGTGCGTTTCGATGAGTGCCCGTTCCTCCGCATCGAGGCGACCCGGCTTGTCGAGGACCGCGAGCGGGATCGTCGCCTTGCCGACGTCGTGAAACATGGCCGACGAAGAGAGCCGCTCGATATCGGCCTTGGGGACGCCGAGGCTCAGGCCGAAATCGACGGTCACGCCGGTCACCAGGAGGCAATGCTGGTAGGTGCCCTCATGATGGCGCCGGACGGCGGTGAGCCAGTTCGACAATCCGTGTTCTTCAACCGCGGCGGCGATCTTTGCGCCGGCGTTCTTGGTGGCAACCACATCGATCGCGGTGTTGCTTGCCACGGCGGTAAACATCGACGCCAGGGCGACCTCGCCGGAAGCGGCCGCCGCCGCCGCACTGAAGTGGTCCGTGGTGGAGGAGGTATCGCCGGAAAGGAGGTTGGCCAGCTCTTTCAGCAATTTGGCTTGATTGAGCGGACCGGTCAGCACGGTCGTTGCGCCCAACGCATAGGCCTGTGAAATCGACAGATGTGCGGACTCTTCCACCAGGAAGATGCGCCTTTCGATGTGGTTCAAGTCGGCCAGAATCTTCTTGAGGGCGCAGATACTGTCGATGGCGCGCAGATCCACCTTGATGACGAGGGCATCGATATTGCTGCGCTGGACGCCCAGCCCGCGCAGCAATTCGGACGTCACGGCATGCTTGCGCTCGAGCACGGCGCGGACGCCGGCCAGCTTCGCAGAAGTATCAGCTATGACATGAACCGGCATTGATGTCGCCTCGTGTCCCGGACGCGATCGGAATGACTACGTCCAGAACGATCCCTGATCCCCAAGCGGTTCGTTGAGCCAAAGCAGCGCCTCGCGCGGCTCGAGGAAGATGACGCGTTCTTCGTTGGCGGAAAGTGTCTTGCCGTCACTGAGATAAAGTACAAAGTCGCCGCTATCGCAGCGAAACAAGGCCTCGCGCGCTTGACCGGCCGCAAGTGAATGGGCGTCGAGAAACGGGATGGTCCGCGAAAAAATCAATTGCATGAGAGGTCCCTCGTCGATGAGGTCTGAACGCTTGAGCGTTCGTTCATTTCGGATTGGCGCCGCGCGCCTTCTTGTTCTTGTCAGCGGTCGTGAACTTGACGCCGACTTGCGTTCCGTCGACCCACACCAGTTCGCAGCGCCGAAACGCGAGACCGGTCGAGGACAGGAGCAGGAAAAATTCGCGCGCCCGCAACACATCGGGCGAGCCCTCCACTTCCAGCTTTGCACCGCTCTGGGAAACGTCGAGAAGGACGCAGCTTCGCCGCCATGTCCCGTCGACGCCCATGAGGTTGACCGGATAGGGGTGTTCGAATTGAACCCGCGACGATCTTCGGCTCTCTCCCGTCATCGGCCACCTCCCGTTGCTGCGACCGCAGTGTGTTTCGAGCCCGGCTTGGCCGCCGCGCTCACCGGAGGCTCGAAGCGAATGGTGTATTGGGCGGCCGAGACGTAAAGCATCTCGAACACTTCCTTGAGCTGTTCGAGATGTGCTTTCGGAAGCGGCGGGACACGGCGATTGTTGAGAACGGCCAAAGTGGTCTGCCAGTTCAGGCGAGAGCCGCGGCAGGCAATGATCAAACCGCTGCCGCTCTCTTCTTCCATGAGCTGTGCAATGACCTCCAGGTCGGCGCCTGACAGCAGGGACAATGCCGCGATGACGTTCGGATATTCGCGTCTTATGGCAAAGCGGTTGACCGAGGAGTCGCTAAGCTTTCCTCCTTTGTTCAAGACAACGACGGCAGCCTTGGCTTCCATGTAGTCGTCCGACGTTGTTGCCTTCGGGCCAGCAGCTCGCGCCGGGGCGCTAGCCAGTGCGGCCTGCACTCTCTCCCGCACCTGCGCAGGGGCCGACTTCAAAAGTCGGGCGCGTACAGTCTCGCTGGTCCGGGCAAGGAGGCCATCCAGCATCTCGACCGGAAAGTCCGGCCGAGATGCCAGGGATTCCGCGACGTTGTCGTCGCGCTCGGCGGTAGCGAGCAGCGCGGCATAGCCCGGCGAACTGAAGCGGGCAGCCGGGTTTCTCGCCAGAACGCGCGAGGCGTCCTTGCCGGCATGCTTGAGGATGACTTCGGTGAGCGCCTCATTGAGGCTCTGCCGGCTTGAAATTGCGATCAAGTGCTGCTGGCTGCCATGGCCTGCAATCTCGATGAGATCCTCATCGGCCAGCGCCGGCGATTTGAGCAAGACCGGAGCCGCCACCGTCGGGTTTTCATGGAGGGCGAGCCGGCGGACCGTTGCGGGCGGCGCCGGATTGGCGCCGGCGAGCGCGGTGCTGAGCTCGGCCAGCGCGCGCGGCTCCATGCGCGTCATCAAGCGCAGCAGCACGTCATCGAAAACTTCGATGTGACCAGGACTAAGCCGCGTGGCGGCAGCAAGATAAAGCTCCGCTGTGCAGCGGAGCATCCTGGCCCGGCGTTCGGGCGTGCCGTCTCGAGCGGCCGCCTCAAGCTCCGCAATCAGTTCGGCTGGAGCGATGGCGTTCATGGCCGGCGTATATTCCGTACGAAAACATCCTGTTTCCCAGTTGGAAGTTCACGCGCAGGTTGTTAACATTTTACCTACCGATGATTGCGCTCGGTACCGCGATACCTAATCAACATACTGAAAAGATATCGAAATTCGGCAGATAGGATGCCGCATCCTCCGGAGAGAGGGAATCGCCGCTAAATCGAATTGGGACACGGGGCGGTTGCACCGCACCAAAAGCATTTTGACAGGATCGGGATGAGCGACAATGCGCTCGAACCAAGCCTAACGCCGAAAATCTTTCGCTTTAGCGATGTTGACCATTTTCGTAGTTCGGTGCGCGGCCTCAATGTGGATTTCACGCCGTTCGTCCGGAAGATTGCGGCTGAGCAGATTATCCTCAATCTCGGTGGCTGCGATCTCAACGTCACACGGTCGTTCCCGCGCATCATCGACGCGCAGCTCATGCCCAACTGCACCGCCGTCGGGTTCACGATGGATGACGGTATTCCAATCCGCTTCAACGGGGTCGAGAGAGACAAGTCGGTCGTGGTGATCGGAAGTGACGGCGCCGCCTATACCGCGGTCGAACGCGTTGAGCGGCGCTACGCCTCGATCGTCTTCACGCCTTCGATCAGGGATCGCGGCTGGCCGGTCGCGACTGCGAACTTCAACATGTTCGAGACCAGCCCGACCGGGCAGCATCGGTTGCGCGAGCTCGTGATCCAGATTCTCTCGGCTGCACCGCAATTGGACGCGTCCACCAGCGTGATCGAAACCGCGGCCGCCATCCGGGAATCTTTGCTCGCCTGCGTCGACAGCGTGTTTGCCGACGTCGTCCCGACCAAATGGGCGTCGCATGCCAATTCGACCCGGCAATTCAAGATCTTTCAGGATATCCGGGCGGTTCTGGCGGGCAGCCTTAGCAAGCCGATCTACAGCGAAGAGCTGGCCCAGCAGGTCGGCATCTCGGT
>Ga0210403_10003274_pt1 | contig 14321 bp, 11 predicted proteins | sample IncBWC19MmetaG_FD_150863 | JGI IMG/M metagenome (GOLD analysis project Ga0210403, IMG submission 150863) | Forest soil microbial communities from Barre Woods Harvard Forest LTER site, Petersham, Massachusetts, United States - Inc-BW-C-19-M | ecosystem: Environmental > Terrestrial > Soil >... | reverse complement strand
GACCGTGCCCCACATGCAGGAATCCATGATTATTCAAATGATCGTCGACGTTCGTAATCAGCATGTTGAAAATGATCCGACGCCAGAGTTCCGCGAGGTCCCGCCTGGAATCCGGTGAGACACTCAGAATACGCTCAACAATCTCGCTGTAGGCGTGTTCCTCTTCCTTCGAAGCCTGCAGCATCGACGTCGCTGAAAGATACGGAATTCGCCCACCGTTCCTCCGATCGAAACGCCGGATCAAGGCCACTGGTATACCATCGGAATGTACGATGCGTCCTCGTGCAGCATCAATTCCGGCGGCGGCAGCAAGATTGAGCGCCAAAACTTCAGCCTTAGTCACTGCGCGATCATCGCTCACACTCGGAAATTTACCGATGGCGAGATGCCCATCTTCATCAACCACCGTGCATTTCGGGCGCATGCCGCCCAACGACGTCGCCCGCCCGCGAAGATAGCCAAGGTCTCTCTCGGTTTCCGTACCGCGTTCCACCGCGTGCGCAGCGCCAATAATTTCAGTCAGCTCCAGCAGAGGCGGTATTCCACGCTCGCCCTCCTGCGGCGTACGCATGAACTCCCCCGCTGCGTTGCGGAATCTTAGTGCGCCCATGCGACCTATATCGTCCACCCCCAGCAAGTAATCCATTTCAGTGAGCGCCATTCTCTCGCCTGCCTGACCGGCTTTGCGCCGTTTGGCATGGTCGCGCGCAATAACTTTGCACCCCCAACCATCCGGCTCAGTGTCCGCAATGGCAAAATGAAAAACAGAGTCGCTGCGGGTCGCTGCCTTGTGAAAGTATCGTTCGCGTGTCAGCGGCAGCTCGGGGGAAATTTCAAATCGGTTGTCGTTTTCGAGCCATGCATCGTCATAGACAAATAATGTGTTTTCGCGCGTGCCCTGGCGCGAGTAAGTCAGCGTGCCGACGGGTATTGCGTGCTCCCCAAGGCAGACCTGCATGCCCTGAGTAGCGGCTTCCGTTCTCATAAGGTTTCTGGTCCTCGGCTGCTGGATTTCCTGGAGATACGTTTAGGCAAGGCTTCGTCCATGAGTTGCAGGCCAAGGTCGTCGATGCCGGTGTCGAGCAAATGGGAAAAGCGTTCGAGCGCGTTCAGCACCAGCAATGCCTTCGCCAGGGTGCCCATCGCCAAAGATGGATCGCCGCGTTCCAACCGGCGCAAGGTGGCAGTTGAGACTTGCAGGCGCTCCGCCATGGATTGCGTTGAGATCCGTCTGCGCCGTCTAGCGAGACCCAAATCGCTGCCGAGCTGCATCAAGGCGCGGCGTACTGGCAGGGGCAACACGGGCGTCTTCACATTATAGCTCATATATGAGCGATTATAGTACTTAAAAGAAGATATGAGAAGTATATCCAAATGGCTGGCCCTGGCCGATCCTGGAATGGACAAAGCCGATTTGTTTCGCGAAGCGGGAAGGTGTTCGTTCGCGTCCAGGCGGCGAAGCGACTATCCGCGCTCCCTTTCGCACATCAGGCCGCTCACGCCTTCTCCAAGAGGGGTCGAACCTCTACGGCACCGGATTCCGCCGCCGGGCAAGACGCGGCCCATTGCAGCGCGGACTCCTCATCGGGCACATCGACGATAAAGTACCCACCCAGCTGGTCGCGTGTATCGGCGTAGGGGCCTTCCTGCACCTGACGCGTTCCGGCACGCAGGCGTACAGTCCGGGCCGTTTGCCTGGGCTGAATGCCGTTCATGCCGAGCACCACGCCAGCCTTCGACAGGGCCTCGCCATATGCTTTCCATCGTGCCCAATAGTGACCGTGCCGATCGGCACCATCACCGCGGTTCCCGCGGGCATCGAAATCCTCCGGTGATTCGTACGCAATGATCATGTACTTCATTCGTCCGCGTCCTCTACTGTGTGGTTTGCAACATCGGATCAGGACTCTATGGTAGTCTATTGTCACTTGCAAGTAACAAGTGACTGATCATGACCAAGAAACCTCGGACCCGTTGCCCGATCGCCTACTCCCTGGATCTCTTTGGCGATCGCTGGAGCCTCGTGATCGTGCGCGACATGCTGATGGGCAAGAAACGCTTTGGGGAATTTCTGGATTCCTCAGAACGGATAACCACCAATGTGTTGACCGATCGGTTATCACAGCTCGAGGCCGACGGCTTGATAAAGAAGACCTCGTATCAGACCAACCCCGTGCGCTTCGAATACGGCCTGACCGACAACGGCAGGAGCCTCCTTCCAGTGCTCCAGGCGCTGTGCCGGTGGGCCGGTCGTCACTTTCCGTCCGTGGGGCGAGCCCCGACCAAATTCATGAAGCTTGGGCTCGATTGACTTTCCCATGCGTGAAAGCCGCATGACAGTGATGGCGGCCCTCGCCCTCGTCGCAGCGGTTGCCATTCCCACTCAAAAAGACCGCTGTACCAAAAAGCCAGAATGGCCGCCATGGTCGCGGGTTGATTCAACATCATGGCCGCACCAATTCGACCCTCCGGTTGAGCGCACGGCCCCGGTCCGAGTCGTTGGACTCCTTCGGTTGGGATGCGCCAAAACCGTTGGTCGTCAGTTTCGAATCTTCGATCTTGTAGCGGTCAACCAGCGCTTTGCGCACCGCCGTCGCGCGCCGGCGTGACAAGTCGAGGTTCAATGGATCACCGCCAATATTGTCGGTGTGCCCGTTGATGATCAGTGTCCATTCCGGATGCGCCTTCAAAGCGTTCGCGATTTCATTCAGCACCGGCTCCGATTCGGAGCGCAACTCGTCGCTGGCGAAATTGAAATAGATGCCATAGACGTCCGTGTGCTTGTCCACCGCGAGATGCTGCTCCAGCTCATTGGCGGTGGGAAACGACACTTTGTCATACGTGATGAAGAACCTGTGAAGCGACGGGATGTAGTAATCCAGCGTCAACGGGAAACGGGCGTCGTCCAGCACCTTCACCCGGATGATGTCGTTGGTTCTGAAATTGACGTAATTGGCCTCGATCGTCGGAACCTCGACCACCTTGTCGTTGATGATGAGTTTGAAGTTCGCGGGACCGTCCGATACCAGAGTGCCCTCCACGTCAATCTCTGAGAAAGCCAAATTTTGGTCATCGATCTGAAGGTATCGGTGGCGCACTTTACCCCGGGTCTTCAGCGCCGCGAACGACGCCACCGACAGGTTGAATTTCAAGGCGCCGACCAGCGTTTCTGGATACGTCTTGGCGACTTGGGTGATGTAAAGATAGGAATCCATGACGTCCGTCCAGCAAATGCGGCGAACCAACCTCAGCGGCACGTGGTTCTTACCGGTCGGGCAGCTTTGCGTGGTCGTGATTTGACGGCCGTCGATCTGAGAAATCTGCAGGAGGCACTCGTGTTCGTAGTCCTCCGCGTTAGCTTTCCAGATGCTCGACAGCGTCAAGCCCACCTTGAGGGGTATTCGCGCGGATCCCGCTGCGGCGATGACCGCACTGCCCGACGGGCCGGGGTCTGGGCACTCGGCGCCCGGCGCGAGATCGCGGATGTCCGACAACGGTTTGTCGCCTTCGGGCACGGCGCGAGGCTTCGGGGGCGACGGCGCGCGAGTATCGACAGTCGGTGATCTTTCGCCGGCTGGGATTTTGATCGCGGACGTCCTAGCTATCGGCGGCGCGGAATTGCCGCAGGCGACGGCCCCAACGGCGATGGCTGCGAGCAGCACCATGCGACAGGCATTCGCGAGACGCTCATGCATGGAGCGGCATCAGAGTGGGAATGTCGGCCGCCGCCACCGCACGCGCCGCTGAATCCAGATCGATGACCGCGTCGGCGACCGCAAGAACAACTGCTATCTGATCGTAGAGTGCGATCAACGAGGCGCGGCTGTCCGCGGCCTTGCGAAAGCCGGGCGCGCGAAAATGATCGCGGCCATAGCGAGGAATGACGAGCGTCAGGCGGTTGTCGCGCGCCACCACCAGCGGCCGCCCGTCGATGTTCGCGGCGGAGCCGCCAAGCGCGAGAAGCCGTTCCATGAGTGCGGGGGTCAGCAGCGCGCGCGCGGCGATCTGATCCGTGCTCCACACTTCGTAGACTGATGCGAACCGTGGATCTTCCAAAGCGACGTGCTGGCGGTTGCTCGTCTTCAGCCAATGGCGCAGCTGCTCAAAGGCGCCCGTGCCGGCAATCACCGCGGTGGTCCCCTTTAGGCCCCGCGGCAACGTCACCTCTACGAGCAGACCCTCGAAGGACACACGGCGTTCTTTGCCCGATCCCGACGTCAGAAGCAGAGTCGCGATGCTGATGGGAAGTCCGCGATGCACACCGAAGAATTCGTTGCCTGCAACGGCGCTGTCGTAGTCGTCGAAGAGTCTTTCGGAATTCAATGCTCGCAGATCGAGCTGGGCGGGCGACCGGAACGACAGATCACCGAATCGCGCCGCCAGCAGCGGCAGGACGCGGCCCACGTATAAGTGTGCATAGGCGACGCTGCTGTCGCGCACGGCCGAGTAATAGCCGGCCATCGCTCCAACGCCTACCAGGCAGACCGCGTTCCAGACCACGCCGGCGACGCCGTCTCGATCGGGCCGACCGCTCATTTGCTCGAGACACCATAGGCCGAAGCCTGCGGCAGCGCCCAACGGAACCCGGGTCATGGCGCGGGTATTCACCTGGCGCACCACTCCCAGGCGGGCGGCCTCGAGTTCAGCAAGCACCGGGCGAAGCGCAGCGACGAGTTCGTCCGCCGTCTTGGTGTCGATTGACGACGTGTTCTTTGGGCCGGTAAGCGACAGCGCCGTCCATGCCCCGCACGCACCCACCAGCAAGGCGGCGAACAACCCCAAACAGAATCCGGCGAAGACTCCTTCGACTCCCGGTGTCTGGCGAATGCGGGCGATTAGCACCACAACGAAAATGATCGCCGCCGCCACGCCGCACAGGCGCAATATGACTCGGGCTTGGCGTTGGCGACCCGCGAGGTCAAAGGCGTCGGCTTCTTGAGTCACCGGAGAAGCGCCCCGGCGTCCACCGCCTCGCGCGCCGCGGCTGACGCCTCAAAGAAGGGCGGCGGCTTCGCGACGCCGGCGAACCTTGCCAGCAGGGGGCCGGGAAACGTCTGAATGGCGTTGTTCAAACCGCCGACCGCGGCATTGTAGAAGCGGCGCGCCGCCGCGATGTTGGTTTCCACCTCTTGATAGCTGCGCTGGGCTTCGATCATCGGCCCATCGGACTTGAGCGACGGATAATTCTCAGCCACCGCGAACAATCGTCCGAGCCCGGCCGCCAGCTGCCCTTCGGCCGCGAATTTGCCCGCCGTCGCCGCGGGGTCGGTCGTGTTGCCGAAGCTCGCGGCTTTGCCGCGAAGCGCGGCGATCTCATCGAGCAGGCCACGCTCATGCTCCATGAATTTTCGCGCAATCGCGAGCAAATTGGGGATGAGGTCATGCCGCTGGGTCAATTGCACATCGATGCCCGCCAGCGCTTCGGCAACGCGGTTGCGCCGCTTCACGATGGTCGCGTACCAGGAATACAGCACGACCGTCGACAGGATCGCTGCCGTCCAGACAATGATGTTCATGGCAATCCACCTCAGGTTTGTAATTCGCGCCGCGGGGCTTGGCACTTATAGGAACGTGATTGCTCCCCTATTTGGACACGGGCTGCTGCTTTTCTTCGATCCGTGTCCAACGAGGAAAGGAGTTCGTCGGGGTGGTGGTCACCGGACCCAACGCCAGCGAAAAGATCGCTATCGCGGTTATGGCTTGAATGGCTTCCCGCCGGCGGAAGGGCCCCGAGTGGCGAAACTTTCTCGACCGGCCGTGGCGCTATCGGCGGCTGCTCGGGCCGCATCCGCTTGCTGCCTGGCTTGCTGGGCCGCATCGTTGGCCGCATGGTACGCCTGACCCGTCGGATCGCCGGTATCCATGAAGGCGTCGTCGGCACGTTTCTGGGCAGCCGCAGCGGCCTTGGCCGCCTCATCGGCCGCAAACCCTTTCGGATCCGCGGTCTTTTGCTGAGCGGCGGCATTCCGCTCCGCCGCGCTCTGGGCGTCTGCGGCCTTGGCGTCCGCGTCCGCCTTGGCGAGCCCGGCTTTCGCTTCCGCAGCCGTCACGTCGGCGTTGGCCTGTTGATCAGCAGCCTCGGCTGCCTGCGCATCGTCATTCAGCCTCTGCTGGGCCGCATTCACGGCATCGTCCCGGGCGGAGTCGGCGGCGTGCGATCCGGCGCGGGTCTCGTCGGCCGCCGCCTGGTTGGAGCTCTTTTCTCCCCAAGGATCCGTGAAGTCGTCCGCCGCCTTGATGTCGGCGGCATCGGCGGCGTCGTGTGCCGCGCGCGCGCGTTCCTCCGCCGCCGTGACCGCCGGGTCGCCTGCCGCTGCTGTAGCTTGCTTGATCTGTGCAGATTCGAGTGCACTCTGCGCATCCAGTCTTCGCTGTTGCGCATCCGCGAGGTCTGCGGCGGCGGCGTCCGAACGAGCGCCCGCGGCGGCGACCGGGTCCGGTGCCGGTGCGGGAGGAGGCACGCGAGGTGCCGCGGACGGCGACTGGCCGGCGCCGTCTGCATTCGAAGAGGCATTGCCGGACGAGTTGGAGGGGGCGCCGGAAGACGCACCGGATCCTGTATCAGGCAGCTCCAGGGTGCGCGGCGGCGGGGCAAAAGCGCCTGCTCCGTCGGCCAACATCGAGCCGGCGCCTGGTGTCAAGCGATCGGCTGCCGATTGGGCGTGCAGGCTGGCGAGAAGACTCGCACCGGGCGCTAGGCCGCCAAGCATTCGCAACAGCGAAAACACGCCGAGAGAGACGGCTCCGACGCCACACGCTACACGCAGCCCGACCAAGGCGGCTTCATCGCCGATCGACACTCCAAGAGTCAGGGCTCGAGCCCGCAGCCCGACGATCGTGCGCCACGAGATCCACGCCTGGGCGAGGACCGATATTGGAAACAACAATTTCGCCACGAGCGGCTGAAGCATGAATGCCTGCAAGGCCGCCGTTTGGGGCGAGCCGCCGACAAAAAAATACAATGCGGAGGGTGTCATGATGACCAGCCACAAGACCACGGACGGCCGCCGAAGGGCGGCGCGCAGCGCCCTCGCCGACCAGCCCGGCGGCCACAGGGCCGGCATCAGCGTCCGCCACTTCGCGAGTTCGCGATCCACCCGATCGCGTTCGTTCACGAGCATCGCATTCAGCGGAACCGTCCGCGCCGCGAGGTGCTCGGTGCGAGCGGCGCGGCGCATCCGCACGAAACGATCGACCGCAATGAGCGACCAGGGAAGCCGGCTGAAGGCGGCCTCGAGAGTGCCCCGCAGGCGGGATGATCCGGATTGTTCTGCCTCGAGCAGCGGCTCGAAGACAACGCGAGTGCCCTGCCGCTGTTGATCGAGCCACCACGCCGCGGCGAGGGCCGCAAGCGGCATTAGGGCGCGCACGTGGGTCAGGGCGCGAAGCGGCCACGCCAGATAGGTGAGCCACGAACCGCTGATGTCCGACATGTTTCCCGCAGCGTGATCGAGTGAAATGCACACGTAGAGGCCGAGCGCCGTGAGGCGCGCCGCCGTCGTCCGCGCGAGGATCGTCAATCCCACGGCGAGCCCTGCAACGGCGGACCAGATCAAATGCTCATTTAGCCGGGCAGCGTCATGTGATCCGCCCACGCCATGGGGAAGCCATGAGGTCACCATGTGGCCGATACCGGGTACCAGCAGGTAATCCCCGGAAAACACCAACGCCCAACCCCCCGCAATGGATTGCGCATGATCCGCCGACCCACCGAATCGATAGAGATCCTCGGCCAATCCAAAACCAGCGCCGGTTGCCGCCCCGATCAACACGCAATCGGTGAACGACCATTGTCGCTTGAACAGCGGGACCATCAGGAGCAACGACAGCGGCAGAATTTTTGCGAGCTCCTCGACGAAAGGATCGAGGGTGTAGCCGGCGACGTGCACGAGTTCGGGAACCGACGTGTCCATCGACGAAGCGACGATCCTGGTCAACGCGACCTGCAGCGCTGCGGTCACCGGCGCGCACAAGTACAGGCCGGCCGCCAGGGCCGCATACACCGTCCGCACGCGAACCGTACGCGCGAAACTCGCCAGGAGAATCAACTGCAGCACACCCCAAAGGTGTGCGACGACGAGTGAGATGACCATGAATCCTCCTAACCCGCGCAGGCGTTCGGTTCGACTACTTGGTTGACCCCCGCGCCGCAACCAGGGAGTGCCTACACTGAAGACGAGTTTCCCGCGAAATTCGGACATCGGCGGCAGACGTGAACAGGTGCGACTGGACGGTCGACCCAAGGCGGAAGTTTTCCTTCCCGATGTCCAATGCACCGGCCAATGACGTTATTCCCCATATGGACTGTGAAGTTCGAGCGAGGCCGGCTGGGCGGCGACCCCGCTACGGATACTGTCGACGGAGAACGAAAAGATGTGTGTTCAAGTGAACCTGGGGTCGGCCAATTCCGCCGCACGAGCGCTGACAGTTCTGCTGGCCGCGATCGCACTTCTTGCAGGCTGCCATAAGATGTCGCCGCCGAATTCGCTCACGGCACATCGAGCAAACGGAACACCGCATCAATTGACGAAGGGTGACCTCAGCGTTGCGGAACAGAAATACGGCGTCGCGCCCATTCCCGATCCGTCGGTCACCTATCAACCGGACGTCATCCTCGTGGGGGGCGGCCCCGAGGCTATCCGTGAACTCAGTCCCAACGGCTTCATATGGATCATCGACGGCAGCGCGCCTCGCGCCAATGAACTCATACCGGGCAAAATCTTCTTCATGACCGGGCGCGCAGTCGGCCGGGTCCTCGATGTCCGCAATGACGGCGGCAATCTCGTCGTGACGGTGGGGCCCGTAGAACTCACCGACGTCATCCGCGAGGCGCACATCCACGTCGAGGCAATGCCCGTCAATTTTGGCGATGCCCTCGCCTACACCTCTCCCGACCTGCCTGGACAGTTCGTGCCGCTGACGCGCGCCGTCGGTGCCGCCGCGGCGACGCCCGCGAGTTACGTCGGTCACTCCGGATGGCGCTTCGAAAAAACTCTGGCAACGACCGCGCCGCCGGCCGCCGGCGCCGCCTCTCCCACCCGCAACTACAACGAGAAGAATTTCAAGACGACTCCTTATGTCAGCCCCTCCAGCATCGGCATCAAGGTGTCAGTCGACGACGATGGCTTCAAGCTGGCGACGCAGGCCGTGCTGCACCTCTCGGCTCCCCGGTTGAAAGTCGATATTGACATTACGCCGACCGGGGGAGTGGAGACCGCTGCCCTGGTGCTGACCGGCGCTGCGGGACTCAATTGGGATTTCACAATGGGCTCGGCGAAAACGATGACGGCCGCCGTGGCGGCCTTGCTGCAGCCCAATACGGACTTCAGCATCCCCATTGCAGCGGTAGGGGGAATTCCACTCGCCATCACGGTGCGTCAGCGATTCTTGATCCAAACGGCACTCGCAGTTAAGAACAGCACGCTCAGCGCCAACGGAGGGTACACCTTCAATGGGGCGTTCAAGGTCGGATATTTGCACAAGTATTGGACCGCCGAGGCGCCGAACGATTACACCACGGAACAGAGCATGACGAAGACCGGGGCCGGTGTCTCGCTTGGGATCCAGGGATTGGACCTGTCGGATACCGTGAGGGTCTTCGTGGGTCTGGGAGCGTTCGGTTTTGCCACCGGGCCGTATCTGTCGTTCAATTCCTCGATCGGCGCCTTCCGGAATTCGTCCATCGGCATGCTTCAATGCAACGGGGCGACGCTCGTCGTCAAATTGTCCGGGGGCGTCGGATACGTCATTCCCAAATCCGTCACGGATCTCGTCAACTCTGTTCTCAGAGCGCTCAACATCAAGTACGAGATCACCGGCGAGGGCGGCCTGTCGCCCAGCAAGCCGTTGACCGTGATCGAAAAGACGTCGCAGATCGGCGGGTGCAATGTCGACAAGGATCCCAGTGAAACGGGAACGGTGCGCGGAGGGCCATAACGGCCGCGCCGCAACTTAGCCCCCTCCGGTCGCATCTCTGCGCGCCCCGCCAAAGTCCATTCAAATTCCCAGCCGATGTCCAAATCGCGCGCGGATCCCGTCTTATCTAGTAGGCGAATCGACATCGGGATGTACGAGGGAGCAAGAGAATGAACATCAATCTGGGAGTCGCTGGAACAATGGCGGCGCTGGCCGCGTTGAGTCCCTGCAGGTCCGCACTGGCGGACGTGACCATTCAAGAACAAACGACGATTCATGCACTCTTCGTGAAGGCGCATGGAACCACCACCGATCAGGTGTCGGGCGACAAGGAGCGCGATGAAGTGCAATTCGCTTGCGACGGCGTCATGTCGATGTTTTGCGGCCACAACAAGACGGTCGACATCGTGCGCCTCGATCGTGAAGTGACGTGGGACATGGAGCCGAAGAAAAAGCGCTACACCGAAACGCCGTTTCCGACGCCGGATCAGCAGCGCGCCCTGGCGCAACACCAGCAGGCAGTCATCGAAAAGTTGAAATCCTGTCCTGCCGCGCAGCCCGCGAAGAGCAGCATCGATACCTCGCAATGCGAAATGAGCCCGGCCGTGCTGGCAGTCACCAAGACACAGGATTCGGCGATGCTCATCGGACATACGGCGCAGCGCACGAACGTCTCACTCACGCAAAGCTGCAAGATCAAGGATAGCGGCGATGTCTGCCAGTTCAACTATTCCTTTGATGTTTGGTTGACGCAGGACGACCTGCCGGGACTTTCGGACCGAAAGACCTTCCAGAGCGACTACCAGCGCAAGCTCGGACACACGGGCGCGACTCCCGTTGGCGCCGAGCAATTGTCTTCGCTTCTCGCGCCGTATGCCGACAGCCTCAAGCAGCTGAAGGCCAAATCCGCGGACTTCAAGGGATATCCCCTTAAGACCACGTTTCGCTTCGCCGCGGGAGGAGCGCATTGCGGCCTCGTGCCCGGCAGCGGAGCGTCCGGCTCAGGCACGGACGGCACTTTGCAAACCGCCGGCACGGCGGCAAGCGATGCCGGCAAGAGTTCTGCCACCAGTGCCGCGGGCTGGGGAACCTCCGAGGCGGTGCAGCGCGCGAGCGGCAGCGGCCTCGGCGGCTATGTGGCCGGATCCGCGGCCGGCGCCTTTGCAAAGAACATGGTCGGAGGGCTATTCGGCAACAAGAAGAAGAAGGAGGACGCTGCCGCAGGCGCCCAGGCGACTCCCGCTGCTCAGCCGGGTGCACCCGAGGGTGGATTGACGACGGTTGCCGAAGTCACGATGGAAACGACGTCGATCGATCCTGCTCCCATTTCCCCGGAACAATTCGAAGTGCCGGCCAGTTGGCAAAAATTAACGCCCAAGCCCCACGCGGACGACGCGCTGCCGAATTGCCCCGGTAGTTGAAGCATGATCGTTAAACGCTTCAGCTGCTCACCGACCACTCCGCCGCGAAGAAAGTCTCTAGCGCTCGCGGGGATCGCCTGGGCGACCGCTGCCTTTTCCGGGCCCTGCCTCGCCGACGACAGTCATCAAGTTCCACTGGTGGAATTCCTCACGGTGATGACCGCCGTCGTCAGTGAAAACCAGGGTGACTACGAGTCAATCAAGGTCTTCCGCGAACTCACGCCGATTTCCCTGAGAGTCGCCGCCTCAGCGGAGGCACCCGATGATTCAGGCAAGGTGCGGGAAATCAACGTGGCGCGGGTGGTGCGGCGCGAGGATCTGCGCGACTCGAAGACCTTGCGCACCTACTTTCACGAATTCGATGCGCAGGAATTTCCCGGCACGTCGCCAATGTTCTCGGCGGCGATGGTGAATGACGTTCGCTCGACGGGACAGACCCGCGCGACCTATCTCGAAATCGAAGCCGAATTCGGCACCACTGTCGTCTCGCGCACCATGACGGGCATCTTGAAGCGCGTCGGTACCAGTGCCTTCACGGTCACCGTTCCGGTGAACGGCGTACCCCAGGCGCTGCGCGCGCTGCACGTGGCCGGACGCCTCGCCGATGACGGCGATGGCGCGGACTTCGACTACGTGGTTCTCGACGATCCTGACAATCCGTTGATCCTGCGAGGCAAGGGACCGGAATTTTCCACCTCCGTCACAAGAATCGAATTTCCGGTGCCGACGGCGGCCGCGGGGTCGCTCGAGAATCGACTGGCAAAGGACAGGCAGGCGCTGGTATATGGAATTTACTTCAAGTTCAACCGGGCGGATATCAGGCCCGTGTCCGAACCGGTACTTAACGAGATCGCCGGCATATTGAAGAAGAACCCGGAGTGGAAACTCACCATCGTGGGTCACACCGACAACGTCGGCCGTGATGCAGCCAATTTGGACCTATCGCGCCGGCGCGCTCAGTCCGTCAGGGCGGCGTTGGTGGAGCGCTACGGCATTGACGGCGGCCGATTGACCACCGGTGGCTTCGGAGCCTCCCAACCGCAAGCCAAGAACGATACGCCGGAAGGCCGCGCCCGCAATCGACGGGTTGAGTTGACGCGGCAATGATGCACTCGATGCCGCTCGTCGCCTGGGGCACGTCAATGGGCCGACAAGGCGCTCGAGGCCAGCCTCAGGGAGAATTTCACCTCGCAAATGAATATTTGCAGCAACCGATGTCCGGCGCGGCGCCGGATTGCGTCTATTGGATATAGGAGAACCGATTCTCGCTAAAAAACCAAGGTCCCGCCGCGCCTCGCGGCGCGGCAATCACTTTCAGGAGCTCCCCCATGAATCTCATCACGCAGCCCAGGATGCGCGTTGCCGGCATCGCGGCCTTGGCCCTCACCCTCGGGTTGGCACCGCCGAGTTGGGCGCTCAACAGACCGGCTCCTACGCTCGAGGGTCGCGTCGTCGCGATCGGCATTCCCGGGGTCTCCGCCATCAGCGTCGTCGGCGCATTTCTTCCCGGAGGACCGATCCACGATAAACCCGCGCTGGCGGCATACACACAGCCGGGTGCCGTGCTCGATCCCGAACGACTGCTCGTGGCGAGTACTTCGAATTTCGGTGAAGCGTTGGCGAACGCCGACCAGCTCTCGGGTTCCTTGTTATCGATCGATCCGCGCGGCAGCGTGCCCCTGATCGTGCCCCCGGCGTTTGCGGCCAGCGGCGGACAGGCGTCGGCGCTCAACGGTCTGTTGCAAATGTACAGCGCACAAAATGTGGCCTTCCTCAATTCCATTCACAATCCCGGCGCCGGCACCGCTCGCTACACCGGTGTCAGCAATCCGCTCGGCCTATCCATCAACAATGCCTTCGGCCGTATCTGGCCCGCGAACGCACCTTACGGTCTCGAAGGGATTGGATCTTCGACGATTGATGACCCGACCGGGGAGCCGCTGGCTGGTGCGCCCGATCCGCAGCTGGGCGGCGTCTATGCAGGCAACCTCACGCCGCGTTTGCCGGCGCAAGTCATCACGGGCGCTCTCAATTCGGGCGCCGTCGGCACGGCATTGCTTGGCCGATCTCCCGACGGCTCGACCAAGGCCGTCTTTGCCGTGGTGACCGCCGACGGGGCAGTGGTCCAGGAGAGCACGCTCAAGGCGCTCGACGGCTTGGCTCCGAGCGGGACCGTGTACCCCGTGTTGGCCCGGCGCTTCAGTGACGACATGGATGACTCGGAGGATCACCGGGGCGCGCAACCGCGCGTCGGCGTGCTGGTCAACTATTCGCCGACCCGGGTGCTCTTTGTCAGTGAACCGTTCAATGATTCGATCGCAGCACTCACATTGAGCGACGACGGCGTTGTTTTCCACGTGGCTTCCGTGCACCGATTGACCTCCGAGGCGCTCGATCAACCCATCGATATGGCGCCGGTCACCATCGAGTCCAGTGATCCGAATTGGGCTTCCAACACTACGCTCGATGTCTTGTCGGATTTCTACGTCGCGAATCGCGGCAACAACACGATTGTCCGAATGCAGCAGGACGGCACCGTGGTAGCCATCCGACGGGTGACGCTCGCGAACGGGCGGAGTCTTGGGTCCGCGAGACTTAACGGAATTGCAGGCTCCCCCGACGGCACCAAGATTTGGGTGACGGTCAGCGGCCGGCTGCCTGGACAGAACCATTCGAGCGGAGCCGTTCTCGAGCTGCCGTCCTTCTGATATGAGCAACACCAGCGTCACTCGCCGCCTTTTCACTTCGTGCTATTTGATGATTGCGGCAACGCTCGGAGCATGCGGTGGAGGCGGAGGCGGAGCCGGCGGCGGCGTGCCTGTACCGGCGCCGCCGGCCATTACTTCACAGCCCGCCGCCTCGAGCGTGGCCGACGGCGGCACGGCCAGCTTCTCGGTCGGCGCGACCGGCGATTCGCCGCTCGCCTATCAATGGCAGCGCAACGCGGCCGCTCTGGCCAACGGAGGCGGAATCACCGGCGCCACC
>Ga0210403_10003272_pt1 | contig 14330 bp, 12 predicted proteins | sample IncBWC19MmetaG_FD_150863 | JGI IMG/M metagenome (GOLD analysis project Ga0210403, IMG submission 150863) | Forest soil microbial communities from Barre Woods Harvard Forest LTER site, Petersham, Massachusetts, United States - Inc-BW-C-19-M | ecosystem: Environmental > Terrestrial > Soil >... | reverse complement strand
CGAAATCTACGAAAAGCAGATATGCTTTGCCGTTCCGGGCCGGGTTGCCGCCGGACCTGTAGACGGACCAGGAGGAAATTAACGTGGCATTGAAGATGACGAATCGCGAAGTGGACGGCGTAACCGTCGTTGCAATGGATGGCCGAATCGTGCTGGGTGAAGAATCAAACGCGCTGCGCGAGAAAGTGAAGGCGATGATCGCCGAGGGCAAGAAAAAGATTGTGATGAACATGGACAACGTCACGTTCATCGACAGCGCGGGCCTCGGCACGCTGGTCTCGGCGCATCACAGCGCCAAGGCGCAGGGCTCGTCTCTGCGGCTGTGCCACCTGGGCACGAAGTTCACCGAAGTTCTGCAGATCACCAAGCTGATGACCATTTTCGACGTCTACAATACAGAAGCCGAAGCCGTCGCCAGCTTCTCCAAGTAATTTTCCCGTTCTTGTAGGGGCACGAACCATCGTGCCCTCGGGCAGGCTCCGGCCTGCCCGTTTTTATTTTCCAATCCGATAAATTCGAATCCCGCTCCACAACCACGGATAAATCCGAAACGTAGGGTAGGCTTTAGCCTGCCCTTCCGACTCCACCGCCGTTACTCCCCCACGCGATACATCGTAACCCCGCTCAAGAGCTTCGGATAAAAATCCGTAGACTTCTGCGGCATCACCTCGCCCGAGGTCGCCACCTTCATCACCATCTCCACATCCACCGGATTCAAAAGAAACGCCACCTGCGCCCCGCGATCCACCGCGTCAATCGCCTCCGCAAATTCCCGCTCGTAGGAAAGATTCGATTCCGAAGCCACGGCGTGTGGCGTCATTCCCAGTGCCGGCTCCAGGATCCCCTGGTGCAGCAGCACCACATCCAGTTGACGATGCAACGGAGATAGCCCCGGCAAAATATGCGCCAAATCCGCCTCCGGCCGAAGCGTCAGCAAATAAAACGCGCGAGAGCCCGCGCTCGCCGCCGGATAAACGCCAATCGCCCGCTGCGTTTTTGCCTCGGTCAAACGATTCCGGAATTTCTCCACAGCCTCAGTTCGTTGTGCATCGTTCGCAAAGGGAAAAACCTCCGTCGCGAACCACGGCTCCAGGTAACGGCGCACCGCGCTCCACGAAAAATCCCTCACGTTATTCGCCACGCGATGTGTCGGCAGAATCGTAAGCCCCTCGCTGTGCGTGTTCACAAACGTCATCATCGATCGTTCGTACGCCGCATCGGGAATCAGCTTCCCCGTCTTCGCTCGTGACTCGTTCCGGAAGTTCAGCGAAGTCTCATACCGATGGTGCCCGTCCGCAATCACCAGTTTCTGCTCCGCCATCGCCTCCTGAATAAACTCAACACGCCCCGCATCCGCAATCATCCACAAACGGTGCGTCACACCATATTCGTCCAGCAACTCAGTGACCGGCTTTTCGGAGGATTCCACCGCGCTCAAAATCGCATCCACGCGCCTCTGCGGATCCGAATAAATCATGAATAGCTGTCCGGTATGCGTGTGCGTGTGCCGCAAGAGCTCCAACCGGTCCGCCTTAGGCCCCGAAAGCGTGTGCTCGTGCCGGAACACAACGTTGTTCGCGTAATCCTCCAATTGCCCCGCGCCAATAAATCCGCGCCGCGTCCGCCGCGTGGAAGTTCCCGGCACCGTGAACTCCTGCGTGTAGGCATAGAAGGCCGGCGCCGCATCCTGCCGCACTGCATTCGCCGCGATCCACCCTTTTATTGCGGCCGCAGCTCGTGTGTACACATTATTCTGGGGCGTATCCTGCGGCGAGGTCCGCCCCTTCTCCACCGCAATCAAATTGTGCGGGTCGGCGGCATAATATTCCTCCTGCCGCGCGGGCGAAATCTTGTCATACGGCTGCGTCAGCACGCGATCAAACGGAGCAACCTCCGGGTTGTAACGGTAAGCGCGAAACGGATAAACCTGGGCCATGGGCTCTCCACTTGAAATATTGCGGCAATCGTAACCCCCTAGTTTACGCGATTCCCCCGTCTTCCAAAAACGTTTGCAGATGTTGCCAACGAGGCGATTCCTCTTTCTCGCACGGGGCAGACCAGGGCGAGAACCGGCGTTTCCGTGCTATAACTCCTGCCACTAATTCAGGCAGGTCGACCACGGTCGAAAAGGATGGAAAAATGGTTCGCCTAATGGCACAAGTCCTTTGTATCGTTTTGCTTTGCAGCCTTCTGGCTATCATCACACCTGCACAAAGGATTGGACCAGATTCCCCCTCCGCGCCGCCTGTCGCGACTGCACAAGCTTCATCGCAACCTTTCAACGTTAACTCAGCCGTTGAGTTCTACCTGGCAAAAATGCCGCCAGCCGAACGCGCCCGCTCCAACTCTTATTTCGAAGGAGGCTACTGGTTTCAGCTGTGGGATTTTCTCTCAACTGTTCTGTTGATGTTGCTTTTACTCCAGTTCGGATGGTCCAGGCGGATGCGCGACCTGAGCGAACGGATTACGAGGCTTCGCCCGCTGCAGACCGCTCTTTACTGGCTGCAATTTATTATCACTGTGTCTGTGGTCACTTTTCCTCTCGGCGTGTATGAAGGCTACTTCCGCGAGCATAAGTACGGCCTGCTGAATCAATCCTTCGGCCCGTGGACGCGTGACCAGGCTATCGCCCTGGTCGTGAACGTGGTGCTAGGCGGAATTCTAGTCATGCTACTAGTCGGAATTGTGCGCCGTCTCGGGAAAAACTGGTGGGTGTGGGGCTCCGTGGTCAGCATTCTTTTCCTGATGTTCGTCAGCTTAATCGCCCCGGTCTACATCTTTCCCCTCTTCAACAAATACACCAAGCTGCAAGACCCCCGCATTAAAGATCCGATCCTCAGCATGGCGCGTGCCAACGGGATTCCCGCCACCGACGTGTACGAGTTTGACGCTTCCCGCCAATCCAATCGCGTCAGCGCCAACGTCAGCGGCTTCGGAAAAACTCAGCGCATTTCGCTCAACGACAATCTACTGAACCGATGCACCCTGCCGGAGATTGAAACCACCATGGGCCACGAGATGGGCCACTACGTCCTGAACCACGCCACCAAAGGCGTCTTCATGTACGGAGTCGTGGTGTTCCTCGGCTTCGCTTTTCTGAACTGGTTCATAAACTTCGCTCTTGCGCGGCGGGGAGAAAGCTGGGGCATTCGCGGGATGACCGACATCGCTGTGTTGCCTGTCGCAACGATCGGGCTTTCCATCTATTTCCTGATCATGACTCCGGTGAGCAACACCATTACCCGCACCATGGAATTCGAAGCGGACATGTACGGCCTCAACGCCGGACGGCAACCCGACGGCGAAGCCAACGTAGACTTGCTTTTGGGAGAATATCGCAAAATGGACCCATCCCCGTTTGAAGAGTTCATCTTCTTCGATCACCCAAGCGGGCGCACCCGCGTCACCGCCGCCATGCGCTGGAAGGCCGAGCACCCCGAAACGGCCTCGCCCGAGGAAATGGCTCGGCCGCTGTTTAACCCAAACTAGAACCGACTCGTTTCGGCTGGCATTCCTGCGCGAACAATCATCGCGACGCCTCCTTGATGCCTTCCCTGAGCCATAAGCTGGCGTCGTATTACAATGAAAGAGTATGTCTAATCAAAACTTTCCTCCCATGCAGGCCTTTCTCTTTGACCTGGATGGCACGCTGATCGACTCGAAGCTCGACCTTGTTAATTCCGTGAATTTCATGCTGCGGGAAATGGAGCGCGAAGTTCTACCACTCACCACGGTCGCCAGTTACATCGGACACGGTGCGCCTCGCCTGGTCGCCGACGCTCTTGGTCCCAATGCCGCGGAAGCCGACCGCAAGCGCGGCCTCGAAATTTTCCTCGCGCATTACAGTGAACACAGTCTCGACGCGACCCGCGCCTACCCCGGCGTCCTCGAAAGCCTCGAAGCGCTTCAGGACCGCCCCATGGCCGTGCTGACCAACAAGCCCCTGAAAATGGGCGTCGACATTCTCGAGGCGCTCGGCCTGCGCAAATATTTTCGTGCTGTCTACGGCGGTGACAGTTTTGAAAAGAAAAAACCCGATCCCGCCGGCGCGCTCACCATACTGAAAAATCTCGGCACGCAGCCACACGAAGCCGCCATGGTCGGCGACTCTGGTGTTGATATCCAGACCGCCCGCAACGCCGGCATGTTCGCGATCGCCGTAAATTACGGATTCGGCCAACACGATCGCCAGGCCCAACCCGCCGACCTCTACATCGACAGCCTCGAAGAGATCGCCGCGTTCGCGCTGCGCCGTCAGTAGCGGCCACCTTCAGATGGACAATATTTCCAGCTGAATCCAAGCCGTGGCGCATTTTGAGTTGGACAGCAAAGCTGCCGCTTTTTCGCACTAGCTCGTCTCCAAACTTCAATTGAGTGAAAATGTTTTCGCCACAAGAGCGGAGCTCCGCTTCCGCGCTCAAGAATCCCACACCCATCCGCAACCAATCCTTGCCTTCCTGATACAGTGTTTGGCAGACTCACCGCGTGCTTATTGGCCTCTTCCCCGAGCTGAACGCACCCGGCGGCATCCAGCGCGCCGGCCGCCATCTTGCGTTTGTGATGAGCGAGTACGCCGCTTCCCACAAAATGGAATCGCGCTTCCTCAGCCTCAACGACACACAGGAACTCCATCGCATGCGCGTGGGCGAACGCGAGTTCGTCTTCACCGGCGCCGCCCGCGGCAAATTGAAATTTTTCGCCGACGTCATGCGTGCCGCCCGTCGCCGCCCGAAACTCGTCCTCGCCGCGCATCCCAATCTCGCTCCGCTCTTTCGCTACATGCGCCTGCTCGCACCAAAAATGAAAAGCATCGTCTGCACGCACGGTGTCGAAGTCTGGGAACCGCTTCCCGCAAGGCGCCGCAACGCCCTCACGCGCGCCACGCTCGTCCTCTCGCCGAGCCGAGCCACTTCCGAATACCTCATCAACGTCCAGGGTGTTGCTGGCGATCGCATCCGTGTACTTCCCTGGGCTCTCGACCCCGATTTTGCGACGAAAGCCGCCAGCGTACCGCTCTCTCCCCTCCCCGGCGAATTTCCGTCCGGCCGCGTGATCCTCAGCGTCGGCCGCTGGCTGGCCACCGAACGCTATAAAGGTATGGACACGCTGATCCTCGCGATGTCGCGCCTGCTCCTTCGCTGGCCCGATTTGCAACTCGCCATTGTCGGCTCCGGCGATGATCGCGACTGGCTTGAACACGTTGCCCGCGACTCTGGCGTGCAGCGCCACGTGCATTTCCTCACCGGCATTTCTTACGGCGAACTCTCGGCCTGCTATGAAGCCGCGGAAATCTTTGCGCTTCCCAGCCGTGGCGAGGGCTTCGGCTTCGTCTATCTCGAAGCCATGGCTCACGGCAAACCTGTCATCGGCGGAGCCCATGGCGGTGCGCCCGAAGTCATCCAGGACGGCGTAACGGGTTACGTCGTGCACCACGGCGACACGGTCGAACTCGCCACCTCTATCGACACTCTCCTTTCCAATCCCGAAAACGCCCGCCGTATGGGCGAAGCCGGCTGCCAGCGTGTCGAAAACGAGTATCGCTTCAACGTTTTCTCCAAAGCCTTCAAGAAAATCCTCCGCGAATTATGCGAATCCTGAACGTCACGCAGAGCTACGCTCCCTTTTTTGAATTTGGTGGACCGCCCGAAAAGGTCCGCGCGCTTTCCGAAGGCCTCTCGCAGCTGGGCCACGAGGTCACCGTCCTCACCGCCGATTGGGGTCTTGACCGCCGCCTCGCGGAACTCCCCGGCGAACCACCCGCTGAAAGCAGTCCATTCGGCAAGAAACGCGAAGTCCGAGGCGTCAAAGCCATCTATCTCGCCAACTGGTTTCATTACCATGCCATCAGTTGGAACCCCGCGCTCCAGCGTTATCTTCGCGCGCGCCTCCAGAATTTCGATATCGTCCACATCTTTGGCCTTTACGACCTCCTTGGTCCGCGTACGGCCGCCGCCGCGCAAGAATTGAAAATCCCTTATGTGGTCGAACCCATAGGCATGTTCGTGCCGATCGTTCGCAATCTCTTCCTCAAGCGCGCCTATCACCGTTTCCTCGGCGAAAAAATGCTGCACAACGCGGTCGCGATCATCGCCACCGCTGAGCAGGAAAAATCCGAACTCATAACTGGCGGAATCCCCGCCGAAAAAATCGTTTTACGCAGAAATGGCGTCGCCGGGCCCGATTCTCTTCCACCGCGCGGCAGGTTTCGCGCCTCGCTGAAAATTCCCGGTGACGCCCGCCTTATTCTTTTCCTCGGCCGGCTCTCGCAAAAAAAAAGCCCCGATCTCTTATTGGAAGCCTTCGCGCAGCTTCCGCCTTTCTCTCCGGCTGCGCATCTCGCCTTCGTCGGCCCCGATGAATCCGGCATGCTTGCCCGCCTCCAGCAAATGGCTACCCGGTTAAACCTCTCCTCGCGCATTCATTTCTCCGCCCCTCTATCCGGCGACGCCAAATGGTCCGCCTATCGCGACGCAGACATCTTCGTCCTTCCCTCGCAAAACGAAAACTTCGGTAACACTGCCGCGGAATCCGTCGCCGCCGGCACGCCTGTCATCCTCACCGACCAATGCGGCATCGCCCCTCTTCTCGACGGCATCGCCGGCATCTCCGTACCACATTCGGTAAGTTCCTTCGCGCAAAAAATGGCCATTCTTTTCAATAATCCAACTCTCCACGCCCAACTGAAGAATGGTTGCGCCTCCGCGGTGCAGCGTTTAGACTGGGGCCAGCCCACCCGCGAAATGGATTCGTTGTACAGAAAGTTGGCGGGTCTCGCCATGTCTCAGGAGAAGCGGGCACTCGGGAGTCAACCTTAATCTGTGGGCAGCCATCGCGTATTCGGGTTTTTCTGGTGGGCGACCAACGCACTACTGGCCTTCGCTCTCCTCGCCACACTCTTCACAGGGATCTGGGAACATTCCGTTCGCCAATACCTCAGCGGGTTTTCCGACGCAATCATTCCAGAAGGCTCTTCTCCCGAACAAAAAGCTCAGGCCATCCTCACTTGGATGAGCTACGGCCCGCCGCGCCGCGAGGCGCCGGACCCTTCCGCGCTCTCTGCTCACGATCCCACCGACACTTTGAATTACCGCCAGCTTCTTGAAGTCTGCGGCAGCGCCACCAGCGCTTTCCTGAATCTTTCCCTCAGTTCGGGCCTCGAGGCGCGGCGTCTGCTTCTGCTGAGCCAGGATCGCACCGCAAAACACGTCCTTGCGGAAGTACAAATTGGCGGCCGATGGGTAATTGTCGACGCCACCTATCGGGCCTTCATGAAAGATTCGCAGGGGAGGCTGCTGACGCGCGCCGATCTTCAGGACCCGCGCATGTTTCAGCCGATGTACTCCTACGAGCGCGTGGCCCATGTTCGCGTCGGCGCCCTGCCTGTCCTTGGCCCATTTCTTCGCCGCGCTTTGGACACCGCGTTGTCCGGCTGGGATGAATCGCTCGACTGGAGCCTGCTCCTTGAGCGCCGCTCCTTCGCCTTCTTTTTCCTTTCGGTTTGGGCGCTGACCTTTTTCTTTCTGCTGCAAATCGTGCTGGCCTGGATTGCCGACCATCGCCTGCGCATTCCGCGCCTCCATCTGCGCACCAGCCTCTCTCGCGCCACTGCGACTTTCTTTTCGACTCCGGAGATGAAATAGAGCGTGTGCGGTATCTGCGGTTTCGCTTACGCGCCAGCCAGTAACGATGCCGAACGCCGCGTCCGAACCATGGCCGCGGCGATGCTCCATCGCGGCCCGGATGATGAAGGCTTCCTTGTCGAAGACTCCCGCGTCCCCGGCCTCGCGCTCGGCATGCGCCGCCTGAGCATCATTGATCTCCCCGGCGGCCACCAACCCGTCTGGAACGAATCGCATGACGTCGCGGTTGTTTACAACGGCGAACTTTACAACTATCGCGAACTGCGCGAACGCCTGATTCTTGCAGGCCACCGCTTCCAGACCAAATCCGACACCGAAGTGTTTGTCCACGGGTGGGAAGAGTGGGGCGAAGACCTGCTGGACGAATTGCGCGGCATGTTTGCGTTCGCGCTGCTCGATTTGCGCAAGCATTTTGCGACCGTGCCGCTCGTTTTCATGGCGCGTGATCCCCTGGGCATCAAGCCGCTTTACTACTCGCAAACAGAAGATGGCTTCGCATTTGCCTCCGAGCTTCGCGCCCTTCTCGCGTCAGGCTGCGTGCCGCGTAAACTCTCTTCCGACGCCCTGACAAGCTATCTGCTCTTTGGCAGCGTCTCCGAGCCGCTCACGCTGGTCGAAAATGTTTTTTCTCTGCCGCCAGGGCATCGCCTGCTGCTGCACGTGCCAGATCGCCGGCGCACTCCCCGCGCACGCCCGTGGTGGGATCCCCGCCACAGCGGCGCAGCACGCGATCCTCGCCGCCCGCGCAATTTCACCACCGCCGTCCCGCGTGTCCGCGAGCTTCTCGAGAACGCCGTGCGCGCTCACCTCATCGCCGATGTCCCGGTCGGCCTATTTCTTTCCAGCGGACTCGACTCCAGCGCCATCGCCGCTTTCGCCGCTCGCGCGCAAAAAGGAATTCAGAGCTTCACGCTTTCGTTTCCGGATACGCCGTATGACGAAGCTCCGCTCGCTCGCCGCGTCGCCGATGCCGCCGGCACGAAGCACACCGAAGTGCCCTTGCACGGCGCGGATATGCTGGCCCGCCTCGATGAAGCTGTCAGCGCTCTCGATCAGCCCACAATGGACGGCGTCAACACTTACTTCGTCTCCTGGGCCGCGCGCCAGGTCGGGCTGAAGGTTGCGCTCTCCGGCCTCGGCGGCGACGAGCTTTTCGCCGGCTACTCCACATTCACCGATACGCCGAGACTGATGCATCTTGAAACTCTCGCGCGTTTTGTCCCTGCCGCGTTTCGCCGGGTCAGCACGCCTCTTATTTACAACCTGTTGGGCAAGCAAGGATCACCGGATGCAGTGCGCAAAGCCAGCGACGCGTGGCGCATGCCAAACGCACTTCCGCATCCTTATTTTTTCACGCGCTTGCTCTTCGCACCTTCGGATCTGCAGCGCCTCACCGAGCCGCGCTTCCGCAAAAGCACCATCGCCGCCGACGGCGTCACTCTCGAACCCACCTGGCTCGCGTGGCTCGAACGCATCGCCGACCAGTCCCGCGAATTCGAACCCGTCGCCGCCATCTCCTGGCTCGAACTCCGCACCTACATGGCCAGCACGCTGCTGCGCGACACCGACTCGGTCAGTATGGCCCGCTCGCTCGAAGTCCGCGTCCCGCTCCTCGACACGCCGCTCGTCGAATTTATGTGCGCCCTCCCCGACGAAGCCCGCGTCCGGCCCGAAACTCCCAAAGCCCTCCTCCGCGCCGCGCTCGAAGACTTGCTCCCTGCTGAAATCCTTCAGCAGAAAAAACGTACCTTCACCCTCCCCTGGGAAAACTGGATGCGCACCACCCTCCGTCCCCGCCTCGAGGCAAGTTTCTCGAACCTGGCGACCGCGTTGGCGCCACACCTCCACCCCGCCGGCGTCCAAACGATTTGGGACAATTTCCTCCACTCTCGCACCACCTGGTCCCGCCCCTGGTCCCTCTACGTCCTAAACGAATGGTGTCGCCGCCACCTGTCTTGAGCTTCTAGGCAGTTGGAGAGGCCGCCGGGGGATCAGATTCCGTTCTATGCATTTCTCCAGCAGGTGGGTTACTTCTGATTACTGGCGTCGCTCGGTAGCTACTGCAGGTTGTCTAAGCTCTTTTTGTCGATACGACGTTATAATGTCTTTATGCCAGTCGCCCACGACTCTCTTCTCTATTCACGCGTCGAAACGGTCCTCGCCGGCGAGATTGCCGATGGCGACCTGCAGGTCGGCGACCAGTTGCCCACCGAAGATAGCCTCATTGCAAGATTCGGTGTCAGTCGCATCACCGTTCGCAGGGCTGTGCAGAATCTTGTGAGCCGCGGCCTTGTTGAGATTCGTCGCGGCAAAGGTACATTCGTCGCTGCGCCGAAGATCACTCACGACCTTCAAGAACTGAGCGGATTTGTGGAGGATATGCACGCTCTCGGCCGCAAGCCGACGGCCCGCGTGATTGGCAAAGAAATTGTGGCTGCCGATGCAAACGTGGCGAGTCAACTCGCGCTGACAAAAGGCGAGCGCGTCGTCAGAATTCGTCGCGTACGCCTGGCCGATGGTATTCCCCTCTCGTTCGATGAGACCTTCCTGCCGTTGGAGATCGGTAAGAAAATCATCACCAACAATTTGAAAATCGAGCCTATCTTTTCGCTCCTTGAACGCAAATACGATGTTCCGTTGATTGAGGCCGAGTACAAGTTGGAGGCAGTGGAAGCCGAGGCGGAAGTTGCGGCGGCACTAAAAGTCAAGCAACGCAGCCCGATCTTTCGCATTGAACGAACTTCCTACTCGACAGGCAACCGTCCAGTCGATTACGAGAAGCTGCACTACAGAGGGGATCTCGTCCAGTTCGTGACTCGCCTGGTCCGAAAAGTTTCTAGTTGAGCCGGCAACTAATAGCATGCCCCACGCGTCGTTTGCAAGCCGCTAAAACTTCTCCCTGAGATACTCGTCGACAGCCATCGGCCCGGAACCGCCGAAGACAAGCCCCGCAAGACAAGCAAGGTAAAGCAGGTCGCATTCGTAGCCCGGCGGCCCGAACTTGGCTCGGCCAGCCGTAACGCTCATCAGCTTGATGGAGCTGAACCCATAAGGTAGGTGGACGGTGAGAATCGCCACAAGGAGAAGCACCGCCATCGGCAGGCTGACAAGGGGGACGAAAGCTCCGAGCAAGACAGCGAGGCCACCGATCAACCGCTGCGGAATCGGAGCCCAGCGGGCTAACAACGGCCCTTTTAAGAATGCAAAACGGCTGCTGTTTTCCCCTTCCGGGCATGGGCGAAGATCATTCCTAAGCGAAAAGCTCCTTCGTTATTCAAGGTCGAACACTCGAACGCGCGAGACCAAAATAGGCTTAAACTTTGGGGTCTCGTCATGCATCATTATGATGTTATAATGTCATGAGAATTACAGCTTTTTAGGAATTCTTTTATGGACGCCTTGCCCCTCGTACTTGGAATTCGGCCGGATAAGCGCCTCGCTGCGCCGCAGCGGCCTTCCTTCACAGAAGCACTGCGTTTCTGGTTCAAGCTGGGGTGGATCAGCTTCGGCGGTACAGCCGCCCACCTCGCCGTCATGCATGACGAGTTGGTCGAGAGGAGGCGCTGGATCAGCAACGGAAGATTCCTCCATGCCTTGAGCCACTGCATGATCCTCCCCGGCCCGGAAGCACAGCAGCTTGCCATCTACATCGGCTGGAAACTGCACGGCAAACGGGGCGGCATTGTTGCCGGAACACTCTTTGTGCTGCCCTCCATGTTTGTTCTGCTGGCGCTGAGCGTGATCTATGTGAAGTTTGGTAGCCTGCCGTGGATTGCTGCGGTATTCAGCGGGTTAAAACCCGTCGTGATCGCTTTAGTAATAGTCGCCTTACAAAAGATTGCCAGAAGGACCCTGCGCGGTTCTGTACAAGGTGCCATTGCGATTGCTGCGTTTGCGGCAATGTTCTTCTTTGATGTCTCGCTGCTCGTGGTGATGTTTGGCGCTGTTGTTCTGGGAATCGTCCTGGGGGCGTTGCGGCCTGACCTTCTCCACCATACTTCGGAAACGGCCGCTGAAGACGAAGAAGAAGGCTACTACATCCACCGCAGTTCGATAACGCCGGAACCTATCCACCTACTAAAATCAGCCGCGAAGGTGGCTGCGAGCGCTTTCTTTCTCTGGCTTCTGCCGTTGCCATTCTTTTGCCTTTTTGTCGGTGACTTCCATTTTTGGCGAGACCTCACACTGTTTTTTACCAAAACCGCCTTCGTGACCGTTGGCGGCTCATACACAGTAATTCCTTACGTGGCGAAGGTTACAGTTACGAAGCTGCACTGGCTGACCAGGTCCCAAATGATGGACGGTTTCGCACTGGCCGAGACGACCCCGGGACCTCTGATCATAGTGGTGGCTTTTGTCGGGTTCCTGGCCGCCTACAACCACTTCCACGGCTCATTGTGGATGGGAACTCTGGGCCTCGTCGCAACGAGCTACTATACGTTTCTTCCATGCTTCCTCTTTGTGTTCGCCGGTGCGCCGCTCGTCGAACGAACGCAAGACAAGCCCAGGATCGGAGGCGCCCTGGAGATGATCACCGCAGTTGTGGTCGCATCGATCCTTGATCTGACGCTCTTTCTAGGGAAGGCCGCGATCTTCCCAACAGGAGTCGTCGGTCTAAAGCAACTCGATGCGATCTCTCTAATCTGGGCCTTGCTGTCACTCTTCCTGCTCCAGAGACTCAAGTGGAAGACCATTCCGCTGATCCTGTTGGGCATTGGGTTCGGTTCGATTCGGTATTTTCTCGGATCGTGAAAGACGTTAGACAGAAGCCCCGGTTGGCCGACGACTCGGAAGTTATCCTCATGCCTTGACTTCTCATCGGCCGGATGGATAACGCGCAATCCTTAATTTAGGTACACTGAATGATTCAGAGATGAACATTCTCGGGATCAATGCGTATCACGGCAACGCTTCGGCGGCCCTCGTTTGTGACGGCAAGCTGGTTGCCGCTGTCGAGGAAGAGCGCTTCAACCGCGTGAAGTACGCCGCGGGGTTTCCCGCCGCGGCCATTCGCTACTGCCTGAAGGAAGCCGGGATCACACTGGCCGATCTTGACCACGTGGCCGTGCCGCGCAATCCCTACGCGCGCCTCGGCACGAAGCTTTTCTATGCCCTGCGCATGCCGTCGTTCGCGCGCGAACGCGCCAAAGTGCTGACAAAATTCACCGGTATCCCCGATGCGCTCACTGGGGCCTTCGACGCCGACCCCGCAAAAATAAAATCACAATTTCATCGCGTTGAGCACCATCAGGCGCATCTCGCCAGCACGTTTTTTGTTTCGCCGTTCGAAAACGCCGCCCTGCTTTCCGCCGATGGTCTCGGCGACTTCGCCAGCTCCATGTGGGGGCTTGGCAGCGGCAACCGCATGCGCATCGACGGCGCGATCGCCTTCCCCCATTCACTCGGCCTCTACTACAGCGCGGTCACGCAATACCTCGGCTTTCTGAAATTCGGCGACGAATACAAAGTGATGGGCCTTGCCGCCTACGGCCAGCCCGCCTACCTCGAACCCTTTCGCGACATCCTCCGCTTCAGCAGCAACGGCGGCGACTTTGGCTTCAAGCTCGGTCTCGACTACTTCACCCATCACAAAACCGGCCCTGAAATGTCCTGGGCTGAATCCGATCAAACGCCCATTCTGGGCAAAATGTTTTCGGAGAACATGCCGCGCCTACTCGGCGCTCCCGCGCGCAAGCCCGATGAACCTCTCGAGCAACGCCATCACGACATGGCTTCCACCCTTCAGGCGCGCCTTGAAGAAGTCTACCTCGGCATGTTGAAAAAACTCGCCGTAAAGACCGGCGCGAAAGCCGTCTGCCTCGCTGGTGGAGTCGCCTTCAACTGCGTAGCCAACGGGAAAATTTTCGACGCCACACCTTTCAAACAGGTCTACGTTCATCCAGCCGCAGGAGATGCCGGCCTCGCCGTAGGTGCCGCCTACTACGTCTGGCACCAGATTCTCGCCAAGCCACGCTCGTTCACGATGAATCACGCCTATTGGGGCCCCGGCTATTCTCCAGAGGAAATTCGCGCCGCCGTCGTAGCCAGCAGCGTCTCGCAAGGCGGCTACACGATCGCCGAACTCCCCGAAGAGGAACTTCTCCGCCGCACCGCCACCATCATCGCCGACGGAAAAATACTCGGCTGGTACCAAGGCCGCGCTGAATGGGGCCCGCGCGCCCTCGGCAACCGCAGCATCGTCGCCGACCCGCGCCGCCCCGAAATGAAAGAAGTCCTCAACCGCCGGATCAAGCACCGCGAAATTTTCCGCCCCTTCGCGCCGTCTATCCTCGCCGAGAAAACCGGCCAGTGGTTCGATAAATCCCATCCATCCCCGTTCATGAGCCTCGCCTATTCCGTGCTCCCCGAAAAACGCGACGCGATTCCCGCGCCCACCCACGTCGACGGCACCGGCCGCCTGCAAACTGTCACCCGCGAAGCCAATCCCCGCTTCTACGCGCTCATCCGCGAATTCGAGCGCCAGACCGGAGTCCCGGTAGTCCTCAACACTTCCTTCAACGACAACGAACCCATCGTCTGCCGCCCCGAAGAAGCGCTAGACTGTTTCCTACGCACGCAAATGGACGCGCTCGTCCTCGGCAATACGCTAATCACACGCCCATGAAACCCTTCACTCCAAAACTCGCAACCTGGGGCCCGCCTGTACTCCTAGGCCTCCCCCTCGACCAC
>Ga0210403_10003271_pt1 | contig 14330 bp, 17 predicted proteins | sample IncBWC19MmetaG_FD_150863 | JGI IMG/M metagenome (GOLD analysis project Ga0210403, IMG submission 150863) | Forest soil microbial communities from Barre Woods Harvard Forest LTER site, Petersham, Massachusetts, United States - Inc-BW-C-19-M | ecosystem: Environmental > Terrestrial > Soil >... | reverse complement strand
GACCAGCACCAGGCGCTCGGGGCGTTCCATGAAACCCACGCGGCAGGAACCAATGAGAGATTCGGCGCGGGCGCGAGTGTAGCTGACCATGATCGCGCTGATCATTACGATCGCGGTGAGCACTACGTAGAAGAAGCGGTCGCCGCGGGCGTAAAAGACCAGCAAGCCGAGGAATTGCGAGGCGTCGCTGTAGCGGTCGACTACGGAATCGAAGAAGCCTCCGAAGCGGGTAACGCGATTGCTGGCTCGAGCCACGGCGCCATCGACCAAGTCAAAAAAACCGGATGCGATGATCACCAGTCCGGCGTAGCGGAACATGCGGGCCTGGTTGTCACCGTTGGCGTATCCGAACAGAAAAGCAGCGATGATATTGACGACCAGACCCAGGAATGTGAGGACGTTCGGGTTGACGCGGGCCAGCGCCAGCCAGCGCACGATGGCATCCAGCAGTACGCCGCAGGCTCGTCCAAAGGCACTGGTCCAAGTTCGCGGCCCAGTCCGTGGACCAGTTCGTGGCCCAGTTCCGGCGGCGTCGGTCACCCGGCGGTCGCCTCGTCGTGGATCGTGCTCAGGCGCAGGATTTCCATTTCGCGCTTGCCGTTGGGTGTAACCACGATGGCGGTGTCGCCCACTTTCTTGTTCAGCAGGGCGCGCCCGATGGGAGAGCTGGTAGAAATCTTTCCGGAAGGAAAATCGGCCTCTTCGCTCGTGACCAGCTTGTATTCAGTTTCTTCGTTCTTGTCGTTGTCGTAAACCCGGACGGTCGATCCCAGACCCACCTTGTCTCTGGGAATGTTGTCCATGTTGATCAGCGCAAGGTCACTCATGCGTTTGCCGAGCTGGCGAAGACGCGCCTTGACGAATTCCTGGCGCTGCTTCGCCATGTGATACTCAGCATTTTCGCTGAGATCTCCCAGCGCGGCGGCTTTCTTAATCTCTTTGGGGAGCTCATGAACCAGCTCATGTTCGAGCTGGTTCATTTCCTCCTGCAGTTTTCTCTTAATTTGCTCAGTCATGCCTCACCGGATTATAAACCCAGAGAGAGCACTGGCCCATGGGCTTTGACAGACACCTTGGTGTGCCTTCGTGTCCATTGCTATTGGAATACGAAATGCTTAAACCATAAAGGACACGAAGGTTCACAAAGGAAGGACTGCGTGCCCGATAGACGACGGATAAAAGCTAGGCTTGGAATTCCGAGGCTTCGGGGAATCGCAGGTTTGACTTGGACAAGGCTTTCGTCAGCAACTCCTCGATATGGGGCTCTTCGCAGTTTTTCGCCATCGCCAACTCGCTGACCAGGAGGTAGCGGGCGCGCTCCAGCATCTTCTTTTCTCGAAAAGAGAGGGACTTGGACTGGTTCAGGATCAAAAGCGCTTTCAGGACATTGGCCACTTCTAACAAGGAACCGGTCCGCATGCGTTCTGAATTTTCCTTGAAGCGGTATTTCCAATCGGCGTTGTTGTCGCACGCTCCATCTTCAAGAAAATCCACGATCTTCTGGATTTCTCCGTTCTTCACCACCCGCCGCAGACCTACAGTGACGACGTTGTGGAAAGGCACCATCACTTTGAGGCTGCTGGACTTGATCTTGAGCAGGTAGAAGTTTTCCACACTCTCGCCGATGGTGCGGCTGCTGATCTGCTCAATAATTCCAACTCCATGATTGGGGTAGACGACCTTGTCGCCTATATGGAAATTGCCGTCGCCATTTAACATGAAAAGCCACCCACAGGCGGAGGGAACGAGAGGAACAACACACCCCCAGTTTACCCGAATCGGAACCGAAAGGCAATTTTGAAGGACACTTCCTCGGTACTGGCTGAACTTGTGGATTGAGATGCCGGCCTATAGCTCCTGCAACTCTTTGCAACGCAGAGGATTAAGTCCCAAGCCTTTAAAATACGGATGTCCCATGGTTGCCGCTTAGCGTATTGCCTATTCGCCAAGCCACGCCCCATAGGGCTTCAGGGATTCCACGTGAGCAAAGATGATCCTAATAGCAGCCGTGATCGGAATGGCGAGCAACAGACCCATCGCTCCCCACAATGCTCCCCAGACTAGTAGCGCCATGGTCACGGCTAAGGGATTGAGTTGCAGGCGCTTGCCGAGGAATCGCGGGTAGAGGAGATTGAGAGCGATCAGGTGCAGGACAAGCACGGAGACGACTACGACCACGACGTCCTGGGAGTCTGCATGCCCCAGCCCGACAAATATCGGGGGGATCAAGGCGAGCAGCAAACCCATATAAGGAATCAGGCTCAAGAAGCCGCTGGCGAACCCCGCGAAGTAGAAGAACGGCAAGTGAATCATCCAGAAGATCACTGTGCTGACGGCGCCCACGAACAGCCCAATCAGCAGATTTCCCACCATGAAGCTGCGCACCATGGCTGAAATCTGACCCAGGGTGACGTAGGCGGTGTGACGGTTATGCAAGGGGAAGAGCATGACCGTGGCCGAGCGCACGTGCTGTTGCCAGGTCAGCATGAAAAACACAAGAAACGGTACAAACGACACTGCCAGAACGGCCGCGCTTGCCGAACCAAAACCACGGGTCAGAATATCCGTCCAGTCGGTCGCAGGACGGACGCTGACCACGCCTTTCTCATGCTCGGGAGGCAGAACCTCCAGGCGCTCGGCGCTTTTGCGGAACTGAAGCGTCTCATCGCGAATCCTGGAAGTGTATTTCGGGAGATCCTGTAACAGCGTGGCCGCCTGATTGTAGGAGGTGTAAACAATTCCGCACAGCGCCGCCAATAACAGCAGAATTGCGATCGCGGCGGCCAAACTCCGCGGCAAGAGAAGCCAGGTAAGCAGGTCAACGACCGGCGCCAGAATGAATGCCAGTAGCACGGAGACCATCATCACTGCCAGCACGGATTCGCCGAAGTAGCAAAGCGTGAGAATTCCCGCAATGCCGATGATGTTCATCGACCAATGGGGACGAAGCTTGGGAGCGGGCGCAACCGGAGCCGGAGTTGGTGTTGCCGTGGCTTGCAACTGTGCTTCGCCCGTCGCCATTTCAGCATCGTAATCCATTTTCTGGTTTTTCCGTTGGGACTTATAATCCGCAGGTGTCCTCCGAGCCAACCCATTCCCAGAACTGGTCGCGCCTGCGGAGTCCCGGCCGGGTTCTAGGTTTGGACGTCGGTTCCAAGAGAATCGGTCTTGCCGTCTCTGACCTGCTCGGCATAACCGCCCAGGGAATCGAAACCATCCATCGGCAAAACAAGCGGCTTGATTTCGGCCAACTGGAAAAGGTGATCCACGATTACGACGTGACGGAGATCGTGGTGGGCTATCCCCTGCGCATGAGCGGAGCGGAAGGCATCCAGGCGGAGAAAATGCAGCGCTTCGCGGAGGAACTGCGACAGCGTTTCCCGTTGCCCGTTCACCTCTGGGATGAACGCCTCAGCTCGGCTCAAGCCAACCGCCTCCTGCGCGAAACCGAGATGTCGATCAAACGACGGGGACAAGTCGTCGACCAGATGGCAGCGGTTCTGATCCTGCAAAGCTGGATGGATGCGAGGGGCAGCACTTAGTCGTTAGCCCATACCTCCGATGTGACCAACGGCTAACGACCAATGGCCAACGACCATGGACCGGCGTTCATCTAAAATAATCGTAAGGTGCGCACTGTTTTCATAATTCTGCTGCTCGCTGTTCTCGCTTTCGGAGGATGGCTGGCGTGGGCTCTGACGCAGCCGGTGACGCCGGTGGGGCAGACGTTTGTCCTTTTGCATCCCGGCTACTCCACTCGCCGGATCGCGACCGAACTGCAATCTGCCGGTGTGATACGAAGTGCGGACGCTTTCGTGCTTTGGCACTACCTGCATCACAAGCGTTCTTTAAAGGCGGGGGAATACCTCTTCGAGAGAAGTGCGACCTCGCTTGATGTCCACCGGCGGCTGGTGCATGGCGATGTTTACTTCCACACGGTGGTCATTCCCGAGGGCTACAACATGTTCGACATCGCGCAAGCCATACAGAACGCTGGCTTGGGTTCGAGCGAGGACTTCCTGAAAGTCGCGACGTCGGATACTGCCCTCATCGCCGATCTCGCGCCAGACGCCAAGACTCTCGAAGGCTATCTCTTCCCGAACACCTATGAGTTCACCCGCATGCAAACCATGCAAGAGATGGCAGCTGCGATGGTGAAACAGTTCCGCCAGGTGGCGCGCGAGGTCGGATTGATGGATGCGCATATGGCGGATCTTAAGAACACCGCTGCACAGACCACCGATGCGCAGAGCAGCGATGCGCAGAGCAACGATGTGCAGCAGACGGTCATTCTGGCATCCATCATCGAGAAGGAAACGGCTGCGCCCGAAGAGCGTCCGCTGGTCGCGAGTGTCTATTACAACCGCCTGGCGCACCACGGGGCTCTGCAGGCCGATCCCAGCGTAATATATGCCGAACTTCTGAAGGGAAGCTACAGCGGCGCGCTCCACCACAGCGATATGCAGTTCAATTCTGACTACAACACGTACACACATCCGGGGCTTCCGCCCGGGCCGATCGGCAACCCAGGAAAGAGTTCTCTGGAAGCGGCGATGCATCCCGCGGTTACCGACTACTTATACTTCGTCAGCAATGGCAACGGGCATCACCGTTTCGCCAAAAGCCTCGAAGAGCACAACAAGAATGTGGCGGCATACCGGAAGGCAGTGAACGGACGCTAGAGCCATAAATATGGTAGTGCAACCATAAATATGGTACACTCTCTCTCCATGAGAACCACAGTGGATATCCCGGACCCGACCTATCGCCAGCTCAAGGCAAAAGCGGCTGTGCGGGGGTGTTCGGTGAAGGAGATGATTTTGCGGGGCGTGGAGGCCGAATTGAACGGAAAAACGCGGGGAGAAACAAAAGGGAGAGTCGCGCTACCGTTGATCAAGTCGAAACGGCCAGGCTGGCTGAGGCTCAGCAACAAGACCATTCATGAAATCCTACTTCCCTGATGTTAACGTGTGGGTGGCGTTGGCATATGAGGGACATCAACATCACGAGTCCGCAACAGCCTGGTTTGCGAAGCTGAGCGGGGAAACCGTCTACTTTTGCCGCTTCACCCAACTTGGTTTACTGAGACTTCTCACTCATCCCAGCGTGATGCAGGAAGATGTCAGGAATCAGACGGAGGCGTGGCAAGTCTACGATTTATTTCTTCGGGACGAACGTGTGTCATTTCGCATCGAGACTGATCCCGAGCCGGTGGAGTCCGGCCTCCGGAAGCTGACCGCCAACAACCGATCCCGCTCGCAGCAATGGCCGGATGCATATCTCGCTGCTTTTGCTCGCGCAGCCGGATTAACGCTGGTCACCTTCGACCGCGGGTTACGCCAGATGGCTGCGGGCAATACTGTGCTCCTCCGTTAGCGGCGAACGCCAGCAGCCCAAATCCCACTCCCGAACCTGAATCCCGAGCTTGGGTATACTCATCTGTCTAACACCTAATCAAAACCGGCTCATGGCTTTTTTCTTTCGATATCGGGTTGCGCTCGCTCTATTGGCAGTTCTGCCCCTGACAGGTTGTTTGTTTCGTTCCCACAAGGTCGAGCCGCCCATGAACGCGGTCCAACTGAAAACTGCGACTCAGCAGCAGCTCATCGACTACATCAATACTCAAGCGGCAGCGATTCAGACCATGCAAGCCACAGTTGATATTGATACGACCGTAGGTGGGGCGCAGAAGGGCAAAGTCACGGATTACGAGGAAATCCGCGGGTACGTGCTGGCGCGCAAGCCGGCCATGCTCCGGATGATCGGATTGATGCCGATTGTGCGCAACAAAGCCTTCGATATGGTCAGCGACGGGCAGGGGTTCAAACTCTGGATTCCCTCGAAGAACCGCTTCGTCGTCGGTCGAAATGATGTCGAGACCCGCAACCCCGCACAGCCGCTGGAAAACCTGCGCCCGCAATACATTTATGACGCTTTGTTGCTGCGCAGTATCGATCCCCAGAATGAAATTGCGGTGCTGGAAAATGACACCGAACTGGTGTCCGATGCCAAGAGTCACAAGGTATCGCGGGCGGATTATGAAGTTGATGTGATCCGCAAAGGGGAGCATGGCTGGACACTTTCGCGGAAGATCGTTTTCAGCCGTACCGACCTGTTGCCTCATCGCCAACTGCTCTACGACGGCGACGGGAATGTCACGACCAACGCGCTTTATAACAACTACAAGAATGACAAGGGCGTAGACTTCCCCTGGCAAATCGAGATTGCGCGGCCGCAGGAGGAGTACGACATTACCCTGAATATCGTGAAACTCGACCTGAATCAGTCGCTTCCGGATGACAAATTCATACTGGAGCAGCCGGTAGGGGCCGAGGTAGTCCACCTGGGCAAGCCGGAAGCGCAATCGCTGCCTGCATCCCATGTTAACGGCAGCAGGTAGAATTAGCCTTCAGCACTTTGTGGCTTTGCTGAATGCCGAGCGCTAACTGCTAATTGCTTTTTTATGATGAACAAAATGATTGTGGCGAATCTGGTACACCGGCCGCTCCGTTCCCTGATCAGCATCGTCGCGATTGCGCTGGAAGTAACCCTCATTCTGCTGATCGTCGGATTGTCGCTGGGAACGTTGAACGATTCCCGGGCGCGGCAGCAAGGCATTGGCGCCGATGTAATAGTGATGCCTCCTGGTTCCTCATTTATCGTGGGGCTGACGGGTGCGCCGATGTCGATCAAAGTTGGGGACATTCTGGCGAAACTGCCGCACGTGGTAGTGGTGGCACCGGTCGTGACCCATGTTGCCTCGAATGGCGCGTTGGAAGTGATTGCCGGGATCGACCTGAAAAGTTACCACCGGCTGTCGGGGCCGTTTCATTACCTGGAGGGCGGCCCATTCCAAGGGCCGAACGACATCCTGGTGGATGATCTATATGCCAGGTCCAAACACGTAAACGTCGGGGACACCATTGAAGTTCTCAACAATAATTTCCGCGTTGCCGGTATTGTGGAACAAGGCAAGGGCGCGCGAAAGTTTTTGCAGATCGGGGTTCTGCAAGATTTGATCGGAGCCAAGGACAAAGCGTCAATCTTTTACTTGAAGCTCGACGATCCCAACAACGCCGATGCGGTGGTGGACGAGATCAAGAAGGTTCCGGGCATGGAGAAATACGTCGCGACTTCGATGGCGTACTACCTGTCGATGATGACGCCGAGCAACTATCCGGGCCTGTCGACGTTTATTAACGTGGTGATCGGCATTTCCGTGATCATCGGGTTCATCGTCATCTTCCAGGCGATGTATACGGCGGTAATGGAACGCACGCGCGAGATTGGAATCCTGAAGTCGATGGGCGCTTCGAAACTTTATATTGTGAACGTGATTTTGCGGGAGACGGTGCTGCTGGCTATGGGTGGCATTGTAGTGGGGATCGTTTTCAGCCTCGCAGCGCGGCTGGGGATTGTTCACCGCTTGCCGACGTTGCGGGTAGTGGTAACGGGCGGATGGATGCTGCGGTCGGCGATTATCGCGATTGTGGGGGCGATTGCCGGGGCGCTGTATCCGGCCTACAAGGCGGCGCAGAAGGATCCCATTGACGCGTTGGCTTATGAATGATGGAGCCTTCGGCTGGAGTGGATTCCTTGGGAGCTCACATTCTTCCTGAATCCACTTGAGCGGCGAGACAAACGTACAGCTCCTTCGTTGACAATATCCTCCGCATTACGTTATCTTTAAGACTTTGCAAGTCCTGCGGTTGCCCGCCTGATAGCCCTGCGCCTTCGGCGCTCACGGGGTGCTCAGCGGTCTTCTTTGCGTTTTTATATTTCTAGGGAGATTTTGCATGTCAACCTATTTCCCCAAAGCGGGGGAAATTGTGCGCAAGTGGTACGTCGTGGATGCTTCCGGGCAGACGCTCGGCCGGCTTGCGTCACAGGTCGCCCGCATTTTGATGGGTAAGGAAAATCCGCAATACACGACCTTTCTCGACACCGGTGATCACGTGATCGTGGTTAACGCCGAGAAGGTGAAAACGACCGGCATGAAGTCGGAGCAGAAGGTGTATCAGCATTACACCGGCTACCCGGGTGGCTTGCGTACCGAGGAGTTCCGCAAGCGGTTCGAGCGCAAACCGGAGGCGATCATCGAGGCTGCGGTCCTGCGCATGCTGCCCAAGTCGAAACTGGGGCGGCAGATGATCAGCAAGCTGAATGTGTATCGTGGCGAGAAGCATCCGCACGAAGCGCAGAAGCCTGTGGCTAAGGCGCTCGAAGTACGGGCGTAGAGTTTGGTTGTATGCGCGAGATCCTTCACCGGCCTGCGCCGGTTCAGGATGACGTCAGGTTCAAGAATTTTGGAAAGGGTTAGGCACCTGGGGTTAGCTGAATGCTGACGGCTGAGTGCTGAATGCTAATCAATGGCAGAGCTAGTGCAATATTACGGTACGGGACGCCGCAAGTCGGCGATCGCACGCGTTTATCTGCGTCCGGGCAGCGGCGAATTTAAGATTAACGGGCGCGCTTTTGAGGAATATTTCGTGACTCCGGCGCAGCGCTCGGCCGCGAAGCAGCCGTTGCTTTCGACCGAGACCGCAGCCACATTCAATGTGGTGGCCAGGGTTTCGGGTGGCGGTGTGAATGGGCAGGCTGACGCCGTGAAACTCGGCATCGCCCGCGCTCTCATGCTGTTCAATGTAGAACTGCGTAAGAAGCTCAAGGCTGAAGGCATGGTCACGCGCGATTCACGTGGCAAGGAACGCAAGAAGTACGGTCAGAAGGGCGCGAGAAAGCGGTTCCAGTATTCGAAGCGTTAAGGTCTGTCTTTGGTCGTTCGTCGTTGGTCGTTCGCAATGGCGATTGGCCGACGACTAACGACCAAGGACGGTTTTGTAGGTGTTCAATTCTTCCCGAGCCTCGCGGCGCGGGGACGGGAATGGCAATCCGGGGCAGCCTCAGGGCGAGCGCCGGATGCAGACCAAATGAGGAGGTTAATTGGCTAACATCACCATGAAGGAGTTGCTTGAAGCGGGCGTCCACTTCGGGCACCAGACCAAGCGCTGGAATCCCAAGATGAAAGAATTCATCTTCGGAGAGCGCAACGGGATTTACATCATCGACTTGCAGAAGACGCTGAAGATGTTCAAAGAGGCGTCGAAGTTTGTGCAGGAACTGGCGAGCGAAGGCAAGATCATTCTCTTCGTCGGAACCAAGCGCCAGGCACAGGATGCGATTGCCGAGGAGGCGACGCGCTGTGGCGGATTCTATGTGAACCAGCGCTGGCTGGGCGGCCTGCTCACTAATTGGGTCACCGTGCAGAAGTCGGTAAAGCGGCTGAAGGAACTCGACGAGATGGCCACGGATGGCCGCTACGAGTTGCTGCCTAAGAAAGAAGTGATCAAGCTGGAGCGCGAGCGCAAGCATTTGCAAGCCAACCTCGCCGGCATCAAGAATATGAGTCGCCTGCCGGACGCGATCTTCGTCATCGACTCGAACAAAGAGCAGATTGCGGTACGCGAGGCGCGCAAGCTCGGCATTCCGGTAGTCGCGGTTGTGGATACGAATTGCGATCCGAGCGAAGTGGATTACGTAATTCCGGGCAACGACGACGCCCTGCGGGCGATCCGCTTGTTCGCGTCGAAGATTGCGGATTCCGTGGCCGAAGGCGCACAGCTGATGACCGACAAGCAAGTTGCCGACCTGGCAGCCGCCGCTGGCGCCGCCCAGCAGGCCGAACTGGACGCGGCTGCACGCGCCGCCGAGGGCACAGGGGACATTAGCGCCTCGGACGATGGCACGGGCGAAGACATCAGCATGGAAGATGTTCTGGGGGCGGGCACGCGCAAGCAGCCAGCTGCCGCGAAGGAAAGCGTCGCCGAGGATGTTCCGCAGGTCGAGACCCAGACGTATTAGGGCAGTCGTTAGGCATCAGGCTTCAGGTGTCACAGATTTAGATTCCGGGCTTTAGCCCCTGAGGGATTCAGACCCGCGCGGGTCGTCCGGCGCGGGTCGAAGTTTGTTAGGGCAGTCGTTGGTCTTTGGTCTTTCGCCGTTGGTTCCCGGCATTCATAGCCAATGGCGAACGACGAACGACCAAGGACGTTTTATTTACTATGAGCACATCTACGATGAATATTTCAGCCACGCAAGTGAAAGAGCTCCGGGAGAAGACCGGGGCGCCAATGATGGATTGCAAACAGGCCTTGACGGAAGCCAAAGGCGACATGGAGCAGGCAGTTGTGGTTCTGCGCAAGAAGGGTGTTTCCGTGGCCGCGAAAAAAGCGACCCGCGTAACCAGCGAAGGATCCGTCGCCAGCTACATCCACGCCGGGGGCAAGATTGGCGTGCTCGTGGAAATTAACTGCGAGAGCGATTTTGTGGCCCGCACCGAGGACTTCAAGGAGTTGGTGCACGACATTGCCATGCACATTGCGGCCAGCGATCCCAAGTTCGTCCGCAAGGAAGACGTCACGCCCGAGGCCTACGAGCGGGAAAAGGACATCTTCCGTGCCCAGGCGATTGCCAGTGGGAAGCCGGCGAACATCGCGGAGAAGATGGTTGAAGGCAAGATGGCGAAGTTCTACGAGGAAGTCTGCTTGCTGGAGCAGCCGTTTATCAAGGACCAGACGGTCAGCATCGCGCAACTGATTGCCACCAAGATCGGCAAGCTGGGCGAGAACATCGCGGTGCGGCGGTTCGCGCGCTTCAAAGTGGGCGACGCGGGTGAGACGATAGCCATCACCAAGCCGGACCAGAAAGCCGAGTAGCTCGCGTGGGGACGGCCGCCCCCAGCTGTCCAGGCGAGCGCAGTTCGCCAGCCTGTTTTACTTTGTAACTCCGAAGCAATTTGGGAGATTCTAACGCACCCCCTGCGGAGCTCCGCTCCGCGGACAGCCGGGGGCGGCCGTCCCACGCGATTCTGTCCAAAAGAGTCTGCTTCGTGATCCACATTTCGTTTGAGATGCTAGACTGGATTGTCGATGACGACTCCAGTATTCAAACGCATCTTGCTCAAACTTTCCGGTGAGGCTCTCGCCGCGACGCAAGGTTTTGGCGTCGATCCTTTTCGTATCCACGAAATCGCGGCTGAACTGGCGGACGTGAGATCTCTGGGCATTGAGATCGCGATCGTAGTCGGCGGCGGGAATTTCTTCCGGGGCGTGGCCGAGCAAGCCAAAGAGATGGACCGGGTTTCCGCTGATCACATGGGCATGCTGGCCACCGTAATCAATTCACTGGCACTGCAGGACGCGCTGGAAAAACAGGACGTCTATACCCGGGTCCAGTCGGCGATTGAGATGAACCAGGTCGCCGAGCCTTTCATCCGCCGGCGCGCCATTCGCCACCTGGAAAAGGGCCGGGTCGTGATCTTTGCCGGGGGCACCGGCAACCCTTATTTTTCGACCGACACCGCCGCTTCGCTGCGGGCCATGGAAATCAAGGCGGATGTCATCATGAAAGCTACGAAGGTCGATGGCATCTACGACGCCGACCCGGTGCTGGTGAAAGATGCCAAGAAATTCACCGAGATCAGCTACATGGATGTGCTGAAAAAAGGCTTGAAGGTGATGGACTCGACTGCCATTTCGCTTTGCAAAGACAACAACCTGCCGATCATCATTTTCAACCTCAATCAGCGGGGAAATATCCGGAAGGTTGTAACCGGCGAGAAGATCGGATCGCTGGTAAGCGCGTAAGCTGCCACGGATCTGCACAGATTTTCACGGAGTGCTCGTCCTGACCCTACTGTCGGTTTCAAAGGTTTATAATTCACAGTTTTGGTAACTCATCCTCAGGGGAGCTGACCATGGCTCAAGCTGGTATGGCCGCGATTCCGGGCCTGAAAGACACCTACATTCAACTCAAGACCCGCATGGACAAGGCGGTGGAAGACTTCCGCAAAGCGATGGCTTCTACGCGCACGGGCCGGGCGTCAGTGCATATGCTCGATTCCGTTAACGTGGACTACTACGGCTCATACATGCCGCTGAATCAGTTGGCGCAAGTGCATGCGCCGGAGCCACAGCTCATCACGGTGCAGCCGTTCGATCCGACGTCGCTGCCGGCAATTGAGAAAGCGATCCGCGCCGCTGATATCGGCTTGAACCCGATGAATGATGGCAAGATCATCCGAGTGCCCGTGCCTCCGCTCACCGAGGAGCGCCGCAAGGATATGGTGAAGCACCTCCACAAGGTCCTCGAGGAGCATCGCACCGCGGTACGCAACATCCGGCGGGACGGCAACGATGCCATCAAGAAGGCGATGAAAGACAAGAAGATCACCGAGGACGATGAGAAGCGGGCGATGGATGAAATCCAGAAGCTTACTGATGACGAAATCAAGAAGATGGAAGACATGAGCAAGGGGAAAGAAAAAGAAGTGATGGAGATCAAGTGATCGGGCCCGGAGAGGCTTTTTCTGGCCTGGCTCGTTTTCGTGTAAGTTTGCTCATCGGTATGCTCGGGTTGATTTGTGCTGCAGCTCTCGCCGCCGGAGCATTCACGGTGGAATCCGCAATGGAACCAAGAGTAGTGGAACAACCAGAATTCTCGGTCATCGGAATTCAAGTTCGGACCAGTAATGCCAAGGAAGTGACGGGCGGTGGCGCCATTCCCAAGCAATGGGAAAGGTTCTTTAAGGAAGGAATCGCCGATAAGGTTCCGAACAAGGTCGATTCTACGATCTACGCTGTTTATACGAATTACGCCAGTGATTACAACGGTGAATATGATTTCATCATTGGAGTGAAAGTGAGCAGTGTGTCCGACGTTCCGCCGGGGATGGTGGCCAAGAAGGTGCCCGGCAGAAGATACGCGGTCGTCGCAAGCGCGAAGGGACCGGTTGCGCAGGTCGTCCCGCAGGCATGGCAGCGGGTATACAGTCTGGACGATAACAAACAGCTCGGCGGAGCTCGTGCCTACAAGGCGGACTTCGAACTTTATGACCAGCGAAGCCAGGACCCGCAGGATTCGCAAGTTGACCTGTACCTTGGCCTCAAGTAATCCGGTCTCAAGTAATCTGGTCCCAAACAGGCTGTCTCGATCTTCTATCTCAAATCTCTGTGTTTTGTTCGACGTGTTGGACCAACGCTTCGCTGGCGCCTTCCTGTCAAAATCTTAAAACGCTGAGGCCCCGGAGAACGGCGGCAGAGTACACAGAGAAGGCTGACAATGCCATATCTTGCGCACACTGCGGCAGGGGCACTCTATAATTAGAAGGTTTATGCAGAAGGTCGTCCACGCCGCCTGTCCGCACGATTGCCCTGACGCCTGCGGCGTTTTGATTACTGTGGAGGACCGCCGTGCGACCAAAATCGTTGGTGATCCCGCGCATCCGGTAACGCGTGGTTTCCTGTGTGCGAAGGTGGCCAAGTATCTGGATCGGGTGTATTCCCCAGACCGAGTTTTGTATCCGATGCGGCGAGTAAGGCCGAAGGGACCAACGGCCCCGGGCGAGGGCGCCCGCGCCACACAGGAATGGCAGCGCATCAGCTGGGACGACGCTCTCGAAGAGATTACTTCTCGCTTCAAGAAGATCGCCTCTGAGTTCGGCAGCGAGGCCATCCTGCCTTTCTCTTTCGGCGGCACATTGGGAATACTGAATAGCGCCTCCATGGACCGCCGCTTCTTCCATCGGCTGGGCGCTTCTCAGTTAGCGCGTAACATCTGCTCCGCCGCCGGTGAAGCGGGATTGGAATCTGTGTATGGGATAAAACTTGGTACTGAGCCGGAACAGTTTCGCTATTCACGCTACATCATCGCGTGGGCAGCGAACATCCACGGCAATAATGTGCATCTGTGGCCCTTCATCGCGGAGGCTCGTCGCCAGGGTGCGAAGCTGGTAGTGATCGATCCTTATCGCACACGCACTGCCGCATGTGCGGACTGGTATCTGCCGATCAATCCTGGCACTGACGCCGCTTTGGCGCTGGCGATGATGCGCGTGATCATCAACGAAAATCTCTACGATGCGGATTACGTCGAGCGCTATACGCTGGGGTTTGATCAGCTTCGCGACAAGGTGCAGGAGTACACACCAGAACGCGTAGCGCAGTGGACGGGAATCGCGGCGTCTGACATTGTGAAGCTGGCCCGGGAGTACGCAACCACTCATCCAGCCGTCATCCGCCTGAACTACGGCGTGCAGCGCTCCGAAGGCGGCGGCATGGCAACGCGCGCCGTCGCTATGCTGCCCTGCATCACCGGTTCGTGGAAAGAAATAGGAGGCGGCCTGCAACTCTCGACCAGCGGTTCATTTAAGTTGAACAAAGAAGCTCTTAAATGCTCCGACCTGATGCACAAACCTCTCGGCCGCCACGCTCGGGAAGTGAACATGGTGGAGTTGGGCAAAGCCTTGAACTCGCTGGGCGATCCTCCTATCC
>Ga0210403_10003269_pt1 | contig 14339 bp, 13 predicted proteins | sample IncBWC19MmetaG_FD_150863 | JGI IMG/M metagenome (GOLD analysis project Ga0210403, IMG submission 150863) | Forest soil microbial communities from Barre Woods Harvard Forest LTER site, Petersham, Massachusetts, United States - Inc-BW-C-19-M | ecosystem: Environmental > Terrestrial > Soil >... | reverse complement strand
AGCCTCCCTCTCGTCCATTCGAAAGGAGTCACAGAAACCCCTCGCTTACTCGTTGAATACAAAAACGCGAGTCTGCCCCGAGAAACGAACTTCCTTCACCTGGCCGTTTTCGCCGATCAGCACGGAATCACTCGAAGATTTTGAGGAGCGATCTTCCCAGCGGCCTTCGCTCTCCGCGATGGTCTGCCGGCCCTTCTGGACGGTCGCTTTGTTTCCGTCGATCAGCAGGCGATATTCACCTGCTTGCAGATCGGCTTTGCCGATCTTTGCCGACTGGGCGATATTGATGGTCTTGGCGAATGGTTTTGCGAGGAGTGGCACCGTCGATACCAAAGCGGCTGCCAGCGCTACACTGCGGAGAATCGAATTGAATTTCATGCGTGTCAACTTCCTTTCCGTCAGGATCGAGTCAGCCTTATTGCTGCTGGCGCAAGCGGAACGAGCGGAACAGAGTGTTGACACGCGTGCTTGGGGCGAGTAGTCTCACCCGCAAGACACCTCGTTCTTCCTGGACTAACGGCCGGAAAGACTGCGTGTCATCGCCCCGCGGCTGCCACCGCGGGGTTTTTCTTGTAATTCCTCTGGCTTGCTTGCGCAGCTCTACCGGCTGCACTTGTATAGACGAGCCCGCCCCAGCGAATGTTTCGCCGCGCATCAGTTTTTCTTCTTGAATCTTGCTGATTATTTGCTTTGTTGCGCATTGGTAACTTTTTTCCCGCTAGCGGTACATCTTCAAATTTGTAAAATTTCCATAAGTATTTCAATTTCCAGGGAAACCTTTTCCCATCTGTTCCGTCATCACTCTGCTTCTTGCCATGATTCCGCCCGCATAACGTGCATCGTCTCCCCGCTTCATCTATACTCAATGACATTTTGCGGACGGAATGAATGCGCATCCTTGTTCTTAGCGATCTTCACGCAAACGCCACGGCTCTTGCCGCTGCTCTCGATGCGGCAGGCGGCCGCTGGGACGTTTCCGTGTGTCTTGGAGACGTCGTCGGATACGGGCCCGACCCTCATGAAGTGGTCGCTCGTCTTCGCGAGCTGGGCACGCAGACCATCCGCGGGAATCACGACAAAGCCGTCGCAGGGCTCATGGATACCACCGATTTTAATCCCGTGGCGAAAGCCGCAGTGGATTGGACTCGGGCGCAATTGAACGCCGAAGATCTGGCGTGGCTTTCTGAGTTGCCTCACGGACCGCTTGCCACCGACGATATCGTGCTGGTACATGGCGCGTTCCAGGACGAGGATGAATACGTCTTCACGCCGGCGCAAGCTCTGGACGGACTGCTCGACTCCACCGCCGAAGTCACTTTTTTTGGCCACACCCATCATCAGGGCGGCTTCTCGTATGAGGATTCCAACCTCGAGGTTCTTCAGATTCGTCCGCGCGCCTCGGAATCTTTTTGCGCTTTGCGCATTGAACAGCCGCGGCGTTATCTCCTCAATCCCGGCTCCATTGGCCAGCCCCGGGACGGTGACCCGCGGGCTGGTTTCGCTATCGCCGATCTCGAGCACCAAACCGTGGAATTCTGGCGTGTTCCCTACGACATTTCCGTGGTGCAGGAGCGCATGCGCACCGCGCACCTTCCCGAGCCTCTGGTGCAGCGCCTCGTTGTTGGCAGGTAAGAGGAGACCCCTTAGCGTTGGCCTAAGCTTTGCTTAGGCATTTCGCGCGCCAGTGTCTTGCACGCACGCTTGACGCCCGCGCGCTTTCAGGCCAGCATCGTCCTCTAGCCCATGCCTGACACTTTGCAAATCGAAGCTCCCGATCAGCCACAGCAAAAATCCGGACGCTCCTGGATTGCGTGGATGGGCGCCGCCACGATCGCCATCGCCCTCGCCGTATTGATGTGGCCGGGCGCGGAGCGCCGTTCCAGTCCGAGCACGCGCGAATCTCATCTTCCGTTTGGTTCTGCCGAACAGGCCTACGCGCCCAACGTTCAGATCGAGAAGTTCCCACTGAGCCGCGCCGAGAATTTCCTGAATCAAGAAGTCACCACGCTTGCTGGCCGCCTCACGAACGCCGGCAATCTCCCGCTCGCCAATGTCGAGCTCACCGTGGAATTTTCCGATCAACTCGGGCAAATCGTTCTGCGGGAATCCCGCGCTGTGTTCGCTGCGCAAACACCTGCGTTCGCTCCAGGCGAACATCGCGATTTCGAGGTCTCTTTCGAGCACATCCCCTCTTCCTGGAATATTCAACAGCCACTGGTCCGCGTCTCCGGCATTTTGTTTACTTCTAAGGAATAACTATTCTACTTTTAATTGTTTCATCTATAATTTCGCCCGTGGACCTCTCGGCCGAACTGCAAGCATGCCTCAAGGAGTTCACTGCCGTCGGCGCTATCGAAATTCGCGAAAATGGCGGCCGCGTTGCCCCTTTCTCCGGACTTTCCTGGGAAGTTCGCGGCGCTTCGGAGAAGCCTCTTCTGCACCTTTGGTCGGAGAATCACAATCTAACCCGCCGAGTGCTGGCCATCACCGACCATTCCGACCAGCGCCTCGCTCTAGCCGTCGAGCGCTTCGGCCGCGCCAAACCAGACCGCCTTGAGTTTATCCGCCTCGAATTCGAGCGTGCCCAGCGCGACCTTTCGCGCGAAGCGTTTTGCGATTCCCTCGGCCATATCCTCGCGGAACAGTTTCCCGACGAGTCCGTAGAATCTCTGACGGCATCGCCCGATCTTGAGCACTCTATTTCCGGCAATTACGTTCGTGGACTCCTGCGCCGTGGCTCTTCCCACTTCGCGGTACTTGCTGTTCCTGATGGTGAGTCCGCGGACACAATCGAAGGCAGCCTCACGTTTGCGCTGCTCTGGCTGGACCGCGCCCGCCAGTCGAACCGCCGCGGGAACGTCGCCGCGCTTCGTCTCATACTGCCCAAAGGAGCCGCGCGCCACGTGGCGCATCGCGCTGCCGCTCTGAGTCCGGATGCATCTCTCGAAATGTACGAGCGCGATCCCGTTCGAGAAACCCTGGAGAAGATCGATCCGCGCCGCGCCGGAAATCAAGACACCTGGCTTGTGCCCCATCGCGAATCGCAGGCGCTACTCGATCGCTCGCGATCGGAAGTCGACCCCATCGTTGTTTTGTCTGCACGCGCCATTACTGTCCATCCAGTCGCGCAGTCCCGCGAAGTTCTGCTGCGCTTTCGTGGACTCGCGTTTGCCCGCTGGGACGATGGACGCGTCTTCTTCGGCTGTCCTGACCCGCGGGAAGAACTCAAACCCGCGACCTTGCCAGCTCTGAAAAATCTGCTGCAACAACTTGGAAATTATCGGCATCCTCTCGCGACGGAAGCGCGCCACGCTCTCTATCGAGCACAGCCCGAGCGCTGGCTGGAATCTCTTGTTCGCGAAGACGTCACCCGCGTGGATGCCGCGCTCGACCCGCGTTTCGTCTATTCGCAGGTGTTCGCGCAAGCCGGCGGCGAACACGGCATTCTCGATCTGCTCACCGTCACGCGCTCCGGCCGTCTTGCCATCCTCGAATTAAAAGCCAGCGAACACATTCATCTTCCGCTCCAAGCGGCAGGCTACTGGCTCCGCATCCGCAGGCATCTCGAACAGCACGATTTCGCCCGCTATGGCTATTTTCCCGGAATTGAATTGCAGGCCGCTCCCCCGCTCGTCTATCTGGTTGCTCCGGCGCTTCGTTTCCATCCTTCCACGGACACTCTTCTCCGTTTTCTCCCGCCGGACTTGGAAGCTACGCGAGTCGGTCTAGCGGAAAGCTGGCGACGCGGCCTGCGCGTCGTCATGCGCCAATAAGCTGGCACCTAGCCGGTTTCCACCGCGTCGTTTTGCGTACTACTGCCAATAGTTCTTCTCCTTGGCCAATCATTCACTTTTCTTTCTTGTCTGCGAAATTCCCTGTTCCGCATCCCCGCGGCACAGTAGAATTGCATTCACCAGTCCTCAGGAGATCAGCTTGAACTTTTCCGCCACCATCCGGCACACGCCACAAGCTTCTCTCATCGATGTTCGCGGCCATCTCACGTTTTTCGAAGTAGGCGTCCTCCGCGATAACGTCGCGCGCCTTCTTGGCGAAGGCCACAAGCATATCGTGCTGAATTTGAGCGGACTCCAATACCTTGACAGCTCCGGCATCGGCGAACTCGCCCGCATTTATGTGATGGTGTTAAAAGGTGGCGGAGAAATGAGGGTTGTAGGATTGTCCCGCAACGTCGAAAAAGTCTTGAAAGTCACACACCTCTACCAGGTCTTCCCGGAATTCCCCGATGAACAAGCCGCGCTGCAAAGCTTTCTCGGGGCCGCCCCAGATAAATCCTCGGAAAACACCTAATACAAAAATATTAGAGGGTATTCAAAAAAATCGTTCCCAAAAGGAGAGAAGCAGTTAAGGCGTTGTGCCTTAACTGCTTCCCGGGGTGTGTCCTCGAAGTGGTTAGTTATTAATTTAGATGCGCCACAGCGAAAAAGGTTTCCATTACTTCAAAAAATTTTCAGTAGGGTCTATTTCGCCGAAAACGCCTAATAAAACAGATACTTACGCCACCGCTCGTCGCGATGGCCGATCAGCCGCATCAGTTGACGAGATGTATGCAGCGTGAACGGCCGTGGCCGCCTCGCAAGCTTGAACCCAGCCTCTTCCGGTGTCCGGTCACCTTTGCTGTTGTTGCAGCGGTAGCAGCACGCCACCAGGTTTTCCCACGAAGAGCGCCCGCCGCGCGATCTCGGCACGACGTGGTCCAGCGTCAATTCCGAACTCGGAAAAATCCTCCCGCAGAATTGGCAGGTGTTCCGGTCGCGCAGCAAAATATTTTTCCGCGAAAGTGCCCGGCTCTGCTGCGGAATATGGCGGTATGCAAGCAGGCGAATCACCGACGGCACTCTGTGCGCATGCGCCGCCGAGTGCACCTCCGAACTGTGCATCTCTTCTGCCTGCGCCACGCCCTTTAGCAAAAGCACCATCGCGCGCCGCACCGCCGTCACGTTGATCGGCTCATACGTTGCATTCAGCACCAGCACAGGCTCTTGCATCAGCGATGCACGCCTCGGCAATGTTGAGTTGTGGGATCTACTGTCCGCGGGATCCGCGGACCCGGGCGCACCGGCGCTACCCGCTTCGGGGGCATACCGCCCTCGGAAATCGCCCGACTTTGGCCGGTTTGCGCTCATCGCGCTACCCTAGTTCAACTTCCTTTACAGGTTACCACTATCCGGGGCTGGCAGGGGATTTCTTGCCGCCCTGGCAACAGTCAGTCCTAGTACTGACTTGGCTCCCGACTCCAGCAACGCCCTCGCACATGCATCCAGTGTCGCCCCGGTGGTCATTACATCATCTACCAGTAAGACGCGTTTATTGTCAACTTGGCTGCCCGGACGTGTGGCAAAAGCGCCACGCACGGACTCCCAGCGCTCCTCCAAGCTGAGCACCTGCTTGCCCGGACGCGGCCTGGTCCTCATCAGAAGCACCGCCTTATGTGGCAAGCCTAGCTTTCGGGCCAATGGTTTGGAAATCAGTCCCGCTTGATTGTAGCCGCGCTGCCGCTCCCGGTCCCTGTGCAGAGGAACTGGCACCACGACGTCAGCTTGCAAAATCCCATTCTCGCGCTGGACCAACTCCGCCAAGCGCCCCGCGAACCACGCCCCCAGCGGCTCAATTTTCTCCCACTTCAGCAGGAGCATTGCTCTTACCAGGGCTCCATCATAGAGCCCATAGCTCCGCGCCCGTTCAAACGCGTATGTCTTCTGCTGGCATACCCTGCAGCTCAGCGACTCAGCCTCGTTGGCGGACGGTGCCGTTAGGGCTTGTCCACATATCTCACACGACTTCTCTGGGAGCGCCGCAAACGAATCCAGGCAGTCGCCGCAAATGGGCACTCGGGTCGAGTGCACCAGCAGGTTGTCGCAAATCCTGCAGCCAGCTGGAAAAAACACGCTGACGACCGCGTCGCCTGCCTCTGCAAGCCATCCGCGCACACCCTGACCCCATGCTCGAGCCGACGGCAATGGAAAGCGTTCTCCCATCACGCAGGGAAGAATCTACTCTTTCCATTCGTATATTGAAAGAGGGAATGTACCCTAAGGTAATTTCAGAACAAGCGGACCCTTAAATGCGTCCGGCCAGCCTCGGCAGGCTGGCCGCTCTTCCTGCTTCTTTCCCGGGGCAGCTACAGAAGCCCTTGTTCCATTTTCTCCTGGCAGGTGATGCAGTGCTTGGCCCAGGGCACCGCCTCGAGCCGCTTCTGCTGCATCTCCTCCTGGCAATTCGCGCATACGCCGTATTCATCCGTGTTGATGCGCTTCAGCGCCGCATCGATCATGTTCAGGATCGTGCGGTCCGTATTGGTCATGCCAAAGAGGAACTCCTTCGTGTAGGAGTTCGCCGCCTTGTCTGCCAGGTCCACCGTCGGATCTTCGTCCGCGGTGCGTCCCTCTTCTTGTGTGCGCGCGATCGTTTTCATCAACTCCTCGCGCCGCACCTGCAACTTCTTCTTGTAGTAGTCGAGCCTTTTCTTGTCCATGGAAGTCCCGCCCCTCTGTCTGCTTTCGGGGCCATCTAAAAACTCCGTAGTGTAGACCTGCTCTTTCGGAGTGTCAAGGTATTGCATGTTGACCCGTGCTTAGATGCTGCCGAGGTTCGTTTGGTCGCAAGTCGCAGCACGCACAGAACCTAGTTGACGCTGCCGGGTGCCCGGCCGCCTTGTTGCTAAAACATATTGCGTCTCGTCTCTTCGCTGGAGTATAGTCGATTATCGATATACCGACTATCGACTACCTATGCCAAAACGAAAACTCGATCCTCTCCCTTCCGCTGCTTTCCAGATCCTGCTCTCCCTCGCGGATCAAGATCTCCACGGCTACGGCATCATGCGCCAGGTCGCCGAACAAACCGGCGGCGGCATGCGTCTTGGCCCCGGCACTCTCTACAGTTCCATCCAGTCCCTGCTCGAAGCAAAATTTATCGAAGAGCTTGACCCGCGCGAGGACGTGAAATTCGGCGAGGAGCGCCGCCGCTACTACCGCCTGACTTCTGCCGGCCGCAAGCTGGCCCGCTCCGAAGCCGATCGACTTGCCGACCTGCTGCGCTTCGCTCGCTCCAGAAAAATTTTGAGGGGGGACTATGTCTGAGAAGATATACGCATTTCTGCTGCGTCTCTTTCCTTCTCAATTCCGGGAAACCTACGGAGAGGATGCCCTGCAGCTTTTTCGTGATCGCGCCCGTGACGAAACAGGGCTTTCCTCACGCGCCCGGCTCTGGTTCGACTTGCTCGCCGATTTAGTGATTTCTGTGCCCCGCGAATATTTTTATGCCGAGCCGGAGCTCATCGCGGCGTCGGACCAGCGGTTTGGCGGGACGCCTTCCTTCTATTTTTTGGGCGATAACGCGCCTCGTCCCGGCGCGCTTCTTCTGGGAGCCGCGCTTTCCATAGTCGCCGCCCTCACTTTTTCGAGTCTGCTCAGCCAGGGCGGCGTCTACAAGCCACGAAGCGCGTCTGCCCGCCAACTGCGACAGTCCGCCCCGCCGGCGCATACGGCGCGCCAAGCCGCCGGCGATAGAAACTCTCCAGCAACCGACACGAACGAGACGCTCGCGTCCGCGTCCTTCGACCAAGGCGACTCGGGCGACTCCATGCCAGCAGCCCTCAACGAAGCCGGTGGGTCGGTTGCCGCTCCCGTTGGGCAAGGAAACCTCGACGCCGTCGAGCGCCAACGAGTAGTGGACGCAGCAATTACCAATCTAAAGCAGCACTACGTTTATCCGGACAGGGCCCAGAAAATAGCCGAGACGCTTCTAGCTAACAAGAAGCGCGGCGAATACGACGCAATCGCTGACGGCGACACCTTCGCGCACCAACTCACCAAGCAGATGAGAGATGTGAGTCACGATATGCACCTCGAACTCGTCTACAGCCGTGATCTTCTGCCGGCGCAGCCGACAGAGAAGCAAACACCGGAAGAACTCGCTCGTTATCGCGAAGTGATGAAGCAAATAAATTGCGCCTTTGAAAAAGTTGAGACCTTGCCGCACAACATCGGCTACCTAAAACTTAATTTCTTCCCCGATCGTTCCGTATGCGAGCAAACCGCGACCGCCGCGATGGCTTCTCTAAACCACTCGGATGCTCTTATCGTTGACCTGCGAGACAACCGCGGCGGCATGCCCAACATGGTCGCGCTGATGGCTTCCTACCTCTTCGACCACCCCGAATATTTTTACAATCCCAGAGAAAACACCACGCAGGAATCCTGGACACATTCGCCCGTCCCAGGAAATAAATTGGCCGACAAGCCGGTCTATGTCCTCACGTCGTCCCGCACTTTTTCCGGCGCCGAGCAATTCTGCTATGACCTGAAAATGCTGAAGCGCGTCACTCTCGTCGGCGAAACAACAGGAGGCGGCGCACACTCCGGCGTTTGGTATCGCATCGACGATCACTTCGGCATGGGCATTCCCGAAACGAAGCCCATCAATCCCTACGCAGCGCCCGACTGGGAAGGCACCGGCGTCGAACCCGATGTAAAGGTGAAAGCCGCGGATGCGCTAGCCACAGCAATAAAGTTGGCCGAGAGCAAGCTTCAGAAAAAGTAGTCCATCGAAATCTCGTTGCTTACGGAACCACAGGCAGAACCAGCGCCGACGGATGCGCCTTGTCGTGGTAAATCACGTTCGTCGCCTTAATCATCCGCGTCCCCCGCGACTGCATCTCTCCTGTATTCAGATTCCGGTCGAACCGCGGAAAGTTGCTGCTCGAAACTTCCAGCCGCAATTTGTGTCCCGCCAAAAAAACGTTGCTCGTCGCCCACATATCCACCGTCACGTGATACGTCTCTCCAGGATTCGCCAACTCTGCCTTATCCTGCGAATTCCGGTAACGCATCCGCAATATCCCGCTCGTCAAATTTTGCGCGAATCCGTTCGGCCAAACGTCCACCAGCATTCCCGTAAAATCCGTGTCCACCGCCGAACTGCTCACATACAAATCCAGCGTGACAGGACCCGTCACCTCAAAATCCTTCGCAAAAGCCGGCGTCGTGAACACCAGCACATCTGCCCGTCCCTCCGCAGGCCGCTGATCTTCCGGCCCGATTCCCGTCGGCAACGCGCCACAACAAAGCGGCCCGCCAATCGTTGGCACGGCGTCGCTCGGATCATAAACATACTGGTCGGCCTTTTCTTCCGAAGGCGCCGCCATGCTCAAAGTTCCGTTTCCTCCGAGCCCACCCGCTCCACCGTTTGCCGAATGCAGGTAATACTTCGTGTTCTTCGCGCGCGCCAAAGGCCAATCATCCTCATCGCGCCACTCATTTTTCCCCATCACAAATATCTTCACCGGCTTCTCGTGCTCCACTCCATTTGCCGCGCCCTTAAAAAGCGAGTCGTACCATCGCAGTGTCAACTCATCCTGATCGATCGGCAGCTTCTCTCCAAAATCCACGCCGCCCACCCATCTGCTCGCCGATCCGCCCGCGTGCCCGCCCACGTAAACCACCAGCTTTTGCCCATGTTTCGCGGCGTCCGTCCCGCCTTCCGTCTTCAAACGCACATAATTCTTCAGCGATCCGCCCAGAAAAATGTCGTACCAAGCCGCGAAACTCAAAACCGGCACTTGAATCTCCCCGTAATGATCCTCGATCGACCACCGCTTCCAATACGCATCGAAATCCGGATGCGCCAGCCAATCCTTAAAGTACGGCGCAATCCCCACCGCGGAAGGCGCTTCGAGCACGGTAAAATCCGCCAGCGGCAAAGTCTTGGTCCCTGCAAGAGCATTGCTCTCTTCCAAGCGCCGCCGCATCGTATTCATCGCCAATCCCGTGCTCCACGATTCGTTGAACCACTGTTCAAACGCCCCGCCCTGATACGTCCACCCGTCATGATAGTTCGACGCTGTCACCGTCGGGCAAATCCCCGCCAAATGCGGTGGCTTGGCAATTGCCGCAAGCATTTGCGTCGCGCCCACATACGAACCGCCAAACATTCCCACCTTTCCATTCGAATAGGGCAGCGCCGCCGCCCACTCCACCGTGTCATATCCATCCAGCGATTCGTTCTTGAATGTGTAGAACTCTCCCTCCGACGCAAATCTCCCGCGCACGTCCTGCTCGACCACTACGTACCCGCGCGCCGCCCCCTTCATCCCAAACGACGATTCGTTCGTCTTGTCGTACGGCGTCCGCACCAGCAGAACCGGAAATTTCCCGTCCGCTTTCGGCCGATAAATGTCCGCCCGCAAAGTCACCCCGTCGCGCATCTTCGCCGCCACGTTCCGCTCCACAATCACTTCATAGTTTTCTGCTGCCCGCGCTACTCCCGCCGCGGCCGACGCCAGCATCACCGCGCAGGCAACACGCAACGTAGCCCTCTTCAGTTCACGTCCGGAACCGTTCCACAAATGTATTCGCATCGCTTTTCCCCGCCTCTGCTGTTTTCTTTTCTGAACTGACGCCCCAGGAAAATGCTCTTTTTCCCCTCGAAAGTTGTGGAGCGTAGGCCCACTCCCCATGCTTGTCAAGCGATCGTCGCTTCGTTTTTTTAGCGCGCCATGTCCTTTTGCGGACCGCTCGGATTATTTCCTAACTCTTCGCGCGCTTCTTGCTCTTAATTCCTCGATACACCAGGTAAGCCAGCCCAGCGGTCACCGCCAATCCCAAAACAGCCGCGATCGCCGGGTGCCCGTGCTGTAAAAGGAACGGCAGCATCTTTCGCCCATACCGCGCTGCCAGGTACGCCAGGATCGAATACCTCACGATCCGCCCCAGCGTCATTGCCACCAAAAATTTCTTCACCGAATATTGCATCGCCCCGGCGGCCAGCACAAAAGGTACCAAGGGCATTGGCGGCGGCAGCAGCGCCGGAATCGCAATCGCCGCAAATCCCCAGCGCTCAAAAAGTTTCACGACGCGCTTCATGGATTTTGCCGACAGCCGCTGCTCCAGCGATTTCTCGCCCCCCTTGCGCGCCAGCCTGTAAGTAACGAACGCTCCCAGCACCGACCCACCCGTCGCCGCTACCGCGTAGTAAAACCAAAGCTCCGGGCTCCGCGCCGCAAGGATAATCGTCAACACGTCCATGCTGCCCGGTAGCGGAATGATCGAGCTGTCGATGAGTCCAAGCGGAAGGAAACCCACGGCGCCCAGATGGACCAGCCACCGCCTCATGCTGTGTTCCAGCGTCGGTTTGGCGGCCGCGATCAGCAGGCGAGTGAGAGCGAGCATTCGTATCAGAAGTCCGCGCCTATTCTCGCACGCTTCACGACGTAATCAGCATCCCCGCTGCTGCCGCCGTCATCACGGCAAACGTCGCCCAGCCCAAATATCGCAGCAACGGATAATTCACGTGTTCGCCCATCACTTTGCGGTTGCTCGTCAAAAGAATCACCAGCAAAATCAATGGCGGAGCCAGCACTCCATTGATCACTGCCGACCAGAACAACATCTTCACCGCATTCAATCCGACATAATTCAGCGCGAAGCCCAGCGCCATCGCCACCGCCATCACTCCGTAGAATGCCCGCGCTCTTTTTGGGCGGTCGGACATCGAGCCTCGCCACTTCGCTCCTTCCGCCACTGCGTACGCGCTCGACCCCACTAGCACCGGCACTCCCAGCATCCCCGTGCCGATGAGCCCCAGCGTAAACAACAGGTACGCCCCATTTCCCGCCAGCGGTCGCAGCGCTTCGGCCGCCTCCCGCGCCGTTGTAATGTTGGTTTGTCCGTGCACGTGCAGAGTGGCGCCAGTCGTCAAAATGATGAAATACATGATGAAGTTCGAGAAAAACATGCCGACAACCGTATCCGTACGCGCATCTTTTAATTCCTCTGCGGTCGCACCCTTGCGCTGCTTAACTGTCGTTTTGCCCCCAGCCCGCTCTTCTTCAACCTCTTCCGCCGCCTGCCAGAAAAAAAGATAAGGAGAAATCGTGGTCCCGAGAATGCCCACAAGTACCGCCAGGAACCCGCGCGACCATTCCAGATGCGGCACTAGCGTCACCACCAGCGCCTGTTTCCAGTCCACATGCGCAAAAAACGACGTCAGCACGTACGCGAACAGCACCAGCGTCATCCACTTGAACACCCGCGCAATCCACTTATAGGAAGTCCAAATCAGCAGCCCAAGGATCAGCAAGGCATAGAACGGAATCCAGACAAACGGCCGAATCCCGGTGACGAGCTCCGTCGCTTCCGCCATCCCTCCGAGATCGGCTCCAATGTTGATGACGTTCGCCACCACCAGAATCGAGCATGCTCCCCACAGCACCCAGCGCGGATAGTTGCTGCGCACCGCCGCGGCCAGCCCCTGTCCGGTAACCAATCCCAGCCGCGCGCACATGAGCTGCACCGCCGCCATAAGCGGAAACGTCAGCAACGCGATCCACAGCGTGGCATAGCCGTACGCCGCTCCAGCCACTGAATACGTTGAGATTCCCGACGGATCGTCGTCCGCCGCACCCGTGATGATGCCGGGCCCCAAGGCAGCAAAGGTCTGCCGCACAGAGCCCGGTCCCTTGCTTCTGTCGGACCCTCCGATCGGCGGTTCCTTGGGTAATTTGTCCGGTGATTTGTCGGCGGGCATTCGGGTGATGTTGGTTAAGGCATCCGTCCAACGCAGCTCTAGATCAAGGGCCTCTGAAGCGGAACCGCCTTAGCATGTGCTGGAACTACTTCCCTTGCAAGCCCCACCAGCAGCGTTCGTAGTGTGGCATGAGGAGAAATGTCTATGGTTTCTTGACGAAAAATTCCGGGGTCACACTCTGTGGAGTAATCTGCTTCCCCGCGAATAACTGCTCCACTGCTGTAGCAATGATCGGGCCCGCCGCCTTGCCCGCCGCTTCGCCTAACGCCCGATAATTCTCGAACAAGGCCTCATCGAACCACTGATTGCCGGTCGAATCGTGCGGAAACTCTTCGTTCTTCACCGAATACCCCAGCACATCTGCCGGATCCCCCACCAGTAGAGCTGGCTTCAAATAAAGCAACAACCCGTCATCTTTCGGAGAACTCGAGTAGTGGATGACGCCCAGGGCAAAATGAGCTGTTGCGCGTGCCGGCGTCCCAGTAGGAATCAAATGTTTGGTATCAATCTCTATTTCGACTCCAAAGTCGGTGCGGCACCGCTCCATCGCGTTGTGCAGATCGCCGAATACATAACCCGAATCGCACGAAGCATCGCAAGCCACGATCAATTTGCATCTTCGCCGCACCAGCTCATAAATCGCCAGGTTTTCAAAATGGCCTCCGTCGGATAGATACACATATTCGCTCTTGTCCGTGGTCGAGCCCATCAATTCGCATAGCAGCCATTCGAACCCCAGCGGCGGGCTCCCCTGTTCCCACGTCTCGCATCCCTGACATCCCGGATTCCCCATCCACCAACCCAGCCGCACATCGAACACCGTCATCAGAAAAGCCAGTGCAGGTGTTGAATAAAAACCCATGTTGGGGCTGGCCGCAGCTCCCGAAATTGCCATTGCCGTCCCAAGCGTCAATCCTTCATACGCTGTCGGCGATTCTCTTCGCGCCTTTCCAAGATCGACAGTTCTCGCAAACGCTGGCTCCATCTCCCGCCCGTTCATTTCCTGCCGCGTGAATCCCGAATACGACGGAGTGCAAATAAAGGACCGCGCTTTGCGCGTCTGCATCGCCAACTCTTCGCCTCGCACCACATTCAGGCTTGTATTCAAAATCGGAATGGGACGCCCATACTTTTCGTCCTTCGTTTCGATGGGAATCTCCAGACTTGCCAGCGGCACATCGTCGGCGGAAGAAAATCCAGTGAATGGCTGCGGATCGCGGTCCTCCACACTCGCGCCGAGATAACAGCGTACCAACCGGTTGCGATACAGCTTGTGCACTGAAAACTGGTTGATATCCACGCGCCACGACAGCGCCACCGCAGCCAAAAAGAAAATCAAGCACGCCAGCGGCACTTTCGTGTCAAACCTGCAATCGCTTGGAAACAAGAATATCGAAGGGTGCGGCGCATCTCCGGCGGGACTCACTCGGCAGCCGTGCTCTGTATCCATCACCGTCGCGTCCCACGGCGTCAACTCCTCCGAAATCGTCGCCGCCAGCATCGAAAGCCCAATCAACAGTCCCAGTACAAAAACGTACGGCGCAATCCTCGCCAGCAAATGCAGCGCTTTCACCTTCGCCGGAGAATTTGGCGATAAAATTCCCGTAGCCGGGCTTTTCCCAAAAAATACTCCGAACGCCGTCGACCCAATCCAAGTGAGTATTCCGCCAAAAGTCAGCGCGTGCGAAGGATGTTGCGCCCATTCCCATTTCCAGAGGTGGCTCAACCACGCAGGCATGTAAATCGCAATCGCAAAAATGCCCAGCCAAACCGCCGAGCAAATCACCAGCCAT
>Ga0210403_10003267_pt1 | contig 14340 bp, 15 predicted proteins | sample IncBWC19MmetaG_FD_150863 | JGI IMG/M metagenome (GOLD analysis project Ga0210403, IMG submission 150863) | Forest soil microbial communities from Barre Woods Harvard Forest LTER site, Petersham, Massachusetts, United States - Inc-BW-C-19-M | ecosystem: Environmental > Terrestrial > Soil >... | reverse complement strand
CAGCGTGTCACCGGCAATGCGCAGCATCAGGTCGTTGTCGTGGAAGGCGGAAACCATCGCGTCATAGCCGCGCTTGCCGACGAGATCGGCGGCACGCGGCGCGAGGTCGATGCCGGCCACAAGACCGACGGTACGGATGTCGAGCACGTTGGGCTGGCCCTTGAGCGTCATGACGGCGTCCGCGAATTTCGGCTCGAGGTTCCTGGCGCGCTCGAACAGCTTTTCGTCACGATAGATGTCGAGCGTGGCCAGTCCCGCCGCGACCGCGATCGGATGCGCCGAATAGGTATAGCCGTGGGTGAACTCGACCATGTGTTCGGGGCCGTTCATGAAGGCGTCATGGATGGTGTCGCGCACGATCACGCCGCCCATGGGGGCCGCGCCATTGGTGACGCCCTTGGCGAAGGTGAGCAGATCCGGCAGCACGCCATAGCGCTCGGCGGCGAAGGCATGACCCATCCGGCCATAGCCGGTGATGACTTCGTCGAAGATCAGCAGGATGCCGTGCTTCTGGGTGATCTCGCGCAACCGCTTGAGATAGCCCTTCGGCGCCGGCAGCACGCCGGTCGAGCCAGCCATCGGCTCGACGATCACGGCCGCGATGGTGTTGGCGCCGTGCAGCGCGACCAGGTTCTCCAGTTCTTCCGCGAAATGCGCGCCATATTCCGGCTCGCCCCTGGTGAAGGCCTGCTTCTCGCGGTCATAGGTCGCGGGAATGTGGTCGACGCCCGCAAGCAGCGTGCCGAACATTTTGCGGTTGTTGACGATGCCGCCGACCGAGGTGCCGCCGAAGCCAACGCCATGATAGCCGCGGACGCGGCCGATCAGGCGGGTGCGCGAGCCCTGGCCATTGAGCTGGTGATAGGCGAGCGCGATCTTCAGCGCGGTGTCAGCAGCTTCAGAGCCGGAGTTGCAGAAGAATACGTGGTCGAGCCCCTTGGGCGCGAGCTCGGCGATGCGGCTCGCAAGCTCGAAGGCCTGGGGAATGCCGAACTGGAACGGCGGCGCATAGTCCAGCGTCGCGGCCATCTTGCCGATCGCGTCCGAAATCTGGGTGCGGCCGTGGCCGGCATTGGTGCACCACATGCCGGAGGCAGCGTCGATGATCTTGCGGCCGTCGACGGTGATGTAATGCATGTCCTTGGCGCCGGCGAGCAGCCGCGGCGCCTTCTTGAAGGCCCGGTTGGCGGTAAATGGCATCCAATGCGCGGCGAGGTCGTTCGGCACATTGACTGCGGGGGCGTTGGGGCTCTTGTCCAGCATTGGGGCCTCTTCGAAGCGCTTCGGGATGGGGGCTGAGACGAAACTATCAGCTTCGGCGCGGGACGGGAACGCCTATAACTTGCGATCTTTGGACCCAAGCCGGCGGAATATTGCGCGGCTAGCGCATGATCTGGAAAAGTGGGGGCCGGTTTTCCCTCGCGACAAACGCGTAGCGTTTGCGCGGAGATCATGCGCAAACAAGAACCTAGAGCGTGATGACTTTTCTTCGAATCGTCATCCCGCTCTATCTTTTTGTTTGAGCATGATCTTTTCGGAAAACCGCTACACACTTTTCCGGATCATGCACTAGAGGTCCGCCGCCGCGATCCAGAACACTTCGGCCTCCGAATCCTCGGTGTCGAGCCAGAGCAGCGGCAATTGCGGACAGGCGGCTTCCAGATTGTCGCGGCCGCGGCCGATTTCGCAGAGCAGTCCGCCCTCGGGCGCGAGGTGCGCACCCGCCTCGTCCAGGATGCGCCTGACGATATCGAGCCCGTCGGCGCCGCCGTCGAAGGCAAGTTTCGGCTCGGCGCGGCATTCCGGCGGCAGCGCGGCCATGCCTTCGGCATCCACATAAGGCGGATTGGCGATGATGACGTCGTATCGCTTCTCGCCAAGCGGCTCGAACAGGTCGCCGTGATGCAGCGCGATGCGATCTTCCAGGCCGTGATCCCCGACATTGCGCGCGGCGACGGCGAGTGCATCTTTCGAAATATCGACCGCATCGATGCTGGCGTTGGGGAAATGCCGCGCCGCGAGAATGGCGAGGCAGCCCGATCCTGTGCAGAGGTCGAGCACGTTTTCGACGCCCAACGGATCCATCAACGAAACATCTTCGCCGTCCTCGACCGCAAAATGCGAATCCAGGAGTTCGCCGATGAAAGAGCGCGGCACAATCACGCGCTCGTCGACGTAGAACGGCAGGCCGCGCATGTAGACTTTGTTGACCAAGTAGGCGGCTGGCCTTCGCGTGGTGACACGGCGCGCGATCAGATCGAGGATTTGCCTGCCTTCCGCGGCGGTGACGCGCGCGGTCGCAAAGCTCTCGAACTGGTCGGGATGCAGGTGCAGTGCCTCGCAGACGAGGAAAGCAGCCTCCGCGACCGGATCGGTGGTGCCGTGCGCGAAGGCGAGTTTGGCTTCGGTGAAACGGCTGACCGCGTAGCGGACGAAGTCGAGCAGCGTCAGCAATTCGCCGCTCGCGACCTTTGGAAATTTGATTACGGCTTTCTTCGCAGGCTTGACACGCTTGGCCATCAGGACTTGGTCCAGCGCGCGGCGGCGGCATCGTCGAGGGCGCGGGCTTCGACCCAGCCCTTGCCCTCGGCGCTCTCTTCCTTCTTCCAGAATGGCGCGGACGTCTTCAGATAGTCCATCAGGAATTCCGCGGCCTCGAACGCCGCCTGCCGGTGCTGTGACGCCGTCGCCACCAGCACGATGTTCTGGCCCGGTGTGATGCGGCCGAAGCGGTGGATCACGGTCAGCCCCTGCAGCGGCCAGCGCGACATCGCCTCATCCGCATGGCGCTTGATCTCGGCTTCGGCCATGCCCGGATAATACTCGAGCGTGAGCGCCGCGATCGCATCGCCACCCTCGGTGCCGCGGCAGATGCCGGAGAACGTCACGACCGCGCCGATATCGGTGCGGCCCTTGCTCATGGCAGCAATCTCGCGCGCGACGTCGAAATCGTCTTGTTGGATTCGGATGGTGACGGGCGCAGCCATGATTAACCGCCGGTCATCGGCGGGAAGAAGGCGATCTCGCTTGCGCCGGCGATAACAGCATCCGGCCTGACATGGGTATGGTCGATCGCGGCGCGAATCACCTTCGGCTTCTCGAACGCATGCGCATAGGATTCATCCCGCGCGGAAAGCCACGCGATCAGATCGTCGACGGTGCGCACATTGGCGGGCGGCTCGATGGTCTCTTCCGCCTTGCCGATCCGCTCGCGCACCCAGGCGAAATATTTCACCTTCATCGCTCGTCTTCCTCGAGGACGTGATGAATGCCGTGACGGAAATAGTCCCAGCCCGTATAGATGGTCAACAGCGCCGAGATCCACAGCAGCACCGTGCCGGTCAGCGTGACGACCGGACCGACGGCAAAGGGCATGGCCTGATCGCCGGCTTCGCCCGCGAGCAGGAAGCCGATCGCGACCAATTGCGCCGTGGTCTTCCACTTGGCGAGCTTGGTCACGGGCACGCTGACCCGAAGTGCGGCGAGATATTCGCGCAGGCCCGACACCAGGATTTCGCGGCACAGGATCACGATCGCGGCCCACAACGACCAGCCGTTGATGGTGCCGTCGGAGGCAAGAATCAACAGGCAGGACGCGACCAGGAGCTTGTCGGCGATCGGGTCGAGCATCCGCCCGAACGCCGATTGCTGGTTCCAGACGCGTGCGTAATAGCCATCGAGATAGTCGGTAATGCCCGCTGCAATGAACACGGCGACCGCGACCCAGCGCAGCCACAGCGGGCCGTCCTTGGACTGCATGAAGATGCAGCCGATCACCACCGGGATGGCGGCAATCCGGGCGCAAGTCAGGATATTCGGGAGCGACAGCGAGCCCTTCGTGGTCGCCCTGGTTGTTGCAATGTTCATCCGTCCTACCAATACCGGTGCGGGAAGAAGGTCAACCGGATTGCCCTAGATACCGCACACCATGTCCGTATGACTCCGGTCTGTCTGAGCATGATCTCCAGGGAAAACCGATACCTGCTTTTACCGGATCATGCTGTGGCCCCGGCTGGTTTTGGTTAACCCGGCTGGGAGTGGAAAAACTCAAAAATCTTGCGGGCGCTCTCGGCGCTGACCCCGGGAACCTTGCCGAGGTCGGCGATCGAGGCCCGCTCGATCTCCTTCAGCGTGCCGAAGTGATGCAGCAAGGCACGTTTGCGTGACGGGCCGATGCCGGGGATTTCCTGTAGTCCGGCCTCGCGAATGTCCTTCTTGCGCAGCTTGCGGTGCGAGCCGATCACGAATCGATGCGCCTCGTCGCGCAGCCGCTGGATGAAGTAGAGCACGGGGTCGCGCGGCTCCAGCTTGATCGCCTCGCGGTCCGGCATGAACAGCGTCTCGCGGCCGGCGTCGCGGTCCGGCCCCTTGGCGACTGCCATCAGCGACACCTGCGTTACGCCGAGGCCTTCGAGGATTTCGCGCGCCGCGTTGAGCTGGCCGCGCCCGCCGTCGATGATGACGAGGTCCGGCCATTGCGGCACGGCCTCGTCGTCGGCTTTGGCCTTGTCGCCTTCCGCCGGTTTCAAAAGCCGCTTGAAGCGCCGCTCCAGTACCTCGCGCATCATGCCGTAATCGTCGCCGGGCGTGAGCCCCTCGGACTTGATGTTGAACTTGCGGTACTGGTTCTTCACAAGGCCATCGGGCCCCGCGACGATCATGGCGCCGACCGCGTTGGTGCCCTGGATGTGGCTGTTGTCGTAGACCTCGATCCGCTTCGGTGTCTGCGGCAGGGCCAGCGTGATTGCGAGCTGCTCCAGCAGCCGGCCTTGCGTGGCGGTGTCGGCGAGCTTGCGCCCGAGCGCTTCGCGCGCATTGGTCAGTGCATGCGTGATCAGCTCTTTCTTCTCGCCGCGCTTGGGCACGGAGACTTCGACCTTGTGGCCGGCCTTAACCGCGAGCGCGTCGGCGAGCAATTCGGCTTCCTCGATCTCATGCGAGAGCAGGATCAGCCTTGGCGGCGGCTTGTCGTCGTAGAATTGTGCGAGGAAGGAGGACAGCACTTCCTCCGGCGTGAAGGTCTTTTCCGCGCGCGGGAAATAGGCGCGGTTGCCCCAGTTCTGGCCGGTGCGGAAGAAGAACACTTCGACGCAGGAATAGCCGCCCTCCTGGTGGATGGCGAACACGTCGGCTTCTTCCACCGTGCGCGGGTTGATGCCCTGCTGCGACTGGATCGCCGACAGCGCCGCGAGGCGGTCGCGATAGACCGCGGCTGTCTCAAACTCGAGCTCGTTTGAAGCCTTCTCCATCTCGCCCGCGAGTTGCTCCTTCACCGCCTGGCTGCGGCCGGAGAGAAACTCGGTCGCCTCGCGCACGAGCTCTGTGTAGCCCGGAAAATCGATCTCCTGGGTGCAGGGGCCGGCGCAGCGGCGGATCTGGTAGAGCAGGCACGGCCGCGTGCGGCTTTCGAAAAAGCCGTCGGTGCAGGAGCGGATCAGGAAGGCGCGCTGCAGCGCGGTGATGGTGCGGTTGACCGCGCCGGCGGAAGCGAACGGGCCGAAATAGCGGCCGGGCCGGCTCTGCGCGCCCCGATGTTTGAGGATCTGCGGCGCCCAGTGGTCGCCGGTGATCAGGATATAGGGAAACGACTTGTCGTCGCGGAGCTGCACGTTGAAGCGCGGCCGCAGCTGCTTGATCAGGTTCGCTTCCAAGAGCAGCGCTTCGGTCTCGGTGGTGGTCGAGATGATCTCGACATTGGTGGTCGCCGCGATCATGCGCAGGATACGCGCCGGCTGCGGCGCATTCACCCGCGCGTAGGACGAGAGCCGTTTGCGGATGTTCTTGGCCTTGCCGACATAGAGCACGTCGTTGGCGGCGTTCAGCATGCGGTAGACGCCGGGCGAGGTTGGCGCCAGCTTCACCGCGTTCTCGATCGCGGCATGCCCGACCGCGAGCGGGCCTTCGGCGACCGCCTCGGCGCTTTCCTCAGTGAATTCCGGCAGCCGACCGTCCTCGTCCTCCTCGGCAGCAGAGGTCGCGGGGTCGATATCGGGGGCGGCGAGGTCTTCGGGCGGCAAGTCGGCCTGGTTGCCGTGCTTTGCCTTGCGCGGGCTCTCGGCCGTCGGTTGCTCGGTCTTTTCGGAATCCATGGGCCTAAATTAAGCGCTGCCGGTGCCGATTTGAAGTTCTGGGGCTGAGCCAGCCGCCGTAACGCACAGGCTCGCGCCGGTAACTTCCCGTTAAGAACGTTAAGAGGGCGGTAACCCGGCTTAACAAGCCTTTAACCCAAAACTCTCGATAAATTTGGGCTGAAAAGGCCAGAGTTCCGTAACCATTCGGCTCGCCGGCGCGCCTTTTGGCGCGGCGAGCCGCGGCGGTCACGGCAGTTGCGTTGGAGTAGAGTGATGAAGGGGTTCGTTTGGGGCGCCGCGGCGCTGGCCTCAGCGCTGACCTTGGCCGGGACGGCATCGACCCGTGCGGCGGATCTGTCTTATGGCTCGCGCGCGCCATACACCGTCTACCAGCCGCTCAACGTCTATAGCTGGGCCGGGCCCTATCTCGGCGGCCATCTCGGCTATGAATGGGGCACGGCGAGCAACAACCCGACCAAGCCGTCGGGCTTCGTCGGCGGCGCCACCGCCGGCTACAATTTCTACCAGAACGGTCCCTGGGTGTTCGGTGTCGAGGGCGACATCGAGGTGACCGGCGCCGACGACACCTTTGCGCCCTGGAAATTCTCCAATCCGTGGTTCGGCACTTTGCGCGGCCGCGCCGGCTACACCTTCAGCAACGTGCTGTTCTACGGCACCGCGGGCCTCGCCTTCGGCGAGCTGAAGGGCCAGACGTTTGGGCTCTCGGAATCCCACACCACCGCGGGATGGACCGCGGGCGTCGGCGCCGAAATCGGCCTCGCGCCGAACTGGAGTGCCAAGATCGAGTATCTCTACGTCGATCTCTCCGAGAACCAGTTTGCGATTACAGGCGTGTCAAACGGCTACCGGTTCGGCACCGTCCGCGCCGGCGTGAACTATCATTTCTGATAGCAACAAGAAGACGCATGAACATCATCACTCCCGGCCGCATGCGGCCGGGATTTTTTTATTTACGTTTTTCGCGCGGCTGCTTTCGCCGTTCGCGTCACGAAACGCGCAAATAGAAAACGCTACGATTGAATCACCAGGTTGACCGCTTTGGGGCCCTTGCCCTTCTTGTCCGGCTCGACCTCAAAAGTGATGCGTTGTCCTTCAGTCAAATCCTTCAGTCCGGCCCGCTCGACCGCGGTGATGTGAACGAACACATCGCGCCCGCCATCGTCCGGCTTGATGAAGCCGTAGCCGCGTTCTCCGTTGAAGAACTTGACCGTCCCAGTCATGGCCATCGGGTACTCCTCCCCCGTATTGCTTCACCGCTACGCGCACATCGCGCAACGGCTGACCGGCAATTCGCAGTCTAGAAGCTTGGCCACCTGAGCTGGCCCGGTGTTACGTCACCGGTCCGCCTGGATTTCTTTTTTCGGCCTTGTCACTCCGCCGCAACCATTCGCGGAAGCGGAACGTAAAGCCAGTCCAAGCTTGAGCATAATACGGTTCGTCGCCCATTGCCTACGGATTTTCCGCTAAAACAAGGCTCAAGCTTTAGCTGTCTCCAATTTAAATCGCGCGGCGCCGCCCTGGCCCAGCGGCTTTTCCAATTCGGGCAGGATGGTCTTGAGCTCGCCCTGCAACGTCCACGGTGGGTTGACGATCAACAACCCGCAGGAGGTGAGTGCGGAGTCCGCGCGTTGCGGCGCGACGCTGAACTCGAGCCGCAGGCATTTGCCTGCAGGTTTGACCGAGGCTGCAGCTGACGCGACCGCGCGCGCGAGGTCGTCAGTCGCGCGCCGGCTCTTCGCCGGATACCACAATAAATAGCCGCCAGTCGGCCATTTCTTGAACGCAGCCGCAAAGCCAGAGGCGAGGCGTTCGAACTCGTCACTCGCCTCAAAGGGCGGATCGATCAACACCAAACCGCGCCGCTCGTTCGGCGGCACGAAGGCCGGCAATGCGGTCCAGCCGTCGAGATCGACGACGCGCGCCTGTGTGTCGCGACGGAGCGACTCGATCAGTTGCTTGCGCGCGGAGGGTTCGAGCTCGCAGGCGGTAAGCCGATCCTGCGGTCGCAGCATGGCGCGCGCGATCAGCGGCGATCCCGGATAGGCCTTGAGCACGTTAGTGGGATTATAGGCGCGGACGGTGTCGAGATAGGGTTTTACGAGCGGCAGCGCAGCTTCCGAGAATCGCGCCTGCAGAATCCGCGCGATCCCGGTGAGCCACTCGCCGCCGCGGCGCGACTCGTCGCCTGCGAGATCGTAGAGGCCGGCACCTGCATGGGTGTCGATCACGCGGAAGGCGGCGGGCTTCTCCTGCAGATGAAGCAGGATGCGCGTGAGCACGATGTGCTTGACGACATCGGCGAAGTTGCCGGCGTGAAAGGCATGGCGGTAGTTCATGCCGCCAGCAGTACGCCACGATGTTGTGTCGGGTAAAGCTCGCGCGTCCCGGACGCGGCGCAGCGTGTCTTCACGGCGCGCTGCGTTCAGGGCACGAAAAGCGCCGTCAGCCGCCCCGGACCGGCGGCATGGTGACCTGGTCCAGCGTGCAGGCCTGCTTGTCGACTTCGGCGCAATCCCGGAATTGCAGGTCCTTGGTCATGCAGATACGCACTTCGCTGAGCCGCTTGCGGTTGCAGGTGACGGCGATGCCGGAAGCTTTCATGCCGGGATTGGCCTTGATAAAGGCCTCCTCGACATCCGAAGGTGCCACCGTCTTGATCTCCGACAATTGCAGATAGTCGTCGGGAATCTTCACCGCCGCGCGCGCCTTGCGGATGTTTTCGAAATAGGCGCGCTCGCCGAGGCCGGAGCAGGTGCCGTGCTTGTCCCATTCGTTGTAGATCAGCCCAGGCGCCGGCATCAGGTCGAGCATCGAAGCCATGATGTTGCGCCCAAGCCGCGGCGACGGCCTCACGCAATATTCGGGATAGCCGCTCTCATATTGCGGCCACAGCCCGTGCACCACGAAGGAAAACGGCCGGCCGCCACATTGAGTCGCTTGCGAACGTCCGCCGCCTCCGCGCTCTTCCGCGCCTTCGCAGAAGGAGGGGGACCATGACAGCGACAGCACATAGAAGTCGAACTCGCCGGGCGCGTTCTGCCGGCGGTCCTGGGCCCGCACCGGGCCGGTGGCCATCATGGCCGTGGCAACACAAAGACCAGTCGCGATCAGAAGCCGGGAAATTGAAATTTTCGCGGAATGAAACATGGCGACGCCCCTTCACTTGACTGGCGTGGAGCCTAGCAGACGAATGGAACATTTCAAGAACAAAAATAAAGGCGCCCGAATCGGGCGCCTTGTTTCATCAGCCAATGCCGGGATCAGGGCCGGGCGGCCTTGCAGGCCGGATTGTAAGCCCAATTGCGGTCGAGCCCGGCCACGCACCATTCGACGCCCTGGCCGAAGCCGGCGAAGCCGCCATCCTCGATGATGGAATATTGGATGGCGTGGAACGTGCCGTTGCTCAACTGCACGCTGCCGCTGCAAAAGCGGCGCGGAATGTTGTCGGACTGCCAGGGCCGGAAGGCGGTTTCGTGGATGTTGCCGTAGGCGACGATGGTCAGCGGCGAATTCCAGAAGGAGCTTTCCTTCTCCTGGAATTGCGAGGTGATGGTGCCGAGCGCGCGCTCGCATTCGGCAACCCGGCCGTCATAGCTCGGGCCGAACAGCCCGAAATTCAGCTCTGCCGGATTGGCGGCCAGCGCCGGCCGACCAAGCAGCAGCACGCCGAGGCTCAAGCCGGCAAGACCCAGCGTTTTGATATTCAGGCGTTTCAAGGAAATAGCGAAGTCGCGCATGTGCAATCCCGAAAAGGCCGGATTGGTCCCGTAGGCTTCGACCGTGCCTCCTCGCCTTGGTGCGGTCAAGTGCAACGCGGCAACACTTGGAAACCAACTCGACGCCGGACCCCCTGGCGTTCTTTTCAGGGCAAGCGGCGCGCCCTAAGATGGTTCAGCCGAAATGGAGTTTCCGATGCGAAAGATCTTGGCCGTGGGCCTGGTTGCCATGAGCGGGATGTTGGCGAGTGCGCCCGCCCGGGCCGATTGGGTGCCGGCCGTCAAGGGCAACGATACCGGCGGCATCATCGCCTGGACGGTGGCGCAGCAGGCCGATGCCCGGCAGATCGCCGTCGACCACTGCGCCCGCTATGGCAAGGTGGCGAAATTCCTGGCGGTGGATCCGCAGCCGGGCGGCTACATTTCGTTTGCCTGTCGTTGGGTCCCCTATGGGGCCAGCGACCGGCCTCTGAGTGTCAACTACTGATCCTCTCTGGACAAAATCACCGCCAAGGAGCGCGCACCATGCGAGGGCTTCTTTCATTCGTGTTGGGCGGCTGCGCGCTGGCGCTGATGGTGCCGGCCGGCGCCGAGGAATTGCCGGTGCGCAAGGCCGGCCTGTGGGAGATGAAGATCGTCAAGACCGGCTCGCAGTTGCCGGACCTGACGATGCAGCACTGCACCGACCCGACGACGGACAAGGAGATGAGTGATTCCGTCTCGCCGCTCGCCAAGCAGATCTGCTCCAAGCGGGACATCCAGAAGACCGCGACCGGTTACGTCAGCGATTCCGTCTGCACCGTTGCGGGCGTGTCGATGACCAGCCACGCGGATATCGTCGGCGATTTCAATTCCGGTTATACCGTCACCAGCACTTCGCACAGCGACAAGGGCCCGACCGGCAAGCCGCTCGACACCACGACCAAGATCGAAGCCAAATATGTCGGCGCCTGCAAGCCGGACCAGAAGCCCGGCGACATCGTGATGCCCGGCGGCTTCAAGCTCAACGTCAAGGACGCCGAGAAGCTGAAGAACCTGGTGCCGTCGCTGAAGGCGAACTGACGGCGGGTTCTCTCCACGAATTTTGGACTGTAGCCCGACACCCGGGGGACCAACCGGCATATCGCTGCGCTCATGCGGGTTACGAATCTCGTGGCCGGTCTACACCGGCACCCGCACCGTGGCCCGCAATCCGCCCATCGGGCTGTCGCCGAGCATGATGTCGCCGCCATGCGAGCGCGCGATGTCGCGCGCGATCGCAAGTCCAAGGCCCGTGCCGCCCTCATCCTGGTTGCGGGCGTCGTCGAGCCGCAGGAACGGCTTGAATACTTCCTCGCGCATCTTCGGGGGAATGCCGGGGCCGTCGTCATCGACGGTGACCGTGAGATAGCGATGGTCGCGGTGGCCCGATATCGCGATCTTGTCGCCGTGACGCGCCGCGTTGGAGACCAGGTTGCCGAGGCAGCGCTTGAACGCGGCCGGTTTCACCGTCACCACCGGCAGCCCCTGGAACGAAACGGTGGCGGCGTGTCCATTGCGCTCGGCGTCGCTGCGCAATTCCTCCAGAGCACCGGCCATGTCGGTCGGCTGTGCGTTCTCGCCGGAATCACCGCGCGCGAAGGCGAGATAGTCCTCCAGCATCAGCGACATCTCGTCGATATCCTTGCGCATGGCATCGACTTCCGGACTGTCGCCGATCAGCGCCAGCTCGAGCTTGAAGCGGGTGAGGATGGTGCGCAGGTCGTGGCTGACGCCGGCGAGCATCGCGGTGCGCTGCTCGATCGAGCGCTCGATGCGCGATTTCATCTCCAGAAACGCCTGCGCCGCGCGCCGCACCTCGCGCGCGCCGCGCGGCCGGAAGTTTGGCGCTTCCCGGCCTTTGCCAAAACTTTCGGCGGCGTCCGCCAGCCGCAGGATCGGCTTGATCTGGTTGCGCAGGAACAGGACCGCGACAATCAGCAGGATCGAGGAGGTGCCGACCATCCAGAACAGGAAGATCTCGGAGTTGGAGGCGTAAGCCGCGCTGCGCTGCGCGAACACCCGCATCACCGCATCGTCGAGCAGGATGCGGATTTCGACGAGATTGGAATTGCCGACGGTGTCGATCCAGAACGGGCGGCCGATCTGGCGGCCGATCTGTACCGACAGCGACTGGTCGAGCAGGTTGAAGAACGGCTTTGGCCCCGGCGGCGGCATGTCGCCGATGGGCAGGAAATCGACCACGAGTCCGAGCCGCTGCTGCGCGATGCGCCGGATCTGCGTGCGGTCCTTGTCCTGCGGATAGGTCTTGTAGACGTCGATCAGCCCCGCGACGTCGGCCACCACGGCCGCCGAGAGGCGCCGTGTCACCGTGTTCCAGTGCCGCTCCATGAACACGAACGCCACCACCGACTGCAGCACCACCATCGGCACGATCATGATCAAAAGTGCGCGGGCATAGAGCCCGGTCGGCATCCAGCCCTTGAACGCATTGCCGAGCTTGCCGTTTACCGCCGAGACGCGGCCGGCCGCGGTGCGGATCAGGGTGAGGCCGGTGTCGAGCGTGCTCATGGGAGGCGATCGCGATACTCTAGGGCGAGGCGACCAGGCGGTAGCCGATGCCGCGCACCGCCTGCAGAAACAGCGGATTGGCGGGATCGCGCTCGATCTTGCGGCGCAGCCGGTTGATCTGCACGTCGACCGCGCGCTCGTTCACGCTGCCATTGCCGGTCAGCGCGCCGCGCGGCACGGTTTCGCCCGGCGCCACCGCGAGGATGCGCAGCATTTCGCGCTCGCGGTCGGTGAGATGGATGACCTCATCGCCCTGGCGCAATTCGCCGCGGCCGAGGTGATAGACGTAGGGGCCGAACGCGACCTGCTCGATGGTCTCGACCGGCGCCGGCGGCGCGGCGCGCTTGAGGATATTGCCGATGCGCAGCGCAAGCTCACGTGGCTCGAATGGCTTGGCGACATAATCGTCGGCGCCGATCTGCAGGCCCTCGATCCGGCTCTGCGCCTCGTGCCGCGCGGTCAGCATCAGGATCGGCACACTGGAGGATTGGCGGATCGAGCGGGCGAGGTCGAAGCCGGTCTCGCCGGGCATCATCACGTCGAGGATCAAGAGATCGAAATGCAAGCCGGCCAGCTTGGCGCGGGCGTCGCTCGCGCTCATCGCGGTGGTGACGCGATAGCCCTCGCCGCAGAGGAAGCGCGAGAGCAGGTCGCGGATGCGGCGGTCGTCATCGACCAGCAAGATATGCGGCGCGTCGTCAGCCGGTTGTGGTGGCGTACGCGAAACTGTCGCAGCGATGGCCAAAGTCATTCCTTTGCGCTGGGCGTGCTGAAGATGGTCTCCAGCACCTTGTCGGGGTCGTCGTGGTCGATCATGGCGCGCAGGAAGCGACGGACGGTGTCGGCGTTGGCCGGCCCGATCTCCTCCAGCGCGCGATCGATGCGCTTGGTCTGCAGCGTCGCGAGCCTGTTGACCAGCGCCTCGCCCTTGGGCGTGGCATAGAGCAGGCGTTGGCGGCGGTCGTTATTGCCGGTCTTTTGCACGATATAGCCTTCGTCGAGCAACTGCTTCAGCACCCGCCCGAGCGACTGCTTGGTGATGCGCAGCACGTCGAGCAGGTCGGCGACCTTCAGGCCCGGATAGCGGTAGACGAAATGCATTACCCGGTGATGCGCCCGGCCAAAGCCGAAGGCCTCGAGCTCGTGGTCGGCGTCGCCCACGAAATCGCGGTAGGCGAAAAACAGCAACTCGATGATATCCCAGCGCAATGTGCCCTCGCGGGCGGCAGAGGCACCGCTGTCGGCTGGCCTCGAATCGGAGGTCGGGTGGGGACTCGAGAAATTTATGTCAGCCATATTGACGTATCTTGGGTTCAATGTTACAAAACAAACAATCGCGGCGAAATTTTAGATCGTTTCATCCCGCGATGATGTTTTCCACGGCCGGAGAGAGCCAAGCCAATCGGCACCAGCCACCATTTGATCTACCGCAAGATTGTCGAGCGGCATGTCGGCAACCATACTGGACTTCCTCATTCCGCAAAAGCATGTCCTCTGGGACATACCGGGTGGTCTGAGGGGGCCCGGGCGTCATAAGCCAATTTCCTGCCGCGTGACCCGCCGGCGGGGTGCCAATCCGGGAGAAGGCCCATGGGAGTTGCGTTGGATAAATCTGCCCAAAATCGGGCCAACAAGCCCGCAGAAGTCAGGCCGGCGCCAGAGATCGCGCCGGTTCCGACAGCGGGAAGCAAGGCAATGAGTTTGAAATTCGAAATCCAGCCGGCGGCTAGCCCGACGCCCGAGAAGGAGCGCGCGGCCAAGCTCGTGGACCCGGGCTTCGGCCGGATTTTCACCGATCACATGTCGATCGTCCGCTACAACCAGGCGAAGGGCTGGCATGGCGCGCGCGTCGAATCGCGTGCGAATTTCCCGCTCGATCCGGCGCTCGCCGTTCTGCATTACGCGCAGGGAATTTTCGAAGGCCTCAAGGCCTACAAGCGCGACGACGGCGGCGTGAATCTGTTCCGCCCCGACGCCAATGC
>Ga0210403_10003266_pt1 | contig 14344 bp, 10 predicted proteins | sample IncBWC19MmetaG_FD_150863 | JGI IMG/M metagenome (GOLD analysis project Ga0210403, IMG submission 150863) | Forest soil microbial communities from Barre Woods Harvard Forest LTER site, Petersham, Massachusetts, United States - Inc-BW-C-19-M | ecosystem: Environmental > Terrestrial > Soil >... | reverse complement strand
GGCGCTCACCGGTTCGATCATGTGCGTTGGGGTTGCAACGGCCAACAGCATTCTGGTGGTGAGCTTTGCGAAGGAGCAGTTGGCCGAAGGAAAAGATGCGATTGCAGCCGCTCTGAATTCCGGGTTCACGCGTTTTCGCCCAGTGCTGATGACGGCTCTCGCGATGATCATCGGTATGGTTCCGATGGCGATAGGATTAGGCGAAGGCGGCGAACAGAATGCTCCCCTTGGCCGGGCGGTCATCGGCGGTCTATTATTTGCGACCGTAGCAACCCTGTTTTTCGTGCCGGTTTTCTTTAGCGTCCTGCACGGGCGCAGAGAGCGGTTAGCTGGTGGTGAAGCAAAACATTGATCTGATTTTATATTGATTTAGTTATAGAGTTTACGGAGCATCTTCATGAAGGTTGATTCGCAAAACGAAGTTGCGAGGCCAGTGCAAGCGGAGAAGCCGGCGATGGTGCAGCAACAAAAACTAGTGGACCAACGCCAGGGTAAGTCCTCACGCCGCTGGTGGATTGTCGTGCTTGCGTTTGTGATCGTAGTGGCTGTTGTCATTTCTGGAATCTTGCCTCGAATCCATGCCCGTGCGGCTCTCGACAAAGAAACCGCCGAGATGGCAATTCCAACCGTTTCCGTGATTCGACCCAAGCGCGGCGCCCCGGCGCAAGAGGTGGTTCTGCCCGCAAACGTGCAGGCTTACATTGATGCTCCCATATATGCGCGGACAAATGGATATCTGAAACGCTGGTACGCGGACATCGGAGCACGTGTCAAGGCTGGACAATTGTTAGCGGATATTGAAACTCCGGAAGTGGACCAGCAACTGCGGCAGGCGCGAGCCGATTTAGCTACCGCGCAAGCCAACCTGGCTCTTTCGCAGATTACAAATACCCGTTATGCGGACTTACTGAAAACCGATTCCGTTTCCAAACAGGAAGCGGATAATGCCGCCGGAGACTTTGCAGCCAAGCAAGCCACAGTCCAGTCTTCGCAAGCCAACGTGAGACGCCTGGAAGAACTGCAAGCTTTCGAGAAGATCTACGCTCCCTTCGATGGCGTGATTACGGCACGAAACACTGATATTGGAGCATTGATTGATTCGGGAAGCAGCGGAGGAACGAGGACCGAACTTTTTCACATCGTCCAGCCGGATAAGTTGCGGGTCTACGTCAGCGTGCCACAAGTCTATTCGCAAGCGGCGAAGCCCGGACTGACTGCTGATCTGGTGCTCGCGGAATTTCCGGGCAGGATCTTCCACGGAACGCTGGTCCGAACGGCTGAAGCCATCGACCAGTCCACGCGCACTTTGCTGGTGGAAATTCGCGTCGACAATCCCACCGGCACGCTGTTCAGCGGGGCTTATGCCGAAGTGCATTTGAAGCTGCCCACCGCGACCTCAGCCTTCATTCTTCCGGTGAACGCGTTGCTGTTCCGATCGGAAGGACTTCGCGTCGCCGCGGTAACTGACGGCAAGCACGCTGAACTTCGACCGATAACATTGGGCCATGATTTTGGTTCTGAGGTCGAAGTGGTCGCTGGCCTTACCGGGGATGAATCGATTGTCGTCAATCCGCCGGATTCGCTCGTTTCGGGAGAAGAAGTCCGCATAGCACAGCCGGCGGCGGGAGGCTCTCAACAGTGATTAGTTTGCAGCAAACGCGCACTGGCTTTAGAAAGTTGATGCCTAAGTTTTTCGGTAGGGCACTCTTTGCCGGTCTGATGCTTTTGTGCGGTTGCGCTGTGGGTCCTCGTTATTCGCGGCCTTCCGCGCCGGTCCCCACCGATTACAAAGAAACGCCGCAGAACTGGAAACTCGCGCAGCCTGCGGATCAGACGCTGCGAGGAAAATGGTGGGAGATCTATCAGGATCCCCAGCTCAACGCGCTCGAAGAGAAAATCAATATTTCCAATCAGAGCCTGAAGGCGGCGCAGGCGCAGTTTGAGCAAGCGCGTGCGACGGTTCGCTACAACCGGGCGGATTATTATCCAACTGTTACGGCGGGAGTCTCAGCTGAGCGGGAACGCCTTTCGCAGAATCGTCCACTGGCGGCCCTTTCAACGGTTACAACCACGAATGACCTCGTCATTCCTGTGGACATGTCTTATGAGCCGGACGTGTGGGGCAGGGTGCGGAAGACAGTGGAAGAAGCTCGCGCGAACGCTCAAGCTTCCCTTGCGGACGTTGAGTCGGTAAGTCTGAGCGTGCACGCTGATTTGGCAGTTGATTACTTTTCAGCGCGGGAGTTGGACGCCGAAGCGAAGTTGCTGGATGACACCGTCACCAGTTACACGAAGCAATTGGAACTGACGGAAAATCGCTATAAGGGAGGGGTTGCGTCGCAGGTGGACGTGGCGCAGGCGCAGACCCAACTGGAAACGGCACGCGCGCAGGCCATTGATGTGAGAGAGCAGCGGACCCAGTTTGAACATGCAATTGCGGTTCTGATCGGTGTACCTGCTTCGACTTTCAGCTTGCCGGTTGTTCCGCTGAACGCAACCCCGCCAGTGATCCCGCCGGGGTTGCCCTCTGAGTTGCTAGAGCGACGGCCTGATATCGCCGCCAACGAACGCCTGATGGCCTCGGCGAACGCGCAAATCGGAGTGGCGAAGGCGGCGTATTTCCCCATGTTCAACCTGTTTCCCAGCGCCGGGTTCGAGAGCACCACGATCGTGAATTGGCTTTCCAGTCCGAGCGCGTTCGCCCTGGTGGGAGCTTCGGCGGTAGTGACTGCGTTCGACGCGGGAAGGCGTCGGGCGGCCAGCGACCAGGCTCGCGCCGGTTACGATCAAACCGTGGCCAATTATCGTCAAGACGTGCTCACCGCCTACGAGGAGGTGGAAGACAACCTTGCGGCCTTGAGACTGCTCGAAGATGAATCCAATACTCAAGCCGCGGCCGTGGCGGCGGCGGAACACTCTCTGGCTCTGTCGAACAATCGTTACCGAGGTGGTGTGACCAGTTATCTCGAGGTCATCACGGCGCAATTTACAGCGCTTGGCGACGAACGGACGGCGGTGCAGCTTTCAGGTCGTCGCATGGTGGACAGCGTGTTGCTGATCAAGGCTCTGGGCGGCGGCTGGGATGCGGCAAGTTTGTCGACGGTGAAGATGGAATCACGCACGCCGATTCCACCCGGCCAATAATGATCCGCTGACCCTGAAGCTTCACACTCTGGGTTTCTTCGACTGAGCTGTCTTTTTCTTCTTCATGCTACGGCGTCGGAGCGCCTTCGCACGCCTCATGAGCTCTTCCGCCGAGTACATACTTCCGCGGCAGTTGTGCGCGCCGCAGGAGCATGGCGACGGGTCATCCAGATCGCCGTCGTACAAGTTGTAGTCGTAAGTTAGTTCCTCACCAGCCGCGATATTCCGGGCGGCAATAATCCACACGCGGCCTTTGATTTCGTCGGCCTCACAATTGGGGTCGCACGAGTGATTGATGAACGCAGCCACACCCTCGCCATCAATCACGTGTTTACCATCCGTGAGCCCAAACAAATAGGTCCGGGGATGGTCGTCGTAAAGTGCGTCGGCCTCTTTGATCGTAATGCGCGGCCCGGTGTACTCGACGACGTGGGTGCCCTTCTTGATCGCAGCCGTAGTGTGGCAACCGTCAGAATCAATCTTGGACTGTCCGATGACCAGGTGCTCCGGGCCAGTGTGTTTTCGTCGGGCGTCACGGTCGAACTTGCGCGGCGTCGCTTGAGGCATGTTGTCGTGGTGTAAAGCGGGTTAGAAACAGAATAGCGTCTAAAGCAAAACCGTTGCAAGCAGTGAGGAGGAAAGTACGGGGATGAGAATTCACACGTTATTCATCTTGCGGTCACTTTAGCGTAACAAAGTACGGCCTACACTACGTCACCGAACAGGAGAGGCCGAAAGTATTCGTGGGGAGGTCTGCCTTTCGCGTCGCACGAAATCAATTTATAGAGCGGGTTGCGGCGGAGTTGCGGAGTGTCCTTGCGACTTTCCATTGCGGCAGCTTATCGCTGTTCCTCTTTGCGTATCTTTCGGAAAGATCCGTGCGCATAACCGCGCGCCTGGAGGTTTAGTAGGGATGGATTCATGAAGCAGATGATTTTCGTCGTGGAAGATGAGACCGAGGTTTGCGAACTGGCGCAGCAGTGCCTCGAGGCCGCTGGCTATGTCGTGCGTACATTCTCGACTGCCAACGTGATGCATGAAGTAGAGGAAAAGCGCCCTTCCCTGGTGCTGCTCACCATGATGATGCCAGACGGCAACGGACTCGACTTGTGCCGCAGTATCCGCGAGAATCACGCTTTGGCAAGAACTCCAATAGTTTTTCTCATTCCCGAGGCTGCCGAGGAACACCGCGCGTTTGCGTTGGAGTCCGGCGGCGATGACTGCATCGTGAAGCCCTTTAGCCCCCGCGAATTGGTGGCCCGGGTCCAAGCCGTTCTTCGTCGCTTCGCGCCCGGAACCGAGCGATCCAGAACGCAATCGGCCGACCTGGTCATCGATAGCTTAGCCATGAAACTTTCGGTCCGCGGAAGTGAAGTGCCAACCACAAGTTTGGAGTTTCGCCTGATCGAATACCTGGCACGCCATCGGGGTCAAGTTTTCACCCGGGATCTCCTTCTCGATGCGGTGTGGGGGGACATGCAGTTTGTGACGCCACGGAGCGTTGACGCCTGCATTCGCCGAATCCGGGAGAAGATCGAGCCGGACCGAACCAGTCCGACTTACCTCAAGACCATTCGCGGAGTTGGTTATCGCCTGGACGCTGTCGCCGCCTGGGAGCTCACGCCCAACGACGGGTGTACCTGTCTTGCGTGTACTACGTCGCTCGGGCCCTCGAGGCTCATCCATCAGAGCGAACGCCGGAGAAGAACCGCTTCGTAGGAGAACCAAAGCGGTGGCACGGCCGTGGGAACCGGGGTTCGGTAGCCCAGCGGAACCAACCTCGCGCACTATGGTCGCGATTTGTTAGCCAGACAGCGTTCTACTTCCGGGGCCGTGTGACCCAATTGTGCGCTAAGGCAGCAATCATGCCAGAAAACACAGATCCTGCAACTCGGTTTCGTGGCGCGACGTACGATGGCCACGCCGAGGAAAGTATAGAACGCACCTAAGAAGCCCAGAGCTAAAAGGGGGAATGTCATGCTGGCTCCTCCATCACCCCTGCATGATTGTCCCAGCTGCCTTTGCCGTCTGTGATTTCCGTCACTGCCCACCGTGTCATCTGTCACGCGCGCAACGCTGTGAACGAAGACGACGATAGCGGCCAGACCCAGTCATCCGGCCAGCGATTCGATTGCCCGCACCTCGTCCACCGAGAGCGTTAACTCGGCACTGGCCAGATCCTGCTTCATGTGCTCCGCGTTGGAGGTGCCGGTCAACGGGAGCATTCCGACAGCACGCGCGAAACTGAACACAACCTGGGCCAGAGTTGCGTTAGCGCGTTTGGCGATGGCGCTGATCAGAGGGTGGCGAAACACTTCTGCATTCGCGGTGAGCACCGAAAAACCCTGATAAATGATCTTTCGATCCCTGCAGAACAGCCGCACATCACGATCCCAACCGAAGCGGGCGTAACAGCGGTTCTGCACAAATGTTGGGACTTCGGGGTGTGCAGCCGCCATTTGCTCCAAATGCCGCTGGGAAACATTGCTCACGCCGAGAAGACGTGTCCGGCCGGCATCGCGCTCCTTCCGCATCGCCTCCCATACCTCGCTATCATCATCGGTCCAACCGTAGCCGGAAGCGGGCCCGTGGAGTACGTAGCTGTCGACGTGGTCGGTTCCGAGATGTTCGAGCGAACTGGCCATCGACTGCGCAACCTGAACCGAAAGGCTCGATGTGGGATCATAAGGCAGGCGATGGTCCTGACCCGGTTGATAAGTGAATTTAGTTTGCAGAAAAAGATCCGCGCGCGTCACCACTCCCGCGCGGTAAGCTGAGGCCAACCCCTGACCTACGCCAGCTTCGAAGTAATGTCGTCTCTGGTTGGCCGTGTCGATTCCCCGAAAACCCATGCGCACCGCGAGCTCGGTGAGCGTCGGAGTGCGATCTTCCTTCCACGCGGTGCCGTAGAGGAAATCAGGAAGGGCTGAAGGCTGATTGGCTGGCATCGCGTTTTATTGTGCCACGATCCGATGCAACTAATCTGAGGAATCGAGGAGTTCTCGAACTCTAATCGCTTGCATCGCGATTCTATTTGAAACTGACCGCCTCCTTGAGGGGCAGGCTCTGCGAGGAATCACCGACTAAGAATTCATAGTCGCCAGGGATCAGCTGCCAGGTGTTTTGGTCGACGTTGAAGACGGAAAGATACTGCTGATCGACCTCCACGGTTACTTCCCTGCTCTCTCCCGGATTCAATTTGACTTTGCTCCAGCCTACCAAGCGCTTCGGCGGTTCCCCTGCTGCGGCTGGCAGGGCTGCGTAAACCTGTGCGATCTCCGCCCCAGCCCGATTGCCGGTATTCGTCACTGTGAAATTCACGCGAATGTTCTTACCCGAGGTCACGTTCAAATTGGAATAGGCATAAGTTGTGTAGGAAAGGCCGAAGCCGAACGGAAAGAGCACTTGTTTGTGTTCGGCCTCATACCACTTGTATCCAACCTTCAACCCCTCGTCATAAGTGATTTGGAATGCGGGCAAACCCGCGGCAATTTTCTTCCACGCATCGGGATCGCCGTCCTTCGTGGTCGATGCCTCGGGAGGCTTCACGATGCTGGTGTGCGGCAAGTCCGCATCGCTTTTCGGAAACGTGATCGGTAGTTTCGCGCTCGGGTTGACATCGCCAAACAGCACATTGGCTACGGCCCGCGCCCCCGAACTGCCGGCGTACCAGGCTTCAAGAATCCCGCTGACCTGATCGGCCCACGGCATGGTTGCGGGACCTCCGGTTTCGAGCACCACGATGGTGTGCGGATTCGCCGCGGCGACTCTTTCGATTAAGTCATTTTGATTACCGGAAAGTGAAAGGCTGTCGAGGTCCATCCCTTCGCTTTCCCACTGATAAGCGAACATGATGGCAACATCGGCAGTTTTCGCCAACGCCGCGGCTGAAGAGACATCCGTACCCGGATCGTATTGAACATTGGCTCCTGGTGCCTTGGCTCGGATTGCCCTCAACGGCGAAGTAGGAAACCAGATCTGAGCTTGCCATGTTGTCCCGCCTTTACCCGGCGGCATAATCGCGTTTCCACCCGGAGGGTCGACCTGTGCCGAGCCTCCGCCCGAGATCATGCCGACGTCTGCGTGAGCCCCGATCACCGCAATGGTATGAAGCTTGGCAGCATCGATAGGAAGCAGCGCAGACTCGTTCTTCAGCAGCACGATACTCTGTTCCTCAATTTTCTGAGCAATCTCAAAACCGCCCGCCACATCCACGACGCCTTTTTTCGGAGGGTCGTCTACGACGCCGCAGGCAAACATTGACCTGAGAATGCGTCGCACGTGATCATCCAATTCCGCCATGGGGACTTGGCCCGCTTCTACGGCTTTCTTCATCGCGTCGCCATAGAAGTACTCGCCAGGTTCCTCATGGTCGAGTCCCGCAGCGGACGCTTTGACCGTACTGTGCGTTCCTTGCCAATCGGACGAGACGAAGCCTTTGAAGTTCCAATCTTTTTTCAAAACATCCGTCAAAAGGTATTTGTTTTCGCAGGAGTATTGGCCATTCACACGGTTGTAGGCGCACATCACAGCGGCCGCGTTTGATTCGCGCAATCCAATCTCGAAGGCGAGCAGATCTGTTTCCATCATCGAGCGCTTGTCAATGTTCACGTTGACCGCGTTCCGGCCGCTCTCCTGATCGTTCACCGCATAATGCTTGATGTCGCCGATGACGTGCTGCGCTTGCAGGCCTTTCATTACATGCCCAACCATTTCGCCGGCAAGGATTGGGTCCTCACCGAGATATTCGAAGGTGCGGCCATTGCGCGGCTCGCGGGTCAGATTCACGCCTCCACCCAGCGTCATGTTGAAGCCTTGCGCCCTTAGCTCGCGACCGATCAAAGCTCCGTATTCGTAGGCCGCATCCAGATCCCAACTCGCCGCGCTGGCGAGATTGCTGGGCAGAGCAGTCGAGTAACGGCCGTTCTCACCACTGCTCCGTATACCGTATGCTGCGTCAGACATTTGGACATCGGGGATGCCCAAGCGTGGAACGCCCACCACATACCCGGCGCCGCCATTCGACCGTACGGCGAGCGGGCTCATGGGACTCAGGCCAACCATGCCAGTCCCATGAAGGAGGGATATCTTTTCATCCAGCGTCACTTGCTTCAATACCAGGGACGCCCGCTCATCGGGTGAAAGGCTCGCATTCATCCACGGCTGTGATTGTGAACTGTCCCCGGAAGTGGACTGCGCAGATGCCGGCGGTAGCAAGGCGAACACCGTTAAAACGATTCCGAGCGCTAGATGAGTCACGCAGCGCGTGCGAACGCGCAAATCCATGGGTTGCCTTTCCTGAGATCGATGTGGAATGGGGACAGACATGCGAACTGTGTCTAACTCTTATACCTTGATCGAAAGGAAAAACAAAAGCCCTTTGCGACTCTACCAGTGGAGATGCCGACTGGAAACGCCTTAACGGTAGCGAGATGGTCGTCAGAGAGTCTAGTGGTTTGCGTAGTTGTTTGCGTAGCCGTTTCTGTGACATCCTCTTGTTCTTGGTTTTTCGGACGCCAATCGGCGTATCGCTGGTCGAAATCGATCCGGGCTGCAGGGTTAGGGTGTTGGAGGACGGCGAATGTCACGGCGAGGGATGCGAAGAATTGTTGCGGTCATGCTTTTTCTGGCCGGGACGGTTGAGGTCTGCGGAGCGCAGGCGGGACCAACTGGCGCACCGGGGCAGCCGCTGCGGCTGACTCTCAAGCAGGCGGTGCAACTGGCCATGAAGCAGAACCCACAAGTGTTAGTCGCGCGATTGTTGACCATGGAGAGCGGCCAGCAAAGTGAGATTGCGCGGACAGGATTGTTGCCGCAAGCGAACTTGACCGCGGCCACTGCGCTCGAACAGTACAATTTTCAGTCGGTGGAGCGCGTGTCGAAACCGAGGGCTGCGGGGCCTTATCAGTGGATTGAGGCAGGCCCGACGTTTTCGCAGAGCGTTTTGAATCTGCCGCTGATCCGCAACTATCAGATCGGACGCGAAGGAGTGCGGGAGTCGCGCGCGCAGGAGCGGGCCACGCGCGAGGATATTACGGCCTCGGTAGTCCTGCAATACCATCTGGTGTTGCGGGCGATTGCGATTCGGGACGCGGCGAAGGCACGGGTGGCTTTGGCCGAGCGGCTTTCAAATCTGGCCATCAATCAACAGAAGACTGGAGTGGGGTTATTGATCGATACGACTCGGGCGCAAGTGGAGTTGCAGAACGAACGCCAGACGCTGATCGATGCCGAGACTGAAGTCCACACCACCTTATATGTACTCGAAGAGTTGCTGGATCTGCCGCCCGACCGCGAAGTGGAGGCGGCGGACGCCCTGGCGTTCTATGAATTGCCGACGTATGACACGACCGCGACGATTGCGAAGGCGCTCGCCACGCGTCCAGAGATGCGATCGATCGAGTCACAGCAGAATATTGCCGACCTGTCGCGCAAGTCGGCGAGCGAGCAACGGCTTCCGCAAGTGGAATTTTTGGGACACTGGTTGTACCAGGGAGAACACTTCAGCGACGCGATTCCTGCCTACAGTTACCTGCTGGGTCTGGAGATTCCGCTGTTCACCGGAGGTAGAATCCGAGCAGAGGTAGCGGAAGCGGATTTGGTACGGAAGGAAGTTGCGGAGAGGAAACAGGCCCTCGAAGCGCGAATCGTGCGGGAAGTAAAGTCGGCGATTGAAGAACTGGAGTCGTCTCGGAGTGCGGTAGAGGTTGCAAACCTGGGACTGCAACTGGCCAACGAGGAAGTGGCTCAGGCGCAGCGCCGATTCGCAGCCGGCATCACCACCAATGTCGAGGTCGTGCAAGCACAGGACGCGCTGGCCCGGGCCAACTCAAATCAGATTGAAGCGCTTTACCGCTTCAACCAATCGCGGGCGAACCTGGCGCGCGCCATTGGAGAAGTAGAGAACACGTACGCGAACTAACGATAGCGAGAATGCATGACTGCTCCTTCCATACCCGCACCTCCGCCGCCGGATCCAGCGGCGCAACCCGCGACTGCGGCGAGCACCGTCTCCTTGCAGGACCGCATCCGTCAATTGCCTCGGTGGACCAAGTATCTAGCCGCCGCAGTGGCGGTCATCCTGCTGATCGGTCTGTACATCTGGCTGGGTTGGGTCACGACGGATGATGCGGAGGTGGATTCGCATATCACAGCAGTTGCGTCGCAAGTATCAGGCTACGTCGTGCAGCTGATGATTAACGATAACGTGGAGGTGAAAGAGGGCGACTTGCTGGTGCAGGTTGATCCGCGTGAGTACCGCGCTGAGGTGGACCAGGCGAAGGCCGCGTTGGAACTAGCCCACGCCGAAGCGCAGTCGGCGAAGTTGCAGGTTGGGTTGACGCGGGGCACAACAACCCATAGCACGGGTGGCGCACAGGCCCAACAGGAATCGGATGCGGCGGACTACACCAGCGCCCAGGGCCAGTTGGAACGGTCGGCCACGGCGAATCTTATGCAGGCGAAGGCCGACATGGCAGCGAAGCAGGCAACCAACGAACGGGCGCAAGCGGATCTGGAGCGCTACCGTCCTCTGCTGACAACCGGCGACGTGTCGAAGTTTCAGTTCGACGCGGTAGAGGCGGCGGCGCGAGTCGCCAAAAGCGAATTGGAGGCAGCACAAGAACAACTCGCGGCGGCCCAGCAAACGGTGGAGATCGCGCGAGCGAACGCCAACTCGTCGAAGGCGCGACTGGCGCGCTCGCAGTCGCTTCTGCTCGAAACCAAGGCGCGGGAGCAGCAGATCCCGATCAGTGAAGCAGCATACAAATCGGCCTTGGCGAACGTGGATCGAGCCAAAGCAACGCTGGAGCAGGCGGAACTAAACCTCGCATATGCTTCCATCAAGGCGCCGATCAGCGGACAAGTCACCCAGAAGACAGTAAACCTGGGGCAGTACGTCACGCCAGGACAGCTGCTGTTCACCATCGTTCCTTTGCACGAGGTGTACATAACGGCAAACTTCAAAGAGACTCAGCTCGCCAAGGTGAGGCCCGGACAGCGGGCAAAAATCCACGTAGATACGTACAACCGGAGTTTCGAGGGCATCGTTGACTCAATCGCGGCCGCGTCGGGATCGCGGCAGGCGCTGCTGCCGCCGCAGAATGCGACAGGAAACTTTATCAAAGTCGTGCAGCGCATCCCGGTGAAGATCCTGGTGAAGCAGAGCAGCGATTCCCGATATGTGCTGCGTCCGGGGATGAACGTGGAAGCTACGATTTATACGCGCTGACGCGCACGAGAACCCATGAGCTACTTTGGCAGCAGTCTTTCCGGCGAGTCAGAGGAGTGGGAGCGAGAATATGGCAGCCGCCTCAGCGCATCGCTGGCGGAACTGTCGCAACCGCGAAGGCTGGCGATCCTGCTCAGCGTGGCGCTCGTCACCGCGATTGAAATCTCCAACCGAATCTCGATCAACGTGCTGCTTCCCGACATGCAGGGAAACGTAGCCGCCAGCACAGACGAGATCAGCTGGGTCATCATTCTTTATAACCTCGGGTTCCTGTGCTCGCTGGCGCTGAGCTCGTGGATGACATTTGTGCTTGGGGCCCGGCGGCAGTTGTTATACAGCATCTTGTTTTACTCGGTGGGAGGAGTGGGCTGCGCGCTGAGCGCCCACAGCCTGAGATTGCTCTTGATTTCCCGCGTCATCATGGGGTTCGGGGGCGGCGCCTTCCTGGTGCGGGTCGTGGTTCTGTCCCGGTTGATGTTTCCGGCCAACGCCCGAGTGTTCGCGGTGACATACTTGTACCTGGTGCTGGCCGCGTTTGAAACGACCTATCCCATTGCAATGGGTTGGATCACCGACACGCTCCACTGGAATTATGCATTTCTGCTGGACTTTCCTTTTCTAACTTTGGGAGCCATCCTTATCTGGAAACTGGTGCCTCCGGGATATCTTTACATGCGCCGCACCGGAGGGTATGTGGACAAGTGGGGCGCCGTACTCCTGGTCGTGTCGCTGATAGCGTTGCAAGTGGGAACGAGCCGCGGGGAGCGAGACATGTGGCTGGAGTCGCCCCTGATTGCGGGAGCACTGGTCATCGCGGCCGTGTGCTTCGCGGGATTCTTGTGGTTGGATAGCCGCGCCGACAATCCGTCTCCGATCCTGCACCTGCGCACCGTCTGGCGGGAAGCGGAGTTGCGCACGTCCCTGTTCCTGGTAATGGCAGTAGGCGCGATTCTAGGGTGCGGATTGTTCGTGCTGCCGCAGTATCTGCGCTACGTGCAGGACTACAGTGCGACTCAGACCGGAGAATTCATTTCGATGTATACCACCGGACTGAGCACTGGGCTGGTGCTTACCTTGCGGATGATCCAGCCGCGACTTGGCGGACCTCGCACGGCCGCGCTCGGTTTGGTGCTGCTGATCGGAACCTTCACAACCTTTCTTTATATATGGACGCCGACCACTCCAGGGAATCTGCTCGCGCCGGCGATCTTCCTGCAGGGATTTGCGCTGGCCCCGATTCTGATTGCGGCGTCGAATATTGCGACCGGACAAGCGGCCCTCCCGGATATCAACGACGTGTCGACCACATACTTCTTTGTGCGACAACTGGGGAACACCTTCGGGGTTACGGCAGCGACGGTTATCTTTGATCACCGCATGACCCTGCACTCGTCCAGGCTGCTCGACGTAGCAAACCGGCTCGACCCGACGGTGCAATCCACTTTGTCGTCATACAGCGGGTTAATCGCGCGCAATGGCGGGGCGGGAAGCAATCCCGCGCTAGGTGCGTTGCAACTCTTCCAGGAGAACATAATTACGCAGAGCCGCCTGCTTTCCTACATTGATATCTATCTGGGTCTAGCAGTGCTGAGCGGCGTTGCAGTAGTGCTGCTGGCCACGGCGCGGCTCAGGCCGAGCACGGACCTGATGCACTGGCATCTTTGGTAAACAATCCCAACCTGCGTCCAAGTCACAACGGTATGCTGCTGGCGTTTGCCGCGACTGCCAAGCCAGATCTCAGATCGTGTTCTCGTTCCGGAAGAGAGGCATAGTCAACGAGTACGAATGCCAATCCCCAGAACACAACGCACAGGTAATATCCCATTGCGAAAAGCCAATCCTCGAAACCGGCGTTGACTAAACCGGCGATGACCACTCCGACGATAGGTATTAATGGCGAGAACGTGGTGCCAGACTTTCGTATCTGTTTCAGCGATTTGCCTACATTCACAATAACCATCAAGATCAGGGCTGCGAAAGGACAGACCCCCAGAAGGCCAACCCATTCCAAAATAGCCAAATAACTGTTCCCGTGTTCGCGAGTATCTCGGCTGGCGGACTCAAAATAACCGCCGCTCTCACTCACGCCACTCTCGGTTGCGCTCGTGCCGAAGCCAGTACCAAACCAGGGATGCTCGTGCACCGAGGAGACTGTTTCTTCCCAAGCGGATCTACGGGAGCCGAGCAACCCACTCTCGGGATGTCCCTTGTAAATGAATGCCGATGTGAGCGATTGCGGTTGATCGGTGGTAGCAGGAGAAGCTACAAATACCACAAGCACCGCGGCCAGCAACCCCGTGCAGGCCAGCAATCCCAGAGCTTGATAACGACGCAGGGCTATACAGACCACTGCACACGAGATTGTTGCACCCAGTATTCCTGCGCGTGCGTGACTGGTGGCCAGCAGCAAAACAGATAACACAAGCACGACGACCAGCCGTTTTTGTGCCGATGTTCCCTCGGTCGCGAAGACTCCCCACAACATCATGGGAACGACGAGTACGCCCATTACAGCACCCAGGGAGTTCGGATTTCCGAAGAGGCCGTAGTGCAATGCGAAATAGCAGACCGCCGCCAGATAAGTAAGGATCTCGCAAAACAATAGCAATCCTGAAAAGAACTGCCGCTCCCTCCGCAGCACCGCGGCGCGCATGCCGGAGGCTGCATAGAAAAACAAAAGCGAGAAACTAAATACCTTGAACAAGGCGTCTCGCTCGTATAAGGATGCTGAGCATGAAGCCACCGCCGCGATGAGGCAAAAGAATGCAACTAAGTGAAATCCCCCGAGACGGTAGCGGTGATCTCGGAGAAAATGCGCAACGCCCGCTAATGTGCCTGCCCCAAGCACGAACCATCGTCCAGCAGACCAGAATCCCGGCGGGGGCGCGCCAGCGCCGGCGAAAAAGAAAACCAGAATCAGCAACAGGAAGAATCTCTCCTCATAGTTCCAAATGGCAGCTAACACGATCT
>Ga0210403_10003263_pt1 | contig 14350 bp, 8 predicted proteins | sample IncBWC19MmetaG_FD_150863 | JGI IMG/M metagenome (GOLD analysis project Ga0210403, IMG submission 150863) | Forest soil microbial communities from Barre Woods Harvard Forest LTER site, Petersham, Massachusetts, United States - Inc-BW-C-19-M | ecosystem: Environmental > Terrestrial > Soil >... | reverse complement strand
GAGGAGCGGCTCTTCAAATTTCCGGATGTATTCACTGCCCATGCGGAATTTGGAGAGTTGGAAGCGAAGCAGTTGGAAGATGTGGGTGACGCGAGGAAGAACGGTCACGGGAAGAATGTGGATATCGTTGCGGTTGACCACAGCGGCGAGGAGGCGGTCGCCGGCGGAGAAATATTCGATGAGGGTGGCATCGGGAGGAAGAGCGGATTGCAGTTGCTCGACGGAAAGGCCTGAGGGAGCTTCGAGCGTGGTGTTTTCTCTTTCGCGCGCCGGCAGTTCGCGCAGAGTGCGCAAGAGCTCTTTTTCGTGGCTTTGCGCTTTTTTCTGGAGGGTATCGAGGCGCTCGCCGGATTTTTCCTCGGGGCGAAGCTGTTCCAGTTCAATGCGGTGGTAATACCAGTTTAGTTCTTCGCGCAGGTCCCGGATGCGGCGAACCAGATCGCTCTGGCCGGATTCGCCGAGCGGGAGGCTCTGGCCGCTTTGAAAAATCATTTCGATCATGCTGCGGGACTTGGCGGCTTCCATCCAGGCGAGCGCTTCCGCGGGAGTGGCGTCGGAGCCATCGCCGGAGATAAAGAGATCCAGCAGGGCTTCGTAAACCTGCATCCGGTTTTTGAGGAACGAAATTCTCAGCTCTTCGCCCTGCAGGCGGCTGCGCATGGTTTCGAGCGACGCCTTGGCTTCTAGATAAGCGCGAAGAGCGGCGGGGCGGTCGTTGCGGGCCTGCGCGAGGTGCCCCTGAAGCAGGTGAGCCTGATATGCGAGGACCGGCGTTTGCAGTTGCGCCAGGCGTGCGCGCGACAGGTCGGTTTCTTTTTGCGCTTCGGCGGGATCACTGACTTGCAAAGCGATTCGTGCGAGCAGGAGATGCGCGAGAACTGCCTTGCTGGGAAGCACCGATTGATCGAAGAATGCGGCCGCCGCGACACAGAGGCGCCTTGCTTCAAAATAACGCCCTTCATGGAAGAGCAGCAGGCCTTGATAAAGATCGATAAGCCAAGGCCAAACGAGATTTTTCTCTCGGCCGAACATTTCGCGGGCTTTGGTGAAGCGCTCGAGCGCCTGAACGGTTTTGCCCTGCTGGGCGTAGGCGGTGGCTTCGTTGGCGAGAGTTTTCGCGGCTTCGTAGCCCATGCCGAGTTTTTCGAAGCGCAGGAAACCTTCGTGAGCCATTTCACGGGCTTCTTCGCTGAGGTTCAGTTCCAGATAAATATCGGAGAGGTCCAGATGGCAAAGCGCGAAGTGATAGGCGTCGCCGGTGGCTTCGCACGCGCGGCGGGCGGCGTAAAGGGCTTCGATGGCGTGGCTGTATTCGCCACGAAGATAGTAGAGATAGGCGATGTTGTAATCCGCCTGGGCCACAAGGAGCGGCATGTTGTATTCGTGACAAAAGGCGCGGGCGCGCTGATAGGTGGCGAGGGCGCGGGGAAAATCGTTGAGGCTGATGAGGCAGACGGCCATGTTGCTGAGGACGACGGCGATGCCTTCCGAATCTTTGTGCGGCATCAGTTCGCGGTACGCGTTTTCGTAGTGGGCGATGGATTCTTCAAAGCGATCCTGGCGGTGATAAATGTTGCCCACGTTGATTTCGAGTCGGGCCAGGCGCCAGCGATCGTCGAGGCGCGTGAAAATTTCGCGGGCGCGCTCGACGGCTTGAAAGGCCTGATCGTATTCGCCGACAAGGATCATGGGTTGAATGGAGCTGCTCAAGGTGCGGGCCATTTCCTTCCAAGCGCGCAAAGATTCGTAGATTTGGGTGGCGCGCTGGTGATGCTCGATAGCGGCGCGATGATTGCCGGTGGAATAGAGTGCGTTGGCCATGGCGCGCAGAGCCAGGGCATTGGCTTCCTTGCGGCGGAGTCGCTTGGCAATGAGGATGGCAGCTTCGGCGAGATGGAGCGCCTCATTGGTGCTGACGCGGACGCGTTGAACGACCAGTTGGGCTAGTTGTTCGACCGTGGATTGGCGAACCAGTTTTTTGTGTTTCGCGAGAAATTTTCGGCGGGCGGCGTCGGTGGAGAGTTCGCCGAGTTGCGCGATCACTTCTTCGCTTGAGACTTTGGCGCTGGTGGGGGGCATCAGGAAAAACCCAAATCCTCGAGCTGGCGCCGGAGCCGCTCGATGCATTTCTGGCGAGTGAAGCCGATGGAGCCGAGGGCGAGGCCGAGTTCGGCAGCCACTTCCGCGTAGGGACGTGACGGCGACTCGAAAAAGAGCATTTCCACCAGACTGCGGCATTGCGGTGTAAGTGTGGCCATGGCTTCGCGAAGCATTTGCTCTTCCTGGGTCTGCTGGACGAGGGTGTCCGCGATGGGCGGCGTTTCCGGTTCCGGCGTATCCTCTTCGCTATCGCGGCTGACGACGCGCTGGCTCAGCCGCTTCACACGGTAACACTCGTGATGGGCGACTTGCATGAGCCACTTGGGGAGCGCACGGGGTTCGCGCAATTCTGCCAAGCGCACGAGAAGCTCGACGCAGGTGGCCTGGAATACGTCGGCGGCTTCCTGCGGAGGGAGATTGTATTTGATGGGAATGGAGTAGATGAGCGCTTTGTATTTGTCGATGAGCTGCGACCAGGCGGATTCGTTGCCAGCGAGGCACTCTTTCACGAGGCGCGTGTCGTTCCATTTGGGTGCCGGCTTGGCTGCCGCTTTGCGTGGTGGCTTGCTGCGGGCCGGGGTCATCGAGGGGTGTTCTCCCCGCCATTTCTCAGGAAGAGTTGCTCTACGTTCCACAAGATGTACGGCTCAAGGACCGCGGGGTGGAAGTTGCCGACGGAATTTTTGGCACCGGCGAGAATATCAGGACTAGCCAGAAAAATCATGGGCTGGTATTCGGCGAGGATTTCCTGCGCGCGATCGTAGAGCTTTTTTCGCTGATCTAAAGTGCGCGCCGATAGTTGCGCTTCGATTAGGCGGTCGATTTCCGTTTCCCACGGAGTTGCCGGATGCGCCTGCGAGGGATTCCAGAGGTGCGTGCCGCCGCTAGAGAGCCAGACGTTGATGTCGGAGTTGGGATCGGCGTCGTAGCTGGCGACGCCCATGACGCAGGCGTCGTAGTCCTTGCTTTGCGTGACGCGGTCGAGGAGGGAGCGGAATTCGAGGGGAACGACTTGCACGCGCATACCGAGTTGCTTCAGGTCGTCCTGGAGAAGTGCGGCCATTTTTGAGCGATCGGCGTTGGAAGAACTGGTGAGAATGCTGAACTCAACCGGTTTGCCGTCGGAATCCTGAAGCGCGGATTCTCCGTTCGATCCGGTGGTCCAGGAAAAGCCAGCCTCTTTGAGAAGCGCGCGCGCGCGATCGAGGGAACGCGGCGGGCGCGGGAGGTTCGCGTCGCCCCAGCCCTTATTGCCCGGGGTTACCAGGCCCCAGATGGCGGCGCCGCGACCCTGGTAGACCAGGCGAACAATGGCTTCGCGATCGGCGGCGGCGGAAACGGCCTGGCGAAATTTTACTTCGCGGAACCATTTTTGTTTGCGTTGCATTTCTGGAGACGCTTTTTCGTCGAGGTCGTTCAAATTGAAAAAGAGAAAATTGTATTCGAGGCCGGGGCCCACGTCGGTGACCGTGAAGCCATTCTGTTGGCGCGAGAGCACGGAAAAGTTTTCGGCGCCCAATTGGCTGATCATGTCGGTTTCGCCGGACTGGAATTTCAAGACTTGCGCGTCGGCGTTGGGAACGAAAAGGAAGATTAATTCGGCAAGGTATGGCAGGCGATTGCCTTTGCCGTCCGATTTCCAATAGTAAGGGTTGCGTTCGAGGACCAGGCGCTGACCCCCGACATATTCCTTCAAACGGAACGGCCCGAGTCCGGCCCATTGATTTGCCGCGGTGCCCAGGGAACCGATCTGGCCGAGCTTGCCTTCCTGGAAAGGCTTCTCGAGAAGGTGGCGCGGAAGAATGGCGAGGCCGTCGAAGAGGCGTTCGCCGACTCCATACGGTTTGGACAATTGAAAGGCAACGGTTTGGGAATCGATTTTGCTGAGGGTAATTGGTTTGCCGCCGACAATCAGGAGATCGCGCTGCGGCGCGTGCGTGTTTTCGTCGAGATAGACGCGGAAGGAGAAGAGGATGTCGTCGGCGTCCATCGGCTGGCCGTCGGAAAATTTCAGGCCCTTGCGCAGGACAAGGGTGTAGGTGAGGCCGTCGGGAGAGACTTTCCAGGATTTGGCAAGCGCAGGTTCGGTGAGCTGCGTGGCGCGATTGATGTGGATGAGGTCGGCCTGCATGATGCCAATGACTTCGCGGGAGCGGGCATCGGCGGCGATCAGAGGGTTCAGGGTTTTCGGTTCTCCACGAAGCGAAATGACAAGTCGTCCTCCGGAGCGGCCGATTTCACCGGGAAGAGTGAGCAGTTCCTCATTCGAATTATTCTGCTGTGCATGAATCAGAGCCGGAAGAAAACCGAGCGCAGAAAAAGCCAGAAGCAACCGGGCAAGAATCCGGTGGCGCGCGAACTTAGCGGGGCGGTTTCTCACGCTAGGCTCCCAAGACTCCTCCTTTCTATCTTGTACGGGTCGGCTCGTTCCTGCAACACGCTCGCTAAGCCGAGATATCCAAGGAAGAACGGCACCATGGCGAGGGCAGGCAGGTACATCCACCAGTAAGAGACGAGGACGCTGTATTGCTGGAGATTGGAAAGCAAGTTTCCCCAACTGGGGACGGGTTCGGGCACGCCGAGGCCGAGGAACGAGAGCGTCATTTCGGCGAGAACGAATTGCGGAATCAGGATGGCGGCCTGGGTGAGCAGGACGCTGGAAGCTTCCGGGAGAATGTGGCAGCGGAGCAGGTAGAAGTTGGAAGCCCCGAAGCCGCGGGCGGCGCGGACGTAGTCTCGTTCCCTGACGCTGAGGACGATACCACGAACGAGGCGGGCGGGGCGAGCCCAGCCGACGCCGGCGAGAACTGCGACGATAAGGAAGAAGGCGTGGAGGGGATACACGGTCAGTGGGAGAAAGGCGCGGATGGCGAACAATAGATAGAGCCACGGGAGGGCAAGGAAAAGTTCAGCGAGGCGCATGAGGGCGTCGTCACGCCAGCCGCCGAAGTAGCCGGCGACGGCGCCGACGCACCAGCCGATGAGGAGAGTAAGGCCAGCGCCGAGGAGGCCGGCGAAAAGAGATGCCTGGCCGCCGAAAAGCAAGCGGGAGAGTTGGTCTCGACCGAAGGCGTCGGTTCCGAGCAAGTAGATTCGGTCGCTGCCAGCGCCGAAAAGATGGAATCGGCTCTGGAAGAGCCCCAGCGGGCGATAGCGGTCACCGGGTACGAAGAATTTCAGAGGAAGAGGTTGAGTTGTGTCTTCCATGTATTGGTCGAAGCTGCCAGGGCGCAATTGGAGTACGTAGACAAAGGGATGAAGGTGGAGGCGTCCGGCGGTGTCGACGAAGTGCACGCGCATCGGCGGTAGGTAAGGATTTTTGCGGTCCTGTTGAACTGGATCGTAGGGAGCAAAGAAACCCGCACACAGGATTATCCCGTGCAAGATTCCGAGAATGAGGATCCACAGTCTGACGTTGCGGCGACGGATCATCGGGACGCGTTCTCCGTCCGGATTCGCGGATCGATCCAATAGAGAAGGATGTCGGCGAGGAAATTTCCCGCAGCGAGAAAGATGGTGGAGAAGAGGACGCCACCGATGACGATGTAAATGTCGCGGGCGAGAATGGCTTCAAGCAAGAAAGGGCCGAGGCCGGGCCAGCTCATGACGACCTCGATGAGCAGCGAGCCGCTGAGGAGCGCGCCGATGCTGAAACCGAAGAGAGAGAGCAGTGGATTTGCGGCTGCCGGAAGAACGTAGCGAAGCAGGAGTGTGCCACGGGGAATTCCGTGGCCCTCGGCGGCGAGGAGGAAGGGGGCGTGGAGAACTTCGGCTACGGCCGCGCGCACATGGCGAACGAGGAGTGGAAGAGCGGAGAGGACGAGCGCGGCGACGGGAAGCGTCATGTGAAACGCCAGATCGCGGATTTTGTGGACCGGTGAGATCGATGCGAAATCCACGGAAGCCATACCGCCTGTCGGAAACCAGCCCGTCCTTACAGCAAGCACAAGCAGGCCGAGAGCCAGCACCAAATCGGGGATGACGAGGAGAACCGCCGTGCTGACGGAGATCAGGCGATCAGGAAACCGGCCCAGGCGCTCGGCGCTCCAGATGCCGAGCGGTAGTGCGATGACCCATGCAAGCAACGTCGCGGTGATGGTGAGCAACAGGGTGTTTTTCGCGCGTACCAGCAGAAGCGGCGCAACGGGAGAGTTGTAAGAGAACGAGAATCCCATCTGCCCGTGGAGCACGGAATTCAGCCAGGAAAAGTAGCGAAGGGGAAGCGGGCGATCGAGTTGATACTGAGCGCGCAAGGCTACCAGAGCTTCGGGCGCGATTTGAGGGTTCAGGCGCATCTCGTCGAAATAATCTCCGGGTGCGAGTGTGGTGAACAGGAAGGCGAGAAGGGAGACGCCAAAGACGAGTAGCGAAGCGTGAGACAGCCTGCGGAAGAGATATCGCATCATCGTTGCGCCGCCGGTTGCGGGGCGTGGGAGAGCTGTGGCACGGCAGCAAGGAGTTGGCGAGTGGCTTCACTGGCGGGAGTTTGCAGGATTTTGACGGCGGGGCCGTGCTCAACGATTTGGCCGCGGCTCATCACCGCGATTTCATCAGCCAGGTAAGCGGCCATGGCGAGGTCGTGAGAGATGAAAAGAAACGTCATGCCCAGGGAGGACTGGAGTTCGATCAGGAGCGTGGCGATCTGCGCCTGAACCGAGCAATCGAGAGCGGAGAGGGCTTCGTCGAGGATGAGAATTTTGGGCTGGAGCGTGAGGGCGCGGGCGATGGCCAGCCGTTGGCGCTGGCCGCCGCTTAATTCCGACGCTGGGCGCTCGGCAATTTCCGCGGAGAGACCGACTCTCTCCAGCAATGAAAATGCTCGCGTCATTCTCTCGCTGCGGCTCAACTTCCCCTGCACCACCAGCGGCTCAGCGACGATGTCGAGAATCGTCCATCTGGGATTCAGAGAACTTGCCGGATCAGGAAAGATCAGCTGGATTTGCGGGCGAAGATTTCGAAGTTCATTTTCCGCTGCATGCGCCAGATTTTTTCCCTCAAACCACAGATTGCCGCCAGTGGGGGTTTCGAGGCAGGCGATGCAGGATGCCACCGTGCTTTTGCCAGAGCCGGACTCGCCGACGATGGCGAGGGTGGCGCCCGCGGAAACCGTGAAGGACACACTGTCGAGAGCAAGAAATTCCTGCGGCACACCGACAAGGTTTCGCTTCGTGTAACGCTTCACGAGATTTTCGACTTTTAGAATAGGTTCCATGATCCAGCCGCCTGAGATCCCCTCACTGGTATTTGAAACAAGAAAGGATGTGCGTCTCTCCCAATTTCACCAAGGGAGGTTCAAACTCCCTGCAAACGTCCATCTTCAACGGGCATCTCGGTTCGAACGAACAGCCCTTCCGCGGCAACGAAGTGGGGGACGAACTACCGGGAATAACCAGCAGCATCTGCTTACGGTTTTTTCCACTATCCGCCGGCGCGGGCGGAAGTGATTCGAAGAGCGCCCTGGTGTAAGGATGTCTCGGCGACTGAAGCACGGAATTCGCAGGGCCCCATTCGACAACCTGGCCGGCGTAGAGGATCAGGATGCGATCGGCGAAACCGGAAAGCAGCGCGGGATTGTGCGTAATGAAAATCATGGAGAGTCCGAGAACTTCCCGGAGCGAACGGAAGACCGCGAGAATTTCCGCTTGTGTTACGGGGTCAAGCGCCGCGGTCGGTTCATCGGCAATGACGATTGCGGGATTGCAGGCGATGGCTTGGGCGATTAGGGCACGTTGCCGCTGGCCGCCGCTGAGTTGGTGAGGGTAGGAGCGCGCGATGCGGTCCGCGTCTTCAGGAAAGAGCCGGTTGAAAATCTCACGGGTGCGTTCGGCCAGCTCTTTTTTTGCTGAGGATTGGTGCGCGGCTAGCACCTGGCGAACCTGCTCGCCAACGCGGATGGTGGGATGGAGGGCGAGCGATGGCTCCTGGAAAATCAGCGAGATTCGGCCACCGCGAATTTGCCGCAATTCCTGATAGTCGGCCTGGAGGAGATTGTTGCCTTCGAACAATACGGCGCCGCCACTGATTTCGCCATTCGGAGGAAGCAGCCGCAGGACTGACGCCGCAAGCGTGCTCTTGCCCGAGCCGGACTCGCCAAGAACGCCGAGGATTTCTCCCGACATCAAGTCGAAACTCACTCCCGACAAAACGGGTCGAGAGCGGATTTCGCGCGACCAATAGGAAACCTGAAGATTCTGGATATCCAGAACGGATGCCATGGCACGGCCAATTCAGGCCTACCCCCACTGCAATTCATGTTGAGGCAGGAGGCGGGGAGGGACAAGGGAAACGTGAATGACCGCGCACCAAAGGTAATTCTCCATATATTGAAGGTGGCTGCGACAACCCCCAAAAAAAGGATTGCAGGGATTGGAGTGTGGAATCCCTGCAATCCGGGATCGGGTCGAATGGTTCGGCCCAATTTTGCGGCGTTCGTCTGAGGGCGGACGCCGCGGCTGGAGAGCTTAGCGAGAACCGCTGACGGCCGCAGTCGTCGGCCGACTAGAGGCGACGTCTGTGCGCGGAGTCATCGAGAGAACGAGGTATTCGCGTTCTTTGCCGTCGGCTTCCGGGACTCGGAGAAGCATTTTGTCCTTGTGAATCCGGAATTGCGCGGTTTCGCCGACCGGCAGGAGAACCGGATGCTTGTCGTCCTTGGGCTGAATCCGATAGGTCACGCGATCGGTCTGCAGGACATATTCCTGGCACAGAACTTGTTTCGTGTTTTTGTGCTGGCCGTCGGTGCCGAAGATTTCGCCGGCGATGGTCTTGCCGTCTTTCTCGGAGTAGCCACAAGCGGAAGAGTCCATCTTTACCAGCACGGCCTTTTCATAAGCGGGCGGTTCCTTGGCCAGAGCCGCAGTTCCCAGCGCAAAAAGCAGTCCTGCTACGGTTGCTGCTCGCATTCTGATCCTCCTGAAGAGCGTTGAGTGTCGTTCTTTAGTATTCGGATAAGGTCCCACCCGGGACAGCAGCCTGGCTTCGAAAAGCCAACTCTCCCTTTAGCCGCTGCCCGGTTATGGATAAGGGGAGAAGCCTCGCGAGAAAAATATAGCGGGGTGTAGGGCCATGATGGGTTCCACAAGTTCTTGATTTACGTGGCTTAAGACCTGCGGCGGCGGGTACTAGTGAAGTTCTATTGAGAAATTTGGCGAGAGGTTGCTACTCTGAGGGTTCCACAGCCCAATCTAGTTCTACACGTGTCGTCAAAAGGTGTGCCCGCATGGACTCCGAGAAACTGCGCATTGCGCGCGATAAACTTACCCGCGTCTTCCGCTACCTGGAAGCGTTGAACCAGCATCGCAATCCCGCGAAACGCCAGATTCGCGAACAGCCCTGGAGCCTGTGGCTTCACGGACTGCCGAACCACCCCACCATCAAACGGGGAGCGGCGAAGGCTAGCTCTTCGAAGAGCAAGGCCGCGAAGGAATCTCAGGCTGGCGAGAATGACTTGTCCGCAGAGTTTTTGCTCAAGGTGCAGCGGCCCGTTTTGACGCGGTCGCCGGAGCCGCCGGAAGAGATTGCCGGTTGGCTGGAGTCCGGTTGGGGGAATCCTTCAGAGGAAGCCGCTGTTCGGGATACCCAGAGTGAGACTGACGAGGCGGGAGATTCCCGCGTCGCACGATTCGATGAAGATAAAACGAGGGTCGCGGCGCTGCAGCGCTGGAGAGCTTTGCGCGACGATTGGGCGGAGGCGGAGCGGCCGGCGCGCGCGGCGATGAAGGTGTTTGAGACATTGTACGCGCTTCACGGGCGAATCGAGCGCGAGGCGGAGCGCTTGGAACTGGTCATGGGAGACGGCATCCTGAGCTGGCGGCGGGCCGAGGGGAATATTTACCATCCCATTCTCCTGCAACGGTTGCAGCTGCAATTCAACGCGGCCGTGCCGGAGTTCACGATCTCCGAGGCCGATCACCCGGTGGAATTGTATTCGGCGTTGTTTCAATCCATGACCGATGTGGACGGTCGCGCGATTGGGCGGTGCCGCGAGGAGTTGGAACAGGAAGGGTTCCATCCGCTGGTGAATGGATCGACTTCGGGATTTCTGAAGCGGCTGGTGATCCAGCTGTCGCCGCGGGGAGAGTTTCTCGAGGATCAGGCCCCCGCCGAGGAGCAGAGCGACCCGAGCATCGGCCGAGACCCGTTGATATTTTTGCGCGCGCGCACGCTGGGATTCGCGGCTTCGATCCAGGGGATTCTGGCGGATCTGCGGTCGCGGGAAGATCTGCCCTGGTCGCTATTAAATATTGTTGGCGAGGAATCTCCCAATCGGACAGCGGAGGAGATGGAGCCCCCGGTAACCGAGGCGGCGGAAAATGCGGGAGCAGTGCTGCTGAGCAAGCCCGCCAATCCGGAGCAGATTCGAATTGCACAGCAATTGGAACTGCATGGAGGAGTGCTGGTGCAAGGCCCGCCGGGGACGGGCAAGACCCATACGATCGGAAATCTAATCGGGCATCTGCTGGCCCAAGGGAAGAGCGTGCTGGTAACGAGCCAGGCGACCAAGGCATTGCGCATGGTTCGTCACCACATCGTGCCGGAGCTGCGGCCGCTTTGCGTGAGTTTGCTGGAAAGCGATTTGGAAAGCCGGAAGCAGCTGGAGAGCGCGGTCGGTTCTATCGCGGAACGGCTTTCGCGCGCCGACGCGGGTTCCCTGGAACTGGAAGCAAAGAAACTCGAAACGGAACGCGGCGACATTCTGAAAAAACTGGAGGAAATCCACAAGCAACTGGCGGAGGCTCGCGCGGATGAATACCGCGACATTGTGATTGCGGGCAAGGCGTGGCCTCCCTCGGATGCGGCGCGAAGCGTGGCGAAGGAAAAAGAGACGCTCGGTTGGATTCCGGGGCCGGTGGCGGCTGTGGCTCCGCTGCCGCTTGCAGCCGGCGAACTGGCGGACCTCTACCGGACGAACACTTCCCTCTCGCGCGAGGACGAGATCGAACTTGCGGGACACCTGCCGGAACTCCACGATTTGCCGAGGCCGGAGGAGTTCGAGGCTTCCTTGAACGAACGAAATCGGTTGAACATGGAAGAACTGGAACTGCGCGGGGATTTGTGGAAGAGCGGCGTGCCGGAAGGCAGCCCGGAGGAATTGGAAGCATTGGCCGCGAGCCTGGCACAAGTCGTTGAGCCGCTGACGGGAAAAGAAAAATGGAAGTTGGAGACGGTGTACGCGGGGAAATACGGAGGCGCGCACCGCAAGCCGTGGGATCAACTGGTGGAATTTGTCCGGCTGGTTCATCGCGATGCGGCAAACGGGCAGGAGTCGTTCGTCAAGTACGGACCTGAGTTGCCGAACAATCCCGGTCACGAAGAACAGGAACGGATTGCCGGGGAAATTCTGGCGCATTTGGAAACAGGTGGAAAACTGGGATCGTTCACACTCTTCACGCACAAGACGTGGGGACAATTCATCGAGTCGACAAAGGTGAACAACGCCGCGCCGCGCAGTCGGGAACATTTCATCGCGCTGATGAAATTGGCACGCTTGAAAAAACTCCGGCAGGAACTTTGCGGGCGATGGGATCGCCAGATGGCGCCGCTGGGAACGCCAGCGTCCGGTCAGATGGGGACGGAAGTCGAGAAAACGCTGATGCAGTATTGCGACGCGCTGGAGGAATGCCTGGGGTGGCACGAGCAGATCTGGCTGCCCTTGCAGGAACAGCTGACGGACATGGATTTCAAGTGGGACAAGTTTCTGGCGGAGCAGCCGGCGGTTGTGGGGGCACATGGGGAGTTGGTGCGAATCGGGAAGGCGGTGAACGATTCCCTGCTGCCGATTCTGGAGTCGCGGATCAAGAAGCAAAAGCTGTTGCAGATTGAGGAAGAGCTGCGCGATTTGAAGGCGCAATTGAAGCTCGCGGGGCGGGCGGCGAAATCGTCGAAGGCAACGGCAAAATTGCTTTCCGCCGTTATCGACGAGGACTCGAGCGAATACCGCGAGGCGTATGAGCGGCTGCTGGAATTGAAGAGCCAGCAGGCGGATCTGGATTTGCGCAAAGCATTACTGGCAAAGCTGGAGAGCGCGGCGCCGGCGTGGGCCGGGGCGATTCGAAACCGGACGGGTGCGCATGGGCGCGGCGAGCCTCCGCGCGATCCAGCGGCGGCGTGGACGTGGCGGCAACTCAACGATGAACTGGACCGGCGCGGCAGCGTTTCGGTGGAGAGTTTACAAGCGAAGAGCGAAAAACTGCGCGAGCAGCTTCGGCGCGCGACCGTGGGATTGATTGACACGCGAGCTTGGGCGGCGCAGGCGCGGCGAACTTCTTCCCGGCAGAGGCAGGCGCTGGTCGGCTGGCTGGACACAATCCGGCGAATTGGCAAAGGCCACGGGATTCGCGTTTCGCTGTTGCGCGCGGAAGCGGCAAGAAAAATGTCCGAGTGCCGGAGCGCAGTGCCCGTGTGGGTAATGCCGCTGTCGCGGGTGGTGGAGAATTTCGATCCATGCAGCGCACGATTTGACGTGGTGATTATTGACGAAGCGAGCCAAAGCGACGTGATGGCGCTGGTGGCGCTCTACCTCGGCAAGACAGCTCTGGTAGTGGGAGATCATGAGCAGGTGAGTCCGTCCGCCGTGGGCCAGGATCTGGGGATCATCCAGAACCTTATTTTCCAATACCTACAAGGCGTGCCGAACGCGGACCTCTATGACGGCCAGATTTCGATTTACGATCTGGCGCGGCAATCGTTTGGGGGAACGACTTGCCTGGTCGAGCATTTCCGCTGCGTGCCAGAGATCATCCAATTCAGCAACATGATTTCGTATGACCAGCGGATCAAGCCGTTGCGGGATGCAAGCCGCGTGCAGGTGCGGCCGCACACGATCGCATACCGGGTGGGCGGGTCCAGCCGCGATGGCAAGATTAACCGTCAGGAAGCGCTTGGCGTGGCTTCACTGCTGACGGCGGCGATGGAGCAGCCGGAATATCAGAAGAATGAAGCGGGACAGCCGGCGAGTTTCGGCGTCGTTTCGCTGGTGGGCGACGAGCAAGCGCTGGAGATCGACAACCTGCTGCGAAAGCACATCTCGCCACATCTCTGTGAGCAGCACCGGTTGCTCTGCGGAAATGCGGCGCAGTTCCAGGGCGATGAGCGCGACGTGGTGTTCATCTCGCTGGTGGATACGGCGCAGCGCGGGCCTCTCTCCTTGCGCGACCAGGAATTGTTCAAGCAGCGCTTCAACGTAGCCGCGAGTCGCGCGCGGGATCAGATGTGGGTGGTGCACTCGCTGAGCCCACAAAATGATTTGAAGGCTGACGATTTGCGGCGGCAACTGATCGAGCATGCACAGGACCCGAGCAATCTGATGCGAGCACTGGAGGAAAAAGAAAACCGGGCGCAATCGCCGTTCGAGCGCGAGGTGATGAAACGCTTGCTGGCCGCCGGGCATCGAGTGCAGCCGCAATGGCGCGTCGGCGCGTTCCGGATCGACCTGGTGGTGGAGGGCGATCGGCGCCGCGTGGCAATCGAGTGCGACGGCGACCGTTACCACCCTCTGGAAAAGATCCCGGAAGACATGGAGCGGCAAGCGGTGCTGGAACGCATGGGGTGGACCTTTGCCCGGATTCGCGCCACGGAATTCCTGAGGAATCCCGATCGCGCGATGAAGCCAGTGTTCGACAAACTGGAGGCTTTGGAAATTTTCCCGGTCAAGGCTAAGAAAGAATCCACGAAGCTCATTCTGCCAACGAACGAACTGACAGAGCGAGTGATTCGCCGTGCGGAAGAACTGCGGCGCGCCTGGACGGGTGCCGAGACGCCGTCCGGCCGGGGAAAAGAGTCCGCGCTGGCGGCAGGAAGAGCCACGGCGTCCTGAGTTTCCCCAATACAAAGCTAATCGTAAAGCATTGAAGTCAAATAACTTGATGCAGACCAAGGGTTTAGGGTAGGAATCCGGCCGGGCAAATACTAAGGTGTTTACCTGAGTCATTTTGGGGTAGTTTACTGGATTGAGGTACCCGGTTTCTGTTGGTATTCAATTTCAAGTCCCTATCGGATTCACGATGCGAACTGGCCCGGCAACGGTCCATTCGCGCCCAGGAGATGAATTTCATGGCGAAACGAGATGGCACCATCGTGGCGGACCACGAGCCGAAGCGCACGGAGCAACCGTCGGAGCTGCTTCGCGAACTTGTGGCCCACTTGCGGCAAAACCGCACGCAGTTGCGCGAAGAATGGGTGGTACGCATTTCGGAAACGCGCCTGCTGACCGCGATGACCAAGGAAGAAATCTTCGCGGAAGCAACGTCGG
>Ga0210403_10003261_pt1 | contig 14352 bp, 15 predicted proteins | sample IncBWC19MmetaG_FD_150863 | JGI IMG/M metagenome (GOLD analysis project Ga0210403, IMG submission 150863) | Forest soil microbial communities from Barre Woods Harvard Forest LTER site, Petersham, Massachusetts, United States - Inc-BW-C-19-M | ecosystem: Environmental > Terrestrial > Soil >... | reverse complement strand
CGAAGCTAGTTGGCGAGAATCCGCAGGGTGGGCACGCTTCCGCCTTCGCTCGTTGAGCTACGGCGGACGCGGTCGCTTTGCCCACCATACGATTCTCCTGCAAGCGGGGCGAGGAGATGGAGCAAGCCGCATCAGCTCTACGTCCTCACCACGAGATTGTCGTACACCTCCGGCCTGATCCCATACGTCCACGCCACCGCCTCGCGCGCGGTTTGCAGATGCGGCGGCACCTGCAGGAAGAAGTGCTTGCGCGTGCCGTCGGGCTCGGGCGTGGCGTTGATCACCTCGACTACGGCCCAGGAATCCGCGTGCCAGGTCCTCCGCCACAGGATTCCCGTCTCGTCCTCGGCGGCGCAGACCGCGCCGCCCCGCTCCACATAACGCTGCGGCGTCATGATCTCGATCATGCATCGGCGCACTTGCACGTTGGCCTGCTCGTCGATCGCGGCCAGCGTGATCCTTTCCGGCTCCTCGATGATCCAGCGCGGCACCTCGACGCCGCGCCAGGCGAAAGCCGACCAGCCGTCCCGATAACGCAAGGCCGGGCCCTTTGCATCATGCAGGCGGTCGTTTGCATCGCCACACAGCAGCTCCGGCCGCCCGGAAAGCCAGCAGGTCTGCGTATGCGGCTGCAGCCAGCCGGCATTGGCCGCGAGCAGCGACAGCCCCGCAAGCGGCTCGGTTTCAGCCGTGAGGCCGAGCACCCGGCGTAAATAATCGCAGGTTGAAAGCCACGACAGGTCGTGCGGGCCGGCGGCGTCATGGCGAAAACCCTGCCGTCCCATCAGAGCCCGCAGGACGCAGGACCATGACAGCGGCTCCGACCGGCGGTAGCGGGCGAGCAGTGAGGCATTGTCGTGCGGTATCGCCTGCGCCACGATTTCCGCAGCTGCGGCCACCAGCGCATCGACCGGATTTACCGCCTCCTCGATCTCTGCCATCACGCGCCGCGACACGCGGCGTCGAAGCAGTGCAAACACCTGCCGGCGCAGCCTCTCGATCAGCACCGGACGGACATTGGGACCGTCGGCATGCGAGACACGGCGCGCCGCTCGCGCCAGCGCGATCGGGCTGTCGCACCAGACCACGCGCGCCGGCGGGTCGAGGCCGGCGGCGCCATAGGCGAGCCGCACGCCCTCTTCCGCCGCGTCGCGGTCGGCCGGCTCGGTCGAGCGTCGTATCGCGGACCATCGCGCGTGATAACTGCGCAGCTCCAGCCTTTGCCCGCCCGTGAGCGCGCCGTACTCAGTCGAAGATGACACGGGCGTCCCGCGGCCCGAGCTCGCGCTGGCGGCGGACGCGATAGGTGCCGCGCGGCAGCGTGATCGGCGCGTGCTCCTCATGCGTCACCCGCGCATAGGCGGAAGCGACCTGGAGGTGCCCGACATAGAGGCCGGCGGGAATATCACGCGCCAGGAGCGCGTCGCGGAACATGGTCACGCGTTCCCATATCGCGTGGCGGTGGCCAGTGATCTCGCCTTCCGCCAGCACCATCGCCATGCCTTCCAGGTTTTCCTCGATGGTTCCCGACGGCGCGATATCGGCGACGCGTTCGAGCAAGAGATCACCTTGTGCGAAGATTTCCGTCATGTGCCATCTCCTCGTGCTCAGGCATCCCGCGCAAAAGGCGGGCACCCGGATTGTCTCCCCCCGATGTTTTGTAAACCCCTCACCGCGGGCCTTAAGGCCCGCGGGAGATTGACCCAAGACTAGCGCACAAAGGGCTACTGCACCACTTCCCCGTGCAGCGCGAGATCGAGACCTTCGCGCTCGGTGTCTTCCGACACGCGCAGGCCCACGAACATCTTGACCACGAACAGGATGATCAGGCTGACCACGGCGTCATAGACGAAGACGGTCGCAACACCGATGCACTGGTTGAGGAACTGGGCGGGATTGCCCTCCAGCACGCCGGCGGTTCCGCCGTATTGCTCGACCGCGAACACGCCGGTGAGCAGCGCGCCGACCATGCCGCCAACCGCATGCACGCCGAAGCAATCCAGCGCGTCGTCGTAGGAGAACATGTGCTTGAGGCCGGTGCAGCCCCAGTAGCAGACGACGCCGGCGGCGACGCCGATGGCAAAGGCCCCTACCGGCCCGACAAAGCCCGAGGCCGGCGTGATCGCGACAAGGCCTGCGACCGCGCCCGAGCAGATGCCGATCACCGTGGGCTTGCCCTTCAGTGCCCACTCCACCAGCATCCAGGTGAAGGCGGCAACCGCGGTGGCGATCTGCGTGACCAGCATGGCCATGCCGGCCTGCACCGCGGAGGTGACGGCGGAGCCGGCGTTGAAGCCGAACCAGCCGACCCACAACAGCGAGGCGCCGATGAAGGTCAGCACCATGTTATGCCCCGGCCCCGTATCCTTTCGCGGCCCCAGCATGATGGCGCACATCAGCCCCGCCACGCCCGCGTTGATATGCACGACAGTGCCGCCGGCGAAATCGAGCACCTTGACCCAGGCCGCATCGTTACCCGACGAGAAGATACCGTCCGGTCCCCAGACCCAGTGCGCGATCGGCGCGTAGACGAAGATCGCCCACAGCCCGATGAACCAGAGCATGGCCGAGAACTTCATGCGCTCGGCAAAGGCGCCCGCGATCAGCGCCGGCGTGATGATGGCAAAGGTCATCTGGAAGCAAATGTACACGGCTTCCGGGATGGTGGCGGCGAGCGGATTGGGATTGCCGATGCCGCCCTTGCCGATGTCGCTCAGGATATCCTTGAGGAACATGCGGTCGAGCCCGCCAATGAAGGGCGAGCCGGCGCGGAACGCCATGCTGTAGGTGACGGCCGCGAACAGGATGGTGACGAGGCAGGTGACGGCAAAGCTGGTCATCACGGTGTCGCCGACATTCTTCTTGCGCACCATGCCGCCGTAGAACAGGCCGAGCCCCGGCACGGTCATCATCAACACCAGCGCGACCGAGGTCAGCATCCAGGCGGTGTCGCCGGAATTCGGTGTGCATTTTTCGAGGATCTTGCCGCCGCAGGCCGGCGGGCCTGCATCCTCGGCAAAGGCGGTGCCCCCCAAAGCAAGCCAGAGGAGCGCGATCCCCAACAGAACCAACGCTGATGTCAGAAGCCTTCGGCGCGCGTACGTACCTGTTTGCATTTGTCTTCCTCCAAGTCCCAAGTTCTCCAAGTTCCAAGGTGCTCCAAGTCCAAAGTGAACTTTCCAGTCTCGGCGCGCGACGAAGCTTCCGCCCGCTCGAAAGCGGGCAGCGCGCTCGACACAAATTTTCTGATGCTCGACGCGGCGATGAAGCCGTCGAGTTTTGTCGGCTGAAGGTTGGCAGCGACTAGCCTCATCGGCTTGCCTTCCCTGGTGTCCCAACCCAAGGCGGGAAAACGTCAGCGATGATTTCCCAATTCTTAGTCAGATGGTGTTCAAGATTCGTGCCATTGAACACACCAGAACAACCTACTGAATCATTGGCGATTCAGCTGGGAAGACAGGACAATGATTCTGACCATTGCTACCTCAAGTAGCAACGACAGATCAAAAAATAGGCAGGCCTCGCGAGCGAGACTCGCGAGAGAGATATGAACTATGCCGTGCGCAACACCGGCGGCGCGGTCGGCCTGATCAGCGCGAACGCGACCTGGATGATGCCGGCGGAGAGCCCGAGGGCTACTCCAATACGCCAGGCCAGGTTGTAGGAGCCGAGCGTGTCATAGATCAGGCCGCCGCCGTAGGCGCCGAGGAAGCTGCCGAGCTGATGGCTCATGAAGGCGAGCCCCTGGATCATCGCCTGCCATTGCAGGCCGAACAGTTCGGCGACCGCGCCCGCGACCAAGGGACCCACGCCGAGCCAGAGGAAGCCCATGAAGGCACCGAAGACGAGCGTGGACATCGGCGTCGGCGGCATCATGAAATAGAGCGCAAGCACCAGCGAGCGGGCGATATAGATGCCGCCTAGCAGCGCGAGCTTGTTCCAGCAGCCGCCGGCCCAGCCGAAGAACAGGCTGCCGAGCACATTGAAGCCGCCGATGACGCCGAGCGTCTGCGCACTCAGCATCGGATCCATGCCGCAGATCAACAGATAAGACGGCAGATGCGTGGTGATGAAGACGAGCTGCATGCCGCAAACGAAATAGGCGCAGGTCATCACCACAAAGGACGCATTGCCGAACGCCATCGACACGGCGGTTCCCGCCGAGACGTTGCCGAGCTGGTCGGAGGACGGCTTTGGCAGCGGGATCGCATCAATCTTGCCCGCGAACCACGCCGCCGGCACCATCGCGATCGCCATCACGACAAAGCCGATCATCCCGGCCCGCCAGCCGAGATCCTGGTTCAGCACCTGCCCGATCGGCGCCGAAAGCAGCGCGCCGAGCGAGCCGGCCGCCGAGACGATGCCAAGCACGGTCGAGCGCACCGTAGCGGGCACGGCGCGCGCGGCCACCGACATCGCGATCGCCGCCGCGGTGCAGGCGAGCGAGGTCCCGATCAGGACGCCGGCGCCGATCATCACGGCGAGGAAGCCGTGCGCTCCGGCCATCATGATGAGGCCCGCAATATAAAGCAGCGCGCCGACCACCATCACCGGCCGAAAGCCGTAACGCACGGTCCAGGCGCCGGCCAGCGGCTGCAAAAATCCCCAGGCGAGGTTTTGCACTGCAATCGCCAGTGTGAATTCCGAAATTGAGATCCCGACATCATGCGTCAGCGGCTGCATGAAGATGCCGAGCGACTGGCGCAGCCCCATGCTGAGGGTGAGCATCAGCGAGGCGCCGATCAGGATGGGAAGCGAGGGACGAAGTGCTTTGAGCAAGGGCATGGTTGTTATCTCCCTCTTCTTATCCGGCGGGTTTTTACGGCAGATTCGTTCCAAATCGCCGTTGCGCAAGCATCATGCCTTGATTACACAGGTCGGTGTAATTAGAATAAGCTTGTGCCGTTTGTCAAGGTCGAGATTACACAGGTCTGTGTATATGCCGTCAGCCGAAAAAACCGACATGAAGGAGCGGATCCTGCAGACCGCCGACCGGCTGTTCTATCTCGAGGGCATCCGCGCCATCGGCGTCGACACCATTGCGGCCGAGATCGGCATCAGTAAGCGCACGCTCTACAACCACTTCCCCTCCAAGGACGCGCTGATTGCAGCCTATCTGGAGCGGCGCTTCGTCAAGGCGCGGCCTTCCGACAAATCGCCGGTGGAGCAGATCCTCGCCACCTTCGATTCGCTGGAGCGGCGGTTTTCGGCAAAGGACTTTCGCGGCTGCCCGTTCGTCAACGCGGTCGCCGAGCTCGGGCCGAAGGACCGCGCAGTGAAGAAGATCGCGATCGCGTTCAAGGAAAGCCGCAGGCTGTGGTTCCGCGACCTCCTGGTCGAGTTGGGCGTGGCGGAGGCCGATGCGCTCGCGACCCAGCTTCAGCTGCTGGTCGACGGCTCGATCGCGCTCGATCTGGTGCGCGACGATCCCTCCATGGCGCGCGCGGCCAAGGAAGCCGCGAAGGCGCTGCTGATCAATGCAGGCGTTGAGGTCGGACGACAAACCTGAACCTGACCCTTCACGATGCCAGCGCGGTCCGGATCATTCGCGCGAGATCAGAGCTGATGTAGGGCTTCGGCAGCAGCAGCACGCCGGCGTCGAGCCGCCCATGATGCACGATCGCATTCTCGGTATACCCGGACGTGTACAGCACCTTTATCTTCGGGCGCCGCTTTTGCGCCTCGGTCGCGAGCTGACGACCGTTCATCCCTCCGGGCATGATGACGTCGGTGAACAACAGATCGATGCGCCTGGGACTGTCGATCGTTTCCAGCGCCTCTGCGGCATTCCTGGCGGCAAGCGTCTCGTAGCCGAGACGCTTGATCTGCGTCATCACATACTCGCGGACCAGCGCGTCGTCCTCGACAATCAGTATGGATTCGTCGCCGCCTTCGGCCACGCTGGCCTCGGCCGCGTCGGCTTGCGCGTCCTCCCGGGACGTGGCCTGCGGCAAATACAGCTTCACGGTGGTGCCGTGGCCCGGCTCGCTGTAGATCTTGACGTGTCCGTTCGACTGCTTGACGAAGCCATAGACCATGCTGAGCCCGAGGCCTGATCCCTTTCCGAGGCCCTTGGTGGTGAAGAACGGCTCAAACACCTTGTCGAGCAGGCTGCCAGGAATTCCTTCCCCCGTGTCGCTGACCGCGATCATCACGTAACTGCCCGGGTTGACCTCGGAATTTGAGGCAGCGTAGTCCTCGTCGAGCACGACGTTCCTGGTTTCCAGCGTCAGCTTGCCGCCGTTCGGCATGGCATCGCGCGCGTTCAGGGCAAGGTTCAGGATCGCGGTCGAGAGCTGGCTGGCGTCGATCAGGGCCGGCGCGGAATCGTGCGACAGCATCGAATCGATTTCGATCTGTTCGCCAAGCGTCGGGCGCAGCAACCGCGCGGCATCGACCACCAGCGCGTTGACGTCGGTGGGGCGCGGCTGCAGCGGCTGGCGACGGGCGAAGGCCAGGAGATACTTGGTCAGGTCGGCTCCCCTCGTTGCGGCGGAGTTGATCATGTCGGTCATCTGGGAGAGATCCGGACGGTTCTTGACCGCATCGCCGAGCATTTCGATGCATCCGGTGATCACGGTCAGAATGTTGTTGAAGTCGTGCGCGACACCCCCGGTGAGCTGGCCGATGGCTTCCATCTTCTGCGCCTGCCGGATCTGCGCCTCGTTGGCTTCGATCTCCTGGAAACGTCTGACCATGGCCTCGGCCTCGCGGCGCTGCCTCGTCTCTTCCTCGAGCGCCGCATAGGCCCGCAGAAGCTGGACGCGTGTCGGCATCACCATGAACCGCGGCAGCAGCAGCAACAGCCCCGCCGTGATGATTGCCGAGATCGGTGCGAGGACGCCCTTGACGGCCGCCTCTAATCCGTAGGCCGGGTCCCACAAGGTAAGGATCTCCAGCAGGCGGTCGGTACCGCACATGGCTGCGAAGAGCCCGAACCCCCAGAAGATGACGCGGAAAACGACCAGGATTTCGTGATGGCGCCGCCATGCGAAAAGCCAGAGAACGAAGGTAATCGCAAAGAAGGCGCAGGCAAGCATGGCGTCGGAAACCGCATTCAGCCAGATCAATTCCGGCTTCCACAGCAGACACGCGGCATGCGGGAGAAAGGTCGACATTTCCAGGATATCTCCGCCAAGAACCGCCGGCATGGGCGTAACGGCGATTGGAACTACCCGCCGGGGCAACGGGTCAAATCATTCAGTTTTCCACCAACCGCGCAAGCGCAAGCGCAACCGGCGCGAGTGCTATTGCAACGTGGGGAAAGTAGCGATTTGCCGCTGATGTGCGGAATCCAGGATGAGGGACGGGTCGACACCCGCCTGACCGGGCCGAACAGTGGACCGCCGCGAGACATCAGCTGACGTCAGCCGGCCGCTGGGCCCTGGCGGCCCCAAAAGCGCGAGTGGACGTTCGCAGACGCGATCAAGGAGAGCCTACGGCTGTGGTTCCGCGATCTCCTGGTCGAGCTTGGTATGACAGAGGCCGATGCGCTCGCGACCCAGCTTCAGCTGCTGGTCGACGCAGACACGGACGCGTGCCTGGCTCTCCTCGCCAACGCTACCTGAAGGCCAGCGCCCGGCTCAGCCTTTCGGACGGGTAAACGACTGGGCCATCTTGGCGCCGATCTGGGTCGCGTCCTCCGTCACGGCCCTCATCTGTGACTGGAAATACGCGACCTGAATTCGGAACGCCTCCTGGAAATCCTTGGCGCGCAGGAGCTCGTCCACGAAGGTGTGGTTGGCCGCAACCTGCCGCTGGACATAGGCGCGGAAGGTGCCGATCTGTTCCTGATTGGCGCCCGGAAAACCCTGCATCGTCTTCTCGAGCAGTTCGACATAGTTCTGCATGGCGCCTCTCGCCTTGTCGAGATTATCAATCATCATGCCGCGCATGGCGTCGAAAGGGTTTTTCTCGGTTTCCATGGGACGTTGCCTCCTCGTTTGATTTACTCTCATGAGGCGCAAGTGGGCATCCGAACCTTGATCTAGATCAATCGCTCCCCGTCTGCTGTCAGCCGGCCCGGATCTTTTAACTGCTGCTTGCCGATCCCGCCTGAAGCCTCCTCGCCTCAGCCAGTCTTGCCGTGCACTCGTTGCAAATAAGCGCGCATTCGTCGGAGACGAGGCCGAGCTTGAGATCGAGCCCGATCGAGCGGGCTTCCTCCGGGAGGTCTGCAATAACGCCGTCGCAACACATGCATCGATGCTGCGCGGCCGGGTCGATGATGTCGCCGGGCCTGTCGGCCATTGCCGCACGGTGCGCCATGGATCAACTCCTTTCAACAAAGCCCGCTGGTGGCGGCCGAAGCCGCCACCGATCGTCCGTGAACGGAACGCTCAGGCCGTCTTGACCCAGACCGCCTTGACGTTGAGATACTCCTCGACGTGCTGCTTGCCGGACTCGCGGCCGTAGCCGCTCATCTTGTAGCCGCCGAACGGAACCGCCGGGTCCATTGCCTGGTAGCAATTGACCCAGACCGAGCCCGCGCGCAGCGCCCTGGCGACCTGATGCGCCTTGGAGACGTTGGTGGTCCACACGCCGGAGCCGAGGCCGAAGGTGGTGGCGTTGGCGCGCTTGATCAGCTCGTCCGAGTCCTTGAACGAGATCGCGGAGATGACAGGGCCAAAAATCTCCTCCTGCGCGATCCGCATATTGTCCTGAACATTGGCGAACACGGTCGGCGGCACGAAATAGCCCTTCGACAACGCGCCTTCGGTTAGCCGTGAGCCTCCGGCGAGCGCCTTGGCGCCTTCCTTCTGGCCGATGTCGAGATAGCCCGAGACGCGCTCGAGCTGCTGCTGCGACACCAGGGGCCCGATCTGCGTGTTCGGATCAAGCCCGTTGCCGACATTCAGCTTCTTGCCAAACTCGGCGACACGGCCGACGAACTCGTCATAGATATTGCTCTCGACGAACAGCCGCGTGCCGGCGCTGCAGATCTGGCCGGAATTGGCGAACACCGCCATCGCCGCGCCCGGCACGGCGGCATCGAGATCGGCATCGGCGAACACGATGTCCGGCGACTTGCCGCCGAGCTCGAGCGACACCCGCTTGAGGTTGCCGGCGGACGCGCGCACGATCGACTGCCCCGTGACATGCGAGCCGGTGAAGGCGACCTTGTCGACGCCGGGATGCGAGGCGAGTGCTGCGCCCGCGGTCTCGCCATAGCCGGGCACGACGTTGACGACGCCGGCGGGAATGCCGGCTTCCAGGCAGAGTTCGGCGAGCCGCAGCGAAGTCAGCGGCGCCTCTTCGGCGGGCTTGAGCACCACGGTGCAGCCGGTCGCGATCGCAGGGCCGATCTTCCAGACGCTGGCCCCCAACGGGCCGTTCCAGGGAATGATGGCGCCGACAACGCCGACCGGCTCCTTCAGGGTATAGGAGAAGACTTCGCCGGGCAGCGAGTTCTCGATGGTCTCGCCATGGATCGCAGTCGCCTGCCCTGCGTAATAGCGGAGCATGCCGAGCACGCGCAGCTTGTTGCCGCGGGTGCGGCTGATTGGTGCGCCCATGTCGAGCGTGTCGAGCTGCGACAGCTCCTCGAAATTCTTCTCGACGAGATCGGCGAGTTTCAACAGCAGGCTCTGCCGCTCGAACGGCTTCACCTTGCTCCACGGCCCCTCGAAAGCGCGGCGGGCGGCGGCGACGGCGCGATTGATATCCTCGGCATCGCCCTCGGCGACGGTGGCGAGCATTTCGCCGGTTGCGGGATTGAGCGTCTCGAATTTCTTGCCCGAGGCAGCGTCGACCCACTGGCCGTCGATCAACATCTTCTTGTAGGAACCATCCGCATAGGGATGACGCGTGATCGGAATTGCCTGTGTCACAGCCATACTGTTCTCCCTTGGTATCGACTGACGTTTTGAGGATCGTTATATTTCATATGATACAGCGAAGGCGGAACACCGTAAAGCGACCGCGCCGATGCCTGCCATGCGCACGATGATCACGGGGCAGCCGGCAACGCTACCGGGATGAAACCGAAAGACTTCAGTGTGGCCTGAGGCGACATCAGATACATCGCGAAATCGGCCGCGGCCGGCTGCGCCTTGGCTCCCCGCGGCCATCACCTTGAGGTCCGCAGCCGACGCGGACGACGTCACGGAGATCATGATTGCCACCAGCCACGCGCATGCGTCTTGCATTCCATCGGGCTGATAGCATGGCAGGCGCTAGTTGGCCCGCAGGACTTTTGGCTCGTATTGGGCGACCAGCGCCTCGCCGAGCTCATTCTGCTGCTGGCGGGGGATCGAGAAGCACACGGAAAAACCGTCCGACGTGCGCAGCGTGATCATGCCCTGGCTCGGGTCGGAGGACTGTTCGACCACCCAGGATTCCAGGGGATAGGCATAGCGCAGGGTTTCGTCGCCAAAACGCGTCTGCAGCGCCTTGCCGATCAGCCCCGGCAGGGTCATCGCGAGCGCGCCGACCTGGTTCAGGGACAGCCGGATGGTCTGGGGCTGGCCGCGGGAGTCGACGAATCCCAGCGAAATCGCAGCGCCGTCGGGGGCGATCTCGCAGGAGGTCAGCGACTGGGTCTCGATTTCCATAGGCCGGCTCCGGGTCCGTTTCTCGTTATATCCGTCAGGATATATCGATGGGCCGCGACCGTCCAGCGGCTTGCGGCGGTGGCCTCCCATCCCCAAACGTGATATATTCTTGGATATAACGATGCCCGAAGCGGGCCAAATCCAAGGGAGAGCAGAGCAAATGAGTGCCTATAATCTTCTGATCGATGGCAAGATGGTGCCCGGCGACCTTACCATGCCGGTCCTCAATCCCGCGACCGAGGAAGTGCTGGCGGAATGCCCGCGCGCCTCGAAGGACCAGCTCGACAAGGCGGTCGCCGCCGCGAAGGCCGCCTACCCGGCCTGGGCCGCGACCCCGATCGAGGAGCGCCGCAAACTTGTGATCCAGATCGCTGACGTGATCGAAGCCAATTCGGGCGAGCTGGCGCGCCTGCTCACCAGCGAACAGGGCAAGCCATTGGGGACGCCACCGGCGAGGTGCTGGGCATGGCCGCCTTCTTCCGCTATCTCGGCTCGCTCGAGCTGCCGATGCGCGTGATCGAGAACTCGGGCGACCGCAAGGTCGAGGCCTATCGCCGCCCGCTCGGCGTCGTCGGCGCCATCATCCCCTGGAACTATCCGCTCCTGATCCTCAGCTTCAAGCTGCCGTCGGCGCTGCTCGCCGGCAACACGCTGGTGGTCAAGCCCGCGCCGACCACGCCGCTGTCGACGCTGCGCTTCGCCGAGCTGATCAAGGACGTCCTGCCCAAGGGCGTGCTCAACGTCATCACCGACGCCAACGACCTCGGCGACCACATGACCAAGCATCCTGACATCCGCAAGATCTCGTTCACGGGATCGTCGGCCACGGCGCAGAAGGTGATGGCGAGCGCCGCGCAGACCTTGAAGCGGATCACGCTCGAGCTCGGCGGCAATGACGCCGGCATTGTGCTCGACGACGTCGATCCGAAGAAGGTCGCGCCGGGCATTTTCGAAGGCGCCTTCCAGAACTCAGGGCAAGTCTGCCTCGCCATCAAGCGGCTCTATGTGCACGAATCCGTCTATGACGAGATCTGCAACGAGCTGGTCGCGATCGCCAAGAACACCGTGGTCGATGACGGCTCCAAGCAGGGTACCAAGCTCGGGCCGCTGCAGAACAAGATGCAGTACGAGAAGGTGAAGGCGTTCCTCGACGACGCCCGCAAGAACGGCAACGTCATTGCCGGCGGCTCGGCCATGGACCGTCCCGGCTATTTCATCGAGCCGACTATCGTGCGCGACATCAAGGAAGGCTCGCGGCTGGTCGACGAGGAGCAGTTCGGCCCCGTTCTGCCGGTGATCAAATATTCCGACAGGGATGACGTGATCCGCCGTGCCAACGCGACGACTTACGGCCTCGGCGCTTCGGTCTGGTCGTCGGACACCAAGCGCGCCCACGAGGTCGCAAGCCAGATCGAGGCCGGCACGGTCTGGATCAACAAGCATCTCGACATGGCCCCGCACATTCCGTTCGGCGGCGCCAAGCAATCGGGCATCGGTACCGAGTTCGCCGAAGAGGGTCTGGCGGAGTTCACCCAGCTGCAGATCATCAACGGACCGGCGGCGAGCACCTGACCACAAGGCGCGACGGCAAAATCGCCATCGCGCTTTCGCCCGATCCGCGCATGATCGTTTCGGCAACCCCCTGCCGCCGATCCGGATCATGCGCCTGGGATCGCGGCTTCATTGCCGCGATCCCCTTTTCTCGCTGCCATGGAGGCGAACCATGTTCGATGCCCAATGCGATCTCGCCGCCCTCGTCTACGACGCGCATCAAGACCCCGACACGGTCCTGCGCGACTTCGCCGGTGATTTGAACGCGCACGGCTTTCGCGCCGTCGGCATGGTGCAGGCCGGGCAATGCGCCGACGCCAGCCTTTCGGCAGTGCTGGTCCACAGCGGCGAGAAATTGTTGCTGGCGCAGGATTTCGATCCGAGCGCGCGCGGCTGCCGGCTTGATCTTGGCCGGCTTCAGAATGCGGGGATGAGGATCGCCGATGCGCTCGAAGCCGGCGCCGATCTTTTGATCGTCAACCGGTTCGGAAAACGCGAGCGCGACGGCAAGGGTCTCGCCTACCTGATCGAGCGCGCTCTCGCTGCCGACATTCCCGTCGTCATCGCGGTCTCACACGACCGCTTTGCCGACTGGATCAAGTTCGCCGGCGGCATGAGCGTGAAGCTCGCCTGCGACCCCACCGCGCTGGATGCGTGGTGGCGCAACGTGTCGTCGCTGCGCAACACCGCAACGATCGCATCTGATCACATCAGCGTCTGCGAAGCCCTGAAGTAGGCCCGCTCACAGTCGCCGAGCCATCGCCGACGACCATCAGCGGTACCCGAGTCCGCCCAGCTGAGCTCTGACAGCTGATCTGTCCGGCGGCAGATCGACGCGGCAATCCCCTGTCCTTGACGGTTCCAGAATTAACCCGGATCGCGGGTATTAATCTAAATTAGCAAGCTTAACCAACGCATTGTGTTGCGCAATCCCGCGCGACAACTCAGGGTTTTGGCTTAAGCGCTTCCCTCAACCTTTAACCAAAGGGAGTAGTCGTCATGGTACAGTCACCACCGGGAAGACCTCTGACTGATATAGAGCGCGAAATCCAGGCGGAAGTTCGCAGCAGACCGCCGCTCTACGAGCCGCGTCCTGCTCAACCCACCGCGCCAACGGTCGGTGCACCGGCTCTGGCGATGCCGGACTACGTCGAGCACCGCGACGGGGCCACCGAAATCGGCAAATTGTCCGCGGAAGCCGTGGTTCGTGAATACGAAGCGACGGCGAAGGAAATCGAATCGATGGGCGCCGAGGTGCTTGAACGCGTCAGGCAGTGCGAGGCGATGACCCGCGATGCGCTCGCGGTGACAGAGGAGCTCAAGGAAATCGCCTCGCGTTACCGTGAGGAGGCAAAGCGCGCGTTCGATCACATTGAAAGCTGTTCATTGGTGATCGCAGAGGCCCGCAAGACCTGCACCGAGTTGAAGGACAAGATCGCCGTCCCGCTCGGAACAGATCGGATGAAGCCAAGAAAGAAGTGACCCATCAGGTGCCGTCGAACGGCGTGCCGTAACGCGGGCGATCTGTGCGCCTGCCCGGAGGCTTCGTGAATACAATCGCTGGAAAAAGATCGCGCCTCCCGCGATTGCGCAGCTTGACCGAACGCGCCAGCAACGCTCCGCAGCGCATGAGGGCGCGCAAGACTGAGGCCAGGATTCTGGAGATGATGCCGATCAGGGCATGGCTGACCTGCACGGTGGTTTCGCGGCTGATTGGCGCCGGCGATGATCGCAAGACGCGTGCCCGCCTCGATCGCCTGGTGCGCGACGGCAAGATCGAATGCAAGCGCGAACAAGGCACCCACGGCCTGGTCTATCTGTTCCGCAGACCTTCCTAAACATCCCTGTCGCCAGTGACTGCAGCCTGCGCTGTTGCAGGGCGCGCCGGCATCGATGCGGGCACAGCCCAAGGTTACGGATGTAACGTGACTTGACCGGCGCTTTGCCAAATCGCACGTCCTTGAACGCGAATTGAAGAAGCTCGCGCGGAGTTGAGCCGCAATTGCATCGCGATTGCCCGCCGCACTCCCCACCTCAAACGTGACGCGGCTGGGAGCGCAATCACTGACGGAGTGGCGTGATGTTACGGAAAATAGCGATCGCATTGTTGGGAGTTTCGGTGCTGAGCCTCGCGGCGCCGACGATGGCTTTGGCGCGTGGCGGTGGAGGCGGCGGCGGCGGTCATGGCGGAGGCGGCGGCGGTCATGGCGGAGGTGGGTTTGGTGGCGGCGGCTTCCACGGCGGTGGA
>Ga0210403_10003260_pt1 | contig 14357 bp, 9 predicted proteins | sample IncBWC19MmetaG_FD_150863 | JGI IMG/M metagenome (GOLD analysis project Ga0210403, IMG submission 150863) | Forest soil microbial communities from Barre Woods Harvard Forest LTER site, Petersham, Massachusetts, United States - Inc-BW-C-19-M | ecosystem: Environmental > Terrestrial > Soil >... | reverse complement strand
CAACGTGATGGCCAGATTCGCCGTCTCGGTGGTCACGTGCAGGCAGGCGGAGACGCGCATGCCCTTCAAGGGCTGGTTCTTGATGAAGTCTTTGCGGATGCTTTGCAGCACCGGCATCGATTGGTTGGCCCATTCAATACGGCGCTTGCCCAGATCGGCCAGATCAAGACTTTTTACGTCGTGAGGAACCTGAGTTGCTACGGATGTCGACATATTTTCCTGTTTACTTGCCTTTGGCATGAGATTTTTTTCTGGTTCCGGCGGTTTCGCCGGGCCTACGCTTTCAAAAATATCGGGAAGGAAACTTCAAGTCTCCTTCCCGAGGACCGATGATTTTACTTGCCGGCGCTGATCCCGGCCTTGCTCGCGGCCTTGCCCAGGCCCTGTTCACGCAGAGTAGCGGCCTTGTCGGTCGCTTCCCAGGTGAAATCCGGGTCTTTACGGCCAAAGTGGCCGTAGGCGGCGGTCTTCTTGTAGATCGGGCGCCGCAGCCGGAGCGATTCCATGATCCCTTTGGGGGTGAGTTGAAAGTTGGCGCGCACCAGATCTTCCAGGCGGTCTGAGGGAACTGAGCCGGTGCCGAAGGTATCGACCAGCACACTGACCGGCTCGGCCACGCCGATGGCGTAGGCGAGCTGGACTTCGCAGCGATCAGCCAGGCCGGCGGCCACGATGTTCTTGGCGATATAGCGGCCCATGTAGCAGGCGGAACGATCGACCTTGGTCGGGTCTTTGCCGCTGAACGCGCCGCCCCCGTGCCGGCCCATGCCGCCATAGGTATCCACGATGATCTTGCGTCCGGTCAGGCCGCTGTCGCCCATGGGGCCACCCACCACAAAGCGCCCGGTGGGGTTGATGTGGTATTTGGTGTCGGCATCGAGCAAGTGGGCGGGAACAGCCGCCTGAATCACGTGCTGCAGAATATCGGCGCGCAGGGTCTTGTTATCGATGGTTTCCGAGTGCTGGGTGGAGATGACCACGGCATCCACGCGCACCGGCTTATGGTCGGAATCGTATTCGACTGTGACTTGTGATTTTCCGTCGGGCCGCAGGTAAGGGAGTTGGCCGCTCTTGCGGACTTCCGCCAGCCGCATGGTAAGTTTGTGGGCCAGGGCAATCGGCGTAGGCATGTAATCGTCGTTCTCGTTGGATGCATAGCCGAACATCATTCCTTGGTCGCCGGCGCCGCCGGTATCGACCCCCATGGCGATGTCGGACGACTGCGAATGAATCGATGAAACCACTGCACAGGTGTTGGAATCGAAACCATACGTCGCATCGGTGTAACCGACGGCGGTCACCGTGCCGCGCACAATGGTGGGGAAATCCACGTATGCTTCAGTTGTAATTTCACCGGCAATGACCACCAGGCCGGTCGTGGTCAGCGTTTCGCAGGCCACACGGCTGTAGGGGTCCTTCTCCAGACACGCATCTAGAATCGCGTCGGAAATTTGATCTGCAATCTTGTCCGGGTGGCCTTCCGTGACCGACTCAGACGTAAACAAGAAATGTTTCCTTGAAGCCAATGGAGTTTCCTCCTCAAGAATTTATACGTTGCCGAACCTAATAAAGAGCGTCGCAAACAGTTTACGTTGATGATGGCCTTGGAGACAACGTTCTAGGGTTCCAGTTGCTTGAAATGCAGCCGAATGGCGGAATCCGTGCTGCGAAAGGGGCCTGATTCATTTTAACGGCAAAAACGGCCAACCGGGAAGGCTGTGAATAGCCCCTCGCCAGCATTCAGCTCACGGCGACTTGGCCTTGAGCGGGAAGGTGAACGTGCGCGTTTCATGCTCCGCGCCCAGGCCGCCCAGGGGTCTTCCGTTGTAGCTGGCTTCCAGCCCGCCGGCATTGCCGGTGCGCAACACCAGTTCGTTCTCGAATTTCACCGAGCGCACCTGGCGGGCGTTGAGTGTGCCTTCCATCACGGTTTTACCGTCGGCTTTGATCGATACCCAGGAATCCGATTTGGCTGTCAGGGTCAGGGTGTAGGCTCCGGAATTCTGCGGATCTTGCTGGTCTTGGGTTGCCGGTTCCAGCCCCGGCGCTGGTGTTGAACCGGATACTCCGGGACCGTCGGGCGTTGGCTGTGTGGTGGCCGTCTGTATTGCGGCCGCCGCGGCACTTGGAACAACCGGGCGCGCGGGGTTCCGGTGCGTCCAAATTCTCCATCCGGCGATAACAGCGATCAGGGCCAGCACCGCGAGGACAATCGGCAGCCACGAGCGCTGTGGGTTCAACACCGGAGCGCCCTTTTGGGGTTTGTTCTTCTGCACCTCAAGCGGAAACTGGTCCGCGGTAGCGGACTGGTCGTGACTGGCGGTCATGTAGTCGGCGACCGCCTGCTCGGGATCGAGACCGACATAACGGGCATAGGAACGCACAAACCCGCGGTTGAAGACGCCGCCAGGCAATAAATCAAATTCTTCGTTTTCCAGGGCTTCAAGGCGCCTGCGGGCGATTTTCGTAGATTCGGAGATCTGCTCAAGAGTGATGCCCCGCATCTCCCGTTCCCGCCGTAGCCGGTCTCCAAAGTCACCCATCGGTTACGCCTGTCGTCAAGAATATGTAAGATGATACAGTGGGCAAATCGCAGGAAGTCCGGTTCCCGGCGCGAAAATAAGAACCCGCGCTAATTGGCTGAAAACACAGCCTCTCGGCCGGTACCGAAAGAACGACGACTCCGGGATGTGCAAGGGATGTTCGCCCGGTTGCTGATTTGAAAAACACAGGCTTATAATACGCCAAAGTTCCACATTTGTGCCTAATTTCAGGATCGAGCTCCGATGGAAGAGGCTGTTATACCTGAACGTAAACGCCAATTGCAGGAAGTCGCCATATTTAACGACGTGGCGAAAGCCCTTACCTCGTCTTTAAATCTCGATTCCATCCTTCAAACCATCATGGATAAGATGGCGGAATTCTTCCGCCCCGATACATGGTCGCTCTTGATGGTGGATGAACAGAAGGACGAGCTTTATTTCGCCATCGCCGTGGGCGATGCCGCGGAGACGCTGAAGACCGTCCGCCTGAAGGTGGGTGAAGGCATCGCCGGCTGGGCCGCCAAGCACGGTGAGTCCCTGATTGTTCCCGATGTCTACAGCGACGAACGTTTCGCCAAGCGCATCGATGAGATGACCAAATGGAAGACCCGGTCCATCATCTGTGTTCCGTTGCAATCCAAGCACCGGGTGCTGGGCGTGATTCAGCTCATCAACTGCGCCATGGAAAGCTTTGGCGAGCAGGAAATGTTCTTTCTGCACGCGCTGTGCGATTACGCCGCCATCGCCATCGACAACGCCCGGGCCGTCGAGAAAATCCAGGAACTGACCATCACCGACGACTGCACCGGACTCTACAACGCGCGCCACCTTTATAAGACCCTGGAATCTGAAGTCTACCGCTCCGCTCGCTTCGGTTATGAATTCAGCGTGATCTTCATGGATCTCGACCACTTCAAGATGGTGAACGACACCTACGGCCACCTGGTGGGCAGTAAGCTGCTCCATGAAATCGGGTTCAAGGTGAAGTCCCAGTTGCGCCTGATCGATTACGCCTTCCGCTATGGCGGGGATGAATTCGTGATTCTGCTGCCCCAGACAGAAAAGAACTCGGCCATGGTGGTGGCCCGGCGCCTGCAAGATATGATGCGCGCTACCCATTTTCTTTCCGACGAAGGGCTGAACCTCAACGTGCGGTGTAGCATGGGGCTGGCCACCTATCCCGAAGACGCAAAGAGTTCGCATGAGATCATCCGTCAGGCCGACGAGATGATGTACATGGTGAAGAACTCCAGCCGCGATAACATCGCCGTGGCCCAGCAGGGGCTGCTGAAGTAAGCCCCCAGCATTCAGGCCGATTGGTAATTGCCAAAATTGGCAATCGGGGAATTGAAAAGCGTATTCGCCGCTGATTTACGCCGATGAACGCTGATTTATTTGTGATGGGGCAGCCGTCTGGTTGAATTTGTGTTGCTTTTCAATTCCCCCGATTGCCAATTACCAATCTATTTTGGCCGTTTCTGCAGCGTGGGCTCTTGTTCGCTCTTCTTGTCCCCCGCGGGCTGGCGCGGCGTCCACGTGCTGAGATTGGCCGGGGCCTTGGGATCGACCCCGAAATCCCACACATAGATATTCATCTGCTTTTCATCGAGCATTTCGACCACTGCGTATTCACCCGGAGCCAGCGGCTCCGCCGGAGCGACTTTGACCCAATCGCCCACTTTGGTGCTGGTGGTTTTGATCCAATTGGCCTTCTGCGTGACCTTGCCATACACCGCGATGTTCAGGTTGCCAACCACGCGCGCATCCTTCCGGCGCTCCATGCGGATGATGCGGAAGCGGTCAAAAGGCAATTGCGGTTTCCTGTCTTTGGCCTTGCCGTTATCTCCGGGCAGCGCGGCGTTCTCGCCAGTGTTGTCGATGTTGACATAGACTTCCGGCTGGGTGAGGTGGGATTGCGATTTGGCATGAATGCCAATGATCTCGATGGTCTGCTTGGAAGACAGCGCCAGGGGATTCAAGGCCGCCCTCAGAATGTTCCGGCCCATCTGCTTGTTCAATTCTCCGCCGCTCTGCACCAGCTCCGCCAGGGACGGCTCACCGTGAAATTGGTCAAGCAGAAAGACGCCCCCACCATCGGGAAGGCGCAGACCCGGCGCCACCAGCGGCGATTCCGCCTCTTCGGCGTGAAGGTCCGCCGCCTCTTCCTTGTCTTTATCCGTATCCGTCTCGGCCGCGCTGTTAGCGCGCCGGGCGTCGCGCTCCTGGTTGTATTTCTCCGTGGCCGGCCAGTCGATCAAGCTCTTCGGCAATTCTTCCCAGGCATAGCGCTCGGCGCTGTAATATCGCACCCTCTCGCCTGCTACCTGATACTGGGTTACGGTCTGGTAGGAACCGTCCTTGAGTATCAGCCGACGGGGATTCTGCTGGGCCACCGCCAAAACGGCCATCAGGGCCGGAACGGCCAGCAAGAAAAAACGAGAATATCTGGAATATCGCAACATGGCTGATGGATGAAAATCCCTGCCTTGGTTAGATGCAATTGTAGGCCAGTAGGGCCACCTGGGGCCACGGTTTACGTGGTCGATGTGGCGAAGGGACGGCATCGTCAGATTCCTCAAATTGGTTAGAATGAATGGGACGTACAACTCATGATCAGCATATTCGACTTATTCAAGATTGGAATCGGCCCTTCAAGCTCGCATACTGTCGGCCCCATGCGGGCGGCGCGCATGTTTCTCGAAGAGACGGAAGAACGCAACTGTTTCGAACAAATCGCGGAGCTGAAAATCGAGTTGTTCGGCTCTCTGGCACTCACGGGGCGCGGACACGGCACCGACCGCGCCATCCTGCTGGGGTTGATGGGACACAAGCCGGACGAAATCGACCCTTCGACCGTGGAGGACCAGATCGACGCCGTGCGGTGTAAGCACACGGTTTCACTTCTGGGCCGCCGGGCCGTGGCCTTTGATGAAGACCGCAACCTGCTCTTCCACGGCAACCAAGTATTGCCCCGGCATTCCAACGGCATGAGGTTCACGGCCCTTGATGCGCAGGGAAAAAAACTGAGCGAAGAAGTCTATTATTCCGTGGGCGGCGGTTTCGTGGTGAAAGAAGGCCAATCCACACTCACCACGGAGGGCAGGCAGGCGGCTTATCCTTTTAAGAGCGGCGATGAGTTGCTGGCCATGGCCAACGGCCAGGGCATGACCATTGCCTCGCTGGTGCTGGCCAATGAAAAATGCTGGCGCACAGAAGCTGAAATCCACGACCAGATCCGGAAAATCTGGCAGGTGATGCAGGCCTGTGTACAGCGCGGAGTGCGCAATGGCGGCAGCCTGCCGGGCGGGTTGAACGTGCAGCGCCGCGCTTCCAGCTTGCACAGCCATCTGCTCAAGACCGAGTCCCAGTCCGAAGACCCGCTCGACGTTATGGATTGGATCAACGTCTATGCGCTGGCTACCAACGAGGAAAATGCCGCGGGAGGACAAGTGGTGACCGCCCCCACCAATGGCGCCGCAGGTATCATCCCTGCGGTTCTGCACTACTACCAGAGGTTCTGCAAAGGGGCGTCGGAAAACGGCATCTTTGCTTTCTTCCTCACGGCCGGCGCCATCGGCATCCTCTACAAGGAGAACGCTTCAATTTCAGGCGCAGAAGTTGGATGCCAGGGCGAAGTGGGCGTTGCCTGTTCCATGGCCGCCGCCGGACTGGTGGCCGCCCTGGGTGGGACCAACGAACAGATGGAACACGCCGCCGAGATCGGCATGGAACACCATCTGGGAATGACCTGCGATCCGGTCGGCGGACTGGTGCAGATCCCATGCATCGAACGCAACGCCCTGGGCGCCATGAAGGCCATCAACGCCGCCCGTATGGCCACACGCGGCAATGGCACACACCAAGTCTCACTCGATCAGGTCATCAAAACCATGTACCAGACCGGACTCGACATGCAGTCCCGCTATAAAGAGACTTCGCTGGGTGGGCTGGCGATTCACGTGGTCGAATGTTAAAGAAAAGAATTCACCTCACAACCTTAAAAACCTCTGTTGCCTCTGTTCCTCTGTGTTTCAAAGGTTTTCGTTGCAACTCGTTGCACTGTGTTTCAACGGTTTTGGTTGCACTACGTCACGGAGTCCTTCCGTGGTGAATTCTACTTTTCCAGCTCTCCCGCGACGGCATCGATCACTCCGGCATAGTCTTCCAGCGCCTTGGCCGCGCGGACGATCTCGGCTTCGGCTTCCTGATAGCGCTTCTCTTCAATGCCTTCACGCACGCCGGGTATGGTCTTGGCTCCATAGCCGGTATAGAAACCGGGCGCATAAATCAGGTGTTTGTACCACGGACGCCGGGGCAAACCGCCCGCATTCGTCAACCTTTGCTCGGCTTGCTGCAATTGTGTGTTGAGCTTCTGCAGCGACTGCGGCGAGGCACTCGCGCCTTTGGCCAGAAATGTCTTCAGCGCTTTGGAGTAGCGTTCGGCGCTATGGGCCAGAACGGCTTCCGCGTTATCGAGTGGCGCAAAATTCAGGAATGGCGGAAGGGCTTCGCGCTTCGGAGCAAACGTCGGGTGGCGCGGATCGGAGGCGGCATTGAACGCTCCATCATCCAAGGCCTGGTTGCGGTCGTGGATTGCTTCTTGCTGTTCCTTCAACAGCTTCTTCAACTCCGCCGAGTACTTATGAATGGTGTCGGCAAAGTCATTGAAATCGTAGGGTAGTACGTCAGCGCCGGCAAAGCGCATCACCATCACCCCTATGGTCTGGGCCAGCGCCCGTCCATAGACAAATTCGGTGTCGGAAAAATGCGTAAACCAATAGAAATCATCGTAGATAGAGTGGTAGATGCCGCCCTCATCTTCACCTCCGTAAAGGACATTCAAGCTAGCCACGCCCAGATGATCGAGAAAGGTGGTGTAGTCACTGCCGGAACCCAATGCTCCGATACGCAAATCAGGGCGGCTGCGGGCCTCTTTACGGCCCTCTCCCCGTCCGTGTACCAGCAGCCCGGCCTGCTGGCGCTTCCAGACGCTGATGTTTTTCTCAGGATCGGTAATGTCACGGGACACGCTGTTGACGAATTTTTCCAGCGAATGCGATCCCTCTACCTCCAGGAACCCGCGCCCGTTGACGTCGGTGTTGATGTAGATTGCCGCATGACGCTGTAGTTCATCGGCGTGATACTCGGCCCACTCGGTGGAGCCCAGCAGCATGGGCTCTTCACCGTCCCATGCGCAATAGATGATGGTGCGCTTGGGTTTCCAGCCCTGCTTGAGCAGCTCCGACAGTGCGCGCGCTTCTTCGAGCAAGGCAATCTGTCCGGAAATCGGATCTTGGGCGCCATTGACCCAGCCATCGTGGTGATTGCCGCGCACCACCCATTGGTCCGGGGATTCCGTGCCGGGAATCCTGGCAATCACGTCATAGACCGGCTTGATATCCCAATTGAAGGCCAGTTTGAGATGCACCGTCGCCGGGCCTGGACCGACGTGATACGGAATGGGCAAGCCGCCGCGGAAGCCGGCGGGCCCCATGGGGCCTTTGATCGCCGCTAGCAACGGCTGGGCGTCGCCGTAGGATATCGGCAGTACCGGGATTTTGGTGATCGTAGGAGCGTCCTTGATGGCCAGCCGCTTCACATTGCCCTTTGCGCCTACACCGGGCGTAAGAGGGTCGCCAGGATAAATCGGCGCATCAAGGACGCTGCCGCGCTGCGCGCCATTTTCATTACGCATCGGCCCATCGGGAAAAACGTCGCCTTGCCCATAACCGTCATCGGCCGGGTCAGAGTAAATAATGCATCCAATCGCGCCATGCTCTGCGGCCACCTTGGGCTTGATGCCGCGCCAGGAGTTACCGTAACGGGCAATCACGATGGCGCCCTTCACGGAGACGCCCAGGAGATCGAGCTCTTCGTAGTCCTGGAGCAGCCCGTAATTCACGTAGACCAGGGGTCCGGTTACGTCTCCGTCGGTCGAATACGCGTTATAGACCGGCAGTTGCTCGCTCTGCTGGCCCGAAGTCGGGTCGACGGCCACCGGAGGTTCCTGAAGTTTCGCGGTATAGCGGGTCGGAGCAATTAATTCGACCAAACGCTCTTTGGGTGTGGGAAACAACACGTCGAAGGTCTCGATCTCGGCGCTGAGTCCCCAGGACTTGAACTGCGACAAAATCCACTCAGCGTTCTGTTTGTCATAGGGCGAGCCGACATGATGAGGACGCGCACTGAGCCTCTGCATGGTATCCCGCATGATTTTGGGATCAGGAATTGCCTTAAACTTATTCTCCCAATCACGCTCCACACGCGAGCTGGCCGCGGTAAAACCGTAAAGCGGCTCATCGGCATCGCCGTTGGCGGCCGACAGCGGCAAAAGCATGGTCAGACAAAAGAGCAGAACGAGGGATGCGCGTTTCATGGGGGACTCCTGAATCAATCCATTGCAGTGCAGCATTGTAAATGAGGTGCGCGTCTTCGGCATCCCCCGACATGTTGGTCATCCGATTGTCATTCTGAGCGTAGCGCCTCGAAAACGTGTCCTGCCGGAAGTACACAGGCGCGGAGTCGAAGGACCCCGGGAGGGCCGGAGTTACCCATGTTGCACCAGGGAGTTTCAAACCAGAGCTTGCCCGAAACCGCATGGCCGCTTTTCGGGGCCAGCGGTTGGGAGAACACCCTGAATCATTCTGGAGAGGGAAGGCCTGTCGGGGTCCTTCGACTCCGCGCTCCGATTGCATTGTTTGTCCAGCATCGCACATGCGCTACGCTCAGGATGACGCCGTGTTTGAGGAGCAAAAAGTCACAGAGCCTCTCAGGAAGACGCCGTGTTGGGAGACGAAAGAGCCACATCCTCTCAGGATGACAATCGGTATAATTGAACGCCATGAAAGCCATTCAAGTACAAAAAACCGGAGGGCCAGAGGTCCTCACGCTCGTTGACCTTCCGAACCCCAAGCCCAAACCGAACGAAGCCATTGTGAAGATCTCCGCGGTGGGCGTTAATTTTATCGATGTCTATTTCCGTGAAGGGCGGTATCCTGCGCCGCTTCCATTCACCGACGGCCAGGAAGCCGCTGGGACAGTCAGCGAAATTGGGACAGAAGTAAAATCTCTCAAGCCCGGCGACCGCGTGGCTTACACCGGAGTGATCGGCAGCTATGCGGAATACGCTGCGGTGCCCGCCGACCGGCTGGTGAAAGTGCCCGCAGGCATCACTGATCAACAGGCGGCGGCCGCCATGCTGCAGGGAATGACCGCCCACTATCTGGTCTATAGCACCTATCCCCTCAAGCAGGGTGAAACGGCATTGATTCATGCGGCCGCAGGCGGCGTCGGACTGCTGCTGGTGCAGATGGCGAAGAACCTGGGCGCGCGCGTGATCGCCACCGCCGGCTCCGCCGATAAGGCCAAACTGGCGCGCGAGGCCGGAGCGGACGACGTGATCCTGTACAACGAAAAGGATTTCGAAGAAGAGACGCGGCGCCTTACCGGCGGCAAAGGACTGGACGTAATCTACGACGGTGTGGGCAAGACCACTTTTGAAAAGGGCTTGAACCTTCTGCGCCCACGCGGATACATGGTGCTGTTTGGCGGGGCGAGCGGTCCGGCGCCACCTGTCGATCCCATCAGACTTTCACAGAAGGGATCTTTGTTCCTCACCCGGCCCAGCCTCATCCACTACATCACCAGCCGTGAAGAGCTGGAGCAACGCGCCACCGGCATCTTCACGATGATCGCCACGGGCAAGCTCAAGCTGCGCATCGAGCATATTTACAAGCTGGCGGAAGCCGAGCAGGCCCACCGGGACCTCGAAGGGCGAAAGACTACGGGCAAGCTGTTGTTGATACCTTGAACGCGCGAGGTAACCGCAAGCGAAAACCAAAGTCTTTGAAACACAACTCGTCACGCTGTGTTTCAAAGGTTTTGGTTTTCTCCGTGGTGGAGTCTTCACGGCTTCTTTCCGGTGAAACCTTCCGCTGCGCTCACGGTGGCAAAGGCGTTGATGGGTGCAACGATGGCACCGGTATGCTCCAGCTTCTTCCCTTCTTCCGACTCGGCCGCGCGCAGAATCACGTTGAACAGGCCGATATAATCCTGCAAGGTGAACGTCTGAGGCGACTGGTGAAACTTTGCGACTGGTGCTTCGGCCTTGAAGGACTTCAGCGCGGCTGATTTTCCTGTCAGCAGCTCGTCTTTCACCCGCACCGGACCGAAAGCCAGCAGCTCGCCAGGCTTGACGGATGCTGCAATGACTTCGGTCCGCGCCTTCCCGCCTCTGGCTTTGGGGATGAAGTATCTGGTCCTGTGGATCGCCGGACGGCTGCCGGAAAAGCCGGCAAAGATCATCTCGAATTTATATTTGTTCGCATCGGTTCCCGGATCACGGTCGGCATAGAATTTCGCTAAACTGTCAGCGATCAAAGCGTTGAGCTCCCGGCTGGCGGCATCAAGATCCACGCCGGGGTGGGATTGAAGCCAGGCAGCAGCGATTCGGCTCACGTTGACTTCTTGGCGGACCGCGCGGCCAACCGGATCTTGAATGGCAACCGTGCCACCCAGAAGAAGCGCGCCGTGCTTGCCAACCGCCAGCAGCTTATCGGCCAGGGAGACAGTTCCATCGGCATTGAAGGATGAGCCGTCGGCGGCCAAGGCAAATCCCTCCGGGGTACTGGCCAGCAAAACCAGCCCGCCGTGGCCGATCACAACATGGATTTTCCTGTGTTCTCTTTCTCTTTCACCAGCTTGCGCCAGCAATGACAGAAGGCAAATCAACGGCAGTATCAGTTTTGACATTCCAGAGACCATGGCCTTTTCAGAATTCCCGCAAAAACCTAGCCGCGAATTTACACGAATCAACACGAATCATAAGAACCTGGAGACATTCATTCGAACCGGCTGGCCCCAACTCAATTGCAACACCGATCAACTTCGTCTTGTTTTCTTAGTTCTTAATTCGTGTTCATTCGGGGCCAAATTTTCTAAACCGGTTCCAGGTCGATTTTCTTGGCCTCGGGATCGAGTTTCGCAATCCGGAAGCTGCGAATCTGGCCGATGCGGGCGTCTTGCGCCTTGGAGTCGCTGCCGCTGGCTGCGCCGCTCTTCCAGCGCGCTTGCAGCATCGAGGTGAGTGATGACAAGTCGGCTTTGGCTGCGCCGGCCTGGCTATTTTGCCGGACTTCCGCGGCGGCGGCTTTTTCGGGCAGCATCCGGCACGTACCCTGGACGCCTTCACCCAGTTCCACCCGCGCATACTCGCCGGAAACCTCGACCATGCGCCCGGAGACCACATCGCCCGCCTGGTGCTCGGCGATATATTCATCGAGACTGCTGGGGACCATCTGCTTGATGCCTAGCTTCAGCCGGCGCTTCCCGGTGTCGACTTCGAGCACCTGGGCCTTCACCGTCTGGCCCATCTTGAGCGCTTCCATCGGATGGTTCAATCGCTTCTCGGCGCTGATGTCGCCAATGTGAATCATGCCCTCGACCCCTTCGGCCAGTTGCACGAAGGCGCCGAATTTCTGCAGGCTGGTGACCGGCCCTTCCACCACGGAACCCACGGGGTATTTGCGGGCCGCGTCGGCCCACGGATCGCCCAGGGCCTGTTTGAGACCCAGCGAGATGCGGCGCTCGCCTTCATTCACGCCCAGGATGACAGCTTCAACGGTTTCACCAGGTTTGACGACATCGCTGGTCTTCCTGATCTTCTTGCTCCAGGACATCTCCGAGATGTGGATCAAGCCCTCCACGCCGGGACCGAGTTCGACAAACGCTCCAAATTCCATCAAGCGGGTCACGGTGCCGCGCACGCGCTCGCCGGGTTTGAACTTGTCCGACGCCTGGTCCCAGGGATGCGGCTGAAGCTGCTTCATGCCGAGCGAAATCCGCCGCTTCTCGGTATCCACCTTGAGCACCAGGGTTTCGACCTCCTGTCCAACGGAGAGCACGTCGGCAGGTTTGTCGATGCGGCTCCAGGAAATATCGCCGACATGCAGCAAGCCATCCACGCCGCCGATATCCACGAAGGCCCCGTAGTCGGCCAGGCTGCGGACGGTGCCGCGCATGGTTTCACCTTCTTTGATTTCCGAATACCGCCGTTCGCGGATGCCGCGCTCTTCCTCTTCGGCCACCACTCGCCGGTCCACCACCACGTCTTCCTCGGTCACATCGAGCTTGATGATGCGGCAGCGGATTTCCTGCTCTACCAGCTTTTCCATCTGCCCGGCCTCGCGGACACCGCTGCGCGAGGCCGGCATGAAGGCCCGTACGCCGATATCGACCGTCAGGCCGCCCTTTACCACGCCGGTAACCGTGCCCACGATGGTCAGTTTTTCGGCAAAAGCCTGCTCCAGCGACGACCAGTCTTTGGGCCGCGCGATCTGGAAGCGGGAAAGCGAGTAATAGCCTTCGGGATCGCGTCCTTTGATCGAAACGGTGAATTTGTCGCCCACCGCCACGGTTTCGCCTTTGGCCTGAAATTCCGCCAGAGGCAGAAGGCCTTCGATCTTGTAGCCGATATCGAGTAGCACGGAATCAGCAGTCACCGACACTACGGTGGCAGCCAGACCTTTGCCGCCGTCTTCCGGCTTGCGGGAATGACTGCGCTCGTGCTGGGAAAGAGCTTCGGCAAAGGATTGATTGTTTTCGGGTTCTGTCTCTGGAGAGTTTGGGTTGGGCATGCGCGGCTGTAGTCTCATTGTCGAGGTGGTCTTTATTAGGATAACACCGCCCCTGGCCGTGCGATGCGATTGGGCCAGAATTTCCACAACAGAAATCCCGGTACAATGCGCTCAAAGCTTCCCTTTAGAAAGTCGAGACACGCATGGGACTATCAGCGATGCTGGCGGATGATTTCAGTGGCGCCGTCAGAAAGCTCGGCCAGGACTACTACTGGCGGGGGCTGGTGCATATCGAACATGGCTCCGAATCGGCGGTGAAGGCATTGATCCGCGGCCCGCAAAGCTATAGGGTTGCCCTGGATTGGGAGCCAGGTGGCGCCCTGGTGGCATCGTGCAGTTGCACATCCTTTGAGATGGAGGGTCCGTGCAAACATCTGTGGGCCACGATTCTGGCAGCCGAGGAGCGCCACCATCTGGCTCTGGCAGCATCCTCGAAAGACCTGTTTCTCGATGATAGCGGTATCGATGCAGAGGAACTCTTTAACGACCCGGAGGGGTATCCCGATGCTCCACCGCCACCGGGCGTAGCGCTTGCTCCCCCGCCTCCGAAGGCCCCAGCCTGGCAGAAGAGAGTTGCTGAGGTTTCCAGTCTTCGCGCCTTTGCCACCGCTCAAAGCTACGGATGGCCGGCAAAACGGCAGATCGTCTATATCGTCGAGGTTGCGAAGAGCATGCTCGGGGCGGGCATCGTCCTCACGATTGAGACCCGTGACCGCAAAGTCGATGGCAACTGGACACGCAACAATACCCTCAATTTGAAGCACCACCAGATCGCAGATCTACCTCTTCTGGAAGACCGGGAAATTCTCTCCGCGCTCTCCGGAACCAGGCAGCACTACAGTTGGAGTTACTCGGATTCTTACGAGACAATCCCCGCCTGTTGCGCGGTCAAACATCCGCTGGCTTCCATGGTCATGCCTCTGATCGTCCGCACCGGTCGATGTTATCTGCGATTGGATAACCGCCCTCCGGAGGACTACGGGCCACTCACGTGGGACGAGGGCGGGCCTTGGCGTTTTGCGCTGCAGATGCGCCGCCGTGAACATGCAGGCTGGATCGTCGAGGGCATCCTGCGGCGGGGTGAGGAGACCATCGGATTGTCGGCCCCGGCCGTGGTGACCAAGGGAGGGTTGTTATTCATCGGTGATCGCGTGGCTGCGCTGGCGGAAGACACTCCTTT
>Ga0210403_10003258_pt1 | contig 14363 bp, 13 predicted proteins | sample IncBWC19MmetaG_FD_150863 | JGI IMG/M metagenome (GOLD analysis project Ga0210403, IMG submission 150863) | Forest soil microbial communities from Barre Woods Harvard Forest LTER site, Petersham, Massachusetts, United States - Inc-BW-C-19-M | ecosystem: Environmental > Terrestrial > Soil >... | reverse complement strand
GATTCCTGCGCTCGACAGCGCAGAAACTTTTGAAGGATTGTTCGAGATCAGACGTACCTTTCCCACTCCCATTGCGTGCAACATGGCCGCCGGTAACTCGAACTCTCTGTGGTCAGCTTTGAATCCAAGTCGCTCGTTGGCTTCTACGGTGTCGAGCCCCTGATCCTGGAGTTCATACGCTTGCAGTTTCGCGATCAGGCCGATGCCACGGCCTTCCTTCTGTTCGTACAGAAGGATCCCTGCTCCGGCGTCGGCAATTAGCCGAAGCGCTAATTCGAGTTGCTGCCGGCAGTCGCAGCGCAGTGAGTGAAAGACATCTCCGGTGAGGCACTGTGAGTGGATTCGCACCAGCGGAGCTTGCGAATGGATGTCTCCCATCACCAAAGCAACAGCGGCTTCAGGACGACCAGTCTCGGGATCCCGACGATTCCCCTCGAATCCGAGTATGCGAAAGTGCCCGAATTTAGTAGGGAAATCCGCTTCCGCGCGCTTTTTGGCCTCTGGCTTAGCTGTAGGTGCTTTCACTTCTTAATTATAGCCAGCCATTCCTGCTAGGCTTACATCTGCGTGGACCAGAAGTTAATACTCATCACCCTGCTCATTCGGCTGGGCGTGGTCGCGGCCATTGCCAGTGCCGTGGTGCGATCGCGTTACTTCAAGTCCATTCTGTTTCGCAACGAGATTCGCAGCACGCGCCAGCAGCTTCAGATCGTCTTATTCGTCGGCGTTCCGGTGGCGCTCGGTGTATGGGTCCGAGCCACGGTTCCGAGTTTCTCTGCCGCTGACGTTGCATTCGAAAGCGCAATCATTGTCGGCGTGATGGGTGGCCGCCTGGCTGGAGTCGCGCTGGCTGCTTTGTGTGCAATCCCGGAATTGTGGCGGCATGAATTTCTAGCATTTCCGTTAGACGCGCTTGCCGGATATGTTGCCGGGGCGTTTCGCGAGTACGCAGCCAATCGCGAAGACATTTGGTCGTTCTCCCCGATGGTTGACCTGAGCGTCTACCGATGGGTTCGCAGAAATTTTCCGCGTCCAAGACACGACTGGCAGGTCGCCTTTTTCGTTGGAATTCTGCTACTGCAATTTCTCCGCGAGCAAATAGGGCGTGCGTTTCCCGGCCGACTGTTCTTCTTGCATGGCGAGACTTTTTGGGTGGAAGTGGCAGTCTACGCTGGAACTATCGCCGCAGTGGCCATTCCCATCAAGATCTGGAATGCAACCCGTATTGAACTCAAACTTGAGGAGCAGGAACGACTCCTTCTGCAAGCCCGCTTGGATGCACTGCAGAGCCAGATCAACCCTCACTTTCTCTTCAACACGCTGAACTCGATTTCCTCGTTGGTGCGCGTTCGCCCCGAGCAGGCGCGTGACCTGATTGTGAAGCTGGCGAACATCCTGCGTTCGCTACTTAGGAAGCATGACGCTTTTGTGCTGCTGCGAGAGGAGATGGAGTTCATTGACAACTATCTGGATATCGAGGTCGCGCGCTTCGGCTCAGAAAAGCTGCAGGTTATGAAGGATCTTGATTCCCCAACTCTCGATGTGATCGTGCCGAGCATGATGCTACAGCCGATCGTTGAAAATGCGATCAAGCATGGCCTGGCTCCCAAAATCGAGGGTGGAAAGATCACCATCCGCAGCCGATTACAGCCTGAACATCGCGTGCGCATTGAGATCGAAGACGACGGAGTCGGAATGGCGGCGATCAATGGCCGTTTCAGCGATCGTCGCCGGTATACGCGTGATGACGCGGATGCTGCCGACCTGCACACGGAGGGAATCGGAATGCATAACGTCGCCGAGCGCCTGCGGGTGCTCTACGGTGCCAATGCGCACATGACGGTGCAGAGCAGTCCGGGTAAGGGAACGAGGATCTCAATCGAGCTGCCGTTACTACAGACGGACAAGGAATTCTCGGCTGCGTCTGCGATCTACGAGGCGCGTTCCAGCACACGCTGATAGAACTTCTCGTATTGAGGAATAATTTTCGACGCGCAGAAGCGCGACTGCGCTTCAAAGCGAGCAAGCTTCGCCATTTCCCGAAGCCGCTTTTCGTCGGAGAGCACTTCGATCGCACAACGAGCCATTCGCTCCACGTCGCCCACCTCAGCGAGAAACCCATTCTTGCCATCTTCTATTACTTCCGGCAGGCCGCCAACGTTGGTCGCAATCGCAGGTACTTCGCAGGCCATCGCCTCTAAAGCTGCCAGTCCAAAGGACTCGAGCTGGCTTGGTAATAGCATCAAGTCGGCGATTGCCAGCTTCTCGTGCACGTTGTCCTGCTTGCCGAGAAAATGGACTCGATTCAACAGACCCAGGCGTCGCACCTGCCACTCCGCTGCCGAACGCTCCGGACCGTCTCCAATCATGATCAACCGTGAAGGCACTTCCTTCTGCACTCGATCAAAAATCTCAATCACGTCACCGATGCGTTTTACCGGACGGAAATTCGATAGGTGAACAAGGATTTTCTCCTCTGGCTCAGCAAAGATTGAACGATCGGCGCTGATATCTTTCGGCCGCTTGTACAAGTCGCAATTCACGAAGTTGTAGATCACTTCGATCGGATTCCGAACTGCAAACTCCTGCACCGTGCGCTCCCGAAGGTAGTTGGAAATTGACGTCACGCCATCGCTTTGTTCGATAGAAAACCTGGTGACGGGAAGGTAGGAGGGATCTTGTCCTACGAGTGTAATATCGGTGCCGTGCAAGGTCGTCACGTAGGGCAGATGACGAGGAAAGGTAGCACTAGCCAGCATCTGCCGCGCGAGCATTGCGCTTACCGAATGAGGAATCGCATAGTGCACGTGCAGGAGATCGAGATCATAGATTTCCGCAACTTCCGCCATCCTCGTGGCTAGTGCAAGATCATAGGGCGGATATTCGAACAGTGGGTATTGAGAAACGGTAACTTCGTGATAGCGAATATTGTCGTGCAGCGTAGTCAGCCGAAAAGGCTGCGAGTACGAGATGAAATGAATCTCGTGCCCACGATGGGCGAGCTCAATTCCCAGCTCAGTGGCAACGACTCCACTGCCACCATATGTGGGATAACACGTGATTCCGATCTTCATACTGTTTCAGCAGGATACTCGGGATTGGATGTTCGCAGCGGAATCACGTTCCAAAATCTCAAGATTTAGGGACGAGAGTTTCAGCCGCAAGCCGCGTCTAGACTCCGGCGCCGCTGCAGGCTTATTCGCCGATGATCTTTATGATGACGCGCTTTTCCCTCTGGCCATCGAACTCCGCATAGAACACCCGCTGCCAGGTCCCCAGATCCAGCTTGCCCTTTGTGATCGGCAAGGTTACGGACTGGTGCAGCAGCAGACTTTTGAGGTGCGAATCGCCATTGTCTTCTCCGGTTTTGTGGTGGCGATAGTCCTCGCGAAACGGGGCGAGTTTCTCCAGCCATTCGTCGATATCCTCAATCAATCCCGATTCGTTGTCGTTCACGTAGACGGCTGCGGTAATGTGCATCGCCGATACAAAGGCCAGGCCTTCCTCCACTCCGCTTTTCTTCACGGCAGTTTCTACTTGGGGAGTGATGTGGATGTAGTCTCGATGCTTCTTTGTATGGAACTTTAAGTACTCGGTGTACGCCTTCACGAGAAGAGGATAGCAGCGTTACCACTGACAATCAGCGCGCGCGTCATTTAGATTAGCTATATGCCTACTGGCGAGAAATTTGAACGAGCGGTGAACATCATGGCGCGCCTCCGGGCGCCGGGCGGCTGTCCGTGGGATCGTGAACAAACCTTCGATTCAATCAAGCCCTATACGTTGGAAGAGACGTACGAAGTATTCGAGGCCATCGAAAACCGCGACTGGCAGGAGCTGTCAGGGGAGCTGGGTGACCTGCTGCTTCAAGTCCTGTTTTACGCAGAGATGGCGAGGGAAGCCGGATACTTTTCTATTGATGACGTTGTTGACCGACTCTCTGACAAGCTTGTAAAACGCCATCCTCATGTTTTCGGCGACACCAAGGCTGCTAGCTCACATGAGGTTGTTCGCAATTGGGAAGCTCTTAAGAAAACTGAAGCTTCGAGGAAGAATGCGCTAACGGACGAGGTCAAGAGGCAATCGCTCCTCATTGGAGTATCCCGCGCGATGCCGGCGCTGCTTGAAGCGACAAAACTGAGTCGCAAAGCTGCCTCGATCGGATTTGATTGGTCAGAGATCACTGGCATCTTTGAAAAGCTTGACGAAGAAGTCGCCGAACTCAAACACGACATTGCAGAACTTCCTCAACCGATCAAGCCTGCTGGCGGGCATGCAGGTTCGAGAACACATCAAGTTTCTCCCGAGCTTCACCAGCGCATCGAGGCAGAAGTTGGAGATTTGTTCTTTGTGCTCGTTAACCTTGCCCGTTTTCTCGACGTGGACCCAGAGTCGGCGCTGCGCAGGACTACACAGAAATTCCGACGGCGTTTCGAAGGTATGGAGAATCAGTCGCGCGAACAAGGACGACCTCTCGAAGAAATGAACATCGACGAAATGGAAAAGCTCTGGCAAAACTCCAAGGCCGCCGAGGAGGTGAAGCGTTGAGCGCTGCCGCTTCACGCGATAACAGTCCGACAGACTCCATCGCGCTGCACCACTGCCGCGAAGTAGCGGAATTTCAGGCATGCGTGGATTTGCAGCGCGAAGTTTGGGGGTTCTCCGATGCAGATCTGATCCCGGTTCGCATGTTCGTTGTAGCCAGCAAGATCGGTGGACAAGTAATTGGAGCGTTCGCAGGAGAAACACTCGTCGGGTTTGCGTTGTCGATTCCGGGTGCGCGCGATGGCCACACTTATCTTCACTCGCACATGCTCGCCGTACGTGAAAAGTATCGCAATGCCGGACTTGGACGGCGACTCAAATTAGCTCAGCGTGATGACGCGATCGCGCGAAAGTTTGAGCTGATGGAGTGGACTTTCGATCCGCTCGAGATTAAGAACGCTTATCTAAACATCGAGAAGCTGGGCGCCATAGTCAGGCGCTACACCATCAACCAATACGGCATCTCGTCTTCTCAGTTACAAGGCGGACTGCCCACCGACCGTTGCATTGCAGAGTGGTGGCTGAACTCGAACAGAGTACGGCAACTTCTGGAAGAGGGAAGATCGATTGCGGTGGATCCAGCGATGGTGATCAAGGTGCCCGCTCATATTTATGAGTGGAAAAGTGATCCGACGACTCGCGATCGCGCGCTTGAAACGCAACTTGCGAATCGCGAGCAGTTTCTGAACGCATTCTCTCGCGGCCTTACTGTGTTGGGCTACAAGCGAGATCAGGAAGGCAACGGCATCTTTCTGCTGGCGCCTCCGGAAGAACGATTTGAGTTTGGCTCCGTGGAACAGGAAGCGGCCTCATGCACATAGAGTCCATCACGATGCACGAACTGCACATGCCGCTCGTGCATTTCTTTGAAACTAGCTTCGGTCGAACGACTGAGCGCCGCGTCTTGCTTGTTGAACTGAAGATCGACGGAGTCTCTGCCTGGGGCGAATGCGTAGCGGGCGAGCATCCCTACTACAGCGAGGAATCTCTGGAGACAGGGTGGTACGTCATTCAAGCCGAACTGGCTCCGGCTCTGCTCGGCCGCGAGATTGATTCGGGCCGCGACGTTCCCGCTCTGCTGAAGCGCGTCCGCGGTCATCGCATGGCCAAGGGGGCCCTCGAGAATGCGGTCTGGGAGGCCGAGGCCCAGTTCAAGGATGTTCCGTTATGGCGCTTACTAGGCGGAACACGCCGCGAGATCGCCTGCGGCGTCTCGCTGGGCATCCAAAACTCCCTTGAACAGCTCCTGAACAAAATTGAAGAGGAACTGGCTGCTGGTTATCAGCGCATCAAGCTGAAGTGCAAACCGGGGTGGGATCTCAAAGTTTTCGAACGCGTCCGCGCTCGATGGCCGAACATTTTGCTCAGTTGCGATGCTAATTCCGTTTATACGCTCGACGATGTCGAGCATCTCAAAGAATTCGACCGCTTCAATCTGCTGATGATCGAGCAACCATTATGGAATGACGACTTCTATTTTCATGCGACCTTGCAGAAGCAGCTCAAGACGCGCATTTGTCTCGATGAAGCGATTCACCATGCTCGCAGTGCGCGCGCTGCGATTGAATTAGGATCGTGCGGAATTATCAACATCAAAGTGGGTCGCGTGGGAGGCTTTAGCGAAGCAATTGCCATTCACGATGTCGCTGCCGCGAACAACATTCCAGTGTGGTGCGGCGGCATGCTCGAGAGCGGCATCGGACGTGCCCACAACGTGGCTTTGTCGACTCTGCCCGACTTCTCTCTTCCAGGCGATGTTTCGGCCGCGAAGCGATACTGGAGCGAGGACATCGTCGAGCCGGAGATCATTGTGTCCCAAAAAGGAACGATCACAGTGAGTGACAGGCCCGGAAGAGGCTACGATCTGCGTACGGACTTGATCGAGCGCCTTACGGTGCGGAAGAAGACGATGAGGCAAGCGGCTGCTGTACGGGTTTAAAGCTATTGTCCGTTTTTCTGTGCCAGTTCAGGCGTGCCCTTTTTTAAAATGTCCGCACCTTCGGAGAGGCTTACGCGATCGGGTAGACGGCGAAAGTCGGTTTCGAATTCCTGTTCATCGTAAATAAGCGTCTTGAACAATAGGGCTTTTCCGCGAAGGTCGAGCTTCAAGACTGTGGTGTCCCAATGCCTGGCATCTACCTGTTCCTGCTCAACCAGGAAGCCGCCGCCTTTGTAAAGTCTGCCCAAAATGCCCCAACCGAAATCGACGTCGTGGAATAGATGCGCGTCGATTTTCCGTAATCTCTGCTGCGGAAGGTTCAGCCAAAGCTCGCCAGCCATTCCGGTGTAGATCGACTCTTCGCGAGACTGCGGTTCATAGTTAGGATCGGGACGAAATCGCAGCTTCACGACATCGCCATCTCGTCCAATCTCCTGGTAAAAGAACGCGTTTGGCAGAGCTCTTACCATGATCTGGGCGCGATTCTCGTCCTCTTTCTCGCGCTTCTGACGTCGTTTCTGTTCATCGAGGTCGCCAATGAGCTTCTGGATCTTCTGTTCTTCCGCTTGGCGGACGTCGTCCGTCGGTGGCCGTCCGTCTAGCAGTAGCGTTCTCGCAATACTGCCCTGATCGGTCTGCACGATTTGCTGAACTTTGCTGCCCTTTGGGGACACTTTTTTCAGCTTGAACATGTAGTGAGATTTATCGAGCTCTTCCTGTTTGAGTTCGTTAGCAACAACTCTGCGAACAATTTCGCGAGCCTCGGCATTCGGCTGAAAGTCGGACGTTTGATCGGCCTTCGAGTCATCCGCAGCGAATGCTGCAGAACTGCAGGATAGAGCGCAGGCGATAAGCACGAGGAATGCACTGCGCAGGGACGGTCGGCGAATACTAATCACCATAGGAAGCCCTGTTGAAGCCTAAGTACCACGTTATGAATATATAGCTTATTAGACGCGATTTCCCTGCTGGTTTGTTGCAATGCTGCTGGTCGAGGACGCTCAAAAATGTAATTTCGCCCGACTATACAAGGATCAGCAGTCCCCCCAAAAAAGAAGAAAAACAAGCGATCATCTCCCGCGTTTTCATGAATTTACGTGTGACCGGTCGGGGAATTCTCTAATCGAAGCGAAGGTCGCTGGATGCGGCAAGAACTATGTCGGCTCAATCGGAAGAAGGCAGTCCCATTGGCTGTTTTTGATCGCTGACTGTGGCAGAACCGCTGTTCCCCTGGTTCTTCGGTCCTGTTGCTGACAGCGACGTTCCGACTGAGCCGACTGAGAGTTGATTTGCAAGAACATGACCAAATCGTGCAGTCGCAAATCACAGGAAACACAGAGCTTGATAGCGCCGCGTTCAGCCGGCGTGAAACCCGACCGCATGACTAGCGGGCAATCTTAGGCAACAGGATGCCGCAAGTGAGTAGCGCGATTCCATATTCGTTTGCGGTCTCCCAACGATGGAATTGTCTCCATGAGCCTATAATGCTGCTCGAGAGCGAATAGGCTTTAGGGAACTGCCGGCAATCCGTTGCGTTCGGAGTGTCTGCTCTGTATAGTTTGCGCCAAACTGTGCTGCTCCTGTAGCTTGTAAGTCTCGCGATCGCAGCGCAGGATCGTCGCGCTGTGCATACTGGGCGTTGATCTTTCGTCCTGAGATCGAGGTCCGATGTTTTGGCCGCCGGCGCAGGCCGGCAAGGGAAATCAGGAGGTCGGTTCCGTGGACACGTTTCGAACCAGCGAGCAGAGTCGTACCGATGTAGCCCATATTGGCAAATCCGTCGTGGTGAAGGGCGAACTTTCCGGCAGTGAAGACCTGTACGTTGACGGAGAGGTAGAAGGCAGCATTGAGTTGCACGATTACAACCTCACCGTTGGTCCAAATGGACGCATCCGCGCGAACATCACTGCCAAGGAAGTTGTGATTCACGGTCGAGTCGACGGCAATGTCAACGGTAAAGACCGTGTCGAGTTGAGGAAGTCCGCTGTGCTTGCGGGCGATATCGTTACGCAGCGCATTCTTATCGAGGATGGTGCATATTTCAAAGGCGGCATCGACATTGGTAAGGATCAGACTCCACGGCGCGATCAGCAGGCTTTGCATTCGACCTCAACTCCCGTAACTCCTGTGACCACGCCTTCGTCTCCCTTGCCCACCGCGCCAGCCTCATCAACCAGAGGATAGAGGGAATAACGACGACCGGTGGCAAACCCTTTCTCGCGCTTCTTCCGAGGCAAACCGTCACTCGACAACCAACAGGCGGCACAAGGGACTGACGCCGGATCCCGACGCTCCAGCGGCTTGGGCGAATTAACACGCCTGCTTAAGGGCTCAGAAGGTCTAGCGATTCTCGATTTAGGACCCACGTCTCCCGCCAACATTACGCACTTCACCGAACTCGGACATCGCGTTTATAACGAGGACGTCCTGCTCGCGGCCCAGAATGCCGAATACAAAGCCAAGGACGCGAGCGGAAATCCGACCATCGACGCCGATCATTTTTTTCGCGAGAACCTCCTTTTCAGAAATGTGAAATTCGATGCCGTCCTGTGCTGGGACATCCCCGACTATTTGGCCGAACCGCTCGTAAAACCGATGGTCGAGCGCATCGCTTCCGTCGTGAATCCCAAGGGCTATTTGCTCGCCTTTTTCCACACCAAGGACGCCGGACCCGACGCTCCGTATTACCGCTATCACATCAACGGCCTCGACAACCTGCGCCTTCAGCGTGGTCCGCAGTTTCGGCTTCAGCGCGTCTTCAACAACCGGCACATCGAGAACCTCTTTCACGACTACGCTTCGCTCAAGTTCTTCCTGGCTCGCGACAACGTGCGCGAGGTCCTCGTAGTTCGTTAGCCCATTCTCGATCTGCTCTTGCATCTTTCCCAATTTGGTTTAAAGTATCGCGGATGAATTCCGCGGCAGCTCTTAAACCTGCATTGGCTCTCCACGGCGGCGCGCCGGTTCGAACAAAGAAGTTTCCTGCATGGCCGCACTTTACTGAAGACGAGATCGCCGTCGTCGCGGAGGTAATGCGCAGCGGCCGTGTGAACTACTGCACGGGAGAGCAGGGAAGAGCGTTTGAACGCGAATTTGCCGATGCCTGTGCCACAAAGCAGGCGGTAGCAGTCGCAAATGGAACGCTGGCGCTGGAACTCGCATTGCGTTGCCTTGGCATTCGAGCAGGGGATCACGTCATCACCAGCAGCCGTACCTTTGTCGCTTCCGCGAGCTGCATAGCCATGTTGGGAGCGACTCCCGTCTTTGCGGATGTCCATCGCGACACTCAAAACGTTACCCTCGACACGGTTCGTGCGGTTCTCACTCCGGAAACGCGCGCGATCATTGCCGTACACCTTGGCGGTAATCCGTGCGATATGGATACCCTCGTTCAATTTGCCAAAGAGCGAAACTTGTTCCTGATAGAAGACTGTGCGCAAGCCCAAGGTGCTACTTATAGAGGCCGCCCAGTGGGCTCGTTTGGGCACGCAGCAGCATTCTCTTTCTGCAACGACAAGATCATCAGCAGCCTTGGGGAAGGCGGAATGCTCACCACGAATTCCACCGAACTCTGGGAGCGAGCCTCGGCATTCCGGGATCACGGTGTACAGCACGGAGCAAGTGCCCAGCCTGCGAATGGCAACGGGTTCCGCTGGATTCACGATTCCATCGGCACGAACTGGCGAATGCCGGAAGCGCAGGCGGCGGTCGGACGCATACAGTTGAAGAAGGCGAGTCCGTGGCTCGATCGGCGCCGCGCGCTGGCGGACATGCTGCGTTCCCATCTTGGCGGGATTCCTGCCTTGCGAATCCCTTCCATCCAGTCCCACATTGAACCTGCCTACTATCGGTTCTATGCCTTTGTTCGTCCGGAGAGGCTGAGACAAGGCTGGGATCGGGACACAATCCTGCAAGCTGTGAATGCAGAAAATGTGCCTTGTTTTAGCGGGAGCTGTGGCGAGGTATACCTGGAGAAGGCATTTGAGTCGTCGCGTCCAACGTTCCGGCATCCTGTCGCTCGGGAACTCGGCGAGACCAGCCTCGCATTTCCTGTGCATCCTACGATGGCCGACACCGACATGGAAGACATGTGTCGTGCCGTCGAGAAGGTGATGGAATGTGCCACTTGCGGTGACGAATCTTCTAGTACGAGCAAACGGCTTCGATTGGATTTGGTCACTGGGTAACAACGCAAACTCTTGCACTCTGGGAGTCCGCCGTTGCGCCAAGGCCTCGGTTCTATTGAGTTTTCCTAGCCAATCTTCAAGCAGTGCATTTACCCTTCTCCAACTCTGTGAAAGAATGCCTTCTCGCTATTCAGGAGAGTTTTCCGAATGGTTAAAGCCCTCCTAATCGAGGAGGACGCCGAGTCCCGCGCGCTCGCCGAGCGAGCATTTGCCGCCGCGGACATGAGCGTCGCGAGTGCCCCTGACTATCAGTCGGGCCTTGAGCTTTTGCGTGCAGAACGGCCCGGAGCTGTGGTGATCGGCGTCAGCGTTCCTGATCTTCATGGCTACGATCTCTGCCAGGAGATTCGCCGCGATCCCGCGCTCCGAGATGTGCCGATCGTGATTTGTTCCGCACAGAGCTATCCGGCTGACATTCGCCGCGCCAAAGAACTTGGAGCCGACGAGTATGTTGTGAAGCCGTACCAGGAGAAGGAACTGGTTGACGCCGTGTGGAACGCGATCGAACTGCGCAGCACGATATTTCGCGTGAAATTCTGGGGCACCCGCGGTTCGATCGCCACACCCGGGCCCGAGACCATTCGCTACGGCGGAAACACGGCATGCGTCGAGGTGCGCTGCGGCGAGGACATCCTGATCTTCGACTGTGGTACCGGCATCCGCGAGTTAGGCATTGCGCTGGCCAAGGAATATGCCGAGCGCAACCTTGAGGTTCATCTGTTCGTCAGCCACACGCATTGGGACCATATCCAGGGCTTCCCGTTCTTTCAACCCGCGTATCGTGCCGGCAACCGGGTGAACATCTACAGCCTGCACAGTCCCGACCGCAGCCTGGAGAAACTCTTTACCGGACAGATGGACGGTAACTACTTTCCAGTCACGCTCGACGATCTGATGGCGCGCCTGCACTTCGAGGAGCTTTCCGGAGACGTGCAGATCGGCGACGTAAAGGTCTCGAACATGCACCTGAACCACCCCGGATTGGCGCTTTCGTTCCGCATGGAGTCAAAGGGCCGCTCGGTCGTTTACATGACAGATCATGAGCCTTATCACAAGCTGCTTGGAGACAGTCCGCATACCAAAAAGCTCGACGCCGAAATCGACGCGTTCGCCAAAAACTCCGACCTACTAATCCGCGAAGCCCAATACACCGACGAGGAGTACGTCACCAAGCGGGGATGGGGGCATAGCACTACCTCCGACGCGGCGATCTCTGCCGTAAATTCCGAGGCCAAGCGTCTGGTTCTGTTCCATCACGATCCCATGCACGACGACCAGAAGATCGACTCCATGGTCGATTTCTGCCGGAACAAGATCAAAGAAAACGGCAAAGAGATCCGGGTGATGGGCGCCGCCGACAAACTTACGTTACGAATCTAAAAATCCAATCATCGCCACGCATCGTACCTTACGTGTTGCGGGTGAAAAGGAGTGGCGAGCAGCCTGTGCAAAAACTTGCAAGAATTTGCTTGACACCTTCAAGTCTTACCTTGAGAATTTCGCCTTCCCCCCGAAAACAATTGAACGACTGAATCCTCTGAGCCTGGAGTTTTTCTTATGGAATGGCTCGGCCCCGACATAGTCTCGAAGTACGAAAGCTCACGCTGGCCAGTGCTGCTTTCGGTTTGCCCAAACCTCGACCGCATGCAGAGCCGCGAGCATGCATTACTCGCCGCGGGTTACTTAGTCGCCTCAGCCAGCACGCTGACGGCTGCCAAAGAGATGACCCAGCTCTGCAAGTTCGATATCGTTTTGCTCGATCACGAGTGCGCTTCTGACGACGGAGCTAAGAACCTCCAGCAGCACCATGTAAGCGTGCTGCTCGAATCCGGAACCTCCGAACGGCAGTTGCTGAGTCACTTGAGTCAGTTGTTGCAGGTCGCGAGCGCCTCCGCCGCGGTGCACTGAAGGCGAGCTTTCGGCTGCCAGCTATCGGCGATCAGGCTAAGACTAACCGCAAGAGCTCACGGCAAATAACGCGGATGTTGTGGATCAGCACGGATGCCGATTGGGTGATACCTACCGCCCTTGGCTGGAGTCCCAAAGACCGAAGAGCAAAGACCAGCGGCTGCCTGGTGAGTATCAGGTTATTGAGTCTATTCGTGTGAATCCGTGCTTTTTATCCGTGTCGTGTGTTGCCCTTGACGTAGTTCTTTCCGAATCCCCGCCGTGCCAGCCGGAATCTATGGCAGAAACAAGCCTGTCGGCGAAGGGGGCGACCTGTCCCATCCCAAACTGCAGTTCAGCTTCGGTAACAGCTCATTAACACGAAGCATCTGGGTGGTCGCGTTCAGCTTCGTGTGCCTGCTCACCGCCGCCGCTCAAAGCTCCGCGTCCGCAGACGAGATTCCCCTGGAACGCTGCGACCGCCTGCCGGTCGTGAAGGTGCGCGTCGCCGACACTGACATGCATTTCCTTCTCGATACGGGCGCCACCACGATGCTGAATCTGAAATCGTTTACCGGAGGCTCGCGCGGACAGATCAAAATCAGCTCATGGAAGGGAACCGCAGACACCAGCGCGCGCGAAGTGACACTTCCCACTCTCGCTCTCGGCACGCATGTCCTGCACGAGTTGAAGCTGCCGGCCATCGACCTCAGTCCGATCGGACAGGCGTGCGGCGGTCCGATAGACGGCATCCTCGGCGTCGATTTGCTCGACATGATGAATGTCACCATCGATCTCAAGCGCCGCGTGGCTTCACTGGGGGGCGAGCCCGCCGATGCAAAGACCTTATACCAACAGATGGACTCGGCCATGGGCCATTGCACCGGCGCCTTTGAGCAGGCGAAGGCTGAAGAACTCGAGCAATGCTTCGATCCCGAGATCGTGCTCTATTGCCCTGAAGGAGAGTTCAAAGGCCGCAGCGAAGTGATGCGTTACATGCGTGAATATTACTTCAAGTTTTCTCCCAATCTTCACTACACGACCACCCTGCACGACGTGCAAGCCTTCGGCGATGCCCTCTGGTACTCGTACGACTTCGAGATGAAGACTCCGGAAAAACAAATGTCAGGCCGGGGAATGGCCATGTGCAGAAAGAACCAGGGCCGCTGGATGATCCTAAACATGCACAACTCCCTCCGTAAAGGCGAACAGCAAGCAAGCCTGCCAAAGCAGTAGCAGGCCCTGCGGTAGCGAGTGGTGCCGCGCAGAACCCCCGCGGTAGCGGGCGGGTGAGGCACAATGACATGGATATGGACAAAGACCTCGAAAAGCAGGCTGTTGCCCGTGCCGCTCTCAGTTTCGTCGAGAATGGCCAGGTAGTTGGTCTGGGCAGTGGTTCAACCTCCACCTACTTCATCCAGTTCCTCGCTGATCGTGTGAAAGCGGGACTGAAGATTCGCGGTGTCCCTACTTCTGTCCGCACGCAACAACTTGCGGAAAAATGTGGCATCCCTTTAGCCACTCTCGACCAGGTGGAGGCCCTCGACATCGATGTCGACGGCGCCGACGAGTTCGATCCGCAACTCCAACTCGTCAAGGGTGGAGGCGGGGCTCTCCTCCGCGAGAAGATCATTGCTTCTGCGTCCAAAAAATTCGTCGTGCTGGCCGACGCCAGCAAACAGGTGCCAATTCTTGGCAAGTTTCCACTGCCTGTGGAAGTGATCCCATTCGCAGAGACGTTGCTGACCCAAAGGATTTCTGCTTTGGGAGCCACGGTTACGTTGCGAAAAGCCATGGACGGTACG
>Ga0210403_10003257_pt1 | contig 14363 bp, 14 predicted proteins | sample IncBWC19MmetaG_FD_150863 | JGI IMG/M metagenome (GOLD analysis project Ga0210403, IMG submission 150863) | Forest soil microbial communities from Barre Woods Harvard Forest LTER site, Petersham, Massachusetts, United States - Inc-BW-C-19-M | ecosystem: Environmental > Terrestrial > Soil >... | reverse complement strand
GTTTGCGGGGCGGCCTTCTCCAGGGCTTCGCGCAATATATTCTCATTCCAGTACTGCAGCCCGCTTCCCGTACCCCAAGCCACTTGATCCGCAGGAATGGGATTCGCGACGTTCCACTTGCTGCAGGCATATTGGTAGAAGTCCTGGCAGGGGTCGAGCGACTTATCGACCTGGCTGATATCGAAGTGCTCGAGTTTAGGAGTGCTCGGTGACGCGGGTGGATTCTGCGCATTGGCACGAATGATGCCGGATACGGAACAAAGTAGAACGACGACGATCGCTGTTGAGCTACGCATCATGATCTCCCAGGTTGAGAACGTAAAATGTGAGAATGTATGGCTTGCAAACAGAAAAGGGTTCCGCGAAGGCGGAGAGCGAATCGATTTGGCGTGAGGCGTCGTACAAGTAGCAAATCTCTGCGTCAAGGAGTTTACAGTAGTTTGTTACGGAGCGCTTGGCGGTAGGGATGAAAGAAGTAGCTGAGAGACAAAAATGGGAGCTTTTGCCCACAGGCTTAAGCTCCCTCACGCGGCTGTAAGAACCTGAACTAGCTGGCCGGGCTGATGTCTGAAACGTGAATGGTGCTGGTGTTGGTATCGAGGCTGCCGCTTACTTTCACCTGCTGGCCTACGAACTGCTTGGCCTTCTGCTGATCATCCAACTGGTAGTTCATATCGCTGGTCTTCAGCACATATTTGCCACCGGCCTTCACGACGGTCCCAGTAAAAGCTGAACTTTGATTGGTCTGCATCGAGCTGGACGAATCCTGGGACGGCGAACTCGGTTGGGTTGAATCTTGCTGATCCGCAGTCGGCTGCTGTGCGTTCTGCGTATCCGCGGAGGGTTGCTGGGCGCTGGGCTGGGCTGACTGATCTTGTTGGGCAAAGCCTACCGCGGAAAGTGCCATCGCTAGTGCCAGCGTGGCTATCACCGTGATCAATTTCTTCATTTTCATTCCTCCGGATTTGATTACGTTCTTGCGGGCTTACCAAAGCAAGCGTCGTGCCAATTTGTTCGACCCCGCAATCCCAGCCACATAAGCTGAAGAGCGCATGTTTGTCCACGGGGACGAGAGGTTTTTGCCGACGAACATGAAAGTTATTCGTACAGGGAAGACCGTAGGTAGCCTTAGGGGTGCACTTTGAGGACGTCGTTTTAGTGAACCTGCGTCACCTTAGCCAGGGCGTTCTTCAACTCGTCAGGTTTGAAGCCGAAGGGGCCGGGCTTGCTCTTGTATGCCACGCGGCCTGCGGCGTCGATCAAGTAAAGCCGATCCGGCCAGCCGGTGTACGCCTGTTCGGTTGAGTTGCCGAATTCATCCAGCACGGCGGGAATCTGTATACCTAGTTTCCGCACGCAGGCTCCGGCGACAAGCGCGCGTTCCTCTTCGGTTTTTGGGCTGGCAAAAACAACATTGTCTTTGACGTTGCTCTGCATCTGCCAAACATCGCTAGGGTGCGCTTCGGTGATGTAGACGACCAGGAACGCAACCTTTCCGGTGTACTGCTCGTAAAGCCTGTTAAGGGCAGGAACCTCCCGCCGGAACGGCGGTCAAGTGTAGCTTCCGAATACCAGCACGACCGGCTGTCGTTGAGCTGTAAGAGCTGACAGTTGTACCTGGGCGCTCTTATCCAATTTCGTCAGCGTAAAGTCAGGCGCAGGATCGCCGATTTGCAGCCGACCGGCACGGGCTCGCGTCCACAAGGTCTCAAACGGAAGCACGAGAAACGCGACCGGACCGGGTATCTTGGCCATGAAACGGGCAAATGTCTCGGGCGATTGCCGCATGATTGCGAACAGCCCGCCGCAGGCGAACACCCATAGTAGGGCGATCACGATCAATGTCGTGACCAAGACATGTCTCGCCTTACGCTTTGTGTTCAAAGGTCGTTCTGCCAAAACTTCTTTCGACATTGTTTGCCCACACCGAGAGTTACGCGATTATAGGGAGTGCGCCCTGAGGGTCAATAATATAAAAGGAGTAGCCGAGAATGACCCCCGATCTCAAGAGTACGACGCTGGAACTCAGCGTGTCCGCGTTATATCCTCGGAGCGTGCTTCGCCCGCTCGCGTCTGGCCGCTCCCCAACCCCGGGTTTGTTCCTGGGACTCATCATCACTCTCGCCGCAGTGGTCGCCTATTCTTGGTATATCACGGTGCAGATTTCGGGTCTTCGCGCGCTGCAAAACGATCTTGCCGGCCGGAACCGCAAAGACTCGCTTCAACTTTTGCGCATCCAGAACGACTTGAATTCCCTGGCGCTGGCCATGCGCGATATGCTCGACAACGACGAACCGTACCCTCTCACCGCTTGGTCGGCGCAGTTCCAACGCATCCGCGCGGACTTGGACGACGCCCTCAAACTGGAGGAGCAAGTCGCGGTCGCCGAGCGCACGCCGGACCAAAGACAATTCCTGGGCAACTCGATCGCTCAATTCTGGGACGCCGTCGACCGCACCTTCACGCTCGCTCGCGATGGCAAAGAGAACGATGCACGCACACAGATTCGCGTCTCGTTACAGGCTCGCCAGGCCGCGCTGAGCACGGCAGTCGCCCGGTTGCTCGTCCAGAACAATGAAAGCGAGGAACAGGTGGCCCTGCGCATCGGGCGGATCTACGATCGCGTGCAGCGGCAGGTATACATATTTTTTGCCGCGATCTTGAGCGCGATTCTGCTGACCAGCCTCTATCTGATCCAATCCAATCGCCGGCTCTTCGCACGACTCGCGAGTCTCTCCGAGCAGCGCAGCGAACTGGCGCAGAAACTGATTTCGACCCAGGAGTCCACGCTGCTGCATATATCGCGTGAGCTTCACGACGAATTTGGACAGATTCTGACTGCGATTGGTTCCATGCTGAGCCGCGCTCGAAACCATGTACCCGAAGACTCGCCGCTGCGTGCTGAACTACGGGAAGTTTCTGAGATTGCCCAGTCCACGCTCGATAAGGTCCGCAGCCTCTCGCAGGCGCTGCACCCGGTCATGCTGGATGAATCCGGTCTCGAGAGTACGATCGACTGGTACATTCCAGTGGTGGAAAGGCAAACCGGAATCGAAATATCCTACAAGAAATCAGGAACGCCCTTTCCGGTCGACGGCAGCGTTGGCGTTCATATTTATCGCATTCTGCAGGAGGCCTTGAACAACGTCGCCCGCCATTCTGGAACTCGCCAGGCGTGGGTGCGGCTTCGTTTCCTGGCGCATGCTCTGGATCTTGAAGTTGAAGACCACGGCACGGGATTTGTGGAAAGCTCAGCGCGGTCGGGCATTGGACTTGTGGCCATGCGCGAGCGTGCGGAGTTGTTGAGCGGGAGCATTGAGTTTATGAAGCCGGCGGAGGGTGGAACGTTGGTTCGTCTGAGAGTCCCAATCGAAAAGGCGGAGCCGCATGCCCAATAAGATTTCTATCCTGCTGGTCGATGACCACAGCCTGGTGCGCCGCGGGTTTCGACGCCTACTCGAGGACGCACGCGACATTACAGTGGTCGGGGAAGCCAGCGACGGCGCCGAAGCGGTTCGGCTGGCAGAGCAGTTGCGTCCGCAAGTGATCGTGATGGACTGCGCGCTTCCGGGTATGAGCGGATTGGACGCGACCCGGCGCATCCTGCAGAAGTTTCCGGACACCGCGATCTTGATGCTGAGCATGCATTCTGAAGACACCTGGGTCCATCAGGCGATGGCTGCCGGCGCCCGCGGCTACATTCTGAAGAGCGCGGTTGATATGGAGTTAGTCACGGCCATCCGCCGCGTCGTGGCGGGTGAGGTCGTGCTCGATCCGCAACTCGCTCGCGCCACAACTTTGAAGGGTGAGGGAAAATCCGGACTCACGGTACGCGAACTCGAAGTGTTGCAACTGATCGTCGCCGGCAAGTCGAACAAGGAAATTGCTGCCGATCTCGATCTCAGCGCCAATACTGTGGCCGTTCACCGTGCCAACATTATGGATGCGCTCGGAATCCACAAAACTGCCGATCTGGTTGTCTACGCTATTCGCAGCGGCCTGGTGAACATTCGGTGAACCGCAGATCTTTCCTGCGCGGGTTCGCTGGTGCTGCCGGGGCTTCAGTGCTGCCGCTGGATTTATTCGGTGGAGCGGCCCCAGAAGTATCCAGCCCGGGTTTCAAACTCGTCGACGTTACCAGTTCTTCCGGTATTCAATTTCTGCACAACAGTGGCGCGTACGGAGGCAAGCTTCTTCCTGAAACGCTTGGCTCAGGCTGCGCCTTTCTCGACTACGATCGCGACGGCTGGCAAGACATTCTCCTTATCAACGGCATGGACTGGCCCGGCCACAAGCGCCAAACATCTACGCTGCGGCTCTACCACAACAACCACGACGGTACTTTTACCGACGTAACCCACAAGGCCGGTCTCGATTTAGAGATGTACGGAATGGGTGTCGCCGTGGGCGATTACAACAACGACGGTTTTCCCGACATCCTGATCACATGTGTTGGACAGAACCGGCTTTTCCAAAATAGCGGAAAGGGAACCTTCGTCGACGTTACCAATGCCAGCGGACTCGGCCACCGCCAAGCCCTTAGCACGTCCGCGCTGTGGTTTGATTTTGACCGCGACGGCCGGCTTGACTTGTTCGTCTGCAATTACGTGAAGTGGTCGCCCGAGCACGATGTGTTTTGCAGCCTGGATGGGAAGCATAAATCCTACTGCACGCCCGAGGCTTACCGCGGAGAAACCTGCTGGCTGTTCCACAATCGCGGCGACGGAACATTTGAAGATGTAACAGCGACCAGCGGCATTTTCGATAGCAGTTCGAAGTCGCTCGGCGTGGCCATGCTCGACTACGACCAGGACGGCTGGCCCGATCTGCTGGTGGCGAACGACACGCAGCCCAACAAACTTTATCGCAACGCGCACAATGGCACATTTAAAGATGTCGCGGTTGAGGCAGGCATTGCTTTCAGTGCCGACGGTAAGGCGCGGGCGGGAATGGGTGTCGACGCTGCGGACTTTGATAACTCAGGCGCTGCCGGCGTGGCCATCACGAATTTTGACAATGAAATGATCGGGCTGTATCGAGCCCTCGGCAATGGCACGTATGAAGATATCGCGACCCAGGCGGGTGTCGGACTTCCTTCAAAAACAACGCTAGGATTCGGTTGCCTGTTCCTCGACGCCAACCTCGATGGCGCACTGGATCTGATCGCAGCCAACGGACACATCGACGACACCGTGCGCAACATCCGCGGCAACGTTGGCTACGCGCAACCGCCGCAGCTTTTCCTAAACCAGGGGAAGCGGACCTTCCGCGACGTAACTTCGGAGGTCGGCGATGCATTCGGCCAGCCCAAAGTCGGGCGCGGCCTGGCCTGCGGCGACTTTGATCGCGATGGTGATCTCGACATTCTCATCACCACAAACAATGGCCCAGCCTATCTGTATCGCAACGATCAACTCGCGGGGAACCGGAGCATCCGCTTTCACTTGGTGGGCAAGCAATCGAATCGGGACGCAATCGGCGCGACCGTCCGGATCTACCACGAGGGCACGACGCAATCCCGCCTGATTAAGAGCGGATCGAGCTATCTGTCACAATCCGAGCTCCCCGTCACTTTCGGTCTGGCAAAACGCGACAAGATCGAACGCGTGGTCATCCAGTGGCCGAACGGAAGAACCGAAGAATACAAGAACCTCGCGGCAGGCAAAGCCTATGAGTGCGTGGAGAGCGAAGGAATCACGCCTGCTGCGGGCTTTTGAAAAGACAAGTTTGCTCGGAGCTTTTCAGCAGGGGTCAATGGAGACTTGGCTGGCAGCTGAATCGGTGATCTACTAAATGGGTGTTTCTCATACCACGAAATAAGCCTCTGAACGGAGAGATGCCATGCATCTTCGAAATGTTCTCGTAAAGTTAGCACTCCCGCTTGCGCTTCTTGCGGTCGCTTTCGCGGCCAGCGACAACGGAAGGCCAGGCACGATCAAGGGTTACGTCCTCGACTCTGCTTGCGCTTTCACCAAGAATCTGAAGAAGCCAATAAGCCCCGAATGTGCGGTCGCATGCGCGAAAGCCGGCTCGCCGCTCGTAATTCTGTCAGACGACGGGACCATTTACTGGCCCATCTCGGACGCGACACCCTCGTCCGGTCAGAACGAAAGACTCCTTCCATTTGCCGGCCAGAAGGTGACGGCCACGGGGAAGGTTTTCGAGAGAGGTGGATCCCGTGCCGTGGTCATCGACAAGGTTGAATCCATGGCGAGCTCAAAGTAGATCGGATCATGGTTCCAGTCTGCTCGGTAACGACGCCTAGAGCCGACACAGTCGTTTATAAGTTTCCTTACGGAGAAGATGAATGAAACGACGCGAAACGATTGTCGTAGTGCTCGCTGTTTCCATCGCAACCATCTTTGTATCCGGTCTACAAGCCGAGGCGACATCGAAAATGCAAAAGCAATCATTTGGTAAGACAGAAGACGGGCAGCCGGTGGATCTTTACATCCTGACCAACAAGAATGGCATGCAAGCGGCCATCACCAACTACGGAGGCACCGTCGTCTCGCTAAAGGTTGCCGACCGGAACGGCAAGTTCGAGGACGTCGTACTCGGCTACGATAATCTTGACGGCTACGCGACCGGCAAAGCCTATATCGGCGCGACGGTTGGGCGCTACGCAAACCGCATCGCCCACGCTACCTTCACGCTTGATGGCATTACTTACACTCTGGCGAAGAACGACGGTGACAACCATCTGCACGGCGGTTTCAACAAGCGCGTGTGGACTGCGAAAGATGTTTCCAGCGGCGCCGGGCAGGCGCTGGAATTAACCTATTTAAGCAAGGATGGTGAAGAAGGCTTTCCCGGAAACCTGCCGGTCAAAGTCGTGTACACGCTCACGGATCAGAACGAACTCAAAATCGATTACAGCGCGACCACCGACAAAGACACGGTACTCAATCTCACTAATCACGCTTACTTCAACCTCGCCGGTCAAGGCAACGGAGACATCCTGCAACAGCAGATCATGATTCGGGCAGATCGATTCACTCCGATTGACGCAACCTCGATTCCTACCGGCGAACTGCGAAGTGTCAGAGGGACTCCGTTCGACTTCACGAATTCAACTGCGATCGGCGCCCGCATCGACCAGGATGATCAACAACTAAAATTGGGCAGAGGCTACGACCATAATTTTGTGCTGAACGGCGATACCATGAGAGCTCTGTTTCTCGCGGCGCAAGCTTACGATCCGCATTCTGGGCGGGTGTTAGAAGTGTTTACTACGGAGCCGGGCATCCAGCTTTACACTGGGAATTTTCTCGACGGTATTCACGGAAAGGATGGCAAAGTCTACAACCGCCGCTACGCGTTCTGCCTCGAAACCCAGCATTTCGCGGACTCGCCGAATCGTCCCAATTTTCCTTCTACCGAACTCAAGCCCGGACAACATTTTCAGTCGACCACTGTGTACAAATTCTCGGCCAGGTAGTCTGCGGGCACTAGGAACTTAGGGCTTATTAAGTCGGCGCGTCGTGTTGAGACGAACTCAACCTTCGCAGTTATTTCAATTTCACAAACAGCAATACGAAGATAGCCCAGACTCCAACCGTCATGGGAAACTGGGCCGCTTGTGCTTCCTGCAACGAGCCTCCTCGTGGAAGGGCAAAGGAGAGGAGGAACATTGCTACTGCGGTGAGTATTCCGAGGATCAGTTTGCTTTTCCAGGTCATCGTCGTTTTCCCTCGCGTTCCGGTGTCGCCTACTGAAATCTTCGTAGGGCAATAGCGCACATTCTACGCCGGAACCGAATTGCAGTGTGATATTGGAACTGGTTCGCGCGGCTCGATCCGTTTTCCCCTCGTTGACGTCGCGCTTTTCCCGCGACTGGCGCGAAAGTTCGCAAACAATCTCTTAACAATAAAGTGACAACTGTACGGCATCCCGAACCCGACCGGCGCGTCCAACCATGTGTACGAGTTTGGTGCGGTTTTCGAACGTGAACCGGGTGATGCGGGTAACCCTGATTGCAACTTGGAAAGCACGGTCGGCAGGAACACAATTCGTAGGAGAAGAGCAATGTGGATGAGGTCATGCGCAGTTTGTAAGGCACTTTTGACCAAGCTCCGGTTGAGCAAGTCCGTCCGCTGTCAATGCGGCTGGGAGTGGTAGAGCAGAACGGCTGGGGAGACGAAAAACAAGAAAGAAGGAGATGGCTGTGGCTAAAGTAATTGAGTTTTACGTACCGAATAATTTCCGAAGAAGAGTGAAATGGGTTTCGCCGGAACGGCGCGGCAAGATTCTCGCGTTCGGTACCGCGAACTCCCTCGCTGCGCCAGCCGGGCTTGCCACCGCCGCAGGCGATTTTGGTAACAACACCGCGCTGGAGAAGATTGTTCTCTCCTAGTGCTGCGGCCCTCGCCGCTGGTCGTGATAGTTAACGCCGCCGGGCGCAATGACATTGCGCTCGCGTCCGCCGCGAATCTGGTTACTGCGATCGACTGGCAAACCTCAAGAGCTTGCAAGTGCTTCGCTTTCGTGCAAGAATCGCGCTTCCATCTGACGTCACTTCCCAGAGTGTGATTCCCGGGCCAGTTCAGCCTGCCAAGATGGGTTCTTGTGCAGTGCCTAAATGCTCAACCATCGAACTGGCCAATGAGGTGGCCAATGAACGAACAGCAAGGGACAAAAAAAGCCAGCAAGGCCCCGTTCCTCCAGCGAAAGAGCGTGATCGCGGTCGTTGCGTTGCTCGTAGCGTTGGTCGCGTGCGCCGCAGTGGTTCTGATCTTTGCCATACACAACAGCCTCGAGGTGCCCCTGATCGAACGCCCTAAAGATGTCGTCTGGCTGCCGCAGAACTGGACCGAAGACCAGCGCCGTCGTTATTACCACACTGCCCAGGGAAGCGAACTCCTGCCCTACGCCTGGTTTCTGGCACTGGAGCAGCCACGTTTCAGTCTCAGCGGCGCGCCTCCGTTCAAAGACGATCGATACCTTCAAGGTTTCGGATTTATCCCGGACCCAGTTTACGAACTGAACCCCGACACCCTGCCGGTTGGCTTTACCCGTGATGATCGTTTCGTCGATCCTTACACCGGACAGAAACTCGCGGTGCTCGGAATCAGTTGTGCCGCCTGTCATACCGGTGAACTTTTCTACGGCGGGAAGGCGATCAGGATCGATGCCGGTCCGTCGCTGATCAATCTGCAGAAGTTTACCGAGGCGCTCGGTCTCGCCGTTACCTGGACTTATTACGATCCCCTTCGCTTCCATCGATTCGCCGCCCGCGTGCTTGGTCCCAACCACCCGCACGCCGATCAGGTTCGGCTGCGCCAGGCCCTCAAATACTATCTCGATACGACTTTCACCGAGCTCAAAGCAACTCTTCATCTGTTTCCAACTCCCGAGGGCTACGGCCGCACCGACGCGCTGGCTCGAATTGGCAACTTCGTTTTCGGGACGGAATTGAACAACAACAAGAACCTGATAGTGGGAAATGCGCCCGTAAACTATCCGCCGATCTGGGACGCATCGTGGATGGACTGGGTCCAGTACAACGGCTCGATCCAACAGCCCATGGGCCGAAATGTCGGCGAGGCGCTGGGGGTGCGTTCGCGCATCAATTTGTTAGGTTATCCCGGCCTGCAGTTCCAGAACACGATTCGGGTCGAGAATCTGCACGAGATCGAAACTCTGCTCGGTGGATCGGAGCCGGGTAAAGGTGTCTGGTCGCCGAAGTGGCCGGAAGAAATGTTAGGAAAGATCGATCGCGGCCAGGCAGCCAAAGGCGAGCAACTCTACAACCAACTCTGCCTGCACTGTCACCAGCCCCCGATGAATTCCGACGAGGGCCGCAAGCCCGAGCATTGGACGAACTTCACCGACAGCCAAGGCATACAATTCTTTAAAGTAACCATGATTCCTCTGGTGGAGATCGGAACTGACCCGAAAGAAGCTCAGAACTTTCACGACCGGAAGGCCGATAGCGGGCCTCTCGGCAAGGGCACGATCTCAGCCGGGGACGGCCTGACATTCATTACCCAAAGAGTGATCGAGCAAGCCTACACGCAGCTCAACCTGACTCCTGAACAGCAGGAACAATGGAACGGCTACCGGAAAAACGAACTTCGGGAACCGCTGGCCTACAAGGCGCGTCCGCACAACGGGATTTGGGCAACGCCTCCTTACCTTCACAACGGTTCGGTACCCAACCTGTTTGAATTGCTTTCGCCGGTTGCCGAGCGGTCCAAGGTTTTCTATCTCGGAAACAAACAGTTTGATCCAGTCAAGCTCGGTCTCGACACCAGTCCTCTCAAAGGTGCCAGCGAGTTTAGCGTTGATCTACCGGGCAATTCCAACGCCGGACACGAATTCAACGACGGCCCCAAAGGCAACGGCGTGATCGGCCGCAGGCTCACGTCAGAAGAACGCATGCAGATCATCGAGTATCTGAAGACGCTGTAGCCTGCACCTGAAGCCAGAAAAAAAAGCGGCGCCCGCTTCTTGCGTTCTTTGCGAGGGGTCAGCACAATCCATCGTTCCAACTTTAGGATAAACTTTAGGAGAAAAACGGAGACGCGCGGCCATGATTGAACGACTCAGGGAAAGCCACGGTGCGGCGATCGGTTTCAAAGTTGTCGGAAGGGTTACCGCCGACGAAGTCAAAGCGTTTGAGCCGCAAATTGAGTTCGTCATTGCACAACGGAAAGAGCGGCCGATCGGAATCCTCGCCGACCTATCGCAAATGCAAGGCGCGGATTGGAAAGCCCGCTGGGATGAAATGCGCTTTCTCCAGAAATATACCGACCACATCGCGCGCATGGCGGTTGTCGGTGCCGACAAATGGGAAGAAGTAGTCGCCATGGTCCTCGCCGGAACCGCCGTCCTTCAAGCCGAGACCCGCTACTTCACAAGCTCCGAGATCAATTCCGCCTGGGAGTGGGTCCGAACCAGCAAGAACGCCGACCGCGTCCCGGTACGAACCATGTATGTCGGTTCCGGTCTCTTCAAGGACTACATCCCCGAGTACACCGACCTGTAACAAACACGGCCTCTGCCGGGCCGGTGCTCCAAGTTCACGTCCGTTCTTTGGACGCTAACCTGGGTCCAAAAATATTCATGGTTGTTCGCGGCACGGACAATTTTTCTTCTTGATTCTATGCCTCCTTTTGTGATAACACGAAGAAGATCGATTATCTATAAGATAATCTTGGATCTTTGACAATCTGACGACGAACGTAGCACTCGCTTGTTCCCAAAACGAAACTCCATGCCATCGACAAGCGCAATAACTCCAATGTTTTGAATATTTTGCCTCTAATTACCTTTAGAACCGTGGATCTAGGAGGCAAGAAAATTTCCGGGCCTTTGTTTTCTGCATTTTGCGCGAAAACGAGAGTTTTTTTGAGGTAAATCCTGCACCAGAATATGTGCAGAAAGATCAGAATTAGGCCCGCGGTCCGAGCCGCCGCGCTAGGTCGCGCGCGCCGATCGCGCCGTGGTATCCCGGTCGGCGTTGGCGTAGTGGGAGTTCTTCATCGCGTACATGCGCCGGTCGGCTTCCGCCAGCAGGTGCTCGGCGTTTGTGCCATCCGCGGGGTAGAAAGCCTGGCCGATGCTCACCGAAACCAGACCCTCGCCGCAAACGACTTTTCCAACGTCTGCGATGATGGTTTCGACACGTTGCGCCATTTCTGCGGCAGCTTCCCGATTGAGCCCCGGGGCAATGACAATGAATTCGTCGCCGCCCATACGTGCCGCATAATCGTATTCGCGGCAGGACTCTTTCAACGCCTCGGCAAACATCTGCAGCAATTTGTTGCCTTGAAAGTGGCCGAAGCGATCGTTCACTTGTTTGAATCCGTTAAGGTCGGAAACGAAAACCGCCAGCGGCAGATTGGAGCGCTTGCATCGCGCAATCTCGCGGTCGAGGTGCAGGAAGAGCGACCGCGCGTTGGGAAGCCCGGTCAGATAATCAGTCGTCGCAGAATCCTCGGCTAAGCGATATTTCAGCGCATTTTCGATGGTAAATCCGAGTTTAGAGCTGATTGCGAGCAGTATTCGCAGGTGATCTTTAGTGAATGCGTCCTGGTGAGTGCGATACAGCGCCAACACGGCGACCACGCCCGAGACTCCCTCGAGCGGCACGGCCAGCGCCGAGCGCAGCGTGCTGTACTTGGTCGGATCATTGAGGTATCCGGGCTCGACCGATGGATTGCCATTCAAAATCGGCTTGCTGTTCTGCGCAACCCAACCTGATAAGCCTTCGCCCAACGGAATTCTCAAAGATGAGAACAAACGAAAGTTATCGCCGCTGACAAACTCGGGGCTCAACAGATTGTCCTGTTTGAGATAGACGGCCATAGAGTCATAAGGCACCAGCCGCTTCAGTCGTACGGAAAGCATCGAGAGCGTGTCATCGACGCTCAGCGAGTTGCCCAGGTCATGACTCAACTCGAAGAGCATTTGCGCCTCTTGCCGCGCCTCGGCGATGTAGGAAAGATAATCGCGGCGTTGCTCGGCCGGATGCGCAATCGGTATTTCGGATTCAGCGAACCCCGCAGCCGGAGCCGATCCACGTTCGACTTTTATGTCGGTCGAGAGTTTTGCCGGAGTTTTCGGAGGCTGGGCGTGCGCGAGTTTTTCCAGCTCAACATAGCGCCGCTGCAAAACCTCAACCACACGCGGGTCGAAACTCTTGCCCGCTTCGTCGACCACTCGAGCCATGGCTTCATCCAGAGGCAGCGCACGGCGGTATTGCCGATCGGTGGCCAGGGCATCCAGGCAATCGACAGCCGCCAGGATTCGCGCCCCGATCGGTATGGCTTCGCCCTTCAGTCCATTGGGATAACCGCTGCCATCCCATTTCTCGTGATGCGCGCTAACGATGGGCACGACAGGATAAGGGAATTCCACCTGTTCCAGAATCTCTGCCCCAATAATGGGGTGAATCTTCATCTTTTCAAATTCTTCCGGCGTGAGTTTGCCCGGCTTGGAGATGATGTGTTCGGGAACTGCGAGCTTGCCGATGTCATGAAGAACAGAAGCGGCCTGCAACGCCTCGGTTTCGTCGGCACTTAAACCCAGATCTTTGGCGAGCTCGATGGCGTAGATGCGAACCCGCTGCAGATGATCGTGAGTGGTATGATCTTTGGCTTCGATTGCCAACGCGAGGGCTTCGATAGTTCGCAGGTGAAGATTGGATACCTGCTCAGCATGCCGGGTTTCATCCTCGAGCTTGCCGAGATAAAGCCGATACGAGCGATACATGAGATACACGGGAGGCAGGACCAGAAGCGAAGACTGCCATCCAATATGCCGATTCAGAAAGCTCACTAGACCAGCGATCGCCGCGCCCACGAGGTAGTAAGGAAAAGACCAAAAATAACATTCGGACCATACCTTCAAGACTGGCTTGCCTTCGGTCAACCGGATGATGGTCGCCATAGCGAAGGTATTAAAGGCGAAATATGTGATCGCTACGAGGAGCAGCGCCAGCGGATCGCTGCGATGGAGTCCATGCGTCGTGACGGCTTGATATACGACGTAGGAGGCGGCCGTCCCAACCGGCAGCTGCGAAAGATTGAAGATGACGTGGATCGATTTGAGGTTGGAGGATCTCCATTAAGACTGAACCAGAACCGCCGCGAACCCAATCACGAGGGTTTCCGCGAAGCTCATCTCCAAAACCCCCAGGAGAATGAACAGGAAGTTCACCGACATGGTTCCGTTGATGCCCGGCAGCTTTATTTTCAGGGATGAAGCCAAAAGGGCGACGGCCAAGTAGGACAAGAATTTAAGCGGATCTATCGACTGCCAGTTCGACAATGCGATGTAGAAACACCCCAGCGCCGCAAGCGCCATGGCTGCGATAAACACTTGTGCGCCAACCTGACGGGGCGAGCTTTGGGACATTAGAAGATTCTGGCTCAGGGTGAAGGAAATGTCCGGGCAAAACGGGTCTACCCGATTACCATCGTGTTCTACTTATGATTCAATGAGTTAGGCTGCCACCTGCGACCTCCTTCATGGGTGTGAAATGGTTCGACCCGATGGATTCGAGTCCGTGGTACGCGGCATCGGTGCTAGGCTAATCGCGGAGTGTATCCATCCTCGATATCCGCACCGGCCTGGCGTAGGAGGTTTGCGATCTCGCTTGCAGGCATCCTGCTCGCCACACTTCCTGTATACGCAGTTGAAGTCCAGGGTACGACGTCGAAGAGCAAGGCGGCAGATTCCTGGTCAGTCAGCTACAAGCCGTTCCGCTTAGTCAATGGTTCGCCGATTGTGTTCCACGTGGTTTCGCCGGAGCCATTAAAGTCGCTCGCCGGAAAATGGCTCGAGCATGAAGTGTTCTTTTCTTCGGATTCGCGGGGCAAGGTCTGGTATGGACTCGCCGGCGCGAGCCTGGAAAC
>Ga0210403_10003256_pt1 | contig 14368 bp, 13 predicted proteins | sample IncBWC19MmetaG_FD_150863 | JGI IMG/M metagenome (GOLD analysis project Ga0210403, IMG submission 150863) | Forest soil microbial communities from Barre Woods Harvard Forest LTER site, Petersham, Massachusetts, United States - Inc-BW-C-19-M | ecosystem: Environmental > Terrestrial > Soil >... | reverse complement strand
CGCATAGACCTTGAACTGCCATTGATCGCCGTGGGCGCTGGCGGATGCGGCCGGGAAGCCGTTGATGGTGATGTCCTCGGTCGAAGACTTGTCGACCCCGTCCATCCAGCCGGAATTGAGATATTCGCCGAGCGACTGTTCCGCCGGCACCCGCACGACGTCGAAACGCATCGCCTGGGTGCCGCCCTCGCGCACGCCGATCACGGCCTGCGCGGTATTGTCCAGCGTGAAGTTGTCGGGCGCGGTGAAAGTGAAGCCGAGCTTGGGATGCAGGAAGCGATGGCCGCGGACAAATCCCTCGCTCGGATCCTCGCCATAGACGATGTTGTCGATCGCGGTAAGATAGGTTTCGCGATCACGCTCGCTGTTATCGGGCGAGGAGTACTGCCGCGCGGTGGTCTGCGCATTCTGGACGCGCTCGGGCGTCGCCGGATGCGACGACAGGAAGTCCTGCGCGCGCGGATCGATCGAGGTCTTGCCGGCCTTCAGCTCGGCATTGCGCTCCATCGAGGTCAGGAAGCGCGCCGCGCCATAGGGGTCGAAATGGGCGCGCGCCGAAATGCCGACGCCGATGCCGTCCGCCTCGAACTCCTGGGTGCGCGAGAAGCTCGCCATCGTCAGCTTGGTCTTGGCGAGCGCCATCGCCGTGAGATCGGGATCGTTGCCCATGTCGGTGACGACGCGGGTGACGATCGCCGCCTGGCGTGCCTGGTCCTCGCGGATGGCGGCGTGTTTTGCCAGCACATGCGCCATCTCGTGGCTGAGAACCGACGACAATTCCGAGGTGTCGCTGGCGAGCGCGATCAGGCCGCGCGTCACATAGAGCTGGCCGGTCGGCAGCGCGAACGCGTTCACCGCGCCCGAATTGAGGATGGTCACCTTGTAGCCCTGATCGGGGCGGTCGGAAGCCGCCACCAGCCGGTCGACGGTCTTGGTGATCAGCGCCTCCAGCTTGGGATCGTCATAGGCGCCGCCATAGGAAGAGAGAATCCGCTCATGCTCGCGTTCGGTGGCCGGTGTCTGCACCACGGTGCGATTGGGTTTTACCGGGCTTGCCGCGGGCGCCGCGGTCTGAAACCGGCCCATGTCGCCGCAGGCCGCGAGCGTCAGGCCTGCGCACAACAGGACAGGCGCAGCCCAAAGGCCGCGGCTCATCCCTCCCTCGCGCCGTCCCGCAAACACCGCCACTTCAGCTACTCTTAATTTATTGTCCCGCGGGTCTGTTCCCGCCCAGTATTTCAATCTGCCCCGCATGGAGCGCTTCGATTCGCGGCCCACCACGCGTCTCGACCCAGCCTCGGACCCGAATCCGCCTGTTTTCGAGAGATTTAAGCCCGGTGCCAGCGGCCTCGAAAGCCGGCAGCACGCGCTTTGGAATAGTCACGGCAAAGTCCCGTGTCCAGTTCAGTCCGAAGTTCAGATAAGTCGTTGCCCCGGCCTGTCTGACGGACAAAACCTTGCCCTCGACCACCATAAACCGCCCGATCCCGGCCAAAATATCGCCCGGACTTTCCGGGTTTTTTATGGCCGATGGATCGGCCCAGACGCCCAGTTTGGCCTCGCGGCCGGCGGCTTCGGCGGCGGCCAGCACCGAAGCACACTCCTTGTCGGTCAGGCTGCCGGAGGCGAGCGCCGCGCCCTGCGCCAAAAGCTGAGCCTGTACCGGGGGTTGCGAGGGGCCGAGGAAAACGTACGCAGGTTGACGGCCGTAACGGTCGGGCGTGTCGTCCTGCCCGGATAACGTCACCTCGCGCCCGGCCACGACCGCCGCCAGCGCCGAAATATTTATCGATGTTTCCCGTTCGGGCGCCTCGATGCCGGCCAGAATCACCTCGCGGCCGTCTTCGAGGCGAAAGCTGCGCCCGTCAATGATGGCGGCGACGCGGCCCTCGCCCTGCGGCTCGAACGCGCACCCCTCCGCGATCGCTTGACCGGCGGCGACCACTACGCTGCACGTAAATGCCACTGCGACAAATTTGCGGCAAACTTTTGCCATTGTACCCGCAGATGTCTGACGCGGTTCTGTGTCGTTCAATTCCCGGAGCGTTGTCCTGCGGAACCAAACACGTCCTTTGACTTGGGTTTGGTCCCCAGTTTAAGTACCACGGCGTTTCAGCGAGGACGAGGTGATGAGGCGGGAGCGCCGGTTTTTTGTTGCCGTCGGCTCTCCGGCGTTTAAGCGAGCAGCAGCGGGCAGTGCATGAACGGATATTTTCGGCGGCAGCTTGCGGACTATGTCGAATATCATCGTGATCGCTGGAATTGCGCGATGCACGTTTTCGGCATCATATTCTTGTTTCTGGCTGCGGTTCTTCCCCTCAGCTTCTGGTCCGTCGCTATTTTTGGCGCGCTGACCAGTGCGGCGACCATCGCGGTCCTGCCGGTTCTGGTCTACTGGTTTCTGCTCGACGCGGCGCTCGGAACCGCGATCACCGGCGCCGCAGTTGTGTTGCTTTCAGCCGCCGCAATGATTGTCAATCATGTGAGTGTTGCCGGCGTGTGGTCGCTCGCCGCGGTGTTGATCGTTATCGGCGTTACCCTCCAGGTTGTCGGGCACCGGGTGTTCGAAGGCCGACAGCCCGCGTTGCTGGACAATCCCACTCACCTTCTGCTCGGACCGATGTTTGTGATGGCGAAATTTTTCACCGCGCTTGGCTTCAGGCGCGATCTGGCGGTCATTATCCAGGAACCGTCGCAAAAAGTGCCACGCGGTTCTTTACCTGGTTCCGGGAAATTCCAAAGGGGACCAAACCCGCGCTCATGACACAGATACTCGTCACTGGCGGCACCGGCTTCATCGGGCTGCACCTGGTCTCGGCGCTCGTCGCGCGAGGACGACATGTGCGAGTGCTCGATCTCCGGGCTCCCACATGCGCCCTGCCGGGCGTGGAGTATATCGAAGGTTCGGTGCTCGATCCGGACCAGGTGGATCGTGCTCTGGAGGGCGTCGATCAAGTCTATCATCTCGCCGGCCTGCCCGGCATGTGGATGCCCCGGAAAACGGATTTCCATGCCGTCAACTTTCGCGGCACCGAGGTGGTGATTGGGGCTGCGCGCAAGCGCGGCATTGCGCGGTTTCTGCACTGCTCGACAGAATCGATTCTTTTCCGTGGCTCGTCATCAGAAGGCGCTGTTGCGGATGATGCGCTGCTGCCTGCCGACGACGCGCCGGGTCCCTATACCCGCTCGAAAGTGCTTGCGGAGCGGTTCGCCATGCAGGCTGCGGCATCCGGTTTTCCGGTCATCGTTGGTTGCCCCACCATGCCGATCGGGGCCCACGACCGCAATCTCACGCCACCAACCGCCATGCTCCGGCACTTTCTCGGCAAGCGGTTTCAATTCTACGTCGATTTTGCCCTGAATCTCGTTGACGTGCGCGATGCCGCAGCAGGCCTGATCCTCGCGATGGAACGCGGAAAGATTGGACATCGCTACATTCTCGGCGGTGAAAGCATCCCGCTGAAGACAATTCTCCAACTTGTGACGGCGATCAGCGGTCGCCGCGCCATGTTGATTCAGGTTCCCGGCCGCATCGCCGAAACAGCCACCGCAATCCTGGAGCTGATCGCCGATCACGTGACGCACAGGCCTCCCACGGGCACGGCGGAAGGTGTTCGAATCGCATTGCGTGCGCGGGCGCTATCGATCGAAAAGGCGCAGCGTGAGCTGGGTTACGCACCCCGGCCCGTCGAGTCGGCGTTGCGGGAGACTGTTGCTTACCTGCTTGGCACCGAAGATAGTCGGTACGAATCTGGTTCATCGCCGGATCGGAATACCCGATCCTTTCACCCCAATCGCCGGTATGGCGTTTGACCTAATCGCGGAATACTGTCCGCACCGTGCTGCAGGATACCGCTAAATTGTTGGCTTTCGTCTGGAGTGGCTGGATTGCTACCTGGCCCACCGAATTGCTGGCTGTCATCTGGATTATCTGGCTCGTCAGCTGGGTCGTCGCATCGTTCTGGTCCGGCCGGACGCAGAAACAGGTGATGACCTGGCATGCGCGGACCTACCGCATTCCTATCTTCGCGGGAGCTTTCCTCTTCACACCCTGGATCGCGCAGCTTCTGGGAGAAAAGCCGCTCTGGCAGTTTGGCGATTTCGGAATCTATGTGGCGGCGGCCCTGACGCTGGCAGGCATTTCGTTCACCTGGTGGGCTCGAATCCATCTCGGGCATTTTTGGTCCAACGCGATCACGCGCAAGGAGGATCATCGTGTCATCGACACCGGCCCGTACGGACTGGTGCGCCACCCGATCTATACGGGCCTGATTGCGGGAATGCTGGTGACGGGTGTCGCGGTCGGCACGGTAACTGCGATGCTGGGCGCGGTGCTGATCTCGCTCGGCATGTGGCAGAAAGCGCGCCTGGAAGAAGGGTTTCTGATGAAGGAGCTCGGGGAGGAGGCCTACGGGCTCTACCGCCGGCGCGTTCCAATGCTGGTGCCGTTCTTTCCAGCCAGCTGACGCCGAAGCTCCAGCTTCTTGTTTTGACGCGTTTTCCTCACGCGAACCGGTATCCGCTCTAGCGCGTCGCCGGCTACTTCGCGGGGGCGGTAACGGCCGGCAGCAGGTGGCGCGGGATGATGATGCGCTGGCCGACCGTCAGCGGTGCGCCGTCTGGCATCTGATTGATCTGCGTCAGCGACCAGAGCGGCACGTGGTGCAGCTCCGCAAGCTTTGGCAACGTATCGCCCGATCGGGCGGCCAGCGGGATACCGCTGTCCCACAGCTCGATCGGCCTGTCGGGGGGAACGACATAGCGCAACGGCACCGCCTCGCCCTCGGCCTTCGCGGGTGTCGCCGCGATCTGGACGATCGCGTCGACCAGCTGTTGGTGGATGGAATCCATCTTGTCGATATTGATGTGGGTGACCTCCTCGTGCCTTGAGAGGTCGAAGCTTGCGTAGTGCCCTTGATAGCCCTGCTTCGCGACCACGTCGCCGCCACCCAAGACACTGTTCGAAAGGAAAACGTTGATATAGCGCTCGACGTTGAGCGGCACCTTCGGGCTGGCGTGAGCCGGGTCGATGGTGACAACGAGGCTCACCGGGATGTCTTCCTCGCGCAAAATGTCCGCGAACGTCAAGGCGCAGAGCCCGCCCATCGAGTGGCCGATCAGGACGATCGGAGTCGGATCCTTGCGGTAATCGCGGATGGCCTGCGCGGCAATCAGCCGGCAAATCGTGAACTCGTAGACATCGGCCTTGATGCCGGCATGTTCGAGCTGGTCGGTAAGGCTATCCATCCCGCGCGAAAAGATCGGACCGAGCGCTCCGCGGAACAAATAGACGCGCCCTCGCGGAGGCGCCGCGGCGTTCTGCGGCTGGGGCGGCGCGACAGGCGGGCCCGTCGCGGCCGCTGCATCGCTCGACGTCACGCCTGGCCGCGCCAATGCCGGCTCCGGACCGGTCAAGAGGACGCAGGCAGACAGCACGACGCCTGCCACGGCGGCTGCAAGCTGAGTTGGATTGACCATGCGCTTTCCGCTGGCGTCTTCGACGTACGGTATGCCCAACCGTGGCGAGCGGGGGAGCTCCCCCCGGGCCCCGCCGGATGCTTTGTCGCGGAAGAATGGGCGGAATTTGCGGCGCGGCCAAGCTGGAACCCCGGTTCTGATCGAACCAGAACCGGGGCTCCATTTTCCTTATTTAAGGTGTTTTCCTTACGTGAGCCCGCATCCACCAGGCTCGAAGACGCGGCGAAGCCTAATTGCGCTCGGTGGGGGCGCTTGCCGCACTCCTGGCCGGTCTTGCCGCGCGCGCGTCAGGTCGCGGCTTTTGCGCCCCGGAGGTCACGCTCGATCCGCCGAACGTTACCGCATCGATGGCGCCGATCACCTTCCGCTGCATGATCTCGCTCTTGTCGATCGTGAGGTGCGCCATCCCCATCCTGCCTACGTCGATATTCTCAAGTTCACCGTGGAATTGCCCGGTCTTTGCAACGGGTTCGCCGTTTCCATTGGCAACGTAGAAGTTGATGTAGCGCCCCACGCGTCCTGACAGGCTGGTGCGGAACACCGAATCCAGGCCGATCGCGAGCTTGACGGGCGCACCGAGGTGATCCAGCCGTGCCACCATATCTGGCAGCGCCGTCGCCCCGGAGGAGTGCCCGACCAGAACGATGGTCCTGGTTCGTCCGCTCCTGTATTCGGCCGCGGCTTCGTCCGCGAGCGATGACCAGGAGAGGTAGTTGGCTATGGTGACGTTGAAACCCTGCGCCTGCAGTTTGGCCCCGATGTCATCGAGCCCAAGGGAAAAGATGTTGAGCACGCCGCGGAGAAGATAAACGTGGGTGCCGGCGGCTGCGGAAGTCGCCGCGTTCCCGGGGCTGGCACAGACCGGAGCTACCATCAGCAGGATGGCTACCGCCGTCCTCTGCAGCGGACGCAACCAACGTCCCGATCGGACCTGGATCAGGTCGATAATTCCCATGCCGTCACCCGACTTCATTGGCCCTCCTCCGGGGCATTCCGACTGTTGGGCCGGACCGTAGTCCTCGCATGCTCGCATCTGCAACAGCGGGCGGCGCGACGTGCAATTTTTCTCTCCGGCACGTGTCTCCGCTGCAACACCGACCGGGAATCTCGAATTCGTTCGAGGCCCGGGGCTGGCGGGGATTGCGCGGGAACTCGCGCCTGAGTGAGCTTCCAGGCGCCCGTTCTTTTCCTCCCAACGGCAGCGGGCGAAACCTGACGCTCGTCGCGGCATCGCCGAAGCGGTCTTCCGATCAGGACAGTTCTGCTCACCGGGCCGGTCGCGAAGAACCCGATCACTGGTATTTTCTGAAATCATTTTGGCAACGAAGGAGAGGTCGATGGAAATCAATGGCATCGCGCATGTTTTTCTGACCGCGTCGAATTTCGAACGCTCACGCGAATTCTACCGCAAGCTGCTGCCGTTTCTGGGCATGCAGCCCGTCATCGATACCGAGAAGAATTTCTATTGCGTCGGCGGCCGCACCGCGGTCGGGATCAGCGCGCCGTCGCCCGAATACGCCGGCGCCGCCTTCGAGCAGAGGCGCGTCGGCCTGCACCATCTCTGCTTCCGCGCCCGCGAGCGCGCCGACATCGACGAACTGCACGGCTTCCTGTGCACGCTCGGCGCGACCATCATCCGCGCGCCGCGCGAGGACCAATGGGCGCCCGGATATTATTCGCTGCTGTTCGAGGATCCCGACGGCATCCGGCTGGAGCTCAACCACGTGCCGGGAAAGGGACTGCTGGCGTGAGTGGCCGGCGAAGGCGAGCACGACAAATGTCTTGCAGGCTGATCATTCCGCTTAGCGGAAATTGAAGCGGAGCGTGTGACCCTGCCTCCGGCGCTTGCGCTTGCTGCCTAGGGTCGCTTGCGGCATGATCGCGGCAATCAGACAAAACGCCGCGAAATCAATGCGGCGGTCGACAGGGAGGTTTTGGATGAAACGGGTTCTTTCCGGCGTTTTCGCCACCGTGCTGGCGCTTGGCGCCACGAGCGCGTTCGCGCAGAGCATGCCTCCGTTGAAGCTCGGCGGCATCCTCGACATGTCGAGCCTCTATGCCGACATCACCGGCGTCGGCAGCGAGGAAGCCGCCAAGATGGCGGCGGCGGATTTCGGCGGCGAGGTGCTCGGACGCAAGATCGAGATCATCGCCGCCGACCATCTCAACAAGGCCGATCTTGCGGCCAACATCGCCCGCGACATGTTCGACAACCAGGGCGTCGAGATGATCTACGACGTGGCGGCTTCCGCGACCGCGCTCGCCGCCGGCGAGATTGCGAAAGCGCGCAGCAAGATCATCATGTTCAACGGCCCGGGCTCGATCCGCCTCTCCAACGAGGCCTGCGGTCCCTATACCGTGCACTATGTGTTCGACACCTTCGGGCAGGCCAACGTCACCGGGCTTGCCGCGGTCAAGCAGGGTCTCGACAGCTGGTTCTTCCTCACCGCCGATTATGCCTTCGGCCAGGACCTGGAAAAGGACACCAGCAACGTCGTGCTGAAGAACGGCGGCAAGGTGCTGGGCAGCGTGCGTCATCCGCTCAACACCTCGGACTTCTCCTCCTTCCTGCTGCAGGCGCAGGCCTCCAAGGCCAAGGTGATCGGACTTGCCAACGCCGGCGGCGACACCGTCAACGCGATCAAGCAGTCCGCTGAATTCGGCATCATGAAAGGCGGGCAGAAGCTGTCGCCGCTGCTGGCCTTCGTCACCGATATCGACAGCATCGGGCTCGAGACCGCGCAGGGGCTGTTGCTGGCCGAAGCCTTCTATTGGGACCTCAATGACGAGACCCGCGCGTTCTCCGAACGCTTCATGGAGCGCGTCAAGCGTCCGCCGACCTCGGCGCAGGCCGGCGTCTATTCGTCGGTGACACATTATCTGCAGGCCGTGAAGGCCGCGGGCACCACCGATTCGGCCGCCGTCATGAAGGTCATGAAGGACACGCCGATCAACGACTTCTTTGCCAAGAACGGCAAGATCCGCGAGGACGGCCGCATGGTGCACGATATGTATCTGTTCGAGGTCAAGAAGCCCTCGGAATCGAAAGGGCGCTGGGACGATTACAAGCTGCTCGCGACCGTGCCGGGCAACGAGGCGTTCCAGTCGCTGGAATTGTCGCGCTGCCCGCTGGTGAAGAAATAAGGGCGACAGAGCGTCGTTCGTCATTGCGAGGAGCGCAAGCGACGAAGCAATCCATCTCTCCCGATGCTGCGCCATGGATTGCTTCGCGGAGTTTATCATCGGGCGGCGCTTTGCGCCGACCCGTTGGCTCGCAATGACGGTCTTGAGATACAACGAACAACAACGAAAGCAAAACTCATGTCCAATGACATCGTCCTCCAGAACCTCGACCAGGGTCTGCTCACGATCACCATGAACCGTCCCGACCGGCGCAATGCGCTCAATCCGGAAATGACACTGGGGCTCGTCGAGGCGGCGCGTCGCGCGGCGGAGGATCACGAGGTCCGCGCGGTGCTGCTGAAGGGCGCGGGCGGCACGTTCTGCGTTGGCGGCGACGTCAAGTCGATGGCGGAGGGCCGCGCCCCGTTGCCGTTCGAGGCCAAAAAAACGAATCTGCGGCGCGGCATGGAAGTTTCGCGCATCCTGCACGAGATGCAAAAGCCGGTGGTGGCGCAGCTCGACGGCGCCGCCGCAGGCGCCGGGCTTTCGATCGCGCTGTCCTGCGATCTCCGCGTCGCCAGCGCGTCGTGCAAGATTACAACCGCCTTCGCCAAGGTCGGATTGTCAGGCGATTACGGCGGCACCTATTTCCTGACGCAAATGCTGGGCAGCGCCAAAGCGCGCGAGCTCTATCTGATGTCGCCGGTGCTGACGGCGCAGGAAGCGCTGGCGCTCGGCATCGTGACAAAAGTGGTTCCCGACGCCGAGGTCGAGGCGGCGGCGCGCGAACTTGCGATGTCGCTGGCGCAGGGCCCGTCGGTGACGCTGGGCTATATCAAGCGCAACATCAACAACGCCGAGCATCTGTCGCTGGAAGGCTGCTTCGACGCCGAGGCGATGCACCACTCGCGCTGCGGCGAGACCGCCGACCACAAGGAAGCTGCGAAAGCGTTCGTGGAGAAGCGCAAGCCCGTGTTCTCAGGTCATTGAAAATGACCGAGGCCATTGAGACGGCGAGCTATCTGCGGCTGCGGCAGATCTGCCTGGTGGCGCCGCGGCTCGAGCCGGTGGTCTCCGATATCGCCGGCATCATGGGGCTGAACATCTGCTACCGCGACGGTAACGTCGCCAAATACGGGCTGGAAAACGCGCTGCTGCCGGTCGACACCATCCTGCTGGAGGTGGTGGCGCCGTTTCAGCCGGGTACCGCGGCGGGACGCTTTCTCGACAAGACCGCCGGCCGCGGCGGCTACATGGCGATCTTCTGCTGCGACGACCCCGACGCGCGCGGCAAGCACGCCGAAAAGATCGGCGTGCGCATCGCCAATGTCATCAGCCACGCGCCCTATCACGGCGTGCAACTGCACCCGCGCGACTGCCGCGCGGCGTTCATCGAATTCAACCACACCGCAGGCAGCGACGATATTCTGGGACCCTATCCGCCGGCAGGTCCCGACTGGCAGAAATCGATCGCTGGGGATGTGACGCAGGCCTTGACCGGCGTGGAGATGCAAAGCCCGGATCCCGCTGGATTAGCGGAGCACTGGGGACGCATCCTCGGGCTCCCCGTCAGCAAGAATGCCGGCGGTGCGTCGGAACTGAAGCTGCCGAACGGCGTCTTTACCTTCGTCAAGGGCGACGGCGAGATCATGAGCGGGCTGACCTTCAAGGTCGGCAATATCGCCGGGGTGCTCGATGCCGCCAGGGCCAGGGGCCGCGCGGTGTCGGGCGATTCGTTCGAGCTTGGCGGGGTGACGTTTCGCCTGGCGGCGTGAGCAGGCGAGGGTTGCGAAACTCTCTTCGTCGTCCCGGCGTTCGCCGGGACGACGGAGAAAATTACCGTCCCTTGAAATTCGCCACGCGGCGCTCGGCGGTGGCCTTGACGCCTTCCTTGAAATCCTCGGTGGCGCGCAGGCGCGACTGTTCGGCGAGTTCGTGGTTGGTCGCGGCCAGCACGCGGTCGGCGAGGCCGGCGCGCATCGTAGCGCGGGTCGAGAGCAGACCGAGCGGCGAGCATTCGGCGATTTCCTGGGCGAGCTTCATGGCCTCGGCGCGGACCTGGTCCTGCGGCACGCAGACATTGGCGAGCCCCATGCGGGTTGCTTCCTCGCCGGTGACGCGGCGGCTGGTGTAGAAAATCAGTTCGGCGTTGTTTTTGCCGACCAGCTCGGGCAGCGTTGTCGTCAGCCCAAAGCCCGGGTGAAAACCGAGCTTTGTGAAATTGGCGGAGAAGCGCGCCTCGGGACAGGTGACGCGGAAATCCGCCGACACCGCAAGCCCCAGTCCGCCGCCGATGGCCGCGCCATGCACGGCCGCCACGATCGGCTTCCTGGCGCGGAAGATGCGCACCGCGTGCAGATAAAGACTGTTGATCGAGCCGAGGCTGTCGGCGGGATCGCCTTTGGCTTCGCGCTCCTCCTGCGCCTGTCGCGCTGGGTCGTTGAAATTGGCGCCGGCGCAGAACGCCTTGCCCTGCGCCATCAGCACCGACGAGCGGATTTCGATATCCCTGTCGAATTCCTCCAGCGCGTCCGCAATCTGGTTGATCAGGGAGATGTCAAAGAAGTTCAGCGGCGGCCGCTGGATCTCGATGGTGCCGACATGGCCGACCTTTGCGACGCCGATGTCCGTATATGTGCTCATGGGTGATCCTCGATTGAATGGGGTCTGAACTAGCGCAAACCGGGCCGGCGCGCCTAGCGCAAACCAAGCCCGCGCGCGATGATGCCGCGCAGCACCTCGGTGGTGCCGCCCTGGATCGTCAGTTTCGGCGCGGTCTTGATCGCAAACGACAATTGCTTTTCCAGCGTTTCGTGGTTGGTCGCGTTCTCGTCGACGAAGGCGGCGAGGTCGCGAACCCGGTGCGGCAATTGCTGCTCCCACACGGTTCCGATGTCCTTGACGATCGAGGCTTCCACCACCGGCTCCTTGCCGGCCTGCAGCATGCCGGCGACCGATACCGACATCCGCCGCATGGTGTGCAGCTGCGCCACCAGGCGACCGATGCCCTCGGCGCTGCGGGTGTCCGGATTTTTTCCGACCGCGCGGACGAGTTCTGTAAGCACGTAATAGGTTTCCAGGAAGCGCTCCGGCCCCGAGCGCTCATAGGCGAGTTCCGATGTTGCCTGCTTCCAGGCGCCGTCGATTTCGCCGAGCACATGATCGTCGGGCATGAAGGCGTCGGTGAACACCACCTCGTTGAACTCGAACTGCCCGGTGATCTGGCCGATCGGGTTGACCTTGATGCCTGGTGTCTTCATGTCGACCAAAAATTGCGTCAGGCCGTGGCGGCGGTTTTCCTTGGTGGACGGCGAGGTGCGGAAGATCGCGATCATGTAGTCGGCGATATGCGCCGACGAGGTCCAGATCTTGGTGCCGTTGATCAGCCAGCCGCCGTCGGTCTTGGTGGCCTTGGTTTTCGCCGCGAACAGGTCCGAGCCGGAATTCGGCTCGCTCATGCCGATGGCAAAGCAGACCTCGCCGCGGCAGATGCGCGGCAGGATGTCCGACTTGATGCGCTCGGGCGCGTATTTCAGCAGCACCGGGCCGCTCTGCCGGTCGGCGACGAAGAAGCGCCGCGTCGGCGCATTGGCAACGCGCATTTCCTCGGTCACCACGTAACGCTCGAGGAACGAGCGCTCGTGGCCGCCATATTGCTTCGGCCAGGTCATGCCGATCCAGCCGCGCTCGCCGACCCTTCGGGAAAACTCCCTGGCGTCGGCGTCTTCGCGGTTGGGCTTGAACGGGTTGAAGGTGCCGGCCGCGATCTCGTCGGCGAGAAACGCGCGCACTTCCTTGCGCAGTTTTTCGCATTCGGGCGGCAGGCGGATCGGATCGAAACGAAGGGCTGCGGTCATGTTCGGGTCTCGACTTTCGTAATTTCCTGCCGGATCAGCGCGAGGCGACCAGCGGCCACAATTCATCGGCGCCGCGCGCGGTGACGAGCTTGCCCAGCTCCACCGCCCAGTAGCTCTCGGAGCCGAAATCGTCGCGCCACGCCAGCGCGCGCAGGGTGTAGCGATGCAGGATGTGCTCGATCGTGAAGCCGATCGCGCCGTGCACCTGATGGGCGATCGCCGCGCCCTTTTCGGCGGCTTCCGAACAGCGGATCTTTGCCGAGACCGCTTCGAGGAATACTTCGTCGTTGAACGATGTGCTGCTGGCCATGGCGTCCGCCGCCGAAGTCGCGGCCGCCAGCGCCGCCGCCGACTCGCCGGCGAGTTTTGCCAGGTTGTGCTGCACCGCCTGGAATTTCGAAATCTTCTTCTCGAAGGCGACGCGCTCGTTGGAATAGCGCACGCTGACCTCGAGCATCGATTCCAGGCTGCCGGCGATCTGCAGGCTGCGCGCGACCCCGCCCATCAGCATCAGTTGCGTCTGGTCGAACCCTTTCGGCGCCGGCTTGACGGTTGCCGGCGCAACGTTGGCGAACGTCACGGTGTCGTTGCCGTCGTTCGCCAGATTGAGGCCGGCCTCGATCTCGCATTTTGATATTTCCACCAGCGCGACGGAAAGGCCGCCGGCGCCGTGCGCCAGCACCGCGATGTGCCTGGCGTCCTTTGCGAAGGGAACACCGCGCGCCCGGCCCGAAAGGGTTCCGTCGGCGTTGAGCGTGATGCGGTCCTTCGGGCTCGCGGGCGCGACCGTCATCGCGCCCTCGGGCGAGGTGATCTTGGCCTGCGCCAGCAGCCAGCCGGCCAGCATGGTTTCCGCAAGCGGCACCGCGATGGCGAACCGCCCAGCGGCGCTCAGCACGCTAAAACCTTCGGCGAGACTTGCGCCGGAGCCCCCGCACTCCTCAGGCACCCAGGCCAGCGGCAGGCCGGCTTCGGTCAGCGCCTGCCACAGCGGCGCTTTCCAGGCTCCCTCCTTGTCGCTGTTGATGGTTTGGGCGTCGGCGAGATCGGAAAATATCTTTTCCGCCGTCTCGGCGACAATGTTCTCACTCTCCGCCACAGCGTTCCTCGTCTTTCATTGGGCACATCTCGCCTGGCACTCGCCCAAGCCTCGATGCGGTCGTTTCTTGCGCCGCATGATGAGGAAAAGCCACTGCCATGACAAGCGCCGATGTCCGCTGGTGCCCCTGCGGTGGCGACATGAAGCGCCGCCGGGCGGAATGATTAATTCCGGCAGGCGGAGTTTTGCCGGTTTGCAGGTATTTTCGTGCGCGATATGGTAGATCGCCCGCGAGCGGGTCAGCCAAGAACACACAAAAACACAAAAGGAAAATGCGGATGTCCGGGGATGGTTTGTGCGCGATTGTAACGGGTTCGGCGTCCGGCCTGGGGGCGGCGACCGCCGCTATCCTGGCCAAAGGCGGCGCGCGCATCGTCGTCAATTATTCGTCCAGCAAGAAGGAAGCCGAACAGACCGCCGATCTCTGCCGCAGCGCCGGCGGCGAGGTGGTCGTGGTTCAGGGCGACGTCTCGCGCGACGAGGATTGCAGGAAGATCGTCGCGGCGGCGGCGCCGTGGGGGCGCCTCGATGCGCTCGTCAACAATGCCGGCACTACCAAGCATGTGGCGCACGGCAATCTCGACGGATTGTCGGCGGAGGATTTTCAGCGGTTGTTCGGCGTCAACACCATCGGCCCGTTCCAGATGGTGCGCGCGGCGCGAAGCCTGCTGGAAGCCGGCGCGAATGCCTCGGGGCGCGCATCCGCCGTGGTCAACGTCTCCTCGGTCGCGGGCATCAGCGGCATCGGTTCCTCGATCGCCTATGCCGCGAGCAAGGGCGCGCTCAACACCATCACCTTTTCGCTGGCACG
>Ga0210403_10003253_pt1 | contig 14371 bp, 11 predicted proteins | sample IncBWC19MmetaG_FD_150863 | JGI IMG/M metagenome (GOLD analysis project Ga0210403, IMG submission 150863) | Forest soil microbial communities from Barre Woods Harvard Forest LTER site, Petersham, Massachusetts, United States - Inc-BW-C-19-M | ecosystem: Environmental > Terrestrial > Soil >... | reverse complement strand
GAGCGCGAGATCAGGTAGATCATGTTCGGCCCCGGCGTCAGCACCAGGCCAAGCGAGATCAGGGCGAAACCGAGCAGGGATGAGGTGGAGGGCATTTTGGGACTCGCGGGAAGAATTACGCGTTTTCTAACGCGTGCGGGGCGGGGACGCCATTTCGAAGATCGCATGGGAGATGGACGAATATCTCAGGGCACGCTGGATCGGCCGGTGGTCAGTGCGAACCAGATGGCGATGCCGACCAGCGCAATCGCAAAGCCGCGCCGAATGATCAGGCGATTGCCGGCGGTGACGATGACCGACTGCAGCGAGCCCGCGAGCGCCACGATGGTGGCGTGGATTGCGGTCGCGATCGCGACATAGATGACGCTGAGGATCAAGGTTTGCCGCATTATCGAGCCGCCATCGGGCCGGATGAATTCCGGCAGCACCGCGATGTAGAACACAGCCGCTTTTGGATTGAGCCAATTGGTGATCAGGCCGCGACGGAAGGCGGGCCACGGGCGCTCGTCGATTTCTTCCGCGGCGGTCGGATCGCTGCTGCTCCAGCTGTCCCACGCCAGCCACAGCAGATAAAGCACGCCGCCCCAGCGCAGCAGGCCGTACAGGAAGGGCTGTTCGTCGATGATCGCCGTCAGACCGAATGTCGCGATGAGGCCATAGGTCATCAGCCCCAGCGCGATTCCCGCGACCGCCGCAAAGCCCGTGCGCGCGCCACTCGATAACGACAGCGCGGCAAGATAGGTCATGTTCGGCCCCGGCGTGATCTCGATGACCAGCGCCGTCAGCACAAAGGCGAGCAGCGGGCTGATCTCGGTCACCTTGCTCCCAGCCTAATGCGCCTCGTCCCAATTATTCGCCGCGCGGGCGTCGACCTGCAGCGGCAGCGACAGCACGACGGCCGGGAAGGGGGCGTCCTGCATCACACGCTGCACGACCGGCAGCGTGGCGGCGACCTCGTTGTCGGGCACCTCGAAGATCAGTTCGTCATGCACCTGGAGCAGCATCTGCGCCGAGAGTTTCTTCTCCGAGAGCGCATCTTCCATGCGGATCATGGCGCGGCGGATAATGTCGGCGGCGGAGCCCTGCAATCGCGCGTTGATCGCGGCGCGTTCGTTGAAGGAGCGGATCGAGGCGTTGGAAGCCTTGATGTCGGGGTAGTAGCACTTCCGCCCGAACAGCGTGGTGACGTAACCGTTCTTGCGGCAGAACTCGCGTGTCTCGTCCATGTAGGCGCGAATGCCCGGGAAGCGCTCGAAATATTTCTTGATGTAGGCGGAGGCTTCCTCGCGCGCGATGCCGAGCTGGTTGGCGAGCCCAAAGGCCGAGATGCCGTAGATGATGCCGAAATTGATCGCCTTCGCGCGGCGCCGTACTTCGCTCGGCATGTCCTTGATCGGCACCCCGAACATCTCGGAGGCCGTCATGGCGTGAATGTCGAGCCCGTCGCGGAACGCCTGCCGCAGCACGGGCACGTCGGCGATCTCGGCAAGTAGCCGCAGCTCGATCTGAGAATAGTCCGCCGACACCAGCTTGTGGCCGGGCGTCGCGATGAAGGCGCGGCGGATCTTGCGGCCGTCATCGGTGCGCACCGGGATGTTCTGCAGGTTCGGTTCGTTCGACGACAGCCGTCCTGTGGTGGTCGCCGCCAGCGCATAGGTCGTGTGGACGCGATGGGTCTGCGGATTGACATAGGTCGGCAGCGCGTCGGTATAGGTCGATTTCAGTTTCGAAACCTGCCGCCATTCCAGAATTTTCTTCGGGAAGTCGTGGCCCTGCTCGGCGAGGTCGTCGAGCACCTGCGCCGTGGTCGACCACGCGCCGGTCTTGGTCTTGGTGCCGCCAGGCAATCCCATCTTGCCGAAGATGATGTCGCCGATCTGCTTGGGGCTGCCGACATTGACCGGCTCGCCCGCGATCTCCTGGATTTCGGCTTCGACCCGCGCCGCGGTCTGCGCAAAGTCGCCGGAGAGGCGCGACAGCACCTGACGATCGATCGAGATACCGCGCCGCTCCATCCGCGCCAGCACGGAGACCAGCGGCCGCTCCAGCGTCTCGTATACCGTGGTCATGCGGTCGGCGACGAGGCGCGGCTTCAGCACGCGCCACAGCCGCATGATGACGTCGGCGCTCTCGGCGGAATATTCGCTCGCCCTGTCGATCGCGACCTGGTCGAAGGTGAGCTTGCCCTTGCCGCTGCCGATCAGATCGCCATGCGCGATGGTGGAGTGGCCGAGCCAGAGCTCGGCCAGCGTATCGAGGGAGTGGCCGTTGCGGCCGGCATCGAGCGCGTAGCTCATAAGCTGCGCGTCGTCGGTGTTGCGCATGGTGATGCCGGCCTGCGCGAACATGACCGCATTGAACTTGATGTTGAAGCCGATCTTTAAGACACCCGCCGATTCCAGCAGCGGCTTCAGCGCCTCAAGCGCCTCGCTTTCCTCGATCTGGTCCGGTGCAAGGCCGGCATCGAACAGGCCGACACCATCGCCGGACCGTTTGTGCGCCAGCGGCACATAGGCGGCATCGTTCGGCGCCAGCGCCAGTGCAATGCCGCAAATATCGGCCTGCATTGGATCGATCGAGTTCGCCTTGGCGTCGATCACGAAACGGCCTGCATCGCGCGCCCGCGCAATCCAGGCGTTGAGCTCATCGGGCGTGCGGATGATCTGATATTTGGCGCGCTCGAACGGCAGTTTCCGCGCGGCTTCCTTGCGCGCTTCGGCAAGCGAGATCGGCGTGCCCTTGAGGCTGGAGGCCTTGTCTTCCTTGCCGCCGGTCTTGGCGGGGGCCGGCGCTGCGGCCGCAAACAGATCGCCGGAAGTGCCCGCAGATTTTGCTTGTGCGGGCGCAGCGGCGGCATCGCTCTTGTTGCCGGCAGCCGCCGTAACATCAGACGGATCGATCTGCGAATATTCCGCGACGCGCTTGGTCAGCCCTGAAAACTCCATCGCCTTCAGGAACGCGATCAGCTTGCGCGCATCCGGCTCGTGCACGGCAAGATCGTCGAGCGGCACTTCGAGATCGACCTTGTCGTCGAGCAGCACGAGCTGGCGCGAGATCCGCGCCTTCTCGGCATTCTCGAGCAAGGCCTCGCGCCGCTTCGGCTGCTTGATCTCGCCGGCGCGGAACAACAGCTGCTCCAGGTCGCCGTATTCGACGATCAGCTGCGCTGCGGTCTTGACGCCGATGCCGGGCACGCCGGGTACGTTGTCGGTGGAGTCGCCGGCCAGCGCCTGCACCTCGACCACCTTCTCCGGCGGCACGCCGAATTTCTCGATCACTTCGGGGATGCCGATGCGGCGGTCCTTCATGGTGTCGTACATCACGACCCTGTCGGTCACGAGCTGCATCAGGTCCTTGTCGGAGGACACGATGGTCGTGGTGGCGCCGCGCTCGGTCGCCAATCGCGCATAGGTCGCGATCAGATCGTCGGCCTCAAAACCGATCTGCTCCAGGCAGGGCAGGTCGAAGGCGCGGACCGCGTCGCGGATCAACGAAAATTGCGGGATCAGATCGTCGGGTGCCGGCGGCCGGTGCGCCTTGTAATCGGGATAGAGCTTGTTGCGGAACGTGATTTCTGACTTGTCAAAGATGATGGCGAGGTGCGTCGGCCGGTTGTCCTCGGGCATCTCGCGCAAGAGCTTCCACAGCATGTTGCAGAAGCCGAGCACGGCATTGACCTGCAGCCCGTCGGACTTGCGGTTCAGCGGCGGCAGGGCGTGATAGGCGCGGAAAATGTAGGAGGAGCCGTCGACCAGGAAGACATGGTCGCCCTTGCCGGACGCTTTCGCGGGGGCCTTTTCAGGGGCCTTGGCGGGAACCGGCTTGGCAGCGGGCTTCTCGGCGATGGATTTGGCGGGCGCGGCTTTTTGCGGGGATTTTGGCATGGCGGCAATGTAGGGATTTTTGCTGCCGTTGACACCCATTCCGGTCTCGCAGCGCACGGGAATTTTTGGCCTTCACTGCTGCCTCATGCAGCCAGCCAGAAATTCCATCACCGCGCGAACCGCGGGCGCCTGGCGCAGATCGCGGTGGACCACCAGCCAGACGTCGCGGCCGACCTGCCTGCCGCCGGTGTCATGGCGCTGGAGCCGCTCATCGCTGTCGCCCAGGAAGTGCGGCAGCGCCGCGAGCCCGACGCCGGCGCGCGCCGCAGCCGCCTGGTTCTCCAGATCGCCGGTGCGCAGCACGATGGCGCGGTTGCCGGCGATCGCCCTTAGCCATTGCTGCTGCGGTGCCTCTTCCATGCTGGAATCATAGGCGATGAATGCCAGGGCATGCGGCGGCGTCTCCTTTAGATAGGACGGCGAGCCGTAGAGGCTGAAACCGAAATGGCCGATTTTGCGCGCAATCAGCCTCGGCTCGTTCGGGCGCGACAGGCGCAGCGCCAGATCGGCCTCGCGGCGGCTGAGCGAAGCGCTGCGCTTTTCCCCGATCAGCTTGATAAAGATGTTGGGGTGTTGCCGGCGCAGCTCGATCAGCCTGGGCGCGATCAGCGCGTTCGCCAGCGATGGCGGCGCGCTGATCGACACCTCGCCAGAGATGCCCGGCTTTGCAGCCTGCATCGCACGCTCCACGGCAAAGGCGATCTCCTCCATCGGCGCCGCGGCCGCGGCGATGCGTCGTCCGTCGTTGGTCAACGCATAGGACCGGGCTCGCCGGTCCACCAGTTTTAGCGCGGTGGCTGCCTCAAGCGCCGCGACGCGGCGGGCGACGGTAGCGTGATCGACGCCGAGCGCGCGCGCCGCCGCCGACAGCGTGCCCTCGCGGGCCAGCACCACGAAATGGCGCAGATCGTTCCAGTCAAGCATTGTGCGAAATCTCACAATCAGGGTGCGGTCCTGGGCAGTTTCGCATATCGGCCGCGGCTTCCATAGTGATCTCGACAGCAAGGAGCGATGGTCATGGCCGATGTCATCCGATTGAGGGCGCCCGGCGGCGCCGAGCAGCTCGAGCTCGCAAGTGCCGAGCTGGCGCCGCCGGCGGCAGGTGAAATCCGGCTGCGCCAGACCGCCATTGGCGTCAACTTCATCGATATCTATCAGCGCCTCGGCCTCTATGCGCTTCCCGAAGCCAGGATCCCGGGGGTTGAGGCGGTCGGTATCGTCGGCGCCGTCGGCGCGGAAGTGACCTCGCTCAAGGTTGGCGACCGCATCGCCTATGCCGGCGCGCCGGTTGGGGCCTATGCCTCGGAACGCAATCTTCCCGCATGGCGCGCGATAAAGCTGCCGGACACGTTGTCTGATGCAGCCGTCGCGTCCGTGTTTGTCAAGGGCATTACCGCGCACATGCTGCTGACGCGCATCTATCCGGTTGGCCGCGGCGCGACCATCCTGGTGCATAGCGCGGCCGGCGGGCTCGGGAAGTTGCTGACGCGCTGGGCGAACCACCTCGGCGCCACCGTGATCGGCACGGTCGGCTCGAAGGCCAAGGCGGACATCGCACGCGAGGCCGGCGCCCATCACATCCTCATCGGCCGCGACGCCGATTTCGCGCGTGAAGTTGCAGTGCTGACGGGCGGACACGGCGTCGATGCCGCCTATGATGGTGTCGGCGGCGCGACGCTTCGAAAGACGCTCGCTTGCGTGCGTCCCTTCGGCGTGGTCGCAAGCATCGGCCAGTCGGGCGGAGCGATTCCGCCGCTCAGCGTTGAGGAACTCGGACCGCGCCGCAGCCTGATGCTCGCGCGGCCAAGCGTGATGGCCTACATGAACGACGCCGGGGCCTATCGTCAGGCGGCGCAAGCTGTGCTGGCGGCGCTCGAAAGCGGCGTGCTGAAAGGTGTGGGCAAGGCCTATTGGTTGAGCGATGCAGCGCAAGCCCACGCCGATCTCGAAAGCGGGCGCACCAGCGGCCCGCTCTATCTGAAAGTCTGAGGAACTACTCGGCCGCCTGCAGCACGGTACCGGCCTTCTTCGGCGCGATCCAGAATGCGTCCGGCCGCTCGAACAGGAAATTCGAGTGCGCCGCGAGCGCGGCACGCCAGATCAACAATGAGCCCGCGACGCCGAGCACCGTGACGATCAGCGAGACCAGACCGATATCGTGGATCATGCCGGTCTTGAGCAGCAGCGTGCGCGTCGACGCCATCGGCAGGAAGAAGGCGAGATAGATCACGATCGAATGCTCGCCGCAGAAGCGCAGGAAGTTGAGCCAGCACATCTTCGCGAGCAGCGTGCCTGATGTGATGATGGCGCAGGCGCCGCAAAGTCCGAGCGCGAGCGAGATGATCGGCCATTCGCTGACGCCCAGCGCCACGAGGCCGCCATTGACGACCGCCCATAACGCGAGTGCCGCAAGGGCCAGAGACGGACGTGCCCGCGCGCGAACCGACAGCGCGAAGACATAATCGGCGAAGAGATAACCGGAATAGATGTAGACGAACCGCGCGCAGAACTCGTCGATTACGGTCCAGCCCGTTGCGACATGCATGCTCTCGAGCAGCGCCGCCACGCCCCAGACCAGAGACGCCGGCGCATTGCGTGTCAGTTTTATGACAACGAAGAATATCGGCAGCAGGTAGATGAACCAGAGCGTGCCGAACGGCTCGATGAAGGATTCCAGATAAAGGAATCCGACGTGGCCCCAGCCCTGCTCGGCCGCGAAGGAAGGCGCCTTGAAGCCGAACTGGATGGTCACCCACAGCACATAGAAATAGGCGAAGTGCACGACCTTGCGGTCGAGATAGGTGCGCCAGTCGCGATCGATGACGAGGGGCAGGAAAAGCCCGGAAATCAGGAAGAAGTCGGGCATCCGGAACGGTTTCGCGAACATCACGACCGCATGCATGAAGCCGTTTTCGCCGGCGGCCAATTCCACGCCCAGCACCGAATGCATCATCACCACCATGACGATGCAGATGCCCTTGGCGTAGTCCACCCAGTCGAGGCGGCCCGCCGCGTCAGCGGCAGAACTGCCAGATAGCTCGGATGTGCCGTTTGAAGTCATGTCTGAAGTCTTGGCTGTCTCATTTCGGCGCGTTGGCGCGGCATCATGGCGGCAAGCGGTTGCTGTCTCCTTTATTCATTCAAGGGATATGCCGTTTTTGGGCTTTCCCCCTGCGGTCCAAATGTTTTAAGAGGCGGTCGCGTTAACCATTAAGGGCGGACTGATTCATGCGGATTGCCATGATTGGCACGGGCTATGTGGGGCTGGTTTCCGGTGCCTGTTTTGCGGATTTCGGCCACGAGGTCACCTGCGTGGACAAGGATGCCGGCAAGATCGCCGCCCTTCATCGCGGCGAGATACCGATCTTCGAGCCCGGGCTCGAAGTGCTCGTGGCCTCGAACGTCAAGGCCAAGCGGCTTGACTTCACCACCGATCTCAAGGCGCCCGTTGCGCAAGCCGATGCGGTGTTCATCGCGGTCGGCACGCCGTCGCGGCGCGGCGATGGTCATGCCGACCTATCCTATGTCTACGCCGCCGCGCGCGAGATCGCAGCCGCATTGAGCGGCTTCACCGTGGTCGTGACCAAGTCGACCGTGCCGGTCGGCACCGGCGACGAGGTCGAGCGCATCATCCGCGAGGCCAATCCCTCCGCCGACGTCGTGGTTGCCTCCAATCCGGAATTTCTGCGCGAAGGGGCTGCGATCCGCGACTTCAAATTCCCCGACCGCATCGTGGTCGGCACCGACGACGAGCGCGGCCGCAAGGTGCTGGGCGATGTCTACCGGCCGCTGTCGCTGAACCAGGCGCCCCTGATGTTCACCAAGCGGCGTACCGCGGAGCTGATCAAATACGCGGCGAACGCGTTTCTGGCGACCAAGATCACCTTCATCAACGAGATCGCCGATCTCTCGGAAAAGGTCGGCGCCGATGTGCAGGAGGTCGCGCGCGGCATCGGGCTCGACAACCGCATCGGCTCGAAATTCCTGCATGCGGGCCCGGGCTTCGGCGGCTCGTGCTTCCCGAAGGATACCCGCGCGCTGATCAAGATCGCGCAGGACTATGACGTGCAGCTCCGCATCGTCGAGGCCGTGCTCAGCGTCAACGACAACCGCAAGCGCGCGATGGCGCGCAAGGTCTCGACGGCGGTCGGCAGCTCGCTGCGCGGCAAGACCGTGGCCGTGCTAGGTCTCACCTTCAAGCCCGACACCGACGACATGCGTGAGGCGCCGTCGATCCCGCTGGTGACGGGCCTGCTCGACATGGGCGCCAAGGTGCGCGCGCATGATCCGGTCGGCATGGAGCAGGCGCGCAAGGAATTGCCCGAGATCGAATATGTCGACGACGCCTATGCCTGCGTGAAGGGCGCGGACGCGATGGTGGTGGTCACCGAATGGGTGCAGTACCGTACGCTCGACCTGGAACGGCTGAAGCAGGAATTGAAGCAGCCGATCGTGATCGACCTGCGCAATATCTACCGGCCCGAGGACATGGCCGCCCACGGTTTTGTCTACGAAAGCGTCGGCCGCCCGCCGCTGCTGCGGAATTAGCGTCTTCGCCTCTCCGGGGCGATGCGATGCGGGTGAGGGGCCGCCGCAATTGAACTGCCTGCGAATTCGTGGAGAGTAGCCGCTCACCCCAGCCCTGTCCCCGCAAGCGCGGGGATAGGGTGTAAGAGACGCCGCCGGACAAACATTGCCCCGAAGCTTCGACACGCCCCTTCCAATCGACGCGGTGCTCGACGATCTCGCGCGCACGCTTGGCGGCAACAACGCCGCTGTGCTTGTCGCGCCGCCCGGCGCCGGCAAGACCACGCGGGTGCCGCTCGCGCTGCTCGATGAACCCTGGGCCAGGGGGAAGAAGATCATCGTGCTGGAGCCGCGGCGGATCGCGGCGCGTGCCAGCGCCGAGCGGATGGCAAAGACGCTGGGCGAGCGCGCCGGCGAGACCGTCGGATACCGCGTGCGCTTCGGCTCAAAGGTGTCGCGCGCCACGCGCATTGAAGTGGTGACCGAGGGGATTTTCTCCCGCCAGATTCTCGACGATCCCGAGCTCAGCGGCGTTGCGGCGGTGCTGTTCGACGAATTTCACGAGCGCTCGCTAGACGCCGATCTGGGCCTCGCGCTGGCGCGTGATGCGCAGACCGGCTTGCGCGAGGATTTGCGGCTGCTGGTGATGTCGGCGACGCTGGACGGCGCGCGGGTAGCTAAACTTCTGGGCAACGCGCCGGTGGTCGAGAGCGAAGGCCGCGCCTTCCCGGTGGAGACGCGCTATCTCTCGCGAAAGCCCGACATGCCGCTGGAGCGGCAGATGGCGGACAGCATTGCGCAGGCGCTGCGTGCCGATTCCGGCTCGGTACTGGCGTTCCTGCCCGGCGCGGCGGAAATCCGCCGCACCCAGAATTTCCTGGAAGAGCGCGTCAAGGATGCGAGCACCGAGATCGTGCCGCTGTTCGGCGCGCTCGATGCCGCCGTGCAGGACCGCGCCATCGCGCCCGCGCCAAAGGGGCAGCGCAAAGTCGTGCTGGCGACCTCGATCGCCGAGACCTCGCTCACGATCGAGGGCGTGCGCATCGTGGTCGATTCCGGCCTGGCGCGCGTACCGCGCTATGAGCCGGACATCGGTCTGACGCGGCTGGAGACCGTTCGCGCCTCGCGCGCCGCGGTCGACCAGCGCCGCGGCCGCGCCGGCCGCACCTCGCCCGGCATCTGCTACCGGCTCTGGGACGAGCCGCAGACGGCGTCGCTCGCCGCCTATACCCAGCCGGAAATCCTCTCCGCCGATCTGTCCTCGCTGGTGCTCGATCTCGCGCAATGGGGCGTCAGCGATCCCGCAACGCTGTCGTTCCTCGATCCGCCGCCGGCGCCGGCGCTGAAAGAAGCGACGAGCCTTTTGGAAGAACTCGGCGCGCTCGACCCCGACGGCCGCATCACCGCCGAGGGCAAGCGGCTGCGCGCGCTGGCGCTGCCGCCGCGACTGGCGCGCATGATCGTGGATTCCGATCGCTTCGGCGCTGGTGAGAACGCAGCGGAGGTCGCGGCCATCCTCACCGAACGCGGGCTCGGCGGCGACAGCGTCGATCTGGAACATCGGCTCGACCAGTTCCGCCGCGACCGCTCGCAGCGTGCCTCCAGCGCACGCGATCTCGCCCGGCGCTGGGCCTCGCAGGTGGCCTCTTCCTCACCGCCGGGAAGCGAGGAACTCAGCACCGGGGTGATGCTCGCATTTGCCTTTCCGGATCGCGTGGCAAAGAACCGCGGCAATGGCAGCTTTGTGCTCGCCAATGGTCGCGGCGCCGCGGTCGAGCAAACGTCCGCACTTGCGCGCGCGCCCTATATCGCGGTCGGCGAACTCACGGGCACGGCAGCGGCCGGACGCATCCTGCTGGCGGCGCCGATCTCGCAGGACGAAATCGAACACAATTTCGCCGACCACATCGAAACCTCGGACGAAGTCACCTTCGACCGAAGCGCGCTAGCCCTGCGCGCCCGCCGCAAGAAGACCTTGCACGCCATCACGCTGTCGGAAGCACCACTCGCGCTGTCGCCCTCGGCGGAAACCGCGCGCATCTTCGCCGATGGCCTGATTGCCGCCGGCCTCGACAAACTGCCCTGGTCGAAATCATCAAAACAATGGCGCGATCGCGTGATGTTCTTGCGCGAGGCGGAGGGCGAGAGCTGGCCCGATCTGTCGGATGACGGGCTGATCGCGGCAGCCGCGGACTGGCTGGTGCCGGCGCTCTACGACAAGACCTCACTGAAGGATTTTTCCGCCGGGGATCTGTCGGAGGCGCTTCTCGCGCTGTTGCCCTGGGAGTTGCGCGCGCGGCTGGAGCGCGAGGCGCCGACCCATTTCGAGGCGCCGACCGGCACCATGCTCGCGATCGATTACGAGGCCGAGCAGGGGCCGACCATTGCGGTGCGGCTGCAGGAGTTGTTTGGGCTCAACACCCATCCCTCCATCGCCAAGGGAAAAGTGCCCCTGGTGCTGGAACTGCTGTCGCCGGCGCAGCGGCCGGTGCAGGTGACGCGCGACCTGCCGGGTTTTTGGCGCGGCAGCTACACGGCGGTTCGCTCCGACCTGCGCGGCCGCTATCCCCGGCATCCCTGGCCGGAGGATCCTGCCACGGCGCTGCCGACGCGGCGGGTGAAGCCGCGTGGGACATAGATCGCGTTAACACTTCACTCATCCTTTTCGCCAAAATGGCAGCCTTCGCCTGCCGCCCTTAGTCGTGCTGTCGCGGACGGCGTGGTGAAATCGGCCGGGGGCGTGAGAGCGAGTGTGGCGTGATGCGTAATATTGTGATCACCGCGGCTATCATGGCCGGCCTCGGCGTCTTCATGGCGCGGATGGCGGAAAAGATGACGCCGGCTTCGGCCGCCCCGACGACCGCTCCACCAACCGCCCCCGTCGCGGCGGCGGTGCAGACCGGCCAGCGCAGCCTCAACATTCCCCGCGACGCCCGCGGTCATTTTGCCACCGAAGGCCGCATCGACGGCCAGCGCATCGGCTTCATGGTCGACACCGGCGCCTCCGTGGTGGCCCTGAACGAATCTTCGGCAGCGCGCTTCGGCCTGCACCCGACGCCCGGCCAGTACACCGCGATTGTCACCACCGCCAACGGCAAGGTGAAAGCGGCGCGCGCGCAGATCGCGATGCTCGATGTCGGCGGCCTGATCGTGCGCGACGTCGACGCCATGGTGTTGCCCGACACGGCGCTGTCGGAAAACCTGCTCGGCCTGTCCTTCCTGTCGAAGCTGAAACGCTTCGAGTACTCCAACGGCCAGTTGGTGCTGGAGCAGTAAACCCACGAACTTGGCGGAAAAATCACCGCTTGCTTGAGTGGAAAATATTGGCTTTCCGGCTATATTGACGTCATGCGCCGCGATGATGTCATTGCCCGATTGAAACGATCCGAGCCTGCCTTGCGGGCGCTCGGCGTGGCCGGACTTTACCTGTTCGGGTCGCACGCGCGCGACGAGGCTGCACCGCATTCCGACGTCGATGTCTTTGTCGATCCGGTGTCCGAGGACCGTTTCGGCTTTCTTCCTTTCATGGACGCTTACCAGGCCCTCCAGGACGCCTTCGATCGTCAAGTTGATATCGGCTATTCAACGCGCGCGGGACTGTCGCCCTATGTCCGCAAGGACGTCGAGCGCGAAGCGGTGCGGATCTTTTGATGGCTGCAAGCACAAGCTCGCGAGCGTTGCTGTTTCATATTCGCGACGAGATCGAAGGCGTGGCGATTACGGTCAAGGGGCTTTCCTTCGAACGATATCAACTCAGCTACATTCATCGCCGGGCGACCGAGCGGGCAGCGCAGATCATTTCGGAGGCCGCAAAGGCACTCCCTCAGGACATGCTGGCCAAATATGACGAAGCCCCCTGGGCTTCCATCATTGAGATAGGCAACGTGCTGCGGCATGAATACCAGCGGCTTGACGACAGGCGGATTTGGGAGGTCGCGACGGTCCACCTGCCCGCCCTTGAGCCGATCATACGGCGAATGATCGCCGAACTGGATGATTGATCGCATTTCAACAGTCCTTCCCATTAATATTGCCAGAACACCGCCTTTCGCTTCGCGCGCGCATTCGCTAATGGCTGCGTGATAGCTTTACGTGTCCTTGACGAGGCCCCGATGTTTCCGAAACCGAAACCCGTGCTTTTGCCCAATACCTACGCCTTTGAATCCGAGCCGATGGTGAAGGCGACCGGCTTTCGCGAATACGACGCGCGCTGGCTGTTCAACAAGGAAATCAACCTGATGGGGGTGCAGGCGCTCGGCATGGGGCTGGGCGCGCTGCTCTCGGAGCTCGGCGTCAAACAGGAGATCGTCACCGGCCACGACTTCCGCGGCTATTCGGCCTCGATCAAATACGCGCTGATTTCGGGCCTGATGGCCGCGGGCTGCAAGGTGCATGACATCGGGCTCGCGGTAACGCCGATGGCTTATTTCGCGCAGTTCGATCTCGATGTGCCCTGTGTCGCCATGGTCACCGCCTCGCACAACGACAATGGCTGGACTGGCGTAAAAATGGGCGCCAGCCGGCCGCTCACCTTTGGTCCGGACGAGATGACGCGGCTGAAACAGATCGTGCTCAACGCCGAGTTCAAGAACAAGGCCGGCGGTTCCTACGTGTTCCACGAGAATTTCCCGGCGCGCTACATCGCCGATCTCACCAACCGGCCAAAACTGAAGCGCAAGCTGAAGGTGGTGGCTGCCTGCGGCAACGGCACCGCCGGCGCGTTCGCGCCCCAGGTGCTGGAGAAGATCGGCTGCGAGGTGGTCCCGCTCGACACCGAGCTCGATCACACCTTTCCGAAATACAATCCGAACCCGGAAGACATGGAAATGCTGCACGCGATCCGCGATGCGGTGCTCGCGCACAAGGCCGATGTGGGCTTGGGCTTCGACGGCGACGGCGACCGCTGCGGCGTCGTCGACAACACCGGCGAGGAGATCTTTGCCGACAAGGTCGGCGTCATGCTGGCTCGCGACATGTCGGCGATCCACAAGAACGCGCAGTTCGTGGTCGACGTGAAATCGACTGGCCTCTTCATCACCGATCCGGTGCTGCAGAAGCAGGGCGCGAAGACGGTGTATTGGAAGACCGGCCACTCCTACATGAAGCGCCGCACCAACGAGCTCGGCGCGCTCGCTGGCTTCGAGAAATCCGGCCACTTCTTCTTCAACAAGCCGTTCGGCCGCGGCTATGACGACGGCCTGGTGTCGGCGATCGCAATCTGCGACATGCTCGACCGCGCGGGCGATAAATCGATGGCTGACCTGAAAGACGCGCTGCCAAAGACCTGGTCGTCGCCCACCATGTCGCCGCATTGCGCCGACGAAGTGAAATACGGTGTCGTCGACGCCGTGGTGAAACATTTCGAGGCGGCGCAGAAGAAGGGCGAGAGGCTCGCCGGCCAGCCGATCCGCGATTTGGTCACCGTCAATGGCGTGCGCGTGACGGTGGAGGACGGCAGCTGGGGCCTGGTGCGCGCCTCCTCCAACAAGCCGGAGCTTGTGGTCGTGGTCGAGAGCCCGGTGTCGGAGCAGCGCATGCGCGACATGTTCGAGCTGGTCGACGGGGTGCTGCGCACGCATCCCGAGGTAGGCGAATACAATCAGAAGATTTGATCGCCTGATCAAGCAGGGGCGACGACAGCGTTGATGAAACTTACGCCGCTACCAGCGAGGCGATAAAGCTGCCGACTTCGCCCTTCAGCCGGTCGGACTGCGACGACAATCCGTTGGCGGCGTCGAGCAGGCGCGAGGCGGCGACGCCGGCTTCGTCGGAAGCGCGGGTGACGTTCTGGATGTTGCCGCTGACCTCACGCGTGCCGTTGGCGGCCTGCTGCACATTGCCGGCGATCTCGCGCGTGGCCAGGCCCTGCTGGTCCACGGCGCCCGCGATTTCGCTGGAGATCTTGTCGATCTCCGAGATGGTGCCGCCGATGGCCTGGATCGCAGTGACGGCGTCGCCGG
>Ga0210403_10003252_pt1 | contig 14371 bp, 13 predicted proteins | sample IncBWC19MmetaG_FD_150863 | JGI IMG/M metagenome (GOLD analysis project Ga0210403, IMG submission 150863) | Forest soil microbial communities from Barre Woods Harvard Forest LTER site, Petersham, Massachusetts, United States - Inc-BW-C-19-M | ecosystem: Environmental > Terrestrial > Soil >... | reverse complement strand
TGATAGAGCTTGCCTGTGATCCCAGGAATGAACGCTGTGGGCACAAAAACGGCAGACAGCACCAGCGCAATTCCTACGACCGGACCGGAAAGCTCCTCCATGGCTTTCAAAGCCGCTTCTTTCGGCGTCTTGCCCTCCTCGATGTGACGCTCGACACCTTCGACCACGACGATGGCGTCGTCGACTACGAGCCCGATCGCCAGCACGAGACCAAACAAAGAAAGTGTGTTGATGGAGAATCCAAATACGGGAAAGAGAACGAAGGTTCCGACGAGCGAGACGGGCACGGCTAGCAGCGGAATCAAAGTGGCGCGCCAGCCCTGCAAAAAGATATAAACCACAAGGATTACCAGAGCCAGCGCGATCAACAGCGTGATCACAATCTCCTTGATGCCTTCGGTGACGGCCCGCGTCGTGTCTAGGGCAACAACAAAGTCCAGGTCCTCTGGAAAGCGCTGCTTCATCTGGCTCATTAGCTTGTTCGCAGTGGCCGCAGCCTGAACCGCATTCGAGCCAGGAATCTGATAGAGTGCAAGGCAGGCGCTGGGCTTGCCATTGTAGCGCCCGGCGATGCTGTAGTCCTGCGATCCCAACTCGATGCGAGCCACATCACGCACACGAACAGTGCCGCCATCAGGCGTTTCGCGCACCACGATCTGTCCAAATTCTTCGGGCGACACAAGCCGGCTTTGCGCCAGAACTGCATAGGTAAATTCCGTGCCCTTGGGAGCAGGCTCGCCCCCCACTTTTCCGGCTGGGTTGACGGTGTTTTGCGCTTGAACAGCGCTGATGATTTCGGGAACGGTAACGCCGAGCTTTGCCAGCTGGTCGGGCTTCACCCACATACGCATCGCGTATTGCCCGGCGCCGAACACATTGACGATACCGATACCGTATGATCGGAGCAGCGGATCGACAAGATTGATGTAGGCGTAGTTGGCCAGAAACGTGGCGTCATAGGTTCCGTGGGGAGAGTAGAGGTCGAACAAGATCAAAGGTGCGGTGGGGGACTTGCGCACCGTGATTCCATAATTGTTAACGTCCACGGGAAGCTGGGAGGCGGCTTGCGTCTCGCGAGATTGCGCGAGAATGAAGTCGTTGTTGGGGTCGGTCTTCGCGTCGAAGTCGACGACTAAGGTGGTCGTCGAGTTTCCGGTGGTATTCAGCGAATACATGTAGTTCATGTTGTCTACGCCGCTCATTTGCTGCTCAAGAGGTGTGGCTACGGCTTGTTCCAGGGTTTGCGCATCGGCACCGACGTAGGTGGCGAGAATTTGAATTTCCGGCGGCGCAATGTTGGGGAACTGTGCAATCGGAAGACTAAGGACCGTCAAGGTGCCAATGAGCACCAGGACGATGGAAATCACCATGGCAACAATGGGACGATTGATGAAGAATTTTGACATGGGATTACCTGCTCTCAGCTACTGCAAAGGGCTTGGGGCTCACGTGCGCGCCTTGCCGCACTTTCTGAACACCTTCGGCGACAACTCTTTCGCCTGGGTTCAGCCCTTCCGCAATAATCCACTGGGTACCAACGCGGTCGCCAACCGTCACCGTTCGAATGCTTACTTTATCGTCGCCACCCACAACGGCGACCTGATAGCCGCCCTGTAGTTCTGACACCGAGCGCTGAGGAACCAGCAGCGCGCCCTGTTGGAGCCGGATAACAGCGCGAACTTTGCCATAACCGCCGGGCCGCAGAATATTTCCCGGATTGGGAAACAGCCCGGCGATCCGAATAGCGCCCGTACCCACATTGACTTGGCGGTCCGCAAAGTAGAATGTGCCCTCATGCGCATAGGTCGACCCGTCCGCCAAGATCAATTGGAGGCGCAAACTCTTGTCTGCCGCCAGACGGCTGGACTCCGTCGGGAAGCGCTTTCGCCATGCGAGATACTGAGGCTCGCCCACGGTGAAATAAACCTTGATGGGATCGACGGTGGAGACGGAGGTCACTGGCTCGCTGCTTAGGTTCACGAGGGCGCCTACTTGAAGTTGAGCCTGCCCCGCGATGCCGTCGATCGGCGCAACGAGGCGGGTAAAATCAAGGTTGATCTTGGCGGTTTCGACGGCTGCCACGTCGGTTTTGATTTGAGCCTCAGCGGTCTGCACCGTAGCTTTGGCAGCCAGGTTATTCTGAACGGCATTGTCGAGATCCTGCTGGCTTGCTGCCTGTTCTTTGGCCAACGGGGTATAACGCTCTACGTCGAGCTGAGTTCTGCCTTGCACCGCCTGAGCGTTGGCAAGCAAGGCCTTGGCCTGCGCCAACTGCCCTTCGGCCTGGTCGAGCGCCGCCTGAAAGGGCCGGCGGTCAATCTCGAAGAGCAACTGACCTTTCTTGACGAATGCGCCTTCCTGGTAGGCCTGCTTCATGATGTAGCCCGTAACCTGGGCCCGGACGTCGGCGTTTGTGAGTCCGTCCAGCGTGCCGATCCACTCGCCATAAATCGGAACATCCTTCTGTTCAACCTGTACGAACTCAACGATCGGCGACGTGCCCGCCTGCGCTCCCGACACGTGCTTAGGGCGTATGGCCCCAATGCCCAGCCCAACGACGAATAAAACAAACGCTCCGCCGATCCAGAATTTGTACTTCAAAAGCGTGCTCATGGCCCCTCCACTAGTGACACCCTACCCCCGAATCGAGGGCTCTTGTTCTCCGCATCGCGCGGGGTTGGATACGTTGATGCTATACGCCCAGTGGAGGATACAGTCAATCCTTTGCCGAATACGAACGAGTTCACGCTGCATGGACGGCTTTTGCGGGGAAGCGCTTCGCCGCCAGGACTCCAAGGACGATGAAAATCAAGATCACCCCAACTTGCGTCGCGAGAAACGGCGGTTCTGATGTTGTAGGCGCCAGAGCCTTGAGCACGGGAATCTTCATGAAGAACTGCGCAATTAGAACGAAAACATTAAGATAAAGGACGATGATGGCACCGATGACATACGCGCGGCGCCAGGGACCGACCAGATGATAGAGGTATAGGGCCGGAATGGTTACCCCCAAAACGAGCAAGGAGACGATTCCCACGCCATGGGAGGGCAAGAATTTGTGGAACGGAAACAAAAATCCCGTCACGCTAGTCGCCGCCGTGGTTAGGAGAAATAGAGCGGTCCAACCACTCGATTGTTTCGCGGAGATGAGCGCAAACACGACGACAAAACCCGCCAGAATTCCGACCAAACTGATAACAACGTGAAAAATGGTAAATGCCGCTAAGCCTGTGCTCACGACACATCCCCCTCAACTTTGATTCAGGACCTCGTGCGCAAAGACTTTGCCATTTGGCAGCAAGACCGACGCCGATCGCTTTCGCCACTGCCCGTTAGTAGCTCCGCATTAGTACTCCATCCTATGCCGAAGCCGAAGCTGCGCCTTTGAAGAACGTCAGCAGGTCGGCGTTGATCTGGTCTGCGTTGGTGGCGGGCATGCCGTGCGGAAAACCCGGATAGACTTTCAGCGTCGACCTCTTGAGTAGCTTCGCGGACAGCGGACCGGAGGCGACGATTGGCACAATCTGATCGTCGTCACCATGCATGACTTGCACGGGGATCTCGATCTTCTTCAGGTCTTCCGTGAAGTCTGTCTCCGAGAACGCCTTAATGCAGTCGTAATGGGCTTTCATGCCTCCCATCATGCCTTGCAACCACCAGTGCTCGCGAATGCCTTCTGAAATTTTCGCCCCCGGGCGGTTGTAGCCGTAAAACGGCAGCGTGATGTCCTTGTAGAACTGCGGCCTGTTGGCCGCAAGCGCTGCCCGAAGGCCGTCGAAAGCCTCTACAGGCTGGCCGGTAGGATTCTTCTCCGTTTTCAGCATGAGCGGAGGCACGGCGCTGATGAGCGCTGCCTTGGCGACACGCTTGCTGCCATGGCGACCGAGATAGCGGGCAACTTCTCCACCACCTGTCGAATGCCCAACCATGATGGCGTCCTTCAGATCGAGCGCTTCGAACAACTGCGCCAGATCGTCCGCATAGGTGTTCATCTCATTGCCGTCCCACGTCTGTCCGGAGCGCCCATGACCCCGACGGTCGTGCGCGATGACGCGATAGCCGTGCTGCCCGAAGAAGAGCATTTGGCCGTCCCAATCGTCAGCGGACAATGGCCAGCCGTGGCTGAAGACTATCGGCTGACCCTTTCCCCAGTCTTTGTAATAAATCGGTGTTCCATCTTTGACCGTGATCGTTGGCATCTTTCCTCCTCTTTAGCTGCTACGCACAGACTGTAGCTAAATTGTTTTCTAGCAGCGCCAACCGTTACTTACGTCCTGCTGCGCCATTGGCGTGCGACGCCCGGACTCTCAACTGGGGCCTTAGGTTCTGCCTGGACTGTTCCCCCCCGAGCAAAATCGGCCCTTAGGTCCTCTTTAGGAGCCCGCTTACAATTTCTGACAAGCACCGGATACGCTACACCCGCCGCTAGTCGTCACGCAGCGGAAAGAATACGAAGCCCGCCGGTGGATCGAGATTTGTGCATGAGTTTCAGAATTGATGACCTGCGGAGGGCGGCTTTGGCGTGAAAGAGCCGTCCTTTCGTCGCCGCCACAGAGATGCACATCGCCTCTGCGGCTTCCCGTATCGAGCGTTCCTGTAAATGTTGAACCTCGACAACCTCGCGGAGAGGCGGTCGCAGGCTATGGATGGCTCTCCTCAAAATTCTATCTTCTTCGCATTGCGCGTAATGCTTTTCCGGATTCGGCGCTCGATCCACTATTTCGAACGCCGGGCTTTCCGCACCAAAGTCATCGGTGCACACCATGGCACTCTCAAGCGAGCTTCGTTTCTTGCGGAGAATCATGAGCGAAGAATTGATGGCGATGCGCGTGAGCCAGGTAGCGAAGCTTGACCTGCCGTCAAAGTCCCTGAGATGAACAAATGCTCTCAGTAATGAATCTTGGACTGCATCTTCCGAGTCTTCGTGATTTCTAGTAATGCGATACGCAGCACGCAGGAGCTGCTGCATGTATCGCTCACAAAGTGTGGCGAAGGCCTTGGACTGCCCGGCCTTGGCGGCTTCCACCAGGTTCTTCTCAGAAGGTTCCTGAGGCCTGGACACCAAATGGCAAGCTTTTCTGTTTCCGTTCGAAATGGCTACGTGTTCAGAGACCATGGCGGCCCCCCCTCTACTGCGGCTTGTTTTCGCGTTGCACTATGTGGGATCCCATTCGGCAGCACATCACGAGATGGAATGGTTTTTGAGTACCACTCAGGGGGGGACTCGGTATACCACTTTCGGGCAGTGGTCGCGTCAATTAGACAGAGAGGTGGCGGGCCGACTCCAACAAACAGCGCGCAATCCGTGAAACGTCACGATTCTGGCGGGCGAGAGGAGGGCGGAATCACAATTTCTCGGCGTCCAAACAAGCGGCCATCAAGGGAAAAAGCCCCCGGTCCTAGCAACGCAAGAGCCACGGCCGTAATTATCATTCCGAAAGCCACCAGCCTGGTGTCGTGCATACCCCAAGAAGAGGCGGGAAACCATGAAAGGGCAATCCCCAGGAAACACAGTCCCACCAGAAGCCCTGCAAACGGGGTGAAAAACCCGGCCGCCAGGGCTGCTCCGCTCGATATCAAGACCAAACCAAGCAGCCATTTGGCCGAAGATGGATTGGCGGAACCCGAGAGATAGAAAATCCCTTCAGCGGTGGCCGTAAGACCAACCGCTGCGCGCAACAGAAGCAAGCCTATGCCAGGCCGGCCACCCGGAAACGTAGAGTATAACCTTTGCAGGGCGTATCTCCCCGGCGCGCCCTCAGAAATGCACGACGAGCAAAAAGATACGGGAATACACAGGCTCATTGGAACCCCAGATTGCGGAATCTTTCTATACCACTTTCGGGGTATGACGTTTGCGTGCGGGCTGCGCTTCCTACAGTTCGATGATTCCGCGGCGGAGGCCGATCGCGACGGCCTGAGTGCGATCGCTTGCCCCGAGCTTTTCCATGATGTGCTTGATGTGAACCTTTACGGTCTCTTCTGTGATGAAGAGTTTTTCCGCGATGTCTCGGTTGCGGTTTCCCCCGGCAATCTGGCTGAGTACTTCAATCTCCCGCGCAGTCAGCTCTTCGTCGGTCAGATGTTCTGCGAGTTGTGCGGCCAACTGCGGGGGGATGCGCTTCTTCCCCGCGTGGACCTGGCGAATCACTTCCACGAGCTCCTTCGGCGGCATGTTCTTGAGCAAATAGCCGCGGGCTCCCGCCTCCAGGGCGCGCTGGATTTCCACGTCACCTTCGAAGGTCGTTAGCATAATGACGCGCGCCTCGGGAAATTCCGCGCGGATTGCCTTCATGGCGTCGATGCCGCTCTTGTCAGGAAGCCGGAGGTCCATGAGAGTTACATCGGGCCGGTGTTTCCGGAATTTCTCAACGGCTTCCTGCGCGTTGGCGGCCTGCGCCACCAGCACCATGTCCGGCTGATTGTTGATGATCGCGGCGAGGCCCTCCCGAAGTAGCGGATGGTCATCCACACTGAAAACGCCAATTCGATTGGTTTCGCTCATACGACTTGCTCGGTCTCGACCGAGGAATCCGTTCCCTTGGCCTTTCGTGAGTGCAGTCTCGCGAGCCATCCCAGGGGACGGTCCGTGTCACGGGGAAGATACGCTATATGACCGGGAACGGATAGTTCAATCTCCGTTCCTGCTTGCGCACGGCTCAAAACTCTCAGTTTGCCGCCAATTCGGGCGGTTCGTTCGCGCATCCGAGGCAAGCCGCATTGCCCATCGCGAGGAGTCTGCAATACGTCGCGGGTGATCCCGCAACCGTTGTCACGGACCAGAAGCTTCAGCTGATCGGGTGAGTATTCGAGCTCGACTTCAATCTCGCTTGCGTCGGAGTGAAGGAATGCGTTTGCCAGCGCTTCACGGCCGATGAGAAAGATGTCATCACCAATCAATGGCCGCAATGGCCGTGCCATTCCTCCAACAATCACGCGGAAACGCGCCGGTTTCGTGACTGCGAGCTCTTGCTGAATGCGCGAAAATGCGTTCTCCAGTTCCTGAGAACCCCACTTGGATGAGCGCAAGCCTTGCACCGTGTTCCGGCCTTCTTGAACAACGCGGCCCATCATCTCGAGAACGCGGGTCACAAGCGCTTTGGCGGGAGAATCGGCGGCCAGTTGATCGTTTGCGACGTGCAGTTGCATGGAGACGCTGAGGAAATCTTGCAAGAGCGTGTCGTGCAGTTGCTGGGCAATGCGCGTGCGTTCGGCAAGCCTTTCTTCAAGGCGGAGAGAAAGCTGGCGAGTTACTTGGTGCATCCGGACACGAAATAACGCCACTACTGCCAGTGCGAAAGCGACGGTGGCGTCGAGCAGAAACCACCAGGACTGCCAAAAGACTGGCCTGCCCTTTGTGACTGCCACGACCACCACTCCAGCACCTTGGTTCGGGAGAACGTCCATTGTTGCTGGAGGTCGATATCCCGGATCAACCAGCAGGGCGGCGTACTCCGTTCCAAAATGTGTTGAGCTTCTCCACGCCGCATCGGGCTGAATTTCCGTAAAAGGTTGGTCGGAGAGTGGCTGCACCCACCAGGGCCCCCACCGGGCGAAAAGAACAATCTGCTGTCCGGGGCGAGCACCGAGGACTCGCCCTTCGATTGTATCCAGTTTGTCTGGTCCGCCCTCGCCCGCCAGAGGAACTTTGGTGAATGCTATGGCCGGCCCGACATGGGTATTCGGTGCACCGCAGCCAGAAAGCAGGAGGCAGAGGCCCAGCAAGAAGGCCTTCCCCAAACAATATTTCCTGGAGTCGGACATTTGCTCGGCCTTGTCGCCATTTCCTAGCGGAGAGGCAATTCCTTCGCGCGATAGAGGATGGCCATTCCCGAAAAGAGATCGAATACCCGCCTTTCCCCTCATTTCTGTCTCTCGCTTTCGGCCCTCGGCTCCGCATCCCGCGCCATTCGAAGCTTCAGCTTCGAGAGCCATCGCCACTTGGGGTCCGACGACGGGAACTTGAAAGCGATTCGGCCAGGCACAGACAGTTCGACCTCCGTTCCAGTGACTGCCCGGCTTAGAACTCGCAGTTTTCCGCCAATTCTTTCGCTCCGTTCCTTCATCCCGGACAAGCCCCAATGCCCGTCACGGCCAGAGCGCAGAACCTGAGTGTCGATTCCGCCACCGTTGTCGCGTATCAGCACGCGCAAGTAATTCGCCGCATACTCAAGTTCCACCTCGATGTCACTTGCGTGAGCATGTCGGAATGCATTGGAAAGAGCTTCGTGGCCGATTAGATAGACTTCATCGTGGATGACAGAGCGCAATGGCCGAGGCGTGCCCTCAACGATAACGCGAAACTCAGTTTGAGACTGCATCGGGAATTCGTGGCGAACCTGTGAAAACGCCTGCTCAAGATCGGAAGACCTCAGTCTCGCCGAGCGGAGCCCCCGAACTGCATCACGGCCCTCTTCGATGACATGGCCCATCAATTCGAGAACCCGCCCAACAAGAGGTTTCGCAGGCGATTCGCCCGAGAGATGATCATTTGCGACGTGCAACTGCATGGAGGCACTTAAAAAACCCTGTAATAAAGTGTCGTGCAGTTCCTGCGCAATGCGCGTGCGTTCTGCGAGTCGCTCTTCAAAGCGCATATTCATGTGCTTGGCCAGTCTACGCACGCGGAGCCGAAAGAACATCAGTATCGCTAGCCCGATCAGCAATATGCTGGAGAGCCGAAACCACCATGTTTGCCAGAATACCGGATCAATTTCGAATTGGAGCGCCGATTCAGAGGTATTCCAAACTCCATAGCTATTGCTGGCGATCACGCGAAAACGATACACGCCTGCGCCCAGGTTCGTGTAAACGGCTTCGCGGTTTGCAACCGGCTCGCTCCAGGCGCGATCGAAGCCTTCGAGAAAATATCGAAAGCGAACTCGCTCCGGCACCGCGAGACTCAGCCCCGTGTATGCAAACGTGATTCTCTTGGGAGACGCAGGAACATGGACAAAGTCTCCGGTGTTGATCGGGCTGCCGTCAGCCGAAATCGATTCAACGTGAGCTATCGCTGGAGCGGAATTATCAGCGACGTGCGATGGGTCAACCACCGACAGTCCACGACTCAGGGAAAACCAGATCCTCCCTGAAGCATCCGAAACCACCGACCGGCTTCTCTTCACCCCTTCGATGCTGCGCAGACCATCTTCCAGTCCATACTCGCGAACATCGGCTGGCCCGAGCATGCCGGACGCCAGCTTGTCACCTTGCACCCGCAAGACATGATTCGAAGTTGCTATCCAGAACCATCCATTCTTGTCTTCTGCAATACCGAGTATTTCCCCGCGCAACAGTTCGGGGAGGTTGCGCGGTCCCTGAAAATGGCTGGAGATGAAAAAGGCCAGGCCAGCAGAGGTTCCGGTCCAGAGCATGCCGGACGAATCTTCAAAAAGGCAGTTCACATTTTCGGAGGGCAAACCGTCCCGCGCCGAATAGGTCCTCCACTGACCGTTTGACAACGAGCTCAGTCCGTTCGGAGTGCCGAACCAGGTCGCCGTGTCGCGCGTCTCCAGGATCGAAGTCACAGTATCGGAAGCGAGGCCGCTCGCGGTCGTATAGGTATTGAATTGTCGGTCTTTGATCCTTGTGACGCCGCCGCTAAGGGTCCCGGCCCACACTGCTCCGTCTCGGCTCTGATAAACAGCGTAAACGCTGTTTTGAGCGAGCCCGTCTGCCTCAGTGAAGCTCTGCGCACTTGTGGTTCCACGGCTGTAGCGCAGACGAGTCAGACCGCCGTGCTGCCGGCCGATCCACGTCTCCCCTTTGCTTCCCGTAATGGAATAGATCACATCCCTGTCCAGCCCTGCCGATTTGATCGGCAGAACCCGGCCATCCTTGAGCGAAAATAGCCCGCCCTCGGCAGGCGCGAACCAGGCCCGATTTTCTGCGTCAAGGTAAACTGGTCCATTGTTTTCCGGCGGCAGACCAGATGTCGGGAGGTAGGTCACAAATACCGTGTCCCGAATGCGCTCCAGGCCTTGCGCGCCTCCAACCCAAATACTTCGTTCGCGGTCCTCAAACAAGGCGTTGATACCGCGGAGATCTCTTTCTTCCGTTAACGAAGAGCCTCCGGCGTTGATGCGCAGGAGGCCTCTCGTTGTCCCCACCCAAACATTGGAATCACGGTCTTGCAGCATGGTGAGGACTTGGGCCTTGCCGAACGATCTAGGCAATCCAGCCTTACTCAAGGCGACCCCGTTCCAGCGAAACAAGCCGGTGTCTGTACCGATCCACATTTCGCGATTCCCGACGGGCAAAAGACAATTGATTTTCCTGTCGACCAATCCCGAACCAACGTTGGTGGCTCGTCCCTGCACAAGATAAAAGAGACCCGCTCCTAACGTACCCATCCAGATTTTGCCATCGAGCGTTTCCGCCATGGAAATTACTGGGGACGAGCCTGGCAATAAGGTGGGGGAGGCCAGCACTTCCGATTCTTCTCCTCGGAACCGGAGCAAGCCTGCCGACAGATCCGAGATCAGCACGCCGCCGTTTGCCTCTCTCAATATCGCAGTGACCTGGGACACAGTCCGGCCAAGTTCCGATGTGACTCTTTCGAGTTTCCCGTTACGCTGGCGCAGCACGCCTGCACCTTGCATCAGGACCCACAGGATTCCGTCCGCGTCCGTAATCAATCCTAGAACCGGTCCATTCGAGACCAAGGCCGTGGAAGATACCGGAACAGAGCGGAAAGTGAATCCGTCGAAGCGCACCAACCCGCTGTCAGTACCGATCCATAGATAGCCGTCGGGCGTTTGTGCGATCGCATGGATCGGCCCGCCCGGAAGTCCGTTCTCCGTTTTCCACTGCCCCCGGAGATACTGTGATGTCATGCGATTTGGATCTAGCGCATCTGCGCTTTCAAGAAAGCATATCGCTGCGAGTGCGGCCAATAGCCATCGGCGCGGGTAGCGTGTGCACATCAAGGGAAATACTCGAATTTCTCAATCACAATTTCAGTCTCGTTGGTCAGAGGAATCTCGCCCTTGCGAAAGATATACAAGTTCATGCGGAACGAGTCCCCGCCTGCAACGGGGATTCCCGAAGTAAATGCATGCTGGTTAATCACGCGACCCCCCGCTAAACCAGGGGATCCCGCCACCGTTGAGAACGTCACCTCGCCTGGTTTCCAGCGAAACGAGTGCGTGAGGACGCCGGCGGGAGCCGTAAATCGAATCTGGTTGGCGGCAATGAAATAAGGCTGGACCACATAATGTGTATTGTCGTTGTCACGATAACCCCACCGGCTGATCTCAATGTCTAGTTCGCGGCGATTCTGCTCGCTACCAATGCCGTCCCAAGTGAAAAACGTAAGAACTGCTGAGGGCTCCAAATGAGAAATATCGCGCACTACGAAGACGTAGGTTCCATATCCCAGGCTGCGCGTGAGCCTGACCTCTGCGCAAGTCCAGTCCCCTGGACTCCTGGCTATGCGAAGGTGCAGCGCTCCGCTCTCATCTGTCCAAGCGTTTGCTGGATCGAATGAATTGTGGGAGCCGCCTCGGTTGCTTGCTGCGCTGCGCACGGTCCACTCGTAACCACTGAAGTGGATCGTCTTGGGAGGTATCGAGGGCGGTGCAGGACCCAGGCCCTTGATTACGGCCAGCGCCAACACGCCGTTCCCAACGGTTGGCAGTGTTTCGGCGGTTTGGGGCGGGTTATATCCCTGATCTACTAGCAAAGCTGCATATTCCGTGCCCAGATGGGTTTCACTCTTCCACCTGGAGTCACCCTGAATTTTCGTAAATGGACGGTTCGAGTAAGGTTGCACCCACCATACTTCTTCGCTCCTGGCATACAGAACGATCTGCTGGCCTGGCTGAACGCCTGTGGCAAGGCCTCCGATGGAGTCCAATTTACCTGGACCGCCAGCGTCGGCCGAAGGCACCTTGGTAAATTCGATAGTCGGTTTGAGATCGCTTTGTCCGAAACGGCAACCACTTGAGAGAATACACAAGAAGAGCAGGAGACCCTTTTCTCTTCCAAAATTGTTTAACGGCACCAGTGCGGCTGCCGCGAACCTCCACCGGCTGAAACGGCGACGATAAACTCGGTTGTGGCTGGGCTCTAAGCGGGTCAACGGTAGCCTCGGCAGTGCGGTATCTTCCGTTCGCCAACAATCGTGGAACCGGTTCGTTTTTTGAAATCCATTCCATCCTACAATCGCCGCAAAGCATTTGCCAACATTCCGAGTGCGTCAAAACGTCGGAAGGAAGGGTCGATGTTTTTGACTACCACGATGGAGGTAGGCGCCAGAGAAACTTCCATGGTAGTGAAAAACCATTCCATCTCGTGATGCGCTGTTCCTAGCGACACTCCACACTGCTACACGTCACGAGCATGTGGCGCGTAGAACCGGCGTTATCGAACGTCGCAAAAGGAGCGTTATAATGAAATCGCATGCCCTTTTCGATTGGTACCGCGTCCTGCGAACCCACCATCGGTGGACAGTGTTCCAGGCAGTCCGCTATGCGCTGTGGCTGGCCCGTTAGACGGCTTCTCTCCTGATTGGACTGTTAGCGCGACGCGTCACGGGTGCAGTGAAGATGTGGGCCTCGCCCGGCGAGCAAGACTCCGGGCCGCACGGCATCCGGAGTACTCCGCATGGAATGGTCTGGTGCCGCGAATCGAGAGTAAAACCAAATACGGTCGTTCGATTCGATCCGAAAACGGGACGCTTTTCGTGCGCACAGATTCCTTCGGGCGGTGGGGTGGTGCGAAACATGGCGGCAACGAGTGACGGACGGGTGTATATTGCCTGCAGCGGTGTGGACAAAGTGGGCGTGGTGGAACCCGTTCGCTTAGCGCCACTTCCCGGAAGCACCGCCTCCTGCAACAGGGAGGATGCCATGAACGCAACAGCGGTGAAACCCCAGGAACAACGCTGCCAGGCAGTTTCGCATGTAGATGAGCCCTGCAATCAAAGCGGCCAGCAGTATTGCAAACATTGTCGGCAATGGTTCTGTCGGGCTCATTTCCCCGACCCCGACTGGCATGCGTGCGCTCCTGAACAGGGCGAGAGCTGATTCGAATCGCGACTTGCGCTGACGAAGGACCGTTGGCGCTTGCACAGCACTCGCTGCGCGAATTCTTGACGGAGGCCTGCGCCTCCGTTAGCGTCAAAGGAGGCGGGCGTGCCTCCCTACTCCGCCAGCGCTTCCTGCGCAAATCATCCTGGGTGAGAGAATCCATTGGCCAACGCGATCATCACGCTTACTACCGACTACGGAAACAACGACCATCTAGTGGGCACACTCAAAGGCGTCATCCTCAAGATCAATCCTGAGGTGACGATCGTGGATATCACGCACAACATCACAGCGTTTGATTTGCTCGACGGGGCGCTGGCGATTGGCTCTACCTATTCTTATTTTCCGCCGAAGACGATTCATGTTGTGGTTGTGGACCCCGGAGTGGGGACCGAACGGCGGCCACTGCTGGTCAGCGCCCAGAACCAGTATTTTATTGCGCCGGACAATGGAGTACTTTCCGTTATTTACGAACGCGAGAAGGAAAGCCTCGTCGTGCGTCACGCGAATGTCGAACACTACTACCTTCAGCCGGTGAGCAAGACTTTTCATGGACGAGATATCTTCGCTCCGGTAGCTTCCTGGCTCTCCAAGGGTTGGCAGACCCCGAGCATGGGGGATGAGATCAGCGACTATAAGCAGTTCGCGATCCCCCGCCCGAAGAAGGCCGACGGAACGGTGAAGGGCGCAGTCTTGCGGACGGATGCGTTCGGCAATTTGGTGACGAATTTCCGTTCGGAGGATCTGCCGGAATCCGCGCTGAAAGGCGGCGCCATCAAGCTCCAAGTAGGGACACATCTGGTGTCGAAATTGGTGGACACGTTTGCGCGCGGCAACAACGGCGAGCCGATAGCCTACTTGGGATCGAGCGGATACTTGGAAATTGGCGTCAACAAAGCGAACGCCGCGCGTACGCTGAGCCTGGGCCGTGGCACACCGGTCATCCTCACCGAGTAGTGGCCCCTATCCCGCAATTGCGAGTTTTACGTTCAAAGCAGAACTACATCTCAGCGCGAAAATTCCTGGGCGGCCATTTGCGAGCGCGTCCGCGGGTCGAGCCAATCGCGCCTGGCATCTCCCAGCAAGTTGAACGAAAGAACTGCGGTCATTACGGCCAATGCCGGAAAGACCACCACGTGCGGCGCATCGAAGAGGTGGTCACGCGCATCATTCAGCATCGCTTCCCAACTCGGTATCGGCGCGAGCACGCCCCCGACCGGGCAGTGGCTTTGCGTTACGAGTGAAGACTTTCCTAGGAAGCGGCTGGCGCCGGTTGCTTCCGCCTGTGCCAGTAATCCAATGCCGCGAACAGAAGGACCGCAGGCACGCCGGTCAGTCCG
>Ga0210403_10003251_pt1 | contig 14374 bp, 12 predicted proteins | sample IncBWC19MmetaG_FD_150863 | JGI IMG/M metagenome (GOLD analysis project Ga0210403, IMG submission 150863) | Forest soil microbial communities from Barre Woods Harvard Forest LTER site, Petersham, Massachusetts, United States - Inc-BW-C-19-M | ecosystem: Environmental > Terrestrial > Soil >... | reverse complement strand
GCGCAAAACCGGGCGACTTGCCGGTGGAACAGCCGACAAAGCTCGAATTGGTCATCAATCTCAAAATCGCCAAGGCGCTCGGACTGACGATCCCGCACACGATGCTGATGCTCGCCGACGAGGTGATCGAATAGTGGACCGCCGCGAGTTGATGCTCCTGCTAAGCGGTGCACTGACGGCCCCGCGCCCGCTGCGCGCGCAGCAGAAGGCGATGCCGGTGATCGGCTTCCTTGGCGCTACCTCGCCCGACCCGGGCCTCTCTTTTGTCACAGCGTTCCAGCAGGGACTGAGCGAAGCCGGGTTTGTCGAAGGGAAAAACGTGGCGATCGAATACCGCTGGGCGGAGGGTCACTATGATCGGCTACCCGCTTTGGCCGCGGACCTCGTCGACCATAAAGTCGACGTGCTCGTGGCGGCCAGCCCCCCTTCGGCATTGGCGGCGAAAGGTGCAACTTCGACGATCCCGATCGTCTTCATCGTCGGCGACCCGGTCGGCGCCGGCCTCGTCGCCAGTCTGGCCCGGCCGGCCGACAACCTCACGGGCGTCAGCATCCTCGCCGTCGAGCTGATGGGCAAGCGGCTTGAGCTGCTGTCCGAGCTGGTTCCCCAGGCCAGGGTGATTGCCCTACTCGTGAACCCGAACAATGCGGCTGCCGAGCCCGTGATCCGAAACACGCAGGAAGCGGCGGGCGCGAAGGGCGTGCGGCTCCGTATCCTGAAGGCCAGCACCGAAAGCGAGATCGCCGGCGCTTTTGCAACCTTCGTCCAACTGCACGCGGGCGCTCTACTCATCTTGCCCGATCCGTTCTTCGACGGCCGGCGCGAGCAGCTCGTCACGCTAGCATCGCGCCATGCCGTTCCAGTGGTCTATGGGTGGCGCGAGTTTGCTGCGGCTGGCGGCCTGATCAGCTATGGACCGAGCTTCACGGCTGCCTTTCGTCTGGCCGGCATCTACGTTGGAAAGATCCTCAAGGGTGCGAAGCCCGCCGATCTGCCGGTCGAGCAGCCGACAACATTCGAGTTGGTGGTCAATCTCAACACCGCCAAGGCGCTCGGGCTGACCGTGCCACCATCGATCCTCGCCCGTGCAGACGAGGTCATCGAATGAACCGCCGGGAGTTGATGCTGCTGCTGGCCGGAGCGATGACGGCGGCTCGCGCCTTACGCGCGCAACAGAGGGCGATGCCTGTCATTGGCTACCTCGCCAGCGGTTCACCCGACTCGAGTGCACCGAGTGTGACCGGGTTCCGCCAGGGACTAAGCGAAACCGGCTATGTCGAGGGGAAAGACGTCGCGATCGAATATCGCCGGGCGGAGGGAAGCTATGATCGGCTGCCCGCGATGGCTGCCAACCTTGTCGACCTTAAGGTCGACGTGATCGTCGCAAGCGGCGGCACTGCACCACTGGCGGCAAAAAACGCAACCTCGGCGATCCCGATCGTTTTCGCCGGCGGCGATCCGGTCGCGGGCGGCCTAGTCGCCAGTTTCGCTCGGCCGGGCGGCAACCTCACGGGCTTCAGCCTCATGGTCGGCGAGCTGATGCCCAAGAGGCTTGAGCTGCTTTCCGATCTGGTTCCCCAGGCTACGTCAATTGCCCTACTCGTGAATCCGACCGGTGCGGGTACCGAGCGCGCAATACGAGACTTGCAGGAAGCGGCGCGCTCTAAGGGGGTGCAGCTGATTATCCTGAAGGCCGGCAGCGAAAGCGAGATCGACGGAGCCTTCGGCTCGCTCGTCGAGCTGCAAGCCCGTGCGCTCCTCGTCGGCGCCGATCCGTTCTTCAACAGCAGGCGCGAGCAGCTCGTCGCGCTGGCATCGCGCCATGCCGTTCCGGCGATCTATGAGTGGCGCGAATTCGCGACTTCCGGTGGGCTGATCAGCTATGGACCGAGCCTCACTTCTATCTATCGCCAGCTCGGCATTTACACCGGAAGGATCCTCAAAGGCACCAAGCCGGCCGATCTTCCGGTACAGCAGCCGGCGACCTTTGAACTCGTCATCAATCTCAGTACCGCGAAGGCGCTCGGCCTGACGGTGCCGCCCTCGATCCTCGCCCGCGCCGACGAGGTTATCGAGTGAAGAACCGCCGCGAACTGCTGCTCGTCGCGGCCGGTGTGCTGTTAACGCCACGAATGCTGCGCGCGCAGCAGAGGGCGATGCCAGTGATCGGCTGGCTCAGCGGCACCTCTGCCGGCGCGAGTGAGCCCTATCTGGCCGCGTTCCGCCAGGGGCTGAGCGAAGCCGGCTGGGTCGAGGGACAAAACGTGATCAGAGAATACCGCTGGGCGGAGGGCCACTACGATCGACTGCCCGCATTGGCTGCCGATCTCGTCGGCCGCAAGGTCGATTTGATCGTGGCGGGCGGCACCACCGCGGTGCTCGCAGCTAAAAGCGCAACCTCGACGATCCCGATCGTCTTCAACGCCGCCGACCCGGTCGAATTCGGCCTGGTCGCCAGTCTCGCGCGGCCGGGGGGCAACCTCACCGGCGTCAGCATGATGAACGCCGAGCTGATGGCCAAGCGGGTCGAGCTGCTGTCCGAGCTGGTTCCCCATGCCAGGGTGATCGCCCTGCTCGTGAACCCCGACAACCCGGGTGCCGAGCGCATGATGCGAGAGGTGCCGGAAGCGGCGCGTGCGAAGGGGGCGCAGCTGCAGATTCTTAAGGCCGGCACCGAAAGCGAGATCGATGCCGCCTTCGCAACCCTTGTCCAACTGCATGCCGGCGCGCTCGTCGTCCAGGCCGATCCGCTTTTCGGTCGCCGGCGCGAGCAGCTCGCGGAGCTGGCATCACGCCATGCCATTCCGGCGATCTATGACTGGCGTGAGTTCGTCGCGGTCGGGGGCCTGATCAGCTACGGACCGAGTCGCTCGGTTGCTATTCGCCAGCTCGGCATTTACGTCGGGAAGATCCTCAACGGCGCCAAGCCCGCCGATCTGCCGGTCCAGCAACCGACCACATTCGAGCTAGTCGTCAATCTCAACACCGCCAAGGCGCTCGGCCTCACCGTGCCGCCGTCGATCCTCGCCCGCGCCGACGAGGTCATCGAATGAACCGCCGCGAATTCATGCTCGTCCTGGGCGGCGCGATGACGGCGGCGCGCACCCTCCGCGCGCAGCACAAGGCGATGCCGGTGATCGGCTATTTGGGCGGCGGGTCACCGTATGCACCGCTCCTGGCCGCGTTCCATCAGGGATTGAGCGAAAGCGGCTACGTCGAGGGACAGAACGTGGCGATCGAATTCCGCCGGGCGGAGGGGCCGCTACGATCAGCTCCCGCATTGGCCGCCGACCTCGTCGGCCGCAAGGTCGACGTGATCGTGACGAACGGCGCTTCTGGGATAGCCGCGGCGAAAGGCGCAACCTCGACGATCCCGATCGTCTTCGTCGGCGGCGGCGACCCGGTCGAGCAGGGCCTGGTCGCCAGTCTCGCCCGGCCGGGCGGCAACCTGACGGGCTTCAGCATTTTCGGCTCCGAGCTGAACCCTAAGCGGCTCGAGCTGCTGTCCGAGCTGGTTCCCCAGGCCCACGTGATCGCCCTGCTGGTGAACCCGAACAATGCGGCTAGCGAGCGCCAGATAACAGACGTGCAGGAAGCGGGCCGCGCGAAGGGGGTGCAGCTTCGTGTCCTGAAGGCCGGCACCGACAGCGACATCGACGCCGCCTTTGCGAGCCTCATCCAACTGCAAGCCGGCGCTCTCCTCGTCGGCAGCGATCCACTCCTGTTCAGCCGGCGCGATCAGCTCGTTGCCCTGGCATCACGTCATGCCGTTCCGGCGATCTATGAGTGGCGCGAGTTCGCCGTGGCAGGCGGCCTGATCAGCTACGGAACCAGCCTCACCGGCACTTGGCGCCAGGTTGGGGTCTATGTCGGCCGGGTTCTCTCGGGCGCCAAGCCGGCCGACCTGCCGGTTCAGCGGCCGACCACCTTCGAGCTGGTCGTCAATCTCAACACCGCCAAGGCGCTCGGCCTCACCGTCCCGCCATCCATCCTCGCTCGCGCCGACGAGGTCATCGAATGAACCGTCGCGAGTTGCTGGTGCTGCTGGGCAGCATGATGATCGCGGCGCGCGCCCCCCGTGCGCAGCAGAAGGTGATGCCGGTGATCGGCTTCCTGGGCGCCGGGTCGGCTGGTCCGCTTTTTACGGTTGTGGGCGCATTCCGCCAGGGACTGAACGAAACCGGCTACGTCGAAGGACAAAACGTTGCGATCGAATACCGCTGGGCCGAGGGCCGCTATGATCGGCTGCCCGCATTAGCCGCGGATCTCGTAGGCCGCAAGGTCGATGTGATCGCGGCCCTCGGCGGCACGTCTCCGGCACTTGCGGCGAAAAGCGCGACCGCGACGATCCCGATCGTCTTCAGCGTCGGCGACCCGGTCGAGCGCGGCCTAGTCGCCAGTCTCGCCCGGCCGGGTGGTAACCTCACCGGCGTCAGCAGCCTCGATTTGGCGCCCAAGCGGGTCGAGATGCTTTCCGAGCTGGTTCCCCGGGCCACGCTGATCGCCGTATTGGTGAACCCCGACAATGCGAATGCCGAGCGCATCGTCCGAGACGTGCAGGAAGCGGCGCGCGCGAAAGGGCTGCAGCTCCTGACCCTAAAGGCCAGCACCGAAAGCGAGATCGATACCGCCTTCGCAACCCTCGTCGAACTTAATGCCGGCGCGCTCGTCCTACCAAGCGACGCGTACCTCAATAGCCGGCGCGAGCAGCTCGTGGCGCTGACGGCGCGCCATGCGGTTCCGGCGATCTATGACTGGCGTGAATACCCTGCGGCCGGTGGCCTGATCAGCTATGGGCCGAGCCTCACGGCTGCCTATCGCCTGGTCGGCGTTTACGCCGGAAAGATCCTCAAGGGCGCCAAGCCGGCCGATCTGCCGGTCCAGCAGCCGACCACCTTCGAGCTGGTCGTCAATCTCAAGACCGCCAAGGAACTCGGCCTCACCGTCCCGCCATCGATCCTCTCCCGCGCCGACGAGGTCATCGAGTGAAACGCCGCGAGTTGATCCTCGTGCTGGGTGGCGCGATGACGGCGGCGCGGGCGCTGCGCGCGCAGCAGAAGGCGATGCCGGTGATCGGCTTCCTCGGCCTCGCTTCGCTCGGCCCGATGGCACTGTCTGTGGCCGAGTTCCGCCAGGGACTGAGCGAAGCCGGCTATGTCGAGGGACAAAACGTAACGATCGAGTTTCGCTGGGCGGAGGGCCGCTATGACCGACTGCCCGCATTGGCCGCCGACCTCGTCGGCCGCAAGGTCGACGTCATCGTGACCCAGGGTGGCACGGCTGTGGCACTGGCGGCGAAAAACGCGACCTCGATGATCCCGATCGTCTTCATCATTGGCGGCGACCCGGTCGGGGACGGGCTGGTGGCGAGCCTCGCCCGGCCGGGCGGCAACCTCACGGGTGCCACGATAATCGGCGTCGAGCTGATGCCCAAGCGGTTCGAGCTGCTGTCAGAGCTGGTTCCCCGAGCTGGCGTGATCGCGCTGCTCGTCAACCCGAACAATTCGAATACCGAGCGCATCATTGGAGACATGCACGAAGCGGCGCGAGCGAAGGGAGTGCAGCTCCATATCTTGAGGGCCGGCACCGAAAGCGAGATCGACGCTGCCTTCGCGACCCTCGTCCAACTGCATGCCGGCGCGCTCCTCGTCGGCGCCGACTCATTCTTCAGCGGCCGGCGCGAGCAGCTCGTGGCACTGGCATCGTACCATGCCGTCCCGGCGATCTATGAGGGGCGAGTGTTCGCCGACTCCGGCGGCCTGATCAGCTATGGACCAAGCCGCACGGCTGTTAATCGCCAGGTCGGCACTTATGTCGGAAGGATCCTCAACGGCGCCAAGCCCGCCGATCTGCCGGTCCAGCAGCCTACGACATTCGAGCTGGTCATCAACCTCAAGACCGCCCAGGCGCTCGGCCTCACCGTGCCGCCCTCGATCCTATCCCGCGCCGACGAGGTGATTGAGTGAACCGCCGCGAGCTGATGCTGCTGCTGGGCGGGGCGATGACGGCGTCGCGCTCCCTCCGCGCGCAGCAGAAACCGATGCCGGTGATCGGCTTCCTTAGCGGCGGGTCGTCTGCGCCGTATGGACCGCTCGTGGCCGCGTTCCACCAGGGACTGAGCGAAATCGGCTATGTCGAGGGAAAAAATGTGGCCATCGAATACCGCTGGGCGGAGGGCCGCTATGATCGGCTGCCCGCATTGGCCGCCGATCTCGTCGGCCACAAGGTCGATGTGATAGCCGCGCTCGGCGGCACTCCTTCCGCACTGGCTGCAAAAAACGCAACCTCGACGATCCCGATTGTCTTTTCGAGTGGCGACCCGGTCGAGCAGGGCCTGGTCGCTAGTCTCGCCCGGCCCGGTGGCAACCTCACGGGCTTCAGCATCCTCGCTGCCGAGCTGATGTCGAAGCAGCTCGAACTGCTTTCCGAGTTGCTTCCCCAGGCCGGGATGATTGCCCTGCTCGTGAACCCGAACAACCCGGGTACCGAGCGCCAGACTCGAGAAGTGCAGGAGGCGGCGCGCGCAAAGGGGGTGCAACTCCTTATCCTGAAGGCCGGCACCAAGGACGAGATCGACACCGCCTTCGTGACCCTCGTCCAACTGCAAGCTGTCGCACTCCTCGTTGGTGCCGATCCGTTCTTCTATAGCCGGCGCGAGCAACTGGTGGCATTGGCGGCACGCCATACCCTTCCGGCGATCTATGGGTGGCGTGATTGGGCCGCGGCCGGCGGCCTGATCAGCTATGGAATGAGCTTCGCGGCTAACTATCGCGAAGTCGCCATTTACGTCGGAAAGATCCTCAACGGTACCAAGCCGGCCGATCTGCCGGTGCAGCAGCCGGCCATATTCGAGCTCGTCGTCAATCTCAACACCGCCAAGGCGCTCGGCCTGACGGTGCCGCCATCGATCCCCGCCCGCGCCGACGAGGTCATCGAATGAACCGGCGCAATTTCCTGCTCGCCGCCGTGGCAATCGCCTGGAACCCTGCCTCGGCCGAGGTCAAGAACCCCCGCATCGGCTTCATCCACGCCGGGTCGCGGCAGGAGAATCAGAGACTTCTCGATGCCTTTCGCGAGAACCTCGCGGCGCTCGGCTGGACCGACGGCAGCAATATCGCCGTACTCGACCGCTGGGCCGAGGAGCGCACCGAGCGGCTGCCCGTCATCGTCAAGGAACTGATCGGCTCCGGCGTCGCTGTCCTGGTCACTGCCGGGACCCCGGCCACGCTCGCCGCCAGGCACGCCAGCGCGACGATCCCGATCATCCTGGTCGGCGTCGACGACCCCGTCGCCCTCGGCGTCGTCGATAGCCTGGGGCAACCCGCCGGCAATGCCACGGGCCTCTCTCTGACCTCGTCCGAAGTGATCGCCGAACGGTTGGAGCTGCTGCGCGAGCTCGTCCCTGGCCTGCATCGCCTCGCGGTGATTGCCAGGAACGATCCCGGCCTCGAGCAAAAGTTGCAGGACATCCGCAGCAATGCCGGGCAGAAGGGGATCGAGGTACTGATGCTCGAGGCGACGACCGTGAAGGCTCTCGAACTCGCTTTCGCACGGCTGCGCGCCGAGCGCTGCGAGGCCGTCTATGTGGCCTCCGGCCCGCTCGGCCCCGCCAAGCGCACCCGGATCATCGCGCTTGCCGCGGAATCTCGTCTGCCCGCGATCTACTCGTACCGCATATTCCCCATCGACGGGGGATTGATCTCTTTCGCCGCCGATTACGGGGACCTGTTCCGCCGCGCCGGGGGCTTCGTCAACAAGATCCTCAAGGGCGCCAATCCGGCCACGCTGCCGGTCGAACCGCCCCGCAAATTCGATCTGATGGTCAACCTCAAGACGGCGAAGACGCTCGGGCTGACGATCCCGCCCGCGATCCTCGCCGCCGCCGACGAGGTCATCGAATGAAGCGGCGCAGCGTCGTCATCGGCGGGCTCGCCGCCTTGCTTCTCGCGCCCGAACGGCCGACCGCTCAGCAAACGCAATCGAAAATCCCGCGGGTCGGTATCCTTTCGGTGGCGGACAGCGAGAGAACGGCAGCCCTTGATGCATTCCGGCAGGCGCTCCGCGACCTCGGCTATGTCGAAGGCCGTAACATCATCCTCGAATTTCGGTTGGCCCGAGGCAATCTTTCCCTTGGGCCGCAACTGGCGGCAGAACTGGTGGCTCTACCGGTTGATATCATCGTGGCGGACGGCGTCACCGCCGATGCCGCGGCCGCGAGCGACCGCATTCCGATCGTCGCCGTGGCATTGATGGACCCTGTGCAGCGCGGATTCGCTGCCAGCCTCGCGCGGCCGGGCGGCAACATTACGGGATTCACCCTGATGCACACCGAGCTCAACGCGAAGCGACTGGAGCTGCTGCGCACGGCCTTTCCGTATATCAACGCGGTTGCCGCGCTCGTGAACCCCGCAAATCCGAGCCATAAATTGGCTTTGGAGCAGACCGAGACGGCCGCCGGCTCTTTGGGTCTGGGGAATGTCGCCAGAGTCGAAGCCGAGAGCGCCGCAGCCTTGCGAGCGCTGCGTCCCGCCGTCTTTTCTGCAGCCAATGCGGTGGTCGTCGTCCCGGACGGGATGTTCTACAATTACCGCCGGGACGTGGTTGCGCTCGTAAACGCCGCCCGCCTGCCCGCGATTTATCCCGAGCGGGAATACGCCGACGACGGCGGCCTCATGGTCTACGGCGCGAATGTCCCGGACAACTCCCGCCGAGCGGCGGCCTATGTCGATCGCATCCTGAAGGGAGCCAAGCCCAGCGATCTGCCGATCCAGGAGCCGGTGAAATTCGACTTCGTCGTCAACCTCAAGACCGCACGAGACCTCGGCCTCACGATCCCGCCGCTGATCCTCGGTCGCGCCGACGAGGTCATCGAATGAGTGGTCGAGCGAGTTCGGCTACTGCGCGATATAGCCGCCGTCGATGACGAGCTCGGTGCCGGTGACGAACGAGGCTTCGTCGGAGGCGAGGAACAGCACCCCCCAGGCGACCTCGATCGGCTTGCCGATGCGGCGGAGCGGCGTCAGCGCGATCTTGTCGTCGCGCTCGCCGGCGTTGGTCGCGTTCAGCATCGGCGGCATGTAGCCCGGATGCACCGTGTTGACCCGCACGCCCAGCGGCCCGTAGCGCACCGCGGCGGCCTTGGAATAGATCCGCACCGCACTCTTCGAGGCGTGCCGAGAAAGACGCTCGTCTGGTTGACCGCGATGATCCGCTGCCACCCCTTCAAGCTGTCGGGGTCGCCGACGGAGCTGCCCGAGATCCCGGCATTGTTGACCAGGATGTCGAGCCGGCCATAGCTCGCCAACGCCCTGGCGATCAGCCCGGCCCACTCGGCTTCGCTGGTGACGTCGATTTTGGCCGCGGGGGATCGAGGTCCGCTCAGACGGCGAGCGGTCGTTCGCCGGCATCAGCGCCGATGACGCATGTGCGCCAAGTAGCAGACTTGGAGAGGCAGGCGACTTGCCGCCATAGCGACGGACCGGTCGAGGCGGGAGCATGAGTGCGGAGCGCTGCGAACGCGCTATGGCAGATCAAAGCTGGCTCTGATGTCTACTTTAACTGTCCGCAGATGCATGGCTCAGCTGTTTGGCCCTTGTGCTGCCAACATGATGCCCCTATCGACGCCCGCGTATGCCTAGCCGTGCAATCCACTCCGTCTGTCGCGTCGGGCATGATAGGCAACCAACGCCTCGAACATTTCGGCGAGCCGCGACGAAAGCCCTTGGGATCCGACGCTTTGGGCTGTGACGCGGGCGCCCTCCCAGATCAGGAAAATCTCATCGGCAAGACGCTCGGGATCGGCCAGCCTGGCATCGCGGCACAAGCTAATTAGCCGTTCGCGGTGTGCGGTTTTGTGCTCGCGGATGACACGCCGCGCCGGATGGTCCTTGTCCGGCAGCTCGATCGCAGCGTTGGCGAGTGCACAGCCGCGCTCGGCCTCGTACTCCTTGAAGTCGCTGACATGGCGCAGCCAGGCTATGAGCTGGCCTTTCGGATCGCCCGCATGGGCAGCGGCGATCGCATCCCAGGCAACGTCGAATTCCCGCGTGAGTTCGCCGAGACATGCGGCGATCAGCACATCCTTCGACGCGAAGTGGCGATAGAGTGTCATCTTGTTGGTACCGGCCGCCTCGGCGATGGCGTCAACGCCGACGGCATGGATGCCGCGGCGATAGAACAGCTCGCGGGCGGCCGTGAGGATGCGCTCGCGCGGAGGCGGGCTGGTGCCCTGCCGATCGGCGGCCGGGCTTGCGGTTGACGCGATCATGATCGCTTCGTTCCCTTGACATGTTACCGACCGGTCAGTATCTTCAGGTGTTACCGGTCAGTGCCGCTCAATTTAGCGCGTGTGCGAGCCGATTTCCACCCCTGTCCGAAAGGGTACCCAGATGGATCACCGCGAGCTCACGCTGGCTGAACTTCTGGCGGATCCGATTGCCCTGGCCGTGATGGCGGCCGATCGGGTGGATCCGGCTGCGCTGCAAGCGATGTTATCCGGACTGGCCCGCAGGCTTCAGGTGACCCGGTTGGCCGAACCAATACGGGACTGCGCCGGGCGGGGCGATCGGCAGTGGTAGACCTCTTCATTCATCGTCCGGTCTTCGCCTCGGTCATCGCCGTCATCATGATATTGACCGGGCTCATCGCGTACAGCTTGCTGCCTGTCGCGCAATTTCCTGATATCACGCCACCGCAGGTGGTTGTCACCGCAACCTACCCGGGCGCCAGTTCCCAGGTCGTCGCCAACACCGTGACGACCCCGCTTGAGCAACAGATCAATGGCGTGCCAGGCATGGCCTACATGTCGTCGGTCAGCGCCAATGACGGCAGCTCGAACATCACCATCACTTTCAATGTCGGCTATCCGATCGACATTGCTGCGGTCGATGTGCAGAACCGCGTCTCCCAGGCGGCGGCGCAATTGCCTGCGATTGTCAACCAGGCGGGCATCATCATTACCAAGAAGAACCCCAATATCCTGCTGGGGATCAACCTCACTTCGCCGGACGGATCGGTCGATCTCGTCACCCTCAGCAACTACGCCTATCTGCAGCTCATCGACCCGCTGAAGCGGCTTCCAGGTATCGGCGACGTGAGCATCTTCGGCGAGCGGCGCTACTCGATGCGCGTGTGGCTCGATCCGGACAAGCTCGCCACCCTCGGCGTCACCGCCGTGGATGTCCAAAATGCGATCGCTGAGCAGAATATCCAGGTGGCCGCTGGCAGACTGGGACAGGCCCCCGCACCACCTGACACGGCGTTCGAGTTCCAGCTCAATGCGATCGGCCGGCTCAGCGATCCACAACAGTTCGGCGACATCGTCATCCGCGCCGGGACGACGAGCGAAGCCGTTGTACGGTTGCGTGATGTCGCCCGTGTCGAGCTTGGCGCCCTGCAGTACACGTCGAGCGCACGGTTCAACAAGACGCCGGCCGTCTTCATTGCGGTCTATCAGACGCCCGGATCGAACGCATTGGAGGTCGATCGAGAGGTCCGGTCCAGGATGGCCGAGTTGGCGAGGCGCTTTCCCACGGGCATCGACTGGGCAATCAAATACGACACGACGACCTTCGTCTCCGCGTCGATGCACGATGTGGTCATCACTCTCGTCGAGGCGCTGACGCTGGTCATCGCCGTGGTGTTCCTGTTCCTGCAGAGCTGGCGCAGCACGGTCATTCCCGCCATCGCCATCCCGGTCTCGCTGATCGCGACGCTGGCGGTGATGCTGGCTCTCGGCTTCTCCCTCAACACGGTGAGCATGCTTGGCATGGTGCTGGCGATCGGACTGGTGGTCGACGACGCCATCGTGGTAGTCGAGAACGTCGAGCGACAGCTCGAGCAGGGGCTGTCACCAATCGCCGCCGCCGTTGCTGCGATGCGAGAGGTCACCGGCCCGATCATCGCCACGACCGCCGTACTGCTCGCGGTTTTCGTGCCGGTCGCCTTTTTGCCCGGAGTTACCGGCCGGCTTTACAACCAGTTCGCGCTAACCATTGCTATCTCCGTCGCCATCTCGGCCTTCAACTCGCTTACCCTCAGCCCAGCTTTGTGCGCCGTACTGCTACGGCATCGGCCGCCGTCACGCTGGTCGGCGTTCCGCGCCTTCAACGCCGGCTTCACTTTCGCTGCGCACGCCTACGCCAATGGCATCCGACGCGTCATCGGCGCACGCTGGGCTGCGCTGGCGCTGTTCGCAGCCGGCCTGGTGCTCACCTACGGGATCTATTCGCGCATTCCGGCGGGATTCCTGCCGGTCGAAGATCAAGGTTATCTCTTCGCAGTGATCCAGCTTCCGGACGGTGCCTCGCTGCAACGGACCGAGGCTGTTGCCGAGAAGGTTCGGACAATCCTGGCGGCGCAGGACGGTGTGATGGATGTGATCCCGGTCACTGGCACGAATTTCCTGACCGGCGCAAATCAATCGAATTCGGCCGTCGAATTTGCACTGCTCAAGCCCTGGGCCGAGCGCGGTGCGACGCTCACCGCCTCGAATATCCTCGCCGCGGTCCGCCCCAAGCTTCTGGCCATACCGGACGCGGTGGCGCTCAGCTTCGACCCTCCTTCGATCCCGGGAATAGCGACCACGGGCGGTTTCGAGTTCCAGGTTGAGGACCTCACCGGACAGGGCGCCCAGGCGCTGAATGACGCGACCCAGGCACTGCTCGCCGAGGCGCGGAAGCAGCCGGAGCTCAATGCGCGTCAGCTATTCAGCACGTTCAGCACCTCGACACCGGAGTACACGTACGATCTTGACCGGACGAAGGCCAAGTTGCTGGGCCTCAGTCTGCCAGACGTGTTCAACACGCTGCAGATCGAGCTCGGCTCGCTCTATGTGAACGACTTCACGCTGTTCGGCCGGACCTTCCGCGTGACCATGCAAGCTGAGAACGGGGCACGGGCAAATCCGACCAACGTCTCGAGCCTCTATGTCCGCAACACAGCCCGCGGCATGGTGCCGCTCAGCACGCTCGGGAAGCTTCGCTCGACGGTCGGACCGGAATTCGTGTCGCACTACGACATCTATGGTTCGGCTCTGATCAACGGTGCACCGGCCGCGGGCTATAGTTCGGGGCAGGCGATCGCTGCGATGCAACGGGCTGCGGCTCGAGTCCTACCGGCCGATTTCGGCTATGAATGGACCGGCATCACTTATCAGCAGCTCAAGGCAGGTGCCGTCGCGGGTATCGTGTTCGTCCTCGCGATGGTGTTCGTGTTCTTGTTCCTGGCGGCCCAGTACGAGAGCTGGTCGATGCCCTTCATGGTCATCCTGGCCGTGCCACTTGCCCTGTTCGGCGCGGTGACGGCGCTGTGGGCTCGCGGCATGCAGTTCGACGTCTATTCCCAGATCGGCCTCGTCATGCTGATCGGCCTGTCGGCCAAGAACGCGATCCTGATCGTCGAATTCGCCAGGCAGCGTCGGGAGCAGGGGCTCGGCATTGTCGCTGCTGCCATGGAGGCGGGACGGCTGCGGCTGCGCCCCATCCTGATGACCGCGTTCGCCTTCATTCTCGGCGTGGTCCCGCTGATGTTCGCCTCCGGTGCCGGTGCGGCGAGCCGCCAGTCGATCGGCACCACCGTCTTCGGCGGCATGCTGGGGGCGACGATCCTCAGCCTCGTGCTCGTGCCGGTGTTTTATGCGGTGATCGAGCGTCTTCGCCAAGGTGCTGTCGTCAGCCGCGGCACGGCACCAGGCGACCACAACAGCCTTGGGATAGTAGCCCCGGGCGAATAATCATCGGAGCAGGCTATCATGCGTTTATCATCTACCGCTGCAGGCTTCACGGTAAGTGCCGTGGTGTCAGCCGCCATGGGCCTCGTTCTGCTCGGCGCTGCAGGCCATGAGGCCCCAAGCGCCGGAGCGGCGGCGCAAGCGGCGGCCATGCCGGTGCCGGTGGCGCCGGTCGTCAGACGGACGGTTCCCGTCTATCTCGACTATATCGGGACGACCGAAGCGATCCGCACGGTCACGCTACAGGCGCAGGTGACCGGTTATCTTGCCAAGCGCGGTGCCCCGGATGGCGCGGATGTCAAGCAAGGTGAGTTGGTCTACCAGATTGACCCACGGGATTACCAGGCCGTGCTCAGCCAGGTGAAGGCCCAGGCGCTGCGTGATGCGGCCGCCCACGATTATGCGCGCGCATCGCAGCACCGCAATTCAGTGCTGAGCAACAAGGGTTGGGTAGCAACAGACACGCTAGACCAGACGACGAGCAACTTTCACCAATCGGAAGCCACGCTTACGGCGGATGCGGCGGCGATAGAGACCGCCGAGTTGAAGCTGGGTTACACCGAGATCCGGGCACCGTTCGCCGGCCGGCTGGGCAAGAGCCTGGTACACGAGGGGACGCTGATCAACGCTGCCGGCACGCAATTC
>Ga0210403_10003249_pt1 | contig 14380 bp, 9 predicted proteins | sample IncBWC19MmetaG_FD_150863 | JGI IMG/M metagenome (GOLD analysis project Ga0210403, IMG submission 150863) | Forest soil microbial communities from Barre Woods Harvard Forest LTER site, Petersham, Massachusetts, United States - Inc-BW-C-19-M | ecosystem: Environmental > Terrestrial > Soil >... | reverse complement strand
CGGTGCGGGCGCGGTCTACGGCACCTGCGTCGGCAACGCGCTCAAATGGTTTCCCGATCGCCGTGGTCTTGCCGCCGGACTCACCGCCGGCGGCTTCGGCGCCGGCGCCGCCGCGACCGTCCTGCCTATCCGCGACATGATCGTCGCTTACGGCTATGAAGCGACCTTCCTCTGGTTCGGGCTAGGGCAGGGGCTGGTGGTCCTCGTTCTCGCGCAACTCCTGCGCGCGCCGAAGCCCGGCCAAACCCCGAAAGCCGCGGCGCGGCTGACGCAATCGCTGCGCGACTATCTGCCGCTCGAGATGTTGAGAGCGCCGGTCTTCTGGCTCCTCTATCTCATGTTCGTCATGGTCTCGGCATCGGGCCTGATGGCGACGGCGCAGATCGCCCCCATCGCCGCGGATTTCAAGCTCGCAGACCGCGACGTGACCATTCTGTTCTTCACCGCCACCACTCTGAGCGCGGCGCTGGTCATCGACAATATCTGCAACGGTGTGGCGCGGCCGTTCTTCGGCTGGGTGTCCGACATCATCGGCCGTGAGAACACGATGGCGCTGGTATTCTCGCTGGGCGCTCTGGCCTATTGGGGCCTCGGCGCGCTGGGGCATACCCCGCACATGTTCGTGCTTATGGCCGCGCTCATCTTCTTCACCTGGGGGGAAATCTTCAGCTTGTTCCCGGCGACCTGCACCGACACCTTCGGGGTGAAATACGCGACCACCAATGCCGGCCTCCTCTACACCGCGAAAGGCACCTCGGTCTGGCTCGTACCGCTGGCGAGCGTGCTGCGCGAATACACCGGCGGCTGGCACGCGGTGTTCGCCATCGCCACGATCATGAATCTGGCTGTCTCCGCGCTTGCGCTGTTCGTCCTCAAGCCGCTGCGGCGACGGGCGCTCAGCCCAAATAGTCACGAGGGCGGGTGGCCGGGCGGATCCCATGGCCTTCGCCACCACCTGTGGCCCGTTGGGCCGAAACCATCATCCGGCCATCGCCGCCTCAAGGATCGCAGCGCCGTTTGACTTGCCGGATAGTGGAATAATGTATACCAGCAATGAGAACAGGGTAAGTGCGAGTGCCTTTGATGCGTGCGAGCGCCGATATCGTGAGAAACAAGCGCTCCGAGCGGCCCGGGCCGGCGGAGCCGGCGACCGTGGTGGCCGTCGACCCGCTCGCCAGTGCCGCAAGCTTGAAGCGTCAGGCCTATACGGCGCTCAAGAACGCCATCGCCGCGATGGATGTCTATCGCAGCCGTGCCGAGATCAGGCTCGACGAGCGGCGCCTGGCGCAGGATTTCGGCATCAGCCGCACACCGGTGCGTGAAGCCATGGCGCAACTCGAGCGCGAAGGTTTCGTGCGCTCCGAGCCGCGTCGCGGCGTCTATGTGGTGCGCAAGAGCAAGCGCGAAGTCATCGAGCTGATCACCGCATGGGCGGCACTCGAAAGCATGGCGGCGCGGCTCATAACCGAGCACGCCGGCGACCGGGAGATTGCGTCGCTGCGGAACATGTTTGCGACGTTTGATGACGGCGCGGTGCGCGCGCATCTCGACGAATACTCGCAACTCAATATCGAATTCCATCAGACGATCATCCGCATGAGCGGCAACGCCGCGCTGATCAATCTCGCCGAGAACCTGTTCACCCATATGCGCATGATCCGGCGCAAGACCATTGGCGAGAAGGATCGCGCCGACCGCTCGATCCGCGATCACATGTCCATCATCGAAGCCTTGGAAGCCCGAGACACGCTGCGCGCCGAAACGCTGGTGCGCGATCATGCGCTCGGTCTCGCCGAGCATGTGGCGAAATATGCCGACTATCTGGATTGAACAGAACATCTCCCGTCATCAAGAGGTGCGAGTGAAACGAGCCTCGAAGGGCGGCGGCCCGGCGGTGCATTCCCCGAGGTCCGCCTGCGGCGGGACACATCGGAGTGACGGAAAACACCAGGGAGGCGCCAATGGCTGAGGCGGCAGTGCAAGCGAAACCCGCGGCCGAAACCGAGCGTGAGCTCACGGACGGCTTTCACCTCGTCATCGATGCGCTCAAGCTCAACGGCCTCAACACGATCTACGGCGTGCCCGGCATCCCGATCACGGATTTCGGCCGCATGGCGCAGGCCGCTGGCATCCGCGTGCTGTCGTTCCGGCACGAGCAGAACGCCGGCTACGCCGCCGCGATCGCCGGTTTCCTGACCAAAAAGCCCGGCATCTGCCTCACGGTATCGGCGCCCGGCTTCCTCAACGGCCTCACAGCGCTCGCCCACGCCACGACCAATTGCTTCCCGATGATTTTGATTTCGGGCTCGTCCGAGCGCGAGATCGTGGATTTGCAGCAGGGCGACTACGAGGAGATGGACCAGCTTGCCATCGCCAAGCCGCTCTGCAAGGCCGCGTTTCGCGTGCTGCACGTAGCCGATATCGGCATCGGGATAGCGCGCGCGATCCGCGCCGCGGTGTCCGGTCGCCCTGGCGGTGTCTATCTCGATCTGCCGGCCAAGCTGTTCGGTCAGGTGATGGACGCGGAGGCGGGGCGCAAGTCGCTGGTCAGGGTTGTCGATCCGGCGCCGGCGCAGTTTCCCGCGCCTCAGGCGGTCAAGCGCGCGCTCGATGTCCTCAGAAACGCCAAGCGTCCCCTCATCATTCTCGGCAAAGGCGCGGCCTACGCCCAGGCCGACGATGCGATCCGCTCGTTCGTCGAAAGGAGCGGCATCCCCTTCCTGCCGATGAGCATGGCCAAGGGTCTGCTGCCCGACACCCATGCGCAATGTGCGGGGGCTGCCCGCTCGACCGTGCTGAAGGATTCCGACGTGGTGATGCTGGTCGGCGCCCGCCTCAACTGGCTCCTGTCGCACGGCAAGGGCAAGACCTGGGGCGAGCCGCATACCAAGAAATTCATCCAGGTCGATATCGAGCCGAAGGAGATGGATTCGAACGTCGAGATCGTCGCTCCGGTGGTCGGCGATATCGGCTCCTGCATCAGCGTGCTGCTCAGCGCCATCGGCGGCGACTGGCCGGCTCCGCCACCCGAGTGGATCGAGGCGGTGACTTCGAAGCGCGAAGAGAACGTCGCCAAGATGGCGCCGCGGTTGATGAACAACAACACGCCGATGGACTATTACGGCGCGCTCGGCGTCCTGCGCACCATCATCGAGGAGCGGCCTGACGCCATCCTCGTCAACGAAGGCGCCAATACGCTCGATCTCGCGCGCGGCGTGATCGACATGTACCGGCCGCGCAAGCGCATCGACGTCGGCACCTGGGGCGTCATGGGCATCGGCATGGGCTACGCCATCGGCGCCGCCATCGAAACCGGCAAGCCCGTGCTCGCGATCGAGGGCGACTCGGCCTTCGGCTTCTCGGGCATGGAGGTGGAAACAATCTGCCGCTACGAGCTGCCGGTCTGCGTCGTCGTCTTCAACAACGGCGGCATTTATCGCGGTACCGACGTCAATAGTGCCGGCTCAGATCCGGCGACGACGGTGTTCGTTAAAGGCTCGCGCTACGACAAGATGATCGAGGCGTTCGGCGGCGTCGGCGTCAATGCGACGTCGCCCGATGAACTCAAGCGTGCCGTGAACGAGGCGATGGACTCCGGCAAGCCGACCCTCATCAATGCGGTGATCGACCCGGCGGCCGGCAGCGAGAGCGGACGCATCGGCAATCTCAACCCGCAAAGCGCGCTGCGCAAGAAATAGCGACGATGAACAAGCAGTTCGTCCCCGCAAAGCGGAGACGCGGCGCAAGATGCGATGAGACGAAGCAATTGGCTGCCCGCCTTCGCGGGGTGACGGAATGCACGGAGCGAAGCATGGTAATGCGGACGAAGACGAAGCGAGCAAAATCCAAGGCGGCGGCTGACAAATCCGCCAGGAAAGTCGCAAAGCTGAATATGAAGAAGCCCGCGACGAAAACGCCCGTCCGCCGCAACGCGCCGCCACGCCCGAGCGGCAAGCCGTGGGGAGAAGCGGGCAGGGCGCTCGATGGCGTGAGAATCCTCGACTTCACCCATGTGCAATCGGGACCGACCTGTACGCAGCTTCTCGCCTATATGGGCGCCGACGTGATCAAGGTGGAACGGCCCGGCATCGGCGACGTGACGCGCGACCAGCTTCGCGACGTCAAGGGCGCCGACAGCCTCTATTTCACCATGCTCAACGGCAGCAAGCGCTCGATCACCATCGATTCCAAACATCCCAAAGGCCGCGAGGTCCTCGATCGGTTGGTGAAGGCGTGCGACGTACTGGTGGAAAATTTCGCTCCCGGCGCGCTCGACCGCATGGGCCTTACCTGGGAGCACATCCACAAGGTCAACCCGCGCATGATCGTCGCCTCGGTGAAGGGTTTTGGGCCCGGTCCCTACGAGGACTGCAAGGTTTATGAGAACGTGGCGCAATGCGCCGGCGGCTCGGCCTCGACCACCGGCTTTCGCGACGGGCCGCCGCTCGTCACCGGCGCGCAGATTGGCGACTCCGGGACCGGCTTGCATCTCGCGCTCGGTATCGTCGCCGCACTCTTCCAGCGCAACCGCACCGGCCGCGGGCAGAAGGTGCTGTGCGCCATGCAGGACGGCGTGCTCAACCTGGCGCGGGTGAAGCTCCGCGACCAGCAGCGGCTCAGGCACGGCCCACTCACCGAGTACAGCCAGTACGGCGAGGGCGTCGCGTTCGGTCTGGCGACGCCGCGAGCCGGCAACGATTCCGGCGGCGGTCAGCCGGGCTGGATCCTCAAATGCAAGGGGTGGGAGAGCGACCCCGACGCCTACGTCTATTTCATCACCCAGGCGCCGGTGTGGGGCGCGATCTGCGACCTCATCGGCAAGCCGGAATGGAAGAGCGATCCGGATTATGCGACGCCGCCGGCGCGGCTGCCGCGGCTGCGAAAGATCTTCGATACCATCGAGCAATGGACGATGAGCAAGACCAAGTTCGAGGTCATGGACATCTGCAACGGGTACGACATCCCGGTGGGGCCCATCCTGTCGATGCAGGAGCTCGCGGAGGAGCCATCGCTGCGCGCGACCGGCACCGTCGTCGAAGTCGATCATCCCACGCGCGGCCCATATCTGACAGTGGGCAACCCGATCAAGCTGTCCGACTCGCCCGCCGACGTGCGCCGCTCGCCGCTCCTTGGCGAACATACTGACGAAGTGTTACGCGTGGTGCTGCGCTGCTCGGACAAGGAGATTTCCGAGATCAAGGCGTCTGGTGCGCTCAGCGCGCCGGAGAAGAAGGCCGAAGCGGCGTAGTTTTTCTTCTCCTCTCCCCGCGCGCGGGGAGAGGAGAAGAAATTTTGGGAGAGGGACTGAATGCGCATCATCGTTCACGGGCAGCAGGCATTCGGCAAGGCGGTGCTCGAAGCGCTGATCAAGCGCGGCGAGGATGTCATTGCCGTCTACGTCGCGCCCGAGAAGGAAGGTGCCAAGGCCGATCCGCTCAAGGAAGCGGCGCTCGCCGCCAAGCTGCCGGTCTATCAGCCGGCTTCCTATCGCAAGCCGGAAGTCTGGGAGGAATTCCGCGCGCTCAAGCCGGACCTCCAGGTGATGGCATTCGTGACGCTGTTGGTTCCGGAGGAATTCCTCAACATCCCGACCCGGGGCTCGATCCAATATCATCCCTCGCTGCTTCCGGCCTATCGCGGGCCGAGCGCGATCAACTGGCCGATCATCAAGGGCGAGACTGAAACCGGTTTGTCGATCTTCTGGCCCGACAACGGCCTCGATACCGGCGATGTCCTGCTGCAGAAGAAGACGCCCATCGGTCCGGCCGACACGCTGGGCTCGGTCTATTTCGACCGCCTGTTCCCCATAGGGGTCGAGGCGATGCTCGAGGCGGTCGATCTCGTCAAGGCCGGCAAGGCGCCGCGCCTCAAGCAGGACGATACGAAAGCGAGCTACGAAGGCCGCTGCGGCCCGGACAATGCGCGCGTCGACTGGGGCAAGCCGTGGAGCGAGATCGACCGTCTCATCCGCGGCTGCAATCCGCAGCCCGGCGCCTGGTGCACGCTCGCCGGCAAAACGGTGAAGATCTTCGAGGCGAAGCCGCTGCCGGCCAGGGACCCGAAGGGCATCGGCGGCAAGATGGGCGAGATCGTCGCCGTCGAAGGCGACGGCTTCACCGTCGTATGCGCCGACGGCCGTTTCAACGTCGCGCGCGTGCAGGCGGACGGCCCCAAGATCGCGGCGAGCGAATTTGCCGCCGTCGCAAAGCTCAGTCCCGGAATGAGGTTTTCATGAATCCGACCCCTGCCGCTGCAGCAAAGGCGCAGCCCCACGCCTCGCAACACGCCAAGCCGAAATCCGACATCGAGATCGCGCAGGCCGCCAGGATGCGACCCATCCTCGATATCGCGCGCGAAAGACTCGGCATCGCTCCGGAGAATCTCGAGCCGTATGGGCACTACAAAGCGAAAGTCTCGCTCGACTACATCAAGCGACTGCAGGACCGGCCGAACGGCAAGCTCATTCTCGTGAGCGCGATCACGCCGACGCCGGCAGGCGAAGGCAAGACCACGACCACGGTCGGCCTCACCGACGCGCTCAACCACATCGGCAAGAAGGCGATGCTGTGCATCCGCGAGCCGTCGCTTGGCCCCTGCTTCGGCATGAAAGGCGGGGCAGCCGGCGGCGGCTACGCCCAGGTCGTGCCGATGGAGGAGATCAATCTGCACTTTACCGGCGACCTGCATGCCATCGGCACGGCGAACAATCTGCTCGCCGCGCTGATCGACAACCACGTCTACTGGGGGAACGCGCTCGGCATCGACACGCGCCGGGTCGCCTGGCGGCGCGCCATCGACATGAACGACCGGGCGCTGCGCTCGCTCGTCTCCTCGCTCGGCGGCACGGCCAACGGGTTTCCGCGCGAAGACGGCTTCGACATCACCGTTGCCTCGGAGGTGATGGCAATCTTCTGTCTGGCGCGCGATCTCGAGGATCTGAAAAAGCGGCTCGCCAATATCGTCGTCGCCTATACCCGGGAGCGCAAGCCGGTGCGCGCCGGCGACCTCAAGGCGCAGGGGCCGATGACCGCGCTGCTCAAGGACGCGCTGGCGCCGAACCTCGTGCAGACGCTCGAAGGCACGCCCGCCTTCATCCATGGCGGCCCGTTCGCCAACATCGCGCACGGCTGCAACTCGGTGCTGGCCACGACGACCGCGCTCAAGCTCGCCGACTATGTGGTGACCGAGGCGGGCTTCGGCGCCGATCTCGGTGCGGAGAAATTCATCGACATCAAATGCCGCAAGACCGGGCTTGCGCCCGACTGCGCGGTGCTCGTCGCCACTATCCGCGCGCTCAAGATGCATGGCGGCGTGAACAAGGAGGACCTCAAGGCGGAGAACCTCAAGGCGCTGGAAGCGGGTATGGCCAATCTCGCGCGGCACATCGAGAACTTGAAAAAGTTCGGCGTTGCGCCGGTCGTCTCCATCAATCGCTTCTCCGCCGATACGCAGGCCGAGATCGCGTTGGTGCGCGATGCGTGCGCCAAGCTTGGCGTCGAGGCGCTGATGGCGGACCATTGGGCGCTCGGCGGCGAGGGCGCTGCCGACGTCGCCCGCGCAGCGATCAAGGGGGCCGAGAGGGGCCAGAGCAAGCTCAAGCTTCTCTATCCCGACGACATGCCGCTCATCGAGAAGATCCGGACCATTGCCAGGGAAATCTACCGCGCCAGGGACATCGACGCCGACAAATCCGTGCGCGACCAGCTCGCCGCCTTCGAGCAGATGGGCTATGGCAAGTTCCCTGTTTGCATCGCCAAGACGCAATACAGCTTCTCCACCAATCCTGACGCCAAGGGGGCGCCCGCCGATCACATCATCAAAGTGCGCGACGTGCGGCTCTCCGCCGGCGCCGAATTCGTGGTCGCGATCTGCGGAGAGATCATGACCATGCCGGGCTTGCCGAAAATCCCGGCGGCGGATTCAATCGACGTCAAGGACGGCAAGATCGTCGGACTGTTCTGACGACGATGCATTGAGTTGCAAACAACTGGAAAGAAGCGAGGTCAAGATGTTGAAGTTCTACTTTAGCGGCGCGCCGAATCCGACCAAAGTGGCGCTCTTCCTGGAGGAAGCGGGTCTCCCCTACGAGCCGATTCCGGTCGACGCGCGCAGAGGCGATCAGCACAAGCCGGAATTTTTGGCCGTCAATCCGAATGCCAAGGTCCCGGCGATCGTCGACGGCGACGTGACCGTGTTCGACAGCAATGCGATCCTGCTCTACCTCGCCGACAAGACCGGCAAATTCCTGCCGCCGAAGGGCGACAAGCCGCGCGGCGAATTGCTGTCGTGGCTGATGTTCGTTGCTTCCGGCATTGGCCCGTATTCCGGCCAATTGGTGCATTTTCGCACCTATGCGCCCGAGAAGAACGAATACGCGATCAACCGTTATGCCTTCGAGGCGCAGCGCCACTTCGGCATCGTCGATGCCCGGCTCGCCAAGCACAAATACATGGTCGGCGATACCTACACGATCGTCGATATGGATCTGTGGGGCTGGGCGCGGCTGATCCCCATGTTCTCCGGCGAAGCCGCGTGGGCGAAATTCCCCAACCTCAAGCGGCTCGTCGAGGAGATCAGCGCCCGGCCGGCGGCGCAGCGCGCGGTCGCGCTCAAGGACAAGCACAAGTTCAAGACCGAGATGGACGACGAAGCGCGCCGCGCGATGTTCCGCCACATGTCGGAAAAAGTCGCCTGAGGCCGTCGCCAGGTTGTTGGCTGGTTGGCGTTCGTCTGCCCAGCGAGGCTTCGAGGGGAAGGATCGCGCCGTCGTTGCGGTCCTTCCAAAACTAAAACATTCCCATGCGCTCGCTCGCCATGAAGCCGGTGAGAAGAAGGGCGCCGAAGGCGGTCACCAGCAACGCGGCGCCGACCTCGATGCCGCGCAGCACCAGCGTGCCGTAGCCCGAGCGCGTCGCGGTAAATCGCTTCGCCACGGCCTTCGCGGCGACGGCAAGCGTGGCGATCGCGGCGACCGTGATCGCGGTGCCGAGGCCCATCACGAAAGTCGACGCTATGCCGGCCCAGAACATGCCCTGCGCCAGCGCGAAAACGAGAACGAGGATCGCCCCCGAGCAGGGCCGCAGCCCGACAGCGACGATCGCCGAAAGCCCGCGCCGCCAGCCGCCCGGCCCGGCTAGTTCCTGCGGTTCGGGTCCATGGGCATGGCCCCACGGCAGTGCACTGCCTTCGTCTGCGTGCTCATGCGGGTGCCGATGCGGGTGCCCATGCGCGTGATCGTAGGCATGATCGTGGCCGTGATGTGAATGCTCATCGGAGGCGTGGCGATCGTGCCGGCATGGGTCGCGGCCAACGCCAGCGTCATGGAGATGATCCGCTGCGGTCTGCACGGCAGGCGCCCCTAACGCCGCTTCGGATTTCGGCCCGATGTCGTGGACGGCACGCAGGAAGCCGCGCCCTTTCACCCAAAGGAGCCGCAGGCCGACGAGCACGATGAGCGCGTAGCTGACGACCTCGATGACGCGCACCGTGTCGCCCATCATCTTCGCCGTCGCACCGATCATCACCGCGGCGACGGTAACGATCGCTACCGCGGTGACGGCCTGCAGCAGAGCCGAGGCAAACGACAGCACGATGCCACGCCGCCAGGTTTCCTCGTTGGCGAGCAAATAGGACGAAATCACCGCTTTGCCGTGGCCGGGACCGGCGGCATGGAAAATTCCGTACACGAAAGAGATGCCCATCAGTCCCCAATAGGCCGAACCGTCGGTCTTGGCAGCGCGGATGAGGCCGGCCAGGGCGCGGTAGAACGTTGCCTGCTTGGCGAGGAGCCAGCCGGCGAAGCCGGAAGCTTGCTGTCCTCGGATGTCGCCGAACGGCCCGGCCTGCGCCCAGGCGTCGGAGAGCCAGCTCGCCAGCGCGCTTGTCATCAGGAGCAAGACCGCGATCACCGCTACCAGCGCCAGCCGGCGAACCACTTGCGCCGAAACCTCGCGCGTCAGCGGCAAGTCACTGAAATCCTGTTGGAGAAACTTGCGCCCATGCCGATGTTGGCTTCCGAAGTCATCAGCGACGGATCGAAGCGCTGCGTCGCCGGGAAATTGTCGTCATGCGGCTTCTCGACCGAGGTCGTGCATTGCGCGGGAGCGCTCACGAGCCGCACCGGGTCTTTTTGGGCGAGGCCGAAGTCGATGAAGAATTGCGGGTCGAAGATTTCGAGGTCGAGTGCCGGTGTCTTGACCGGCTTCTTGAACGGCAGCGTGAAGTGCAGCGTGAGCACGGCATCCTTCGGATCAAAGTCGAGCCAGTAGTCGACCGGTTCATCGAACGCGTCCTTGTCGCGTTTCCCATTCACCTTGGCGTAGGTGAAGTAGGCATATTCCTTGAGCGACTCGACATTGACCTTGGCGAGCGGCGCGAGCTCGTCGCGCGTGAAAGTGTCCTTGGTTTTGTGATCGATCCCCTGCGTGGCGAAGGCGGAGAACATGTCATCGAACGTCCAGGCGTGGCGCACGCCGGTGACTGAGCCGTCCGGGGCGTACAGAAGCTCCTCGGTCATCGTCACCCACACATGCGGGTGCGCGTCGGCGCGGCCCATCACCGCGCCGAGGCAGGCCAGAACCGCGAAGAAAGCAATGAAGCGATAAATCATTCGTGCCTGCCGACTGTCGCTGCCGATGCTCTCATCTTCCATTTGGAGTAGGGCCGAAACGAGGCTTGCGCATAGGCTATCAAAAAGGAATTGCAGCTGTCTGCGTCACACGCCCGCGGCGCCGCCGTCGGCGCGCGGATCGTGGGCGGCTTCGGAGGTGCCGTCGCTGTGCAGCACCGCGGCGCCGGCGTGCCCCATGACGTCGGAGTAGGGTTCGGGCAGAATGTCGATGGCGTGGCCGGCGACTTCGAGCGTGTCGATGAGGTCGCCGTCGAAGCGCGATTCCATCCGCAATGTCGTGCGCTGCTTGCCCCAGGTGCGCCCGAGCACCCAGCGCGGTCGGTCGATCGCTTCGCCGAGCGGCACCTGGAAGTCGACATGGCGCGTGAACACGGCGGCCTGCGTCTGCGGCTGCCCGTCGCCACCCATGGCGCCGTAGGCCATGACGCGTCCGTCGTTGAGCACGGCGAGCGCCGGATTGAGCGTGTGGAACGGCAGCCGGCCTGGCGTGAGCAGATTGAGGGCGCCGCGGGTGAGCGAAAAGCTGATACCGCGGTTCTGCATCAGCACGCCGGTGCGCGGCAGCACGCAGCCGGAGCCGAATTCCCAATAGAGCGACTGGATGCAGGAGACGACGAGGCCGCTCCTGTCTGCGGCGCCCATCCACACGGTGTCGCCGGCATCCTGGGTGAGCGGCCAGCGCGCCGCCTTGCGGCCGATCTTCATTACCTCGCCGGCGAGGAACCGCTGATCGAGATAGCGGTCGAGCGCGTGGGGCAGGTGATCGGGATCGGTGACGACCCGGTCGCGCGCCCGCAGCGCGCGCTTCGTCGCCTCGACCAGGCCGTGGATGTGGTTGAAGCTTTCCGCCTTGGTGACGCCCAGACGGGCAAACAGCGCGAGGATCATCAGCGAAGCGATGCCCTGGGTCGGCGCATCGGTGTTGTAGACCGTGCCCGAGGGCAGCTGGACCTGGAGCGGTTCGGCGACGCTGGCGTGATAGCGTGTCAGATCGTCGTGCGTGAGCGGGCTGCCGATGCGCGCCAAATCGGCCGCGATTTCACGCCCCACATCGCCCCGGTAGAAATCGTCGAGACCGGCGCGGGCAAGGTGAGCGAGGGTGTCGGCGAACGCCCCCTGCCGCATGGACGTGTCGACGGTCGGCGCCTTGCCGCCGATCAGGAACGTTTTGGCGAACCCCGGCACGCTTTCGAGCTCTGACAGCTTTTCCTCGGCGAGCTGCGCCTGGCTGCGCGAGACCTTGTAGCCGCTGCGCGCGTGGCCGATGGCGGGGGCGAGCAACACGCCGAGCGGCAGCCTGCCGCCATTGGCGGCCGCGGCTTCGAGCGCCAGCATCCAGCCGCCGACGGCGCCCGGCACGGTGAGCGCCGCGAGCGGTCCGCGCGTGGGAATCGTTTCGTGCTCGCGATAGAACTCGGGCCGCGCCTCGAAACCGGCGGGGCCGGCCGCCATGATCGCGCGTACGCGCCCGGAAGGCTCGTGGATGAGCCAGAACCCATCGCCGCCGACATGATTCATGTGCGGATAGACCGCGGCGATCGCGGCGCACATCGCCAGCATCGCTTCGATCGCATTGCCGCCTTCGGCGAGAATCGAGCGGCCGGCTTCTACGGCGCCATAATGCGGCGCGCAGACGGCGCCGCGGCGGTGGCCAGCGCTATGCAGGTTCATGTCGGTCAATGTGCCACGGCAGTTTCGGCAAATCCACGCTTGCGCAGCAGCGCTTGCGGGCTCGGCAACCGGCCGCGAAAGGCCTTGTAGGCCTCGGCCGGATCGCGGGCGCCGCCGGCGGCGTAGATCGTCTCGCGCAGGCGCTTCGCCGTGGCCGGATCGAAGATGTCGCCGGTCTCCTCGAAGGCCGCGAAAGCGTCGGCATCGAGTACTTCCGACCACATGTAGCTGTAGTAGGCCGCGGCATAGGCGTCGCCGGCGAAGATATGCCCGAAGTGGGGGAGCCGGTGGCGCATGGCGATTTCCTCCAGCATGGCGATGCGCGACAGCGCCTCTCGCTCGAAGGCGGTGGCGTCGATCGCACCCGGCGAGGCAAGCGCATGCAGGTCGAGATCGACCATGGCCGAGGCGACATACTCGACCGTGGCGAAGCCCTGGTCGAAGTTGCGCGCCGCAATGAGGCGCCGCAGCAGGTCCTCGGGCATCGGCGCGCCGGTCCGGTAGTTCCGGGCAAAGCGCCGCAGCACGTCGGGCTGTTCGAGCCAATGCTCGTAGAGCTGAGACGGCAGCTCCACGAAGTCGGCGGCGACGTTGGTCCCGGAAATCTTCGGATAGGTGACCGACGAAAGAAGGCCGTGCAACGCATGGCCGAACTCATGGAACAGCGTGCGCGCGTCCTCGAAGCTGAGCAGTGTCGGCTCGCCGCCACTGCCTTTGTTGAAGTTGCAGACGTTGACGACTAGCGGCCGGATGTCACCGGCAAGCTTTTCCTGGTCGCGCAGCGAGGTCATCCAGGCGCCGCTGCGTTTCGACGGGCGCGCGAAATAGTCGCCAAAGAACAGGCCGATTGGGCTGCCGTCCGAGCCGCGCACCTCGAACACGCGCACGTCCGGGTGCCAGGTCGGAACATCCGGGCGCTCCTCGACCCGCAAGCCGAACAGCCGCTCGGCGGCGAAGAACGCAGCCTCGATCATCCGGTCGAGCGTGAGGTAAGGTTTGATCGCGGCCTCGTCGAAATCGCAGCGGCGCTGGCGCAGCTTTTCCGCATAATAGCGCCAGTCCCATGGCGCGAGGGCGAAGTTGCCGCCCTCCTCCTGCACCAGCGCCTGCAAGGCTTCGCAATCGGCGAGCGCGCGCTCGCGCGCGGGCGCCCACACCGTCTGCAAAAGGTCGCGCACTGCGGCCGGCGTTTTCGCCATCGCATCGTCGAGCCGGTATTGGGCGAAATCGGCGTAGCCGAGCAGCCGCGCTCGCTCGGCGCGAAGCTCCACCATCTCGGCGATGATCGCCTTGTTGTCGGTCGAGCCGTTATTGTCGCCGCGGGAGACGAAAGCGCGGAAGACCTTTTCGCGCAGATCGCGCCGGCTCGAGAACTGGAGGAAGGGGAGGGCGCTCGAGCGCGACAGCGTAACGACGCGGCCGTCGAGGCCGCGCTCTTGTGCTTCGCTCCTCATCGCCTCGCGCATGAATGCGGGCAGGCCGGCAAGTTCGGCCTCGCCGGCGAGGCACAACGCGAAGGCTTGTTCGTCGGCGAGGACGTTCTGGCTGAACGCGGTGCCGAGTGTCGCCAGGCGCTCCATGATCTCGATAAGCCGCGCTCGTGACGCGGGGCCGAGTGCGGCGCCGGCACGCCGGAAGGTCACATGATAGCGCTCCAGCACGCGCTTCTGCTCGGCGTCGAGATCGAGCCCGTCGGCCCCGCGCATGAGCGCGTCGATGCGGCGGAACAGGGCTTCGTTGGTATTGATCCGGTTCCAGTGGCGGGCCAGCTGCGGCGCGATCTCGCGCTCGATCTCGAGCAGCGCGGCGTCGCTGTGGGCGCCGACAAGCAGGTAGAAGGCGGAGCCCACCCGCTCCAGCAGCCGCCCGCTCAACTCCAGGGCGGCGATCGTGTTGGCGAAATCCGGCGGCTCGGGCTGCGCCGCCATGGCCGCGACCTCGGCGTCGTGCTCGGCGAAGGCGCGCGCGTAAGCCTCCCGGAAATGCTCGGGTCTTATGCGGTCGAACGGCGGCGCCCCGTCGGGGGTCGTCCAGGTCTGGAAGAATGGGTTGGCGGATTGATCAGGATCGGTCATCGGG